>Ga0187863_10001312_pt1 | contig 20112 bp, 18 predicted proteins | sample June2016WEW_11_1_FD_132975 | JGI IMG/M metagenome (GOLD analysis project Ga0187863, IMG submission 132975) | Peatland microbial communities from SPRUCE experiment site at the Marcell Experimental Forest, Minnesota, USA - June2016WEW_11_10 | ecosystem: Environmental > Terrestrial > Soil >... | reverse complement strand
GTCGTTAATGACAGCCTGAAAAGCCAAGCGTAACTGATTGTAAAATAGTGACAGGGATGACCCGCAAACGCGTTGGGGCTATTCCCCTTCGGGAGTGGCTGCTTCGCTACTGTTTTCTCTAGCGCGTTCACTCTCTGTTGCAACGCTTCGAACCTTGTGAGGATTTCGTCGAAAGTCAGAGTTGTGCTCGGGGAAGATGGCCAAAGACACGAAGTTCCGCCCAGACGTTGCGGAACGGAGCGGATGCAACGGCGACGGCAAGGTCGTCGAAGTACTGGACCGCAGGCGTCTTTGAACGGAAGATTTTATTTCATCCCGTCCAGAATTGAGCCCACGATGCCTCCGACGATGCCTCCCTGCACTGCTTCCTTGTGCTGCGCGGGCATGTACTCCATGAGCTTGTGCGCCAGTTTGGAAATGGGCAGCGTTTGCAGCCAGATTCTCCCCGGCCCGGTGAGAGATGCGAGAAAGATTCCGTCACCGCCAAAAATCATGTTCTTAATTCCCGGCACGGTCGTGATCTGAAAGGAAATGCCCGCCTGGAAAGCGCCGACGTGTCCGGGATGCACCCGCAAAGTTTCGCCCGGCTGCAGATCCTTCATGATCAGCTCACCCGAAAGCTCGATCCATGCGGTCCCCCTTCCGCTGACGTGCTGCAGCAGGAAGCCGTCGCCGCCGAAAATTCCTGCCCCCAGCGATTGCTGGAAGCCGACGCTGATCTGAATCTGCGGCGTCGCGCACAAAAATCCGTGCCGATGAATCATGTATTCGTGTCCCGCGTCAACCTCGATTGGCACAATATGCCCCGGCAGTTTTGTGGCGAAGGAAATCCCTCCAGGGGCGCCGACGGCCCGGTACTCCGTCATGAACAGCGATCCGCCACCCGCCGCGCGCTTCAGCACACCGAAGATTCCTCCGCCTCCACCAAACTGCGTGTGCGTCGCCATCTGGATGGAACTCGTCATCCACGAAAGTTCACCGGCTTCAGAAATGACGGACTCGTTGGGGTCAAGCGCGAATTCAAGTACTGGCATGGTGGTGCCGAGGATGCGACTCTGCATGGCGGACTCCTGGTTGGGCTTGCGCATCGTACGCCTCCCCTTCCTTGGACACAACAAATTTGCCACCAGGCAGGCCCCCAGCGGTTTTCACTCCGCTTTTCATGGGGAATCCCGCTGCTCGGAGAGACGGTTGGCTTCAGAAAAATGCGCACCGCCCAGGCGGAATTTGCTAAAACCCTTTAAAAAGGTCGGTCGACCCGCTAAACAAATGCCATCCGGGGTTACCGAAAACACCTCAAATGGCCCACCAAAGCCGCAGACTTCGACCCCCTCAAACAGGACAATGCCCGCGCGCTTTCTTTCCATTTGAACCTCCCGACCCAATTGACTCATATTGGCTAGGCTAGCGTTCCTACACTCGGACGCGCACACCCATAGGCGCAATCGAAGCATTCTATTCGGTTGGGAGGAATCTAGTCGGCTTACCGGATGGCGACCTGTAAAGCTGTAGGAATGATTGTCTGACCAGGGGGAAAGTGATCAGACCGTGCGTCCCGTCGCAGGTAGCCTACGACGTGGGAGTGGCGCGGCAACAAACCGCTCGAAGCCCTCGGACAATGTACCTGGGTTCGCAAGAGTGGCACCGAAACCGTGAGGCCACGGTGTATCTGCCAGAGCAGTAGGCGGACAGGGCCCGAGGCTTGATGGCAGGGCTGCGAACTGAAAGCTGTTGAAGTGATGATTCATCGATAGAAGCGCTCTCTCGAATGAATCCTGTCTCCCATGGATTTGCCCTCCGATTTCGGTATACACGCGTCGTAGAGGTTGCGATTGATAACCTCTACTCTTCAACGCATGTACAGCCCAAACCTACCATGCTGCGCGGAGTCGGAAGACCAGATACTCGCCCAGTTCTTCACATGTCCGGTAAGCGCGTGACCTCGGGAGTTACACCCCGCGACGCCATTCTGGGACGCCTTCCACCAATATCCTCAACGGGGTCTTAGAGTGACTCCCGGTGAACTTTGCTACTTCTTTGATTCTGTCCTGCCAGCGGCTTCTGCGGATTTCTGGTGAGCCTCTTGCGATTCCTGGTAAGCCCTGGTTGCGTGCTCCAAAGCTTGTCTGGAGTGCTCGTGTCCAGTCTGGTGATCCTGTTTGTTGTGATGTGCGGCAGCGACGCGGTGAGCGTGTGCCGCAAGCTCGTGAAATTCCGCAGCTCGCCGGTGTGAGTCGTTTGGCATATATTCCCCCCAGGAACCAGCTTACCGCAGTTCAAGACGTTCGAGCGGTGCTCAGTGTCGCTGCGTCAGCTCGCCCGGATGTGCATTCCGTGATTCCAGGAATCGCCTTGCGCGAAGACGATTGCTTTTTCTCTGATATTCCACAACCGCTCGCGCCACGCCGGTCGAAGACAGAAACGCTTCAGCATCCAAGCAAGATTTGGTTTTCCTTATCCTCGCGCTGCTCTTTTTTCGCCGACTAAGCTGCTGGAGTCAAAACTGGTTCGTAAACTTGAAGTAACCGTTCAGTTTCCGGTAAGGCGATATGGCCTTGGAGTCCGACTACGGGTTCCACAGAAAAATTCTTGCAGACCACGCCGTGGCAAATTACGCCGTTCGTTTCCAGAAAGCAGGCTGCGGATGGACAGATGCTACTTCTGCTCAAAGGGACTTCCATGCCGAAAGCCCATTCGGGTATCTTTATCGATTCGCACACCGGATTTTCAGGGATTCCCATTCGAAAGCCCGGGAATCCGACCGTTTCGAATCACCGATGAGTTATATTCACGCAATGTCGGCATCAACGTCATATTTCTTCTTCAGAAGCTTGGGGGGAGGCACCCCTAGCATTTCTCAGTCGGAAATTCACCGCGTCCTGCCTTGCATGATATCGCTCGGAATTCTCAGGGTTGTGGCAAGCGATAGGATGAAACCTGACCTGCCAGAGAGGCCCGCAAAGTCAGCGAACCGTTCTATACCGGCCCCATACTCCATATGGGCGGTCATCGGGAACGGAAGCTCCAGGACGTTCCCTATACATGGCCCGGGAGGTGGCGGCACAATTGAAGAGGCGGCCCGTTTTAAAGCAAAAGGGAAGCCCGTTGCTGACACGTTGATCATTCGACAATACCGGAGACATCGGAAAGGAAAACATGGCCCACCTATTTGATCCGCTTCCCATTCGCGGCATTGCCTTGCCAAATCGCATTGTCGTTTCGCCGATGTGCGAATATTCGAGTCAGGACGGCTTCGCGAATGACTGGCATCTCGTGCACCTGGGAAGCCGCGCAGTAGGAGGGGCGGGCCTGGTATTTACCGAGGCCGCCGCCGTGACGCCCGAGGGACGCATTAGTCCCGAGGACCTGGGAATCTGGAGTGATGCTCACATCGACTTCCTCGCGCGAATCGTCCGATTTCTCAAGAGTCAGGGAACTGTGCCCGGCATGCAACTAGCCCACGCAGGACGGAAGGGCAGCACACATAAGCCATGGGGAGGTGACGGCGAAATTCCGCCAAAGGACGGTGGCTGGGTGCCGGTAGCCCCGAGTACTCTCGCGCACTCGGAAAGCTACGCGATGCCCCGGGCATTGTCGAAGGAAGAGATCCGCGGTGTCATTGATGCCTTTGCCCAGGGGGCGCGCCGCGCGCTCGAAGCAGGGTTTCTTGTGCTTGAAATTCATGCCGCTCACGGATATTTGATCCATGAGTTCCTTTCCCCGCTCAGCAATCGACGCAAGGATGAGTATGGCGGCTCGTTCGAAAACCGGACGCGACTGGCACGGGAAATAGTCTCCGCGCTTCGCAAACTGATGCCGGAACAACTCCCGCTTTTCATTCGAATCTCCGCCACCGACTGGAAGGAAGGTGGCTGGGACGTGGATCAATCCGTGGAACTGGCGAAGCAGCTCGCGCCGCTGGGTGTTGATCTAGTGGACTGCTCTTCTGCGGGGCTCGCCCATGACCAGAAGATCGTCGCCGGGCCGGGCTTCCAGGTTCCATTTTCCGAGCGCATTCGGCGCGATGCGGGAATCATGACCAGCGCCGTCGGATTGATCGAGACGAAAGAGCAGGTGGCGGAAATTCTGGCGAATAATAAGGCCGACTTGGTTTTCATGGCTCGGGAATTCCTGCGCGACCCGTACTGGCCGCTCCGTGCTTCGCGCGAACTAAAGCAGACCACGAGCTGGCCCGTGCAATACCTGCGCGCCGCACCTCCGGATTCGCCGGCGCGGAAACCCTTTGACGCCGGAACACGAGAGCCTGTCGCATAATTCTTGCTGAAAGTCCTGGGTCTTCAGGCCCGGGGCTTTTTCTACCACATTCGCCCAATGCAACGTTCGGGCAGATCACCTCTGCGTCGGTGAACCCGCGCCTGATCCAACTTGCCCTGAAGTATGTCTTCTAAGTCTCTCGTATCGATAACACAAGCCCGGATTGTCGTGGGACGCCGCATCAGCATCTTTCAAGTCAATTTGTCACAATCTCGGGAACGGTTCGGTAGGGTTGCCGGGGAGGGGTTGGCTGTATGCTCCAACGCCTTTCCCCGGCTTCCCCTTCCCCTGATTAGCATCGTTTTAGAGCAGACATCGGAAAAAGGCCTGACTCCCGGTACGCTGCAAACCAGTCCATTGCTCCACATCTCCGTTTAGGGCGCTTACCGAGCAATAGGCGGCTCGCCGGCTGCTGGTTAGAAATAGTTTCCGACCAAGCGCCTAGGGAAACACTTTTCTGGTCATCGAAACCATTGCGCTTGGCTGGGCGTCCTTTTCAACAACATGATTGCCGTGGATCAGTTACGATTTTCTCTGGCATATTAAGCGATGAGCCTGTCGACGCCCTTCATCCATCGGCCCGTAGCCACTACGCTGTTGACGGCAGCCATAGCGCTTGCGGGAATCCTTGCATTCGTGATGCTGCCGGTCGCCGAGCTCCCTCAGATCGACTTCCCGACAATTGATGTGCAGGCGAGCTTGCCGGGCGCAAGCCCCGAAATTATGGCCTCCTCGGTTGCCACGCCCCTTGAGCGCCAGTTCGGACGCATCGCCGGTGTTACGGAGATGAGCTCGTCGAGCTACCTGGGCAGCACCTCCATTGCCTTGCAGTTCGACTTGAACCGCAACATCGATGGCGCCGCCCGGGATGTGCAGGCAGCGATCAACGCAGCACGCAGCTATTTGCCAACGAGCCTCCCGAGTAACCCCACATATCAGAAAGTGAATCCGGCCGATTCACCAATCTTTGTGATTATTCTCACATCGAAGATCTACGATCGCGGCCGCCTGTATGACGCCGCATCGACCGTCATGCAGCAAAAACTGTCCCAGATTCCGGGCGTAGGACAAGTGTTCGTCGGCGGGAGTTCGCTTCCGGGGATTCGTGTCGATATCAATCCCACCCAATTGAACAGTTATGGGCTCGGCCTTCAAGATGTCAAAAATATGCTGAGCCAGCAAAATTCGAATGTGCCGAAAGGCCAGATATGGGACGGCCATACGACGGCAGACATTCTTGCAAACGACCAGCTCCTCAAGGCCGATGATTACAAGCCGCTGATCGTCGGGTATCACAACGGCGCCGCCATCAAATTGTCCGATATCGCGGTCGTTCAGGATTCCATAGAGAACATCCGCACCGCGGGTTTTTTCAACGGCCAACCATGCGTCACCCTGAATATCTTCCGGCAGCCCAACGCCAATATCATCGATACGAACATGCGGGTCCGTCAGGCAATTCCGTCGTTGAAAGCCTCGCTTCCCGTGGGAATCGGCGTAGTGGTCATGTTTGATCGCTCAACGACCATACTTCCCTCTGTCCGGGAGGCCGAGCGGTCCCTGTTGATTTCGATCGGGCTCGTAATTCTGGTGGTGTTTGTCTTTTTGCGAAGCCCCCGCGCAACGCTCATCCCGAGCGTCTCGGTTCCCGTTTCACTCCTCGGCACCTTCGGAGTGATGTATCTGTTTGGCTACAGCATCGACAGCGTCTCCCTGATGGCGCTCACGATTTGCACGGGATTTGTCGTCGATGACGCGATTGTCGTGATCGAGAACATCACTCGGCACCTTGAGCAGGGAATGCAACCCCTGGAAGCCAGCTTGCACGGAGCGCGGGAAATCGGCTTCACTGTTCTCTCTACGACGTTGTCTTTGGTTGCCGTATTCATTCCGATCTTGATGATGGCCGGCCTCGTAGGCCGGCTGTTCCGCGAGTTTGCAGTCACACTTTCGGTGGCGATTCTGGTATCCCTGGTGGTTTCACTTACGATGACCCCGATGCTGTGTGCCCGTCTTTTGAAGCGGGAACGCGGGCAGGTGCACGGGCGAATGTATCGCATCAACGAAAATGCATTTAGTTCGCTCGTGCGCGCCTACGATTACGGCCTGCAATGGGTACTCCGCCATGAGCAATTTACGCTCGGAATCCTGCTGATAACGATTGCCGTGAATGTCTACCTTCTGGTGATCGTGCCCAAGGGATTTCTCCCCTTGGGGGACGCGGGCAATCTGAGGGGTGGCATCCGTGCTTCTCAGGACATTTCGTTTCAGGCCATGGAGCAGCTTACTTCCCGGTTCGTCAATATCCTCAAATCAGACCCCGCCGTGGCGGGGGCGGTGATCTTTACTGGCGGCAATGGTGCGGTTAACACAGGGCAAGGCTTCGTGACGTTGAAGCCTTTCAAAGAGCGAAAGCTGACTGCCAGCGAGGTGATCGATCGTTTGCGTCCCCAACTCAACAGCCTACCTGGAGCGCGTGGGGTTTTGCAGGCGAGTCAGACCCTGAAAATTGGTGCGAAGTCAGCCAACGCGCAATATCAATACACGCTTCGATCCGATAGTGTCAACGAACTGGTTCAATGGGGCCCGATCGTCTTTGCCCAAGTGAGGAAACTGCGAGAACTCACCGACGTGGACACGGACCAGCAGAATAGCGGGTTGGAGGCCCGGTTGGTGTATGACCGCCAGACGGCCGCCCGGCTGGGAATCACAACCCAATTGATGGATGCGACCCTCTACAGTGCCTTCGGGCAGTCCCAGGTTTCGACGATGTACACCTCGCTCAACCAATATCACGTAGTCATGGAAGTAGCGCCACGGTTCTGGCAGGATCCTCAGGCGCTCAACTACGTTTACATCCATTCCAATATCGGTGGGATCGTTCCGCTCAGTGCGGTGGCCCATTTCGAAAAGAGGATTGCTCCACTGGCCGTGAATCACGACGGCCAGTTTCCGGCAGTGACGATTTCTTTCAATCTGGCCCCTGGCGTTGCATTAAGCGATGCAGTCCAGGCTATCGGCCAAGCGGAACAGAAGATCGGCATGCCGTCCTCGGTTCGAAGCATGTATTCAGGAACGATGCGGGCCTTCCAGGATTCCCTTGCCACCCAACCGATCCTGATCGTCACGGCTTTGCTGGCGGTTTATATTGTGCTGGGAATGCTCTATGAAAGCTACATTCACCCCATCACAATTCTTTCCACTTTGCCGTCGGCGGGCGTGGGAGCAGTTCTGGCTCTGATGATCTTTCATATGGCGGTTGACGTGATCGCGCTCGTGGGAATCGTCTTGCTGATCGGCCTGGTGAAGAAGAATGCGATCCTGATGATCGACTTTGCCTTGGCGGCGCAGCGCAACGAACACCGGGATGCCAAGAGCGCCATTCATGAGGCGTGCCTCCTGCGCTTTCGCCCCATCCTGATGACGACGATGGCCGCCCTGCTAGGGGCGCTGCCTCTTGCTCTGGCCACAGGAATCGGCTCGGAGATGCGCGTGCCGCTGGGCGTTACGATCATGGGTGGTTTGATTTTCAGCCAGATGCTGACGCTCTTTACGACCCCGGTGGTGTATCTCTACATGGACCGCTTCAGCCTGTGGTGGCAGCAAAGGAAGCGCTCTCGCCATTTGCAGATAGCCTCACAGCAGGCGGACTAACGTTTGAAATCAGGGTCCTGATTGCGCCCGCGACCCGTCCATTTGAAGTGATGTTTCACATCTGTGGAATCAAGACGTGGCGCAGTGGTTTAGCCGGGGCATGGCCAGGCTAGGTTTCGTTTCCACATCCCGCTCATCCCTTCACCGGAGGCCCCTTCCCTTCACCGGAGTTACCCGGCTTCCTCGGTGGTACGAGCCTCTCGGCCATCCCAGTCAGCCCGGCCTTTCCCTCTCTCCTGCGTGGAATTGCACTTAGGCAAAGCGGACTGAGATCGCCTGCTCACCCACAACATTCATCTGCAGGCTCGGCCCCCGAGTTCATGGGGACAGTCTTTTCGCGGAAATGTCACATCTCCGGTAAGTGCGCTATATCGGGACTTAGGGCCCGCGCATCAAAAAGCGTGCCTTAACGCACAGCATTCGGATGTCCCTGCGCCGATACTGAGATCTCACAGATATGCAGTCGAATTACACGACCACTGGGGGACATTCCATCGCCAGTTCGGCTCCCAACAGGGTGGTTCCTTAGCCTGGTGACGCAGAATTAGGAGTAACTCGACCGGCTGTGACCAGGCCCGAAGACTTGAAAATCTGAGTGAATCGGGGAACGTGCTCACTGCGCGGGGCGAGCTATGTTCGAAATTGGCCGATGACGCATCCACCGAGAGATTCCATGAAACAATCCCCTACCGATCAGGCGGCGAATCCGACGCAGTTCAGCATTGAGGCAATTTCAAGCTTGGAGCACGAAGCCTTGAATCGCCGGACGACAACGGGGCGCGCCAGCGATTCGATCGTGAGGTTGGTCGGAAGTGTTAGGTTTCTCGTGCTACAAGTCGTTCTGGTTACAGCCTGGACGATGGTAAATCTCCATTTGGTTCCCGGCCTGAGAATCTTCGATCCGTTTCCTTTCGGCATTCTGGCGCTCGTGGTCTCCTCTGAAAGCGTCTGTCTGACAATTTTTGTACTCATTAGTCAGAATCGGATGGTGCGTCAGACCGAAAAACGCTCTCACCTAGATCTTCAGGTGAGCATGCTCGCCGAACAGGAACTTACCACCGCTCTGCAAATGCTGCAAAAGCTTTGCAAGCATGTGGGCGTCGATGTAAAAGCAGCCACTCAGGAAGTTCAAGGATTTAGCAAGACAACTGACGTGCACAAGCTCGCGACCGAGCTTGAAGAGAAGCTCCCGGGATCGTAGTTCACACAGTGGAGCTTCGACGAACGATCAAACAGGTCCTGTCGCCATGTTGCGGGCAGCACCGGGCGAAATCGTGGAGAACTCCGACATCCTGATCAGTTCCCGGGGAGATAACGGCCGGGTGCTCCGCTAGGGGAAAACAGTTCCGTTCCGCTATAGGCGTGGGTTCTGCGTCTTTCGTGGGGCGCAGGACAAGGACCCTAATTGTGGTGCGCATCAAAGCCAGCGTGTCTCACGGCGAGTCGTTAACCTTTTTCTTTGATCTCAGCAGTTGTCTCTGGCTCCGCTGTGACGGTAACCTCAACGTGAGTGCCTTTTTTAAGACTCACATCATCGCCGTGTTCGTCGGTAAGGGTATTTTCGATACGGAGATCTCGATATCGGTAGTCGGCCCCGTCAACGGTAATCTGCGCCTTTTCCGGTTGGCTCGGACGTGGAGATGGGACGATTTTGTAGACGGTCCCCGGCATCGTGACGCTTGGCTGTTCTGGAATTCGCGCAGAGTCTAGATTGAGTTCGGCTATTCTTGCCGATCTCGCTGTGCGCGGCTTCTCCATTTCCTTTTTGACGCTGGCACGTGTTCGGTCGCTTAATCCACCTTTCCATTTAGCTCTGCTCATGTTCCCATCATGGCACTGTGGATAAAGCCGTGCAGTTCCATTTCGCACAGTTGCGAATACATGGGCTCCTGCAGCGGACGGACTGGCTCCTGAGGGCTTGTTACCAATTCTGCCTCGTAGGACCCAAACGGCTGACTGCCGAGCAGCCGGCTTCCCGTCCAGGTACCGATCCAGTACTCCCTAGGGACCGTAAGGCAGCATTTATCGGGAGTAAGCAGCTTTTTCAGCCCGCTCATGGCTTGGCCGATCCTCAAAGTGTCTCCAATTGCACAGACGACCACATCCAGGTTTGTCTAAGTTAACGTTGGGCGACGTTAGGCGAATTTGTTTTGCGATTGAAACGACCTGCAATGAGAATGATCAGCGGATAGCAAAAGGCGGGCAAGTGGTCTGCTCTCGACAAAGTACTGACATATTTATCGTTGGCGGAGGGCCAGCGGGGCTCGCGGCCGCCATTGCAGCGCGCCAAAAGGGCCTGCAGGTAATCGTTGCGGACGGTGCGGCACCTTCGATCGAAAAGCCTTGTGGGGAAGGGCTCATGCCAGAGACGCTAGCCGCCCTCCGGACATTGGGAGTGGAAATTAACGCAGAAGAAGGACAGAGATTCTGCGGCATAAGCTTTGTGCAGGGCGATGCGCGGGTGAGCGCCGATTTTCCGCAAGGGCATGGAATGGGTCTGAGACGACGACTGCTGCATGAGCGCCTCGTTGCGAGAGCCGAGGAATGTGGTGCGCAATTCCTATGGAAGACGCCTGTTTGTGGCATTGATGGCGAGAGCGTCCAGCTCTCTCATGAAAAAGTTCGCGCCCGGTGGATTGTCGGAGCGGATGGACAGGGTTCGCGCGTGCGGCGCTGGAGCGGACTGACGACCAAGAGCAGCAAACAACGCCGTGCGAGCAGGCGACACTATCGCGTGAAGCCGTGGTCGAATTACGTCGAAATTTACTGGGGGAGCCATGTGCAGGCGTACGTGACACCGGTTGGAGTCGAACAAGTGTGCATCGTCATTATGTCGGAACGAATGGAGCGCGCATCCTTCGATACAGCGCTCCAAGAACTGCCGGAGCTGAAGGAACGACTTCTCGGAGCGGAACTGAGCAGCCGGGAGCAAGGTGCAGTCACCTCGATGCACTTGCTCCATAACGTACAGCGAAGAAATGTTGCTCTGGTTGGTGACGCTTCGGGAGGCGTAGACGCCATCACTGGTGAGGGCCTTCGGTTAGCGTTCCAGCAGGCCTTCGCCCTTGTAGATTCAATGGTGGCGGGCGATCTGGGGCGATATGAGCCGCTGCATCGAGAACTCGCAAGACGCCCAACGGTGATGGGTAATTTGATGTTGTGGCTGGGCCGAAATCCGTGCATTCGAGGCCGAGTCATACGCGCCCTGGACGGCAAACCGGAGCTGTTCGCACGGCTATTGGCAACTCATGTGGGCCGGATAAGGCCCGCAGAACTGTTTTCCGCCGGGGCGCTGCTCGGCTGGCGGCTACTGGCTGTCTGGGTGAGGGAAACGGGCCGCGCCTGCGGAGGGCGGGGGCGGATACCCCATCAGGTATGTTACCGGCACTCCCAGGAACGCGCCGCGAAGTTCTCCTGCTTCCCATCGATAGTCGGTGGCGTCCAGATTTTTTGTCATTTCCCGCAGCTCCACCGGCGGATATGTGCGAAGGCAGGACACCACTCCATCGAACAGCAATACGAACGGAATGATCGGAATGACATACGTGAGAAGCAGTCGTGACCAGCGGAACGGACGTACAAAAAAAGTGAATAAGAACGGCGTGAGGGACCAGAGCACGATCAAGAGAATCGCCAAGGGCGTGCGTCTGGTGATTTCAAATATGCCGATCCCTTGTCTGGCATCCACAGCATTTTGAAGGATGGTTCGCGCTTCATTGAAAGGAAATTGATGAAACGACGTAAACATCGTGCGAAATCCACCCAGTTCAGCGGGAACGTTTCTGGCGTCAACCGGTCCTTCGCAGAAACGGATAGGAATCCTAGAACAAATCGCAGCATTCGCGAATGCCCCGTGATTTGGGTATCGATCCGTGAAAGAGATATGGAAGTCTCTGGTATCCCACTGGAGCCTGCGGACAAGATCGAACCACGGCCCTCCCCCGCCGGAGCACAGGTCAACAATTGAGGGGTTCCCCGTAGAATCAAGCGCGCCTTGCAGCAGCGGGGCGATCGATGCGTAAGCCTTCGACGCATTTAATCCATACTGCAGCGTATCCGTGATGTCATTGCGAAGGAATGGCGGGAACCAAGCTTGCTCGTGGAGTTCGATGAACTGTAGGCGATTCATGCTGGTAAGCAGTATGGGTCCATTGGGCGCTCGTGGGGCTTCCCGGTTCTCGCGCGCGGAGTTTCCCTGCATGCGGGGGTCGCTGACCTCGCAGAGTCCAGCGGATGCTCGCGATGCCGCATCCACCGTTGTTGCTTTCGGCCATCTTGGACGGCGTCGGCCCTCCCAATGATCATCTTCGGCTCCTTCCTCCCCGAGCTTTGGTCGTCACGCAACCACAGTCTACCGGAGTCGAGGGAGACCAGACGATTGTTATGAAATCAAGTGGGATAAAATGCTTGATTCGCCGACTTACTTGCCAGCCTTCAATTCCGAATACACCATCCCCACAAACCGGTCGGCGCTCGCTCCCGTACTACCGGGAACTCTTGCATCGTAGGGGGCTGTCACCTTCGCGGCCAGTACTTCCTCCCGGGTCTTGCCCTGCGCAATCATCTGCTGCACTCTGACCTCGACGGCGAGGACCATGTCGCGGTAGGGGATGAGGTCCTTCCGGTTGATGATGGTGCCATGACCCGGAATGAGCTTGGTGTCCGGACCGGCTATCTCCAAGGTGGCGTTGAGGGCTTCCAGCGCACCCTTCAACGAACCCCCATTGTTGGTATCGATGTAGGGGTAACCGTAATTTCGATAGAAATCGCCGATCATGATCGCGTTGGCATTCTCAAACCGAATCATCGTATCGCCGCCGGTGTGGGCGGCCCGAACCGGAATCAAGTCAATGATTTCGCCGTTCATATGAAACTTCACCGTGCTGCCCAGTCCATAGGTCACGACGGGGAGTGAGGCAGGATCGGGGGGCGGAGCCGGATTGCCACTGGCTGACGGCAGTTCAATTCCTGGTGTCACGGGATGTGCCAGCTCTTCACGGAGCTCTTCACGGGCAAAGATCGTGACGCCCATCTTGGCGAAATTCACGTTGCCGCCCGTGTGGTCGCCGTGTACATGGGTATTGACCAAGAAACGAATCGGCGCGGAGCTGATTTGCCTGATCGCCGCCAGTACCTTGTCGGTGAGCGGTTCGTATTGGGCATCGACCATGAAGATGCCGTCCGGGCCGGCCAGTATGCCGATCCTGCCACCGGCAGCGTCCTGATGGCTCGGATCGGCTCCGGCAGAACCGGACAGCATGTAGAGGTTCGGTGCAATCTTCTCTGCCGTGATTTCAATCTTGCCATAGTCCCGCCCTTGCGCCCCAGTGCTCGCGGAAAGGGCCAAAGCAACGAATGCTAACAGGAAAAATCGTTCCGCTGATTTCATTGGCCCTGCTCCTTTTTAGCTTCTTCCGAAGGGATTTTCCAAAGAGATTGTACTTGGCCGAAATTTCCGTTTTGAGCTTGCGCTTAGGGCCGAAAGCCTAGCCCTCCTGTCCTGCTGTGTCAATCGCTACGGTTACATTCTTAAATGGCTCGACGGGTCGCGACATCGCGAAATCTCGCGCATCTCGCCTAAACACGTCTCCGCCGCACAGGTCGGCGATAGACGCAATCTGTCCGTGTGGCGTGCTGGTCCGGTAACCAAGAGCTAGGCATTGAACCGTTGGGGAGGGAAGAATGCTCGCCAAAATCGGTGGTCACCTTGTTGGCCGGTTTTGCCGGTGCCCGGCCGTCCCCGAATCCCGCAGCAGTACGCCCGCTGAGCCCCCCTGCGGGCCAGAAAGCATTCTCCGAGGAGGCGATCCTCGGCGCTTCCAATGCCGTTGGCGGGCTTGGACCTCATCAGCCCTCCCTTGATGAAGGGCAGCCTAAGATTGACGCGCTGATCTACCGGGATGAAGCCGTGATCGGAGACTCCCTCAATTACCGTGGCGGCTTGTGTTTGCTTGCGCGGCTTGCATGAGCTGGGCCAGCCTTGGTCGGCTGCTTCCACTGCTGCGTCGCTTTCCTTGCGGAAGGTCCCGGGGTGCCATGCTCGATATAAATCACGTGACGCAAGGTGGATGGCCATGAAACCGGGGTTTTCGCGCGCCAGAGCCGCAGGGGGCGGTAGGCTGTATAAAAACCAAAGCTGCACGTCCCCGAACCGCGTGCACGGGGTGGCTTAACAACGGGCTACTTAGTGGCGGTTGGGGAATCGACGGCGGAGAAGCCCATGCGCGTACGATTGCCGCGTGGCGTCGGCTCGTACTCGACGGAGTTCGCGAATTGGCGCATCAGGCGAATGCCCTGGCCCCCGACGCGGATTTCATCGTCAGGATTTAGCGCGGTTGGTTCCGGCGCGTCGAGAGGATTGAAGCGCGGCGCCTCATCCTCGACACAGAATTCAAAATACCCGCTGCGAGGAATCGCAAACTGCACCACCACCGAACAATTCTCCGCGCCGGCGTATCCGTGGCGGATCACGTTGGAAACAACTTCCTCCAGACAAAGTTCAATTGCGAATTGCACGTTGCCCGGAATCGCATGCCGCAAGGCCAGGCTTTCGATCCAGGGGGAAAGCTGCGTCATATCGGAAAGGCGGCTTCGCAGAGCCAGTTGGTCCTGGATTTGGCCGGCGCCGCTTCCAGTCATAGGGAGAGCTGCTCCATACGGCATGGCGCTAGGGTAGATGCAGCGCATCCAACGCGCTCTGAAGTTCATGGTGGACCGGAATCAGCGAATCGGTACCGCTGGTCTTGAGAACTTTTTCGACCAGCTCATTGGGTGCAAACAGAACGATCTTGCCCCCGCGGCCCTTGATCGCTCGTGCCGGAGCGACCAGCGCCCGCAGGCCCATCGAACCGAGAAAAGAAACTTTCTGCATGTCCACCAGTACGGCCTTTTGGCTGCCGGCGATGACGTTCATTTTTAAGTCGATGGCGGCGGCGCCCTCGATGTCGAGCTTGCCGTCGAGAATCACCCGCATGATCCCTCCGGTCATTTCTTCTGTTGCGATAGCCATTTCGTTAATCTCCCTGCCTGCCAGCGCGTGTGAAGCGGCGCGTCGAAAGTTCCAGGACCGAGCGGAACGGCTTCACGCCATTTGCCCGTTGACCATACCCGGTGCAGGTTACAGCAATGTTACAGGCTTACCGGTGGCGCGTCTGCAACCCTTGGCTATCCTCTTGTCTTGCTCCGCGGCAGGGGCCTGGCTCGTTTCAGAGTGCGAGCTCGATGATGGAAACATCGTCTTCGAATTGACCACCTCCGTGCGCCGCACGGACGGCGCCAATCGTGTGCTCGAGTGCTGGTCCGGCCCCCCGCTTGGAATCGGTCAGGATATCGGTGAATTCTTCGTAGGTGAAGATGGTGCCATCGGGCTTGGTGATTTCGTAGATGCCGTCGCTGAAAATGTACAGACGGCTGAACTCCGGCAAGTCCTGTGCGCCTTCTCCGAAGTTCATCTCGGGAAACGCGCCGATGATCGCCCCGCGTTCGGATAACTCCATGGGCTTTGCGGTCTCGCGGTTTGCTCCCGCCATCAGGATCGCCGGTGGATGTCCCCCGTTGGCGTAGATGAGCCGCCGCTTCTGTTTGTCGTATACGCCGTACCACATGGTGAAGTACATATCATTGTGACGATCCATCTGAAATACCCTGTTGAGTCCGGTGAGAACTTCCTTCGGCGAGCGGAAGTCGGTCGCGGGTAACGTCTGGTTGCGCAGCACATTGATGGCCGAGATGGACAGCAGCGCCGCCTGCACGCCGTGTCCGCATACATCGAGCAGGTACATGGCGAGGTGGTCGGGATCAATCCAGTGATACCCGAAGGCATCCCCGCCCAGCGCTACCGACGGGATAAACAGCCAGTCGGTGGTGATCTCACCGCTCAGCCGCTCGGGAAAAAGTGAAATCACATACTTGGCTGCCTGAGCCAGATCTTCGGCGAGCCGCTCCTCGCTCCTTTTGAGCGCGGCGTAAGCCTCATTGCGCTCGATTTGCGCGATGTAGCCTCGCGAGTGATGGCGTATGCGGGCGGTGAGCTCGATCGGATCGGGCAGCTTCACGAGATAGTCGTTCGCGCCCAGCATGAAAGCTTCGGCTTTCACCTTGGGCTCTTCCTTGGTGGACAGGACGATGGTCGGAATTTCTCTCGTCGCCGGATTCGCCCGGTAGAAGCGCAGCATCGTGAGCCCATCAACCTCCGGCATCACCAGGTCCTGCAGGATCACCGTGGGATGGAATTCCGCGGCTGCATCCATCGCTTTCGTGGGATCGCCACAGTAAGCGAAGTCGACGTCGGTCTCAGGCGCCAGCATGCGGCGCACGGCCTCTCCGACCATCGGTTGGTCGTCGACCAGCAGAACGCGAATGCGGCGCGGCTGCTCGGCAGGGGAGCCCTGTGTGGCTCTAGCCGGGGTCTGATCAGTCATGCAAGGCTCCTTTTGCGGATCTTGGGACGAGGCCGCGAAACCTCGGCGGCGCTGGCGATCGCTTGGGCGATCCGGTCGAGCGGAAGAATCTCGACGGCGGCGTTGATTTTGGCCGCGGCTTTCGGCATGCCGTACACGACGCTGGTGGCCTGATCCTGCGCAATGGTGTGCCATCCCGCGCAGCGCATCGCGAGCAGGCCCTTGGCGCCGTCGGCGCCCATGCCGGTCAGAAGCACGCCGACGGCGGTCACAGGCCACCAGGCCGCGACGGTATGAAAAAAAACGTCCACCGAAGGCCGATAGGAATAGTCCGCCGGTTCGTTCGAATAGGTGAACGCCAGTTCCGGCGTCAGCAAGAGATGGTCGTTGGTGGATGCGATTTTCACCACACCGGCTTCCGGCCGGTCGCCAGCTCCGATCGCCCGCACGTCCCATGAGGATTCGCGCGCCAGCCACGTTGCCAGGCCCGGCGCAAACACCTTGTCAACGTGCTGCACGATTATGATCGCAGCGTGAAGCGCGGGCGGCAGACCGGCGAGCAAATGCAGCAGTGCCGCCGGGCCGCCTGTGGAAGCGCCAATGGCAACCAGCGGAAAGTCTGGCCGGGGGACGACTCCGGATGCAGGGGCCATCCGCAGCGCAGGGGGCCCTGCTGGCGATTTGCCGACAAGCTTGCGAAGCATCGCGATCTTGGTCAGCAATTGCGACGGGGGAGAAGGCTCGCCCGACGTATCGAGAACGGGCGTGTTGACGGCATCGAGTGCGCCCCAACCCATCGCTTCGAACACCTTCGAGGAATGGCCCCCGACGGTGGCCGTTACGATCAGAATCGCACACGGCGAGTCACGCATGATGATGCGCGAAGCCTCCGCACCATCCATCCGCGGCATCATCAGGTCCATCAGGACGAGATCCGGCACATCCGCCGCGCACTGGCGGACGGCCTGTTCGCCGTCGGCGGCAATCCAGGCGATCTGATATTCCGGAACGCTCGTGACGACGCGGCGCAGAGCCTCGACCGCCATCGGGACGTCGTTGACGATGGCGATTCTCATTCGCCGGGGAGCCCGATCAGCTCCGCGACGGCCGCCAGCAGCGTTTCGTCGTGGAAACTACTTTTCGTAAGGTAGCGGTCGGCGCCCGCGTCCAGCCCCCGGAGGCGGTCTTCCTCGCGGTCCTTATAGGACACGATGATGACCGGCAGCGTGTGGAGCTTGGGATCGGCCTTGATCTTCGAGACCAGTTCGATGCCGGTCATGCGGGGCATGTCCACGTCGGTGATGGTGAGATTGTAGGCTCCGGTGCGCAGGGCGTTCCAACCGTCGATTCCGTCGACCGCCACCTCCACGACATACCCGCGGTTCTGGAGCAGGGACCGCTGCACTTCGCGCACGGTCACCGAATCGTCTACCACCAGAATGCGCTTGTGCTTCAACTGGGCGATCTCGCTGCGGCCGAGCCCGCGGAGCCGCCCGCCGTGCAGGAGCGTCTCAACCGATCGCGTTAAATCATCGACATCCACGATGAGAACCGGCGAGCCGTCGTCCATCAGTGCCGCCGCGCTGATCGAGGGAATCTTTCCCAGCCGGGCATCGAGCGGCCGCACCACCATTTCGTATTCACCGACGAACCGCTCGACAGCCAGACCGTAGCGCGTGGCGCGATCGCCCAGCAGGACCACCGAAATTTGTTCGCCCCAGTTCGGCTTGCCCGGGATATCAAGGACTTCGAGCGCAGACACCACGCCAATCCGCTCTCCGTCGAGCGAGAAATATTGCTGGCCCTCGAGGGTGGAGAGGTCTGTGCGGTTCACCTTGACCACGCTGGCGATGCGCGTGAGCGGGAACGCGAAAGGCTCGCCGCTGATTTCGGCAACAAACGTCCGCAGCACCGAAAGCGTGAGAGGTAGCTCCAGCTGAATCGACATTCCCTGCCCGCAGCGCGTGGAGATGGTCGCCAGGCCGCCCACCGACTTTGCCGTTTCCTGCACCGCGTCCAATCCGACCCCGCGGCCCGAAATGTCGGTGACGGTTTCCGCGGTGGAGAATCCGGGCAGAAACAGAAATTCAAGCAGTTCCGCATCAGAAAAGCTGGCGGCCATTTCGGGCGCGGCGAGACCTTTGGAGATCACGATCGCACGCAGCGATTCAACGTCGACTCCCCGGCCGTCGTCTGACACGGTGAGGACGAACAGACCAGCCCGGTGACGAGCCTCCAGCCGGATTGTGCCCGATGGAGTCTTGCCCGCCGCGACCCGCGCTTCCGGCCGCTCGATGCCGTGGTCCAGACTGTTGCGAATGGCATGGTTCAAAGGCGCTTCGAGCCGGTCGAGGATCTCGCGATCGACCTCGGTGTTGGTGCCGAGGATCTCGAGCTGCGCCTGTTTGCCAAGCTGCCGCGCAAGATCGCGAACCAAACGCGGGAAACCCTCGACGCCATCGCCGAAGGGCCGCATCCGGCTGGCCACGACCTCGCGATAAAGACGGTCCGAAAGACCGGCCGAGCGGATTCCAAAGCCATCCAGCTGCGCCTGGCGCTCGGCGGCCCAGCGGCGCGTTTCCTGAAGCTTGCGCCGCGCCTCGGCCACTGTGCCGGCAGCTTCTGAAGAGCTTGGTACTGACGACTGCAGCGATTCAAGCAGGCTGTTGATCTCGTTGTGACGGCGCTTTAATCCGAGCATCGATTCCGAGAAGGGCTCGAACCAGCGGCTCTGCACGAGAGATTCCCCCGCTAATCCCATGAGGCGGTTGAGCGTTTGGGCGGTCACCTTGATAGCGCGATCGGCCGTCCCGGAACCGCGCGCACCACGGGACCGAGCCGTGGGGGCAACCGTCGCGGCGTGCGGAGCACCGTCCCGCTCCGGCAACGGGGCGGACGGAGTCGGCGCGACAGGCGCCGCCGCCTGTGCCGCAGGAACGAGTGCAGCGGGCGGGACAGGGTCCTTCACGCGCGCAGTCTCGGCCTTCCGCACTTCGGCAACCGGAGGGGCGGCAGCAACAACTTTGCCGGCCCGCACGTCGGCCAACTGGTGCAGAAGTTGCTCGACCGCGGAACTCTGCTCCTCCACCCATGCCGGAACGGCTGATTCCTCGAGGGCACCGAGGCGCGCAAGACTGTCGCCGGCACGGAGCAAGATATCGATGGCTGCAGGTTCAAGCGTGAGAGCACCTTCCTGTGCGGCGACCAGGCAATCCTCCATGGAATGCGCCAGCTGGACCGCCACGTCGAGACGCACGATCCGCGCTGCGCCCTTGATCGAATGCGCCGCGCGCATGGTGGCGGCAAGGTGCTCTTTCGCGGAGCCGCCATTTTCCAGCGCGATTAGCCCGTCGGTGAACACGCGCATCTGCGACTCGACCTCGCCTCGGAAGAGGTCCCACATCGAGAATGCCCCTAGATTGCTCACGCGATCCTCTGCACCAGCGCGCCAAACAGCAGGCTCTCGTCGATGATTGCGACGGTCTTGCCGTCGTAATGGAAAAGCCCCTGCGTGTAAACGACGGCCACGTTTGTGAGCGTCACCGGCAGCGGCTCGATGTCTTTCACTTTCACGTCGTGCATGCCGTCCACTTGATCGACAGGGAACACCCAGTCTTCCCCCTCCCACCGGGCCACCAGAAAACGAGCGGTTCGAGAATGATGCGCGGCAGTTTCCTCGCCGAAAAGCGTGTGAAGTGACACGCACGGGTAAAGCTCGCCGCGCACGTTCACCAGCCCCAGTAGCACTTCACGGGGCCGGTGCGGAACGCTGCGCACCACGCTT
>Ga0187863_10001310_pt1 | contig 20116 bp, 19 predicted proteins | sample June2016WEW_11_1_FD_132975 | JGI IMG/M metagenome (GOLD analysis project Ga0187863, IMG submission 132975) | Peatland microbial communities from SPRUCE experiment site at the Marcell Experimental Forest, Minnesota, USA - June2016WEW_11_10 | ecosystem: Environmental > Terrestrial > Soil >... | reverse complement strand
GATCCTGGAAAAGATCATCCGCTACGAAGGCGTCCACAAGATCCGCGACTGGGACGATCTGCGCCGCCGCATCGACCCGCCCGACCGCCGTTGTTATGCCTTCTTCCACCCGGCGCTGGTCGACGAGCCGCTGATCTTCGTCGAGGTGGCGCTGACCCGCGAGATTCCTGCGGCGATCGCGCCGATCCTCTCCGACAAGCGCGAGGCCGTCGTGCCGGAGCGGGCCAATACGGCGGTGTTCTACTCGATCACCAATTGCCAGCGCGGCCTGACCGGCGTGACCTTCGGTCACTTCCTCATCAAGCAGGTGGTGGAGGAAGTCTCGCGGGAGATTCCGCGCATCTCCACCTTCGTGACGCTGTCGCCGGCGCCGAATTTCGCCGAATGGCTCAAGCGCGAGCGCGGCAACGCCGCCTCGCCGGCGCTCGACGAGGACGATCGCGCCGCGCTCAACGCGCTCGACCGCGCCAACTGGTGGCGGCAGCCGGATCTGGTGGAAGCCATCCGCGCGCCGCTCTTGCGCGCCGCCGCCTGGTACTATGTGCGCGCGCGCAACGGCCGCGGCCTGCCGGTCGACGCGGTCGCCCGCTTCCATCTCGGCAACGGCGCGCGGCTGGAACGGCTCGACTGGCCCGCCGACATCTCCGACCGCGCGCTCGAGCAATCCTACGGGCTGATGGTGAATTACCTCTACGATCTCGATTACATCGAGGAGAATCACGAGGCCTATGCGCAGCAGCACGCCGTGGTCGCCGCCGGCGCCGTGACCCGGCTGTTGCGCTCGCCGGCGCGCGAGGTGGTCCCGATCTCGGGGTAAAGATTGTCGCCCATGCCAGACCTGCTCGGCGTTCTGGAAACATCGCTCTATGTCGAAGAGTTCGAGCGCGCCTGTCCGTTCTACGAGCAGGTGCTCGGGCTCAACAGCATCTACCGCGATCAGCGGCTGTGCGCTTACGACGTCGGCGGCCGCGGCGTGCTCTTGTTGTTCCTGCGCGGCCGCTCGTTCGAAACCGTGCAGCTGCCCGGCGGCACCATCCCGCCGCATGACGGTCATGGGCCCGTGCACATCGCGTTCTCGATCGCCGCCGACGAGCTGGCGGGATGGGAGGAGCGGCTGGCGGCGGCCGATATCGCCATCGAAGGCCGCACCAAATGGCCGCGCGGCGGCGAAAGCGTTTATTTCCGCGATCCCGACGGCCATCTGCTCGAACTGGCGACGCCCGGATTGTGGCCGGGGTATTAGAGCATGATCCCGAAAAGTGGATACCGGTTTTCGGAAAAGATCATTCTCAACCGAAAATCTACGACTTCCCGTATACCGGCACGACGGCGCCGCGGGTGACGCGGTTCTCCGGCGAGGCGAGGAACAGGATGGTCGCGGCGACTTCCTCGACTTTCGGCCACAAACTGTAGTCGGCCTTGGGCATGGCGGCGCGATTGGCCGGCGTATCCATGATCGAGGGTGCCACCGCGTTGACCAGGATGCCGTCCTTGGCGACCTCCTCGGCGAGCGCCACGGTCAGCGCCGCGACCGCCGCCTTGCTCGCGGTGTAGGCGGCCATGCCGGCGCCAGTTCGCCATTCGAGCGCGGCGCGGGCGGCGACGTTGACGATGCGCCCGCCGCCTGCCGCGTTAGCGGTCATGGCGTTGACCGCGGCGCGGCAGCAGAGCAGGCAGCTGACGAGGTTCATCTCGATCTGCTGCTGCAGCGTCGCCACGCCGGTGTCGGCGAGTCGTGCCGCGGCAAAACCGCCGGCGAGGTGGATCGACGCCCAGAGCGGTGCGATCCCCTGGTAAAGGAGCCTGATCGGCCTTTCATCGGCAAGACTGCCGGTAATGGTGAGCACGACCTGCTTGTGCTCGCGCAGCCGGAAGCGCTGCGCCTCCGCCGCATCGAGGCAGGGGACATGGCAAACAGCGCCGCCTTCGATCAGAGCCGTGACCACGGCCGTGCCGAGCGCGCCGGCGCCGCCCGTGATCACCACGTGACGATCGCGAAAGTCCATGCCGCATCATCGCCGATCCCGGGCCGGAGGCAAGGCCGTGAACGAGGATTTGATATTCCACGAAACGCAATCAAGGCGCCCGGCGCTCGGTTTGTCGACCATTGGGAATCGCGTTACAAAGCCGGCGGGGTTTTCCTGTATGCTGCGGCTGAAGCGGGAATGCACAGCGCCGGATCGAAACGAGACTTTGCGCCGTGGACCGATCCCAATCAGCGTCCGCTGCTGCGCATCGAAGTCCTGACCAAACGCTTCGGCGGTATCGCGGTCGTCGATCATCTGTCGGTCGACGTTTATGAGGGCGAGTTTTTCGCCCTGCTCGGTCCCTCGGGCTGCGGCAAGACCACATTGTTGCGCCTGATCGCCGGCTTCGAGCGGCCGAACACCGGCCGCATCCTGCTCGACGGTGCCGATCTTGCACCCGTGCCGCCGCATCGGCGGCCGGTCAATATGATGTTCCAGAGCTACGCGCTGTTTCCGCACCTCACCGTCGAGGGCAACGTCGCCTTCGGCCTCAAGCAGAAAGGCCTGCCCAAGCACGAAATCGCCCAGCGCGTTGCCGACATGCTCGCGCTGGTCAAGCTCGAACGCTATGGCGGCCGCAAGCCGCATCAGCTTTCCGGCGGTCAGCGCCAGCGCGTGGCGCTGGCGCGTTGCCTGGTCAAGCGTCCGCGCGTGCTGCTGCTCGACGAGCCGATGGCGGCGCTCGACAAGAAGCTGCGCGGCGAAACCCAGTTCGAGCTGATGGAGCTTCAGCGCGAGCTCGGTCTCACCTTCGTCATCGTCACCCACGACCAGAGCGAAGCGATGCTCGTCGCCGACCGCATCGGCGTGATGGATCGTGGCCGGCTCATGCAGGTGGCGCCGCCCGCCGCGATCTACGAGCGGCCGAACTCGCGCTGGGTCGCCGACTTCGTCGGCGACGTCAACCTGTTCGAAGGCCGGCTCGGGGAGGATTGTCAGAGCGTCGAGGACACGGCGGCCGGCCGCGTGCGCGCCGCCGCCAAGGTCGACGCCGAGCCGGGCAAGGTGGTCTGGGCCGCGGTGCGGCCGGAACAGGTCCGCATCGCGCGCGAGCCGCCGTCGCCGGGCCTCGACAATTGCGTTCCCGGGACGGTCCTCGATATCGGCTATCTCGGCGACACCTCGATCTATCAGGTGCGGGTTCGCGACGGCTCGCTGGTCAAGGCGGCGATCGCCAATGTCGGCCGCGGCGGCGGGCGCGCGGTCACCTTCGACGATCAGGTGTGGCTGAGCTGGCCGCCCGAGGCCGCGATCGTGCTCACGCAATGACGACGAATCTGACGCCATGAAGCGACACCACGGACGCTCGTTTTGGCAGAGCCTGGTGGTGCGGATTCCGTATCTTTGGCTGCTCGCTTTCTTCCTGGTGCCGTTCCTGATCGTGCTCAAGATCAGCCTGTCGCAGACGGCGATTGCGCAGCCGCCTTACGTGCCGGTGCTCGACCTTGCAGCGGGCTGGCCCGGCCTGCAGGCTTTTTTTGCCGCGCTGTCGTTCGACAATTACGTCCTGATCGGCTCCGATCCGCTCTACCTCTTGTCTTATGTGAAGAGCGTGGAGATCGCCGCGTTCTCCACCCTCATTCTCGTCTTCATCGGCTATCCCATCGCCTACGCGATGGCGCGCATGCCGTGGCGCTGGCAGGCAGTGCTGGTGGTGCTGGTCGTGCTGCCGTTTTGGACCTCGCTGCTGATCCGCATCTATGCCTGGATGAACATCCTGCAGCATGACGGGCTGCTCAACCAAGCGCTGCTGGCGCTCTCGATCGTGAAGGAGCCGCAGGCCTGGCTCGCCACCGATACCGCGATCTATATCGGGGTGGTCTATTCCTATCTGCCGTTCATGGTGCTGCCGCTCTACGCCACGCTCGAGAAACACGACGAATCGCTGCGCGAGGCGGCGGCCGATCTCGGCTGCCCGCGCTGGAAGATCTTCTGGCTGGTGACGCTGCCGCTGTCGTCGTCCGGGCTGCTCGCCGGCGTGCTGTTATGCTTCATCCCGATCGTCGGCGAGTTCGTCATTCCCGATCTGCTCGGCGGCTCGCAGTCGCCGATGATCGGCCAGGCGATCTGGACCGAATTCTTCAGCAACAAGGATTGGCCGGCCGCCTCGGCGGTTGCCGTCGTGCTGGTGTGCCTCCTGGTCACGCCGATCCTCGTCTATCAGAACCAGGCGGTGCGGGCCTTGGAGCGGGAATAATGCGCAAGGTGTCCGCCTTCAATCTGTTCGCGATCCTGCTCGGCGTCGCCTTCCTCTATCTGCCGATCGTCGTTCTGGTGATCTATTCGTTCAACGCCTCGCGGCTCGTGACGGTGTGGGGCGGCTGGTCGACGCATTGGTACGCCGCGCTGATCGACGATGCGCCGCTCGTCGAATCCGCCTTTATCAGCCTGCGCCTGGCGCTGGTTTCGGCGACCGTGGCGACGCTTTTGGGGACGCTGGCGGCGCTGGCGCTGGTGCGGTTCGGGCGTTTTCGCGGCCGGCTGCCGTTCGCGGCGATGGTCTATGCGCCGCTGGTCATGCCGGAGGTGATCACCGGGCTGTCGCTGCTGCTGCTGTTCGTCGCGGTCGCCGTCGATCGCGGTTTCTGGACCGTCGCCATTGCGCACACCACCCTCGCCATGTGTTTCGTCACCGTGATCGTGCAGGCGCGGCTTATCGACTTCGACATGAGTCTTGAAGAGGCGGCGATGGATCTCGGCGCCTCGCCGCTGCGCACGTTTCTCGCGGTGACCTTGCCGCTGATCCTGCCGGCCATTGCCGCCGGCTGGATGCTCGCCTTCGCGCTGTCGCTCGACGATCTCGTCATCGCCAGCTTCACGACCGGGCCTGGCGCGACCACGCTGCCGATCCGCATCTATTCCGAGGTCCGCCTCGGGGTGAAGCCGGAGATCAACGCCGTGTGCAGCATCATGGTCGGCGTGGTCGGCATCGCGGTGATCGCCGCTTCGCTGCTTGCCAAGCTCAGCGGCACGCGGGGCGCGTCGGCGCGGGTATGAGTGCGATGATGAGCTAGTTCGGACTGTTGGGTGCCGCCGGCTTCGGCGCGGTGGCGGCCCCCGGAGTCGCAAATAGCTTGTCGATCACTGAGCGGACGGCGGCGCCGGCGTCGCGGGCCTTGATGGCGTCGAGTAGCGGCGCGGCCGCCCCCGAGCGGCGGATCAAGCTCTGCGGGTCCGGCAGCATGATCGGGTCGTCCCATTGCCCCTGGACGACGAACGGCAAGTCGAACTCGTTGGCGGTTGCGTTCGAGACCAGGGTCGCGACCCCCTTGAGATCGAGATCGCGCGCGGGAACGGAGACTTGCCCGCCGACCGCAAGCCGCACGGCCGGACCGTCGAGATGCATGTCTTCGACAGACACCTCGCCCTGTTCGATCTTGAGGCTGAGCGTAAGCTGGTCGAACGGGGTGCGCCCGCTGCGGAAGTCGCCGTTGCCGGACAGCGGCCGGCGCTCGAGCCGGCGCAGCAATTGCTCGACGTTGATGCCGGTGAGCGCGCCGTTATGGGCCGTGAGGTTTGCCGTGCCGTTGAGCGAGTTTGTCACGCCGAGCACGGAGGCTCCCGACCCCTCGATGTTGAGCGCCAGATTGCCGCGGCCCGCGAGCTTGCGAATCCCGAACACCTGGCCGAGACAATTTTCGAGATCGACATCGACGAACTGCAAATGCGAGGCCACCGCGACGCCGCCATTGGTGCTGGCGAGCCCGAGCGAGCCCTTGGCGAGGCCGCCGAAGGCTTGCGATTCTCCGATCGTCAGGTCGAGCTTGCCGTGGCGGATATTGGCGGCGACAGCCGTTCGGCCCAGTTGCGCGTCCGCGATCTTGACGCTGGCGGCCGAGAGCCGCAGATCGAGGTCGACGTCGGCGAATCCGTCGAGCGCGATCGGCAGTTGATCCCAGGCGCGTTCGTTCGCGGCTAAGAGGCGAATTCCGGACACATAGGGCGTCAGATCGAGCGCGTCGACCGCGAGCGTGCCCTGCACGTTGCGATTGTCGGTCGAAAGCGTGATCACTCCTTCGGCGGCATTGCCGTCGAGTTCGACATTGACGCCGGAGAGCGAGATCAGGCCGCCGGCGAGGCTGCTCTGCGCCCGCAGCGCGAAGCGCCCGAAGCCGCCGAACGGCAACTCGCTGGTCCCGGTCCAGCGCAAAGCGTCGCGCAGCGAGGGAGCTTCCACGCTCAACGTGCCGTCGACCTTGAGCGTCGGCTCATCGCTCGAGGTGCCGTCGAAGGCGAGTTTCACCGGCGCGCCGGACAGCCGCAGCTTGACGCCCGAGCGCTCGCCGTTCAACGCCGCTAGGAAATCGCCGAGGGTGAGGCTCGCGTCGACCGGTTTGTCATGCCACACAAAACGGCCGTTGGCGCCGAAACTGCGCGAGATCGACGGCCAGGCGAGCTGGAAGTCCACGCCATCGAGCCGGTCGGTGAAATCCTTTCCGGCGTGTTGACCGTGGACCACGACAGTGCCGTCGTGGATGCCGATCTCCGAGAACGATCCGGTGCGCCCGGGATTGGGTTCGAGCGCGCGGGCCAGCGATCGCATCAATCCCGACCAGTTCGATTGGCCGTTGGGTAGGAACGTCACGGTGATCGCCGGCCGCACCAGCGCCACGTCGGCGATCTCGATCCGCCCGGCGAGCAGCGGAAAATAGCGCAGATGGGCAATCAACTCGTCGGCAGTGAGCGCGGACTCGCCGGTTTGGTCGTCGCCGAGCAGCACGTTGCGGAAACTCACGGTGCCGGAGGGAAACAGCGACACCGCGACGTCGCCGCGCAGCACCGGATCGAGGCCGGTGACCGCGTGCACCTCCTTGGCGACCGCGTCGCGGACCGATGCGGCCGGGATGAGAAAGGACAGCGTCATCAGCGTGAGGAATACCGCCGCGACCACGGCAGCAACGGCAATCGCGAGGCGTTTCAAGCCAGTAGCCGCGGTCACAGGATGCGTTTCCGATGTTCGCTGGGCCGATCGAATAGACGGTTCGGCGGGTGAGGGGCAACTATGCCCGACATCTGTGTCGCTTTCGTGGCCGCAGCCGCGGCGGGTCGGGTCAAAGTATTGCTGCAAAAGGCTAAAAGCCGCCACCCGTGACGCCGCCGGGCGGCTGTCCAAAGCCGCCTGGTGCTCGCGACGGACCCCGGCCGTCAACGCACCGAGGCATGAAGCGATGGCCTCGCGCCGGCCTGTGCCACCTCGGCGATCATCTTCTTGACGATGGCTTGGCCGAACGAATTGAAGTTTTCCGCCACCAGGACAAAGGCGCCGGGGCCGCCAATGACATTGTTGCGATAATAATTTTGCAGGCCGCCCGGCGGATTGGTGTGGTCGGGATTCCAAGCCAATGGCGTCTCGCTGAGGATGACAAGACCGTTGATGGTGATGCCTTGGGCGACGGCTTCGTCGCGCGCCAGGGTCACGTCGCGGCCGGCATTGTTGGTGCCGTCGCCGGAGACGTCGATGGTGCGGCGCGCCGATTCATAGGGGGCGCGGGCGAGCTGCCCCATGGCGAATTCGATGGCGCCGCTGATCGACGTGCGATCCGCGAACGATCGCGGCGCCTCTAACAGGCGGTCGCCGAAACCCCTGGCCGTTTCGGCATCGCCGATGGTCGTCCAGTCGATCAGGACCCGCTGCGAGCCGGCGCCCGACCACTCGACGAAGGTCAGTCCGACGCGGCCGTTGCGGCCCGAGCGAATGGCATCGAGCACGCGCGGATCGGAGATGGCGGCGGCGTAGCCCTCGCGTTGCAGCTGGAATTTGGCGTTGTCGACGCTGCGCGACACGTCGGCCGCCAGCACCAGCAGGAGATCGACTTGCTCGGCTGCTGCTGCAGCCGCTGGCACCGCCGCGACGCCGGCCAAGATCAGCAGCAGGAGGGTTCTGACAGTGCGCATCCCCGCACCTCGCCGTCACGCCTCGGCGGCGGCATGGATGGCGGCGCGGACGCGCTGATAGGAGCCGCAGCGGCAGATATTGGTGATCGCCGCGTCGATATCGGCATCCGTCGGCTTAGGCTTCTGTTTAAGCAGCGCCGCCACCGCCATCATCATTCCGCTTTGACAGTAGCCGCATTGCGGCACGTCGAAATCGAGCCAGGCCTTCTGCACCGGATGCAGTTTGCCCTGCTCCGCCAGCGCCTCGATGGTTGTGATCTCCTCGGCGCCCAGCGTGCCGACCGGGATCTGGCACGAACGCGTGGCGACGCCGTTGATGTGGACGGTGCAGGCGCCGCATTGGGCGATCCCGCAGCCGTATTTCGTGCCGGTCAGCCCGATCGTGTCGCGCAGCACCCACAGCAAGGGCGTATCGGGCTCGACGTCGACCTCGTAGGTTTTGCCGTTGATGAACAGTTCCGTCATGCTCGGCGTTCCGTTGGCGCGGCCGGCTGAAAGTCGCAGTGGCACCTCCCGCTGGCAACAGGCGATTTTAGCCTGTTGCAGTGCGAAGCCAAATCGAAAATCCGCGCGGAGCGACGGGAGACAAAGGAAAAGCCAAGCCGGCGCGGCAGAAACAGGCCGGCCAGCCGGTCACATCCGCCGATAGACGTAAGGCGCGTCGTCCCGCACCGCCGCGAGCGCGGCGACTTCATCATGCCGCGGCGAGAGATGGCAGACCGGGTCGGTGGCGCGCGCGTCGCCGGTCAGCGCGAAGGCCTGGCAACGGCAGCCGCCGAAATCGATATCGCGCCGCGCGCAGCTTCGGCACGGCTCCTGCATCCAGTCGGTGCCGCGGAAGGCGTTGAAGGCCGGCGAATTCGCCCAGATGTCGGCGAGCGAATGCTCGCGCACCGACCAGAACTTGAGGCCGGGTATCGACTCGGCGGCGTGGCACGGCAGCACCTTGCCCGCCGGCGTCACGTTGAGCGAACGCCGACCCCAGCCGCCGACACAAGGCTTCGGCAGCCGCGCGTAATAATCGGGGACGACGGCATCGATGACGATCTCGCCGTGGTGCCGCCGGCGCAGGTCCTCGACCGCGGCCGCCGCGTGCTTGACCTGCTCGGCGCTCGGCATCAGCGTGGCGCGGTTCTTCAGCGCCCAGCCGTAATATTGCGCATGCGCGATCTCGACGCGGCTGGCGCCGAGCGCCAGCGCCAACGCCACCATGTCCTCGATGCGATCGATGTTGGCGCGGTGCATCACGGCGTTGATGGTCAGCGGAATTTTCAGGTTGACGACTTCGGCGGCGAGCGCGCGCTTGCGCGCGAAGGCGCCTTGGTAGCCGGCGATGTGATCGGCCGAAGCAGGCTCGCTGTCCTGGATCGAGATCTGCACGTGATCGAGCCCGCCTTCGGCAAGCTGCCGCAACGTTTCCGCGGTGATGCCGACCGCCGAGGTGATGAGATTGGTGTAAAGGCCGGCGACATGCGCTGCCGCCGTGATGGCGGGAAGGTCCCGGCGCGCGCCCGGCTCGCCGCCCGACAGATGCACCTGCAGCACGCCGAGCCCCGCCGCCTCGGTGAAGACCCGCGCCCAAGTTTGCGTGTCGAGCTCGTCGGCGCGGGGATCGAGCGCCAAGGGATTGGAGCAATACGGACAGCCCAGCGGACAGCGGTGCGTCAGCTCGGCCAGAAGGCCGAGGGGAACATGCAGACTGGCACCGTTTCCGGCCATGTCGAAGACTCATCCATCCTGGCCGGGTTTATCCGGGCCATCCACGTCTTCCTGCTCAGCGAGTTATAAGACGTGGATGCCCGGCACAAGGCCGGGCGTGAGGGGCGGTGGTCACAAATCCAGGAGCCTTTTGTCGGCAAGGCCGCGCAGCAGGGTGGTGACGTCGGCAAGGATGCGCTCGCGCGGCGCCGCAAAGGTCTTTGCCAAATCGTCGACGATGGCGGCAAAGGTCGCCTCGCCGGTGCAGCGTTTGACCACCTCGGCGGCGATGGCGTCGGCCTTGAACACCCGCTCGGGAGCAAGCAGCACCCATCCGCCCTGCGCCTCATTGTGGACTAGCCGGACGCCGTGCGGCAGGCGCGGACGCGCGTCGGCGGCGATTTCGGGTGTCGTCTCGGCCACTGCCACTGCCTAATCGTGCGGAACAAACGCGCCGGGCGGAACTTGCTTCGGCGCGACATAAGCGTGGTACAGCGCGTCGAGCATCGCCCACAGCACGTCGCATTTGAATTCGAGCGCGGCGAGCACGCTGTGCTGGGCTTCCGACGTGCGCGCGTGTCGCTTGACGTAGTCGAGGGCAAAACGCGAGTCGCGCTCGGCTTGCGGCGGGCGTTGCGAGAAATAGGCCAGCGTCTCCGCCGTCACGAAATCGTAGTTCTTCAGCATGCCCTCGATGCGCTCGCCGATGATCTGCGGCGAGAACAATTCCGTCAGCGACGAGGCGATCGCTTCGAGCAAGGTCTTTTCGCGCACGAAATGCACGTAGGCGTCGACGGCAAAGCGGGTCGCCGGCAAAATGCCGCGCAGCGACATGACATAGTCGCGCTTGAGGCCGAGCCCGTCGGTGAGCTTAAGCCAGCGCGCGATGCCGCCTTCACCCTCGCGGGCGCCGTCGTGATCGACCAGGCGGCTGCGCCATTCGCGGCGGACCGCAGAATCGTCACAGCGCGCCATCAGGCTTGAATCCTTCACCGGGATCATCGCCTGATAATAATAGCGGTTGAGCGCCCAGGCCTGGACCTGGCCTTTATCGCAGGCGCCGCCGTGCAGGAGCTTGTGGAACGGGTGGAGCCGGTGATAGCGCCGCGCGCCGATGTCGCGCAACCGGTTTTCGAGTTCGTCGGCGCTCAGCGTGTTCACAGCACGATCTCCATCCCGTCTTCCGCGATCTCGATCCCGGCGTCCTCAACCTTGCGCCGTTCGACGGAACCCTCGATCAGGATCTGGTTGGTGTTGTTGATATGCGTCAAAATACAACGGCCGGGAAGACCGGCGAGCGCGGCGAGCGTGCCGTCTTCGCCGTCGACCGGCATGTGACCCATGCGCCGGCCGGTTTTGCTGCCGGTGCCGGTCGAGATCATCTCGTCATCGACGAACAGCGTGCCGTCGAACAGCACGACATCGGCGCGGGCGAGCCGCGCGCGCAGGGCTGCCGTCATGCCGGCGGCGCCCGGTACGTAAACCAGCCGCCGCGCCCCGCAGACCAGTTCGACGCCGACATTGGCGCCGGTCTCGGCGGCAAGCGCGGGATCGTCGCCTTCGAGATAGAGCGCCACCTTGCCGGGAACGGCGAACAGCTCGGCATCGAGGCCGCCCGGCAGGGAAAAGCTCTCGTCCCGCGCCACGGCCTTGCGCGTCACCAGATCGGCGGCCAGCACCCCGAAGATCGGATTGGCTGCCAGCGCCGCAAGCGTGTCGGCGGTGGCAAACACGGTGAAACCCTGGCGTTCGCGCAACGTCAGCAGCCCGGCCACCTGATCGACCTCGGCACCGGTCAGGACCACGGCGCTGATCGGACTACCGCGCGCGCCGGGCCGCGGCTGCAGCGCAGGTGTTGCCAAGAGCTGTGCGCGCAGGTCCGGCGAGGCGTTGAGCAAAATCCAAGCCTCGCCGTCAGCGGTGACGGCGAGGCTTGCTTGGGTGCGCGGCTTTGCGCGTCGGTCGCCGGTCCAGGCGAGACGGCAGACCGGACACTGACAATTCCATTGCGGAAAACCGCCGCCTGCCGCAGCACCGAGTACGATGGCGGTCAGGCGCCCCATTCACGGGGATTGCGGTAGACGAAAGCTGCGGATCAGAACTCGGCCGGCAGATAGCCGTTGATCTCGAGGCCGATGCAGATTTCGACGAGGGTCGGAGTGGTCCAGGCCATGGTCGTTTCCTTTTTTCATACGCGAGGGAGCTGTCCAAGAAAACTAATCGCGCTGCCTCGAGCGGACGCATAGTAAATTGAGGCGAGCCCTTCGACAAGGGGGTCAGTCCGGCCAGGGAGCGGCCCTGTGGGCGGCAGCCCCGCCGGGGCAGATTGACACGCTCCCTTTTCAGGCATGTCGAGGCAGGGCATTGTGCGCGATGCTGTCGCGTCGTGCCGCGATAGCGGCGGCCCGCCAGGGCATAAATTAGAAAAAACGCCATTTGGGAGGAAACCATGGATTATCGCGTCACACGGTGTGGCGTTACCGGCGTGATCGGCGCGGCTCTTGTCGCCGCCGGATTCGCCGCGGGAACCGCGCCGGCTTCCGCGCAAAGCGGCGAGCCGATCAAAATCGGCTTCAGCATGGCGCTCACTGGCCCGCTGGCGCCCAATGGCAAGCAAGCCCTCCTCGGCGCCAAGATCTGGGAGGAAGAAACCAACGCCAAGGGCGGCCTGCTCGGCCGGTCCGTCAAGCTCGTCTACTACGACGATCAGTCGAAACCCGCCGCGGTGCCGGAGATCTACACGAAGCTTCTCGACGTCGACAAAGTCGACCTTGTGGTCGGGCCGTACGCCACCAACATGAACGCGCCGGCCATGCCGGTGGTTATGCAGAAGGGCAAGACCTTCATCAGCCTGTTCGCGCTCGGCCTGAACAGCGAGTTCAACTATCCCAAATACTTTTCGATGTTGCCGACCGGCCCGGACACCAAACCCTCCTTCACCGAGGGGTTCTTCCAGGTCGCGGCGGCGCAGAAGCCGAAGCCGGCAACCGTGGCGCTGGCGTCGGAAGACGCCGAGTTCGCACGCAACGCCTGCGAAGGCGCTCGCGACAATGCGAAAAAATACGGCTTCACGATCATCTACGACAAGACCTTCCCGCCGAACACGACCGACTTCTCGCCGATCGTGCGGGCGTTGCAGGCCGCCAATGCCGACCTCGTGGTGGTATGCTCCTATCCGCTGAGCTCGGTCGGCCTTGTGCTGTCCGCCAATGAGCTCGGCTTTACGCCGAAGATGTTCGGCGGCGCCATGGTCGGGCTGCAGGCGACAGCGTTCAAAGAGAAGCTCAAGTCCAAGCTCAACGGCATCGTGAATTACGAGACCTGGGTGCCGTCGCCGAAATTGATGGCGCCGGCTGCGGCGTTCTTCAAGACTTACCAGGAACGCGCCAAGACCGAAGGCGTCGACCCGCTCGGCTATTATCTCGGCGGTTGGGGTTATGCCTATCTTCAGGTGCTTGGGCAGGCGGTCAACGGCGCCAACAGCATCAACGATGACAAGATCGCCGACTACCTGCGCAGTCATGAATTCAAGACCGTCATGGCCGATGTCAGGTTCGGCAAGAACGGCGAGTGGACGAAGTCGGAGATGCTTGCGGTGCAGTATCACGGCATCACCGACGCCGCGAACCTCGATACCTGGCGGGGCATGAGCTACCAGACGGTGCTCACTCCTGCCGACCAGAAGACCGACGACGTCGTCTATCCTTACGAGAAGGCGAAGTAGGTTTCTTCGAGCGCATCAATCCGGGCCGCAGGCTGTCGCCGGCGAGCCCGATTTTGTATTCGCGCTCCGCGGATGGCCGCGAAGCCCGCACTCACACTTCGAGCCAGGCTTGACGCACTTGGGAGTCGGCGGCGAGCTCGGCCGGAGTGCCCTCGAACACCATGTGGCCGTGGCCCATCACATAGACGCGATGCGAGATACGCATGGCGATGGTGAGCTTCTGCTCGACCAGCAGGATGGAGATGTCGCGCTCCGCGATCTTCTGCAGCAGCTTGGCAACGCGCTCGACCATTTGCGGCGCCAGCCCCTCGGTCGGCTCGTCGATCATGATGAGATCGGGGTCGCCCATCAGCGTCCGGCAGATCGTCAGCATCTGCTGTTCGCCGCCGGAGATCACGCCAGCCGGCGCCTTGGCGCGCTCCTCGAGCCGCGGGAAAAGCTCATAGGTGTCGGCCATGCACCATCGCGACGCCTTCTTGCCGGCCTTGACGCCGAGAATGAGATTCTGCTCGACCGTGAGCGTCGGAAAGATGGCGCGATCCTCGGGAACGTAGCCGAGGCCCCGCTGCGCGACCTCGAACGGCTTCAGCCCGGCGATGGCTTCATCCTTGAAGGTGATCGAGCCGTGCGGCGGCACGTCGCCCATGATCGCTTTCAACGTGGTCGAGCGGCCGACGCCGTTGCGGCCGAGAACGCTGACGATCTCGCCGGTGCCGACGCAAAGCGAGACGCCCCGCAGGATGTGGCTCTTGCCGTAATAGGCATGCAGATCGCGGACGTCGAGCATCATGCCGCCGTCCCCAGATAAGCCGTCTGCACGGCGCTGTCCTGTTTGATCCGCGCCGGAATATCGCTGGCGATGATCTGGCCATAGACAAGCACGGAAATCCGGTCGGCAAGGTCGAAGACGACGCCCATGTCATGCTCGATCATGATCAGGGTACGGCCCTCGCTGACCTTGCGGATCAGCGCGACGGCGCGCGCGGCCTCGGCCACGCTCATGCCGGCGCTCGGCTCGTCGAGCAGAATGATCCCGGCGCCGCCAGCGATGGTGATGCCGATCTCCAGCGCGCGCTGCTCGGCATAGGCGAGCACGCCGGCCTGGATGCGGCGGCGGTCGATTAACTCGATCGCTTCGAGGATAGCTTCGGTGCGCGCGCGCACGTCGGGGAGCACTTCGATGCCGTGCCAGAATGCGTACTTGTATCCGAGCGACCATAGCACCGCGCAGCGGATGTTTTCCCACACCGAAAGCCGCGGAAAGATGTTGGTGACCTGAAAGCTGCGGGCCAGCCCGCGCCGGTTGATCAGATGCGGCGGCAGTCCGGTGATGTCATCGCCGTTGAGCCGGACCGTGCCGGAGCTCGGGCTGAAGCGGCCGCTGATCAGGTTGAACAATGTCGATTTGCCGGCGCCGTTCGGCCCGATGATGGCGTGGCGCTCGCCCGGCGGTACCGCCAGGCTGACGCCGCGAATGATCTGGGTCGCGCCGAAATTCTTGTGCAGGTCGACGAGCTCGATCGCCGGCGCGGTCATTTAGCTCTCCCGGCTCCGCGCGCTTGTGCGAACGCATCGTGCCAAGCGGCGCCGACGACCGGCCAAGTCATGCGGAACAACCAAAACCCACCGGCGATGAGTATTACGGCGGCCATCCAGGGCTTCGCACTCGCGGCGTCGACCGTGATCCGGAAAAGCGAGATAGTCGTCCCTTCGGTCGCCTTGACGCTGAGATGATACGTCATCTCGGTGAACAGGATGAGGCCGGCGAGCAGCACCAGCGCCGGGGCGAGCGCCATCAGATAGGCCAGCGCCAGCCGCAGCATCGATCTGTAGGCTCGGGCCTGCCACAGCGGCGCGTGCATCATGATGAGGCCGGCGATGCCGTTTGGCGCGAACATCACAATGCCGATGAACAACAGACCAAAATAAAGTTGCCACACATCGGTGACGTCGCTGAGCATCACCTCGAGCCAGGTGACAAGAACGGCACCGATCACTGGTCCGATGAAGCTTCCGATGCCGCCGATATAGGCGGCGAGCAGCACCAGGCCCGATTGCGCCGCGCCGACCTCGGATGAATTGACCAGTTCGAAATTGATCGCCGCCAGCGCGCCGGCGATGCCGGCGAACAGCCCGGCCAGCGAGAAGGCGATGAAGCGCACCGTCTGCGGATTGTAGCCGACAAATTGCGCGCGCTCGGGGTTCTCGCGCACCGCGTTGCACATGCGGCCGAACGGGGTGCGCGTCAGCGCATACATCGCGATCATGGACAGCAGGCACCAGCCGGCGATCAGATAATAGACCTGGATCTGCGGGCCGAAATTGAGGCCGAACAGGTGCAGCAGCTTGGTGCGGTTGGTGCTCACGCCCTCCTCGCCGCCGAAGAAGCCGCGCAGGATGAGCGAGCTCGAAGCGACGAGTTCGCCAAGCCCGAGCGAGATCATGGCGAATGCGGTGCCGGCGCGCCGCGTCGAAACCGACCCGAAGATGATGCCGAACAGCAGACCGCTGAAGCCGCCGACCAGCGGGACGGCCGGTAGCGGAATCGGCAGCGCATCGTGAATGACGGTATTCATGGCGTGCACGGCCAAGAACCCGCCGAGGCCGTAGTAGACGGCGTGACCGAACGACAGCAGGCCGGTCTCGCCGAGCAGCATGTTGTAGGAGAGCGCGAACACGATCATGATGCCCATTAGGCTGAGCATCGTCAGCGCCGACCCGGAGGTGACAATCGCCGGCAGGACCGCAAATGCGACGGCGAGCGCGAGCCACGGCCCGATAAGACGCGCCACCGCAGCGGCGCCCGGTTGAGACAAGGCCCGGCGCGCCGGGACGTTTGCTACGCCGCTTACTACGTCACTCAATGTTCGCGCGTCCCCATGAGACCGGTCGGCCGGAAGATCAAAATCAGAACCAGCAGCAGGTAGGGAATGATCGGAGCGATCTGCGCCACCGTCACATTCCACAAGTCGGACAGCGGGCCGCCGGCTGGCGGCGCCACGCCGAGACCGCCCAGCACGTCCGCCACCGAAAGGTTGATGGAAACCGCAAACGTCTGGACGAGCCCGATCAGCAGCGAAGCCAGAAAGGCGCCGGCGAGCGAGCCCAGCCCGCCGACCACGACGACGACGAACAGAATCGGGCCGAGCAACCCCGCCATGTTCGATTGGGTCACCAGCGCTGGCCCGGCGATCACGCCGGCGACCGCCGCAAGTCCGGTACCGACGCCGAACACCAACATGAATACTCGCGGCACATTGTGGCCGAGCATCGCCACCATGTGGGAATGCGTCAGCGAGGCCTGGATGATAAGCCCGACGCGGGTGCGGGTAAGCACGGCGAGCAGCACCGCGAAGATCGCAATCGCGGTCAAGAGCTCGAACATCTTGTAGGCGGGATAGTTGGTCGAGAACGCGGTGAAGGCGCTGAAATCAAGCGACGCCGGCACCCGGTAGTCGACCGGACCCTTGCCCCAGATCATCTGCACGACTTCTTCGATGACGAAAGCAAGCCCGAAGGTGAACAAGAGCTCGGCGACCGGGCCGTGCTGGTGCACGTTGCGCAGGCCATAGCGCTCGACCAGCGCGCCGATGCCGCCGACCAGCACCGGCGCGACGATGAAGGCCGGCCAGAAGCCGACGATCTGGCTGATCTGGTAGCCGAAGAACGCGCCCAGCATGTAGAAGCTGGCATGGGCGAAATTGAGCACGCCCATCATACTGAAGATCAGCGTCAGCCCGCTCGCCATCAGAAACAGCAGCATGCCGTAGAGCACGCCGTTGAGCGTCGATATGGTGACGAGTTCCAGCACCCCCAGCCCAGCCTGGCAAGATTAGCTCGGTCGGTTCATCTTGCAGCTGGTTGAGACCATGGTGTCCGGGGTGTCGATCTTGCCCCGCTCCGTCCAGCCCCAGCCGGTGTTCTCCTCCTCGAACGGCTGGTCCTTGGTGATAGGACCGAAGCTGGAGATATACATCGGCTGGAAGAACTGATGATCGTCAGATCGCATGAAGCCGTCGCCGCCGTTGTAGACGGTGACCTTCATGCCATCGAGCTTAGCCGCGACCTTGACCGGCTCGACCGACTTCGCCTCGTCGGCGGCCTTGACGAACATGCGGATCTCATTGACCGCCCGCGGATAGAATAGCGACACGCCGACCTTGGCGCGGAATGCCTTCTCGAATTCGCGAGCCGGTCCGTAGGGATCGTTCGGCACGCCCTCAGCGATCGAAAACACGCGGTCCGGCAGATTGGCCTGCTTGATCGCCGTCGGGCCGCCGGTGCCTCCGGCATAGTAGGTATACCAGTCGACCTGCAATCCGGCGTCGGCCGCGGCCTTGATCAGCAAGGCGATGTCCTGGCCCCAGTTGCCGGTGATCACGCTATCGGCGCCGGAGGCCTTGATCTTGGCGATATAGGGCGAGAAGTCGGTGACTTTGAGCAAAGGATGCACCTCGTCGCCGACGATCTCGATGTCCGGCCGCTTGGCGTTAAGCATTTTGCGCGCCTCGGCGCGCACAGATTGGCCGAACGAATAATCCTGATTGATCAAATAGACCTTCTTGATGTTGGCGCGCGTCTTCATGTAGTTGGTGAGCGCGGTCATCTTGATGTCCGAGTTCGCATCCCAACGGAAATGCCAGTAGCTGCATTTGTCGTTGGTCAGGATCGGATCGACCGCCGCATAGTTGAAGAACAACACTTCCTTGCCGGGATTGCGCTCGTTGTATTTCGCCACGAAGTCCTCGATCGCGGCGGCGAACGCCGAGCCGTTGCCCTGAGTAATGTAGCGGATGCCGGAGTCGATCGCCTTCTGCACTTGGACCAGAGTCTCCTGGGCGTTGAGCTTGTTGTCGTAGGCCGCGATCTCGAGCTTGTGGCCGGCAATGCCGCCATGGGCATTGGTCACGTCGGCAAGATACTGGAAGGTTTTCAGGCCAATCTCGCCGATGCTCGCCCCGCCGCCGGAGAGCGGATCGACATAGGCGATCCTGACCGTGTCCTGGGCGGCTGCGGGCAGCGCCGCGACCACGGTGGCGGCTATGGCGCAGAACATGGTGCTGAAGCGCGAAATCATGGACGTCCTCCTGCTTATGTCGTGGCGCGACCCGGCGCTGTTGGCGCATAGAACTCCGGTCGAGTGCTGTTCGTCAAGAACTCTCGGTCAATCGGCGGCGGAACCCGTTCGCGCACGCGAATGCCAGCCGGCAACGGTGGCGTGTTCATGAGATCAGGCACGACAGCGACCGAAACTCAGCATCGGCGCAAAAACAGACAAACGCGCACAGATTTTCGCCGCTTTACGACGTTTCGCGTGCTGCACTATAGTGGTTGTCTTTTAGGCGTTTATGGAAAGTGCCGATGACGCGGGTGCTGCTTCTTCGAAGATCGCTGGCCGTTGCGGCCCTCTGCGTTTCGCTTACCGCGGCCGCTGTCGCCGACGATCCCAAGCTGGCCACGGAAAGCTACATGATTCCGTCGGCTGATGCCGGCATTCAGCTTTACGTTCGCAACAAGCATCCGGCCGGCGTCACGACCTTTCCCGGGGACAAGATCCTTCTCTACGTCCACGGCGCCACTTACCCGTCCGAAACTGCATTTGATTTGCCACTCGGCGGTCGATCGATGATGGATTACGTCGCTCAGCAGGGCTGGGACGTCTATCTTGTCGATGTGCGTGGTTATGGCGGCTCGACGCGGCCGCCGGAGATGGAAAGGCCGGCGGCAGAGAGCAAGCCTTTCGCCGATACGGTTACTGCCGTGAGAGACGTCGAGTCGGCGGTCAACCACATCCTGGCAAAGCGCGGCGTTGCCAAAATAGACCTGATGGGTTGGTCGTGGGGTACGGCGATCATGGGCATGTACACCGCGCAGCATAACGACAAGGTCAATCGGCTGGTGCTGTATGCGCCGTTGTGGATCTTCAGCACGCGCCCCATCATCGGCGGCGACGGACCGCTCGGCGCCTACCGAACGGTGACGAAGGATTCGGCCAAGGCACGCTGGCTATCGGGCGTCGCCGAAGACAAGAAGGCCGATCTGATCCCGCCCGGCTGGTTCGAACAATGGGCCGATGCGACCTGGGCGACCGATCCGGAGAGCGCGAAGCAGAGCCCTCCTGTGCTGCGGGCGCCGAACGGCGTGCTGCAGGACCTGCGGACCTACTGGGTCGCCGGCAAGGCGCAATACGACCCCGGCGATATCAAGGTGCCGACGCTCATCATCCATGCCGAGTGGGACGCCGACTTGCCGAGCGATCAGGCGCGCGGCTATTTCGCCAAGCTGACCGATGCTCCTTACAAGCGGTTCGTCGAGCTGGGTGAGGGAACGCACACCGTCATGATGGAGAAGAACCGGATGCTCTTCCACGAGGTGATGAATTTCCTCACTGAGTCCGATCCTCAGGCGTTGAACTAGCGCTGGCCGGAGGCCGCCGCCGGGGCGCCGGCGCGGCGTGTGAGGCGATCAGCCGCTATCGGATCGGGACGATCGCGGATGGCGCAGTGAGCCGAATGCGGATCGGACCTGCGAGACCGCATGCCAAACCTGCGGCGTTTGCTTGATGAAACGTCTGGTCCGCCGCCGCACCCGCGAAGACCAGCATGCCGGAAAGCCGCGCCAGGTCACGGCCGCCACGTAATCGTACAATTTGAGGTGGGTATCCGACCAGTCCAGCTTGTACGGCTCGTCTCCGATCGTGAAATCGAAGCGCTTCAGACCCAGTCCGATGGCGTGCGCCATCAGCTCGCGCAGGTGAAATGCGCCCGGTCCG
>Ga0187863_10001305_pt1 | contig 20154 bp, 13 predicted proteins | sample June2016WEW_11_1_FD_132975 | JGI IMG/M metagenome (GOLD analysis project Ga0187863, IMG submission 132975) | Peatland microbial communities from SPRUCE experiment site at the Marcell Experimental Forest, Minnesota, USA - June2016WEW_11_10 | ecosystem: Environmental > Terrestrial > Soil >... | reverse complement strand
TGGCGAGGCTCGCTAACGATGCGGCGCTTGGGTTTGTTGGCCCTTCTGGCGATTGCGGCATCGGGAGCTGGCGCCGGATGGCTCGAATCGCAAATCAGCCGGCCCTATCGCGGCCACCGGCCGGAAAGGGTCTTCGTCGATATTCCTCGCGGCACCTCACGATGGGGCGTCGCGGGAATTCTGCGGAAGAAGGACGTAATCCGCAACCGCCTCGCATTTGCCTTATTCAGCGACTGGCATTTCCGCAGGCCGCTCCAGGCGGGAGAATATCTCTTCGACCACCCAGTCGATTCCCGGCAAGTATTCTGGAAGATTGCGCACGGCCAGATCTTCGTTCATATCGTGACGGTTCCGGAAGGCTGGACCAGCTACGACATCGCCAATCAGCTTCAGCAACAAGGGATTTGCGGACGTCAGGATTTTCTAGACGCGGCGCATGATACTTCGTTGATTTCCGATCTGGCCCCGCGCGCCAAGAGCCTTGAAGGATTTCTTTTCCCGTCCACCTACCAGTTCACGCGTCACACCACCTGCGAACAGATCGCCGCGACGATGGTGCGCCATTTCCGAACAGTCTGGGGTAGCCTGCAAGTCTCGCGGTTTCCGCAATTGCCCGGAGCGATGACGCCTGAAGACGCCGTTACGCTGGCATCCCTGGTCGAACGCGAAACGCCCAACGCCGACGAACGTCCGCTGGTGGCGGGCGTATTTTACAATCGCCTTCGCCGTTCCTACCCGTTGCAGTGCGACCCAACGGTGCAATACGCGATGTTGCTGACGGGCCGCGCGGTGCTCGACGTCAAGCCCCCCGATTTGCGTATCGATTCGCCCTATAATACCTACGAGCATCCCGGTTTGCCGCCAGGGCCCATCGCCAATCCGGGAGGGGCGTCGCTGCGTGCGGCGCTTTCCCCGGCCACGACGGATTACCTCTACTTTGTCGCAAACGATCAGGGCGGCCACTTTTTCAGCCGTACGCTGGCCGAGCACAATAAGAACGTGGCACGCCTGCGGCACTTGCTCAACCAGGATGCGGCGCGGCTCGACCATCCATCTCCCAAAACCGCTCCGTGAGGCGCCCTTGATTTCCAATCATTCCAACGAGCCCGCTTCCGCGGGAGCATCGACAAAGAAGGCGCTGATTCTGACGGTTGCGCGCGAACTAGCCAAGCCACGATTCACCCCTGCCGAGATCGAGCAGATTCGGCGGCGCCTGATCGCGCAGCTCGGAGAACGCGGGAGGACTTCCGCCGACTACATCGTGAGTGTCCTCGAAGAGGCGGGAATGCGCGTGGCCATGTCGCCGCGTTCCGACACCGCGGGAAAATATGAGGAGGAGTTCAGCGACTTGCTGCATTTCTCGACGCTGGAAGAGGCGGAAATGTGCCTGGTGCGTCTGGACGAGTTACTCCGCAAGTTTCTGCTGGAGAATGAGCGGCACGCAGCGGAACGCGTGCGCGAAGTCGCCCGGTTGGGACGTCGGCGCGCCGAAATGATTGCACGCAATCACAAAGTGGATGGAAAAAAACGCGCCGAGAAGCAGGAAGTCGCACAATGGTTTGGCGTGTGGCTGGAAGCTCCCGACACCTTCTTCGATTGGCTGGAAGTGCGGAAGCAGTCGCACGACTTCCAGAGCAAATTCCCCGAGGGACCTGGCCAAGGGGACTGACCAAGTGTACTTGCTTGATATCGAACCACTTGATCTGGGCCCGGACGTGCGGGCCGTGGGATTGGAACTGGTCGAAGCGGACGAAAATCGCGAGCCAGTGCGCGGAAGCGATGCCGCCCGCATCTGGAGCCGCGTGCTGTGGGCCACCACTGGAAAAGAGCCTTGGGCCCTTGATTTCTTCAGCCACATCGACCGCGTCAGGGAATATTGCGAACTCCACCAGCTTACCTACCGCCAGGCCAGCCAGCGATGCGTCGTGATACCGACGCCGGAAATCTCGCAGCTCGAAGCATTGCTGGGCCGCTTTCCGCTCGAGACGTTTGGCGCAAGGGCCGGAGATAGGCTGCAAAGTGGCGATCCGGCGCTCGAAGCCGATCTCGCGCGCCGCGGCGTGGATGCCTACCACCAGGCGTTTCCGAACTATTTTTTCTGCGCCGTTTGCGGATTTGAGGATGGTTCGCTCATCCTGCTCAGCGAAAAGTTATGGGCCAGCGAGGTGATTCGCCGCGCGCGTCCCGTCCTCGAAGGCCTCGATGTCGAACTACGCCTCCCCACCTGAAGCGCCCTTTCACAACACGATCCTGAGCGCGGGTTCCTGCCCCGGGGCAGAACGTGCCATCCAGTGGGACGATTGAGCGACCTCGGGCGACCCTGCTAAACTGTGCCGCCTAACGTAAATGAGATTCTTAAGCCTCTTCATCCGAAGACCGGTGGCGACCACGCTGGTGATGGCGGCGATCACGCTCGCCGGAGCGGTGGCCTTCAGCCAGCTTCCGGTAGCCCCCCTCCCCCAGGTGGATTTCCCGACGATTTCCGTACAGGCAAACCTGCCGGGCGCAAGCCCCGAGAACATGGCTGCGTCTGTCGCCGCCCCGCTCGAGCGCCAATTCGGGCGCATCTCGGGCGTCACGGAAATGACCTCGGCAAGTTATCTCGGATCGACAAGCATTACGCTGCAGTTTGACATCGATCGGAACATCGATGGCGCCGCCAGGGATGTCCAGGCCGCCATCAACGCGGCCCGCAGTTTCCTTCCCGCGAATATGCCAACCAATCCGATCTACCGGAAAATAAATCCGGCTGATATTCCCGTCATGGATCTGACACTCACGTCGAACGTCCACGATGTGCCGTTCATCTTTGATGCGGCCTCGACGATCCTGCAGCAGAGGCTCTCCCAGATTCCGGGCGTCGGGCAAGTCATGGTCAACGGCGGCGCCCTGCCCGCGGTGCGCGTCGAGTTGAACCCGACGCAACTCAGCAGTTATGGCCTCGGATTGCAGGATGTCAGCAATATGCTGCGCCAGCAGAATGCCAACCTTCCGAAGGGCCAGATTTCGGATCAGCTCTCAACCGCCGATATCCTCTCAAACGATCAGTTGATGAAGGCGAGCGATTACAAGGACCTGACGATTGGCTACCACAACGGGGCCGCGGTTCGCTTGTCTGACGTAGCCGACGTGCAGGACTCGGTGCAGAACCTGCGGGTTACCGGATTCTCCAACGAGAGACGGTCGGTCTTGGTCCTGGTTTTCCGTCAGCCCGGCGCCAATCTGATCGACACGGTGGAGCGCATTCATCAGGCCATGCCGTCCCTGAAGGCCGAAATGCCTGCGGCCATCGATGTCACCGACACGATTGATCGCACCGCGATCATCCGGGAGTCGGTGCGGGATGTCGAAGGGGCCATGGGCGTTTCGATTGCCCTGGTCATTCTGGTCGTCTTCGTTTTCCTTCGAAACGTCCGCGCAACCTTGATTGCCACCGTGGCGGTTCCCGTTTCCCTGATCGGCACATGCGGCGTCATGTACCTGCTTCATTACAGCGTCGACAACCTGTCGCTGATGGCTCTGACCATTTCAACCGGCTTCGTCGTAGACGACGCAATCGTGGTAATTGAGAACGTGAACCGGCACCTGGAACAAGGGATGCGGCCCCTGCCGGCCTCATTGCTGGGCGGGCAGGAAATTGGCTTCACGGTGCTCTCGATGAGCACTTCGCTCATCGCCGTATTCATCCCGATTCTGATGATGGGAGGGATGGTGGGGCGTTTGTTTCGCGAATTTGCGGTCACCCTGTCAGCCGCGATCGTTGTGTCCCTAATTGTTTCGCTGACCTTAACTCCGATGCTGTGTTCGCGGTTGCTCCGGGAAAAGAGTCAGGAAAAAACTGGCTGGCTAAAGGATCAAGCAGAGAAATTCTTTGTCGCCATCCTGCGCGGCTACGACCACAGCCTTGGGTGGGTGCTGCAACACCCCGCTGTTACCATGATGATTCTCGGCGCCACCATCCTGCTCAACGTGTTTCTCTTCGTGACCGTTAAGAAGGGCTTCTTCCCGCAGCAGGATAACGGGACCATACAAGGGACCATTCTCGCGCCTCAGGACATCTCATACCAAGCGATGAAGTCCTTGACGGACCGTTTCGTGAAGGTGATCAAAAGCGATCCCGGAGTGGGAACTGTAATGGGTTTTACGGGCGGATATGGCGCGACCAACACCGCGGGGATGTATATCGCCTTAAACCCCCTGCAGGAGAGAAAGGTCAGTTCGACCGATGTGGTCAACCGTTTGCGCCCGAAGCTCGTTTCCATTCCCGGCGCCAGTGTATTCCTGAGGGCCGGCGAGGACCTGCGCGTAGGAGGACGCCAGAGCAACGCAACCTATCAATACACCATCCTAAGCGAGAATGTTCAGGATCTCGTCCAGTGGGGCCCTATCGTCTTGGCAAAGATGAAAGCGCTGCCTGGCCTCACCGACGTCAATAGCGACCAGCAGAACGAAGGGCTGCAGACTGCCCTTGTCTATGACCGCCCGACAGCCTCCCGAATGGGAATCACGCCGCAAATGATCGATAACACCCTCTACGATGCATTCGGCCAGGCGGAAGTGTCCACAATTTACAAAACGCAAAACCAATATTACGTGGTCATGGAGGTAGCGCCGCAGTTTTGGCAGGACCCCAGGCAGCTTGCGAATATTTATGTAAAGTCTGCAGCGGGCCAGTCGGTGCCATTAAGCGCGATTGCGCAGTTACAGACCAAGACCGCTCCGCTTTCAGTGAACCATCAGGGCCAGTTCCCGTCTGTGACGATATCGTTCAACCTGGCCCCGGGGGTGGCGCTCAGCGACGCGGCCAAAGTGATCGACGAGATGGAGCAGGGAATCGGAATGCCGGAGACCATCCACGGAATGTTCGCGGGAACCTTGCAAGCGTTCCAAGAATCCCTTTCCAGCGAACCTTTGCTGCTCACCATGGCGATCCTTGCGGTCTACATTGTCCTGGGCATGCTGTATGAAAGCTTCATCCATCCGATTACGATTCTCTCGACGCTGCCCTCCGCGGGAGTCGGGGCAATTCTGGCGTTGCTGCTGTTCCGCATGGATTTGACGGTCATCTCGATGATTGGGATCGTTCTGCTGATCGGCATCGTGAAGAAGAACGCGATTTTGATGATCGATTTCGCGTTGACGGTCGAGCGCCAGGAGGGGAAACGGCCCCTCGATGCGATTTACCGGGCCTGCTTGCTGCGCTTTCGCCCTATCCTCATGACTACCATGGCAGCCCTGTTTGGCGCGCTGCCTCTCGCCGTGGAACGCGGAATGGGTTCGGAATTGAGGCGGCCGCTGGCCATTTCAATTATCGGCGGATTATTGTTTAGCCAGATCCTTACGCTTTATACGACCCCGGTCGTTTATCTCTACGCCGACCGTTTTAGCCATTGGTGGGCGGAATTTCGGCGCAGCCGCTTTCAATTTAGGGTAGAGCAGCCCGGCGACTGACCGAGCCGACAGCAATTCTACAGTGACCCTGGCCGGCCATCCGCGCGACGCGCCACGCGATGAAGAACGCGGCGGACATGCCGCCGTTCGGTCGGCGCCTCGACCGGCCCCTTTTCGTTTTTCCGCTAGCCACCACGGACCAACTGACACGAGCGGCTGTCGATCGTGCTCCGCCCAAGAAGACCGATGCCTTTCTTCTAGAGAAGAACCGTGCAACCCACCGCCGCGAAATCGCGCTTGAAACGTTGGTCCACACTAAAACATCAGCTTCAGTGCGAGTTGCAACTCTCGCGGATCCTGGGCACTCGTGACCACTCCGAAAGTCGGGGAAGTCTGCACGCCCGCGGTGCTGAATGTGGCCACCCGTCCGGGAACGTTGAAGTTCGGATGATTGAGGGCATTGAAAGCATCGAAGCGGAACTGCAGCTTCGATTTCTCGAGCGGCAGCGCGAAATCCTTCTGCAGCGAGAAATCGAGATCGACATAGCTGGGGCCAAAGACATCGTTTCGTCCGGCGCTTCCAAAAGTAAACGGCGCGGGAAGCGAGAACGCCCCCGTGTTAAACCATTCCGTGGCCGTGTGGGGACCGTTATTGGGATTCCCGGTCACGTTGGGGCGTTCCACGTTTACCGTCGAGCTCACCAGCCCCACATCTGCCGGTTCGTTTCCCGCCGCCGTCGACAGGTTCACGGTAAAAGGAGCCCCGCTCTGGGCCAGCAATAGCCCGCTCACCCTCCAGCCCCCCAGGGCCGTCTGCATCAGACCGGTGGAACCTTTCGCGATGGGAAGATCGTAAACGGCATTCGCCGTGAACCGATTCCGATGATCGAAAGAGGACGGGCCGCTTTCCAACTGCGGCGCGTAGGAGTTTTGCGGCAGATTGTACTCGTTGTTCGTGGTGCCGGTATCGGATGCGTCATCGAGCGATTTCGACCACGTATAGGTCGTCTCGAACGACAGATCGTGCGAAAACCGGCGATTCGCTTTGAGCGTCAGCCCATTGAAGGTCGCCCAGCCATTCCAGCGAATGGTCGTGAACGCGGCGAGCTGAGGATAGGGGCGGCGTGCCTGCGCGGAGCTCAGCGTTCCCGCCGGCGGCAGCACCGGCATATTGAGCACGGTCGAACTGTCTGCGTGAATGGTGCGCGAGCCGACATACTCCGCGGCGACCGTAGTATTGCTCGAAACCGCCTTCTGCACACTCAGGCTGTAGACTTCGTTGTATTCCACGCGGAAAGAATGATTCACGCTGTTGGCGCCAATCGTCCCAGGGACCTTATAGTTGGTCGGCGAGAGAATATTCTCGGTCGAATCGTTGGGGTTGAATGCCGTGGGAGCGGTGACGGTCTCGGTAAAGAACAATGGCATGTTCTCGGCGAGATTCTGGAGAATGCTGTAAGACGCCTGGTTCGTGTAAACGCCAAAACCGGCCCGCAGGACCATCCCGTTTTGTCCGGGGACCTGCCATGCCAATCCCAGCCGCGGCGAGAATCGCACGTTTCGAGGAGTGAGCAAGCTATTGTTCCATCCGACCGTCGACGCCGAAATAATGGGAATGGGGCTGAGCGCCGCATTCGCCGCCGCGGTGCCAGTCAAGCCCGCCGGGTTCCCGGCGATCACAAAGGCGGGCCCGCCCGGCGCGGTTGGGTCGATATCGGAAGTCTGGTTCGCACCAGCCACCAGGTTCGCGTTGTACTCATAGCGCAGCCCCAGGTTCAGCACCAGGCTCGGCTTGATGCGCCAGTCGTCCTGCATGTAGAAATGCGCCCAGTTGGTCGTGGCATTTTCTGCGCCTTCTCCCAAGCCCACCTGCGCCGACGCGGGTTCGCCTTTCAGGAAATCTCCCAACGGCGTGCCCGTATAGGCACCGCTGTAGGTGTAGATGCCCCGCGCATTGTTCGGGAAGCGTGGGCTGAAGCTCAGGTGGAAGAAATAGCCGCCAAACTGGATCGTGTGTGCATTCTCGTGCAGCATGACGTTGTCGAAAATCTCAAAATCGCGATCGACGCGGGATGTAAATCCCGCGGGCGAACCAAGCGTCGTGAATTCACCGCTCAAGTTGATCTGTGGATAGCCCTGATCGTCCGGATTCGCCGTGGTACCCTTCAGTCCGTACGTCGTCGCGAAGGGATTGCCCGCATTGGGATCGCCCTGGCCCCCGGAGACCTTCATCCAGCCGAAGCGGAACTCGTTCAAAAGGTCTGGCGAAAAAGTGTGCGTCTCACCGGCGGTCAGGTCCACCGTGTGGGTGTTCAAGGTCCGTCCGAAAGCGGGAAGCTGAGCCTCATTCAGTATGGTGGACCCGTACGGGTCGAATTCGTGCGCGTCGAAGATGGCCGCTCGCGCAAAAGCATAGTCCGAGCCTGAAATGCGCTGATCGAGCCTGGCGTTGTACTGATTCGAATTAAATTTCTGTTCGCTCTCTTCCAATAGATTGTTGCTGGTGCCGGGCAGGTTGGGCAGCGGCGTCAGGGCCGGATTGAGCACTGCCACGGCAGCCGGATCAAAAGCGCCGGTTACGGGCGTAGTTCCTATGGTCCCGGCGCGCTGCGCGGCGGTTGGCACGGTGAACAGATGAGCGAGGTCCTGCCGAAGCCTCTGACCGTCATAGTTCACGAAGAAGAAAGTGTGGTCCTTGACGATCGGACCTCCCAGGGCGGCACCGAACTGATTCTCTTTATAGGCGGGCACCGGCTCGCCCTGGAGAGCGAAGTAGTTTTCAGCGTCCACGGCGTCGTTTCGCAGGAATTCATAGGCGCTTCCGTGAAAATCGTTGGTTCCCGATTTTGTCACCACGTTGATCACCGCGCCCGATTTCCCGCCAAACTCAGCTTCGTAGTTCGTTTTGTTGATGATGAATTCCTGAGTAGCGTCGGGCGAAGGATTCAGAACGACGTTGTTGTAATACTCGTCGGTGATGGTGGTTCCATCCACCAGGAAAAGATTGTGGCCGGCCCGCTGCCCTAGAACGTTGATCAGCGACCCCGTCTGCTGCAAGGAATCCCCGCGCGTGCCGCCAGGTGGATTGACCACTCCTTCGCTCAAGAGAGTCAGCTGCAAAAACTGGCGGTTCTTCAGGGGTAAATCCACGACTTCATCGTTCTCCACCACGTCCTTGATGGAAACCGATTGCGTCTCAAGCTGCTCCGGACCGGCTTCGACGGCCACGGTCTCGGTTGCGTTGCCCACCTGAAGCAAGAAATCCTGCTGGACATGGTCGTTCACGTGCAGAACTACGTTCTGCTGGGAGGCTTGCTTAAAGCCCTTGGCCTCGGCGGTTAGCGTGTACTCACCCAGGGGAAGCTGCGGCAAGGAATATTGGCCTGCGTCGTTGGTCACCGCAGTTTGCCTGGACTGGGTGGCCACTTGCAGCGCCGTCACGGTTGCGCCGCGAATGATGGCTCCGCTCGAGTCGGTCACAGTGCCCGTGATATCGGCGGTGTTCATTTGACCAAACGCCGCGCTCGCAAGCAGAGGCACCGCAAGCCAGGCGAGTATCAGCGTCGCCGGCTGCCAACACCCCCCCACGCGAAATCGCTCCCAAGTTACAAGTCTCATATCCATCTCCTTGCGCAAAACACACCCCTGCACCCTCACGATGAGACACAAGTTCCCAATCTGAATTTCCAAATCTGGCGAAGGACCGATCAGAACCTATCTACAGCCACGCTCACCCAAGCGAGTGATTGAGCTTGCCCACCAAGAAACCTACGCGAGATTACAACAGGACCGATTTGAATTACTGTAAGGAAGTTGTAAAACCTGAGGGGAAAATGAGTGGTTCGGTTCAAGTGAACTTCTCGGAAAACATAACAAAGGGGGCTAGTTTCCTTCGTGGTAGTAGGGCGCTGTAACTGTCTGATTCGGAGGGGCGTCCGGTCGTCCCAGAGCTTCCGCAAGGCAGGGAAGATGGAGGGTAAAGGTGCTCCCCATCCCTGGCGCGCTTTTCACCGTAATCTCGCCTTGCATCGCCTCCGCGATGCTCTTAGCTAGAGGCAAGCCCAGCCCCGTGCCGTGAATTTGCGCCGCGGCTACCGAAGCGCTTCGATAGAAAGGCTCAAAAATATGCGGCAAATCCGCGGACCCGATACCGATCCCCCGGTCGGAAACGCTGATTCGGATTTCCTTCCCCCGGATCCCGTGATCGCCCAGATCCGCCCGAATCCCCATCCATTGCTGCCTGCTGCCATACTTCAGGGCGTTCGTGATCAGGTTTTGCAAGCACTGCGACAGAGCCGGGAGGTCGCCGGCTACCTGCGGGAGGTCCGGCCCGATGTCCTGCTCCACGGTGAACTGAGCCGTGCGAATCAGCCCTTCGGTATCGGCAAGCGCCGCGTCAATAATCTGGGAGGCCGTGAGCGGGCGCAAATCGTATCGCTGCTGGCCATCGCGCGTGGCGGCGAACAGCAGGATTTGCTCCACCAGCCCGGAAAGCTGCCGCGCGTGGTTCCCGATTACCGAGCCGTATTGCGCCAACTGCTTCTTGCCTTCGACCACTCCATGCGCGAGGTTGTCAGCGGCGGAGCTGATGACGGTCAGAGGCGTGCGCAGCTCGTGCGAGATCGTCGTCACAAAATTCATTTGCAGCTTGGCCAGGCGCTGCGCCCGGTAGCTTGTGACGATCAGCATTCCCATGCTGAGCACCAGCAGAAACAGGACGCCGAAGCTGATCGTCAAATCCCTCCTGCGCAACTCCGAGCCGAAGTCCCCGAGCGGTCCGCCCCTGCGGTGCTTGACGATCAGTTGCCAGTCCCGGCCGGTGGGCGCCTCCGCCAGCAGCGGGAACCATGAAACACCCACTGCGGCAGCCGGTCCCTTATTCACCGAGGGCTTGTGAAACACATGGACGGGCGATCCCAGCGCCGGATCGGGAATCCGGCCGAATAAATCCATGCTTCCGTCGGCGTCGCCAACTTCCTGCCTGCCAAAATCCGGGTCCGAGGAATACATCACGCGGTCCGGTCGGTCTCCGCCCACGACCGCGATTTGAAAATCCAGGCCATCGGTGCCCTGGAAATAGCGCTGCGCCAAGTCGGGAAGAATCCTGTTTCGTATCACCTGGTCGTCGAGTTGAAGCACGATCCATGCAACCGATTCACCGCTCTTGCGGGAAGTCTCGGCGGAAGTTCTTCTGGTATAAAGCGGGTGAACAAGAGCCGGAATACCGGGCTCAAATCGCCAGCCAATCAAGGGCGCGCCAGGATAGAAGCCTTCCACAAATTGCGGAGCAGTCGGCGAAGCCGGTTTTTCGCCGGCACCTAGGTCGGCGGGAGACGAAGACAACGCGGTTTGCAGCTTTTTCCGCAGGCCTTCCAAATCTTCGGGCTGACCAGCCGGCTCAAGGTGCTTGGTTGCCGCATCGTACCGTAGCACGGTCGCGTGCGACGCTTTCTCAGAGGGCAGTATGTAGAAATCCGAAACCAGGTCCGGATAGGCGGCGCCGGCCTTCCATCCCGCGAACGAGCGAGCAAAGTCCTGCATGTCGGGCGGCGGATCGCCGTCCGGATCGACGTCGAGGGTAAGGCATATCTGCGAAAACACCCGGAAGAAATCCAAATGCCAATTGATCATCGACATTTGCAGGCTGTCGGCAAGTCGCAGGCTGGTGGCTTCGCTCACCTGGTTGCTCCAGTTGTACTGCAGCACCGCCAGCACGATCACAATCACGGCGACCGGAACGACCACCGCCGCCGAAAGGGCTCGTTCTTTGAATGGCATCTTCACAGCATCCCCGCTTGGTGACTCCGTGGGCCAGCCCCGCTGTTAGGACCCTTTATACGCCCAAACTCCGCAGGCAGCCAACCGAGAGTCACGAGAGCTTGGTGGGAAACTCGTTTTTAGGACGGCTTGAACTTGTATCCGAGGCCTTGCACTGTGAGGATGAAGCGGGGCTGTTTGGGGTCGCTCTCGAGCTTTTGGCGCAGGCTCGCCACATGCACATCCACGGTGCGCGTGAATGTGTCCGCACTGTAACCCCAGACCTCTTTCAATAATTCATCGCGGGAAAGGGTCGTCCCCGCGTGCTCGATGAAATAGCGCAAAAGCTGAAACTCACGGGCGGAAAGATTCACGGGTTTTCCCTCCCGCGTGGCTTCGGTCCCGCGCAGGTCGATGCGCACCGGTCCAAACTGGTATGGGCCAGACTGCGCTGCGGGGCGATTGGGCGCGCGCCTTAGGAGCGCCTCGACGCGCGCCATGAGTTCCTGCATGTCGAAGGGTTTGGTAACGTAATCATCGGCGCCGATCTTCAAGCCGGTTACTTTGTCGGCGGTCTGGCCCCGCGCGGTCAGCATCAGAATCGGAGTAATCAAGCCGGACTCGCGTATGTCGCGGCAGACGGTGAATCCGTCCCGGCGGGGCAGCATGATGTCGAGAATGATCAGATCCAACGGCAAGCGCGCGGCCTTTTCAAAGGCCTCATCGCCGTTGGTGGCGTACTCGACAACGTAACCGTCCTTGCGCAGGCGGTCCCCCACTGTCATGCGCAGGGCCTCTTCGTCTTCTACGAGAAGTACGTTGTCGTGCATGCGGCCGGTTCAGACCAACCTATCTTCTCCCCGGTCGCGTCCCTGCTTCAAGGAAAATACGCCCCTTAAGAGCATCGAATCCAACAGACTCGACGTATGACTCCACCCCGCGGGCGTCTTGCCGGCTCACTTTGCTTTTGTTGTCGTCCCGGCGAGCGAAGGGATGAGGGAAACTGAAAAAAGCGGGAGGCCTGGAGGCCTCCCGGTGTCTAAGTCGCCCCAGCGAGGGTTTAAGGCAATAGGTAGCGGAACGAGGTGAATACCATGTTGTCGGTACCGTGCGGCGCGCCTGATACGCCGACGCCGGTGGTATTACCCACGCCATTCCAATCGTAGCGAATGAAGTAGGATTCCTGCATTCCAAACTGGAGCGTGCCTCTTGAGCCTTTGTAGAAGCGGTACCAGAATCCGAGGGTGCCTTCCAGTTCGTGCTTCGTATCGTTGGTACAATTGGCCAGCGATCCCGGAACAAATCCAACCGCGCCGCTAACGCCGTTTGAGGTGGAGGTTAGGGAGCCTGAGGCCAGTGGAACGGGTTCGGTCCAGCATCCCTTGTTCGTGAAAAGAGGCGAACCGTAGCCCACTGCCGCCGTGGGGCTAGTTGCGTAGGCGGCGCGGGCTGAGTATTCATCGCCGACATACATGTACACGTCGAGTTTGTTGCTGAAATACTCGATCGTGCCAAGCGATTGATAGTTGCGGATTGGGGCAATCGTACCATTCGGCCGAATGGTTGCTTGCGGCAAGCCGACCGAGCCGTAGCGTCCGATGCCGTCTCCGCCAAAGAAGTGCACGCCCAGGTCGACATGCTTGAAGAACCTGGCACGAGCATTGGCTCCAATTCCCCCTCCGTTGCGTGTGTCATTGTAGGCGAGGGCTCCTGATGGACCGAGGGTTCCGCCGCAGGACGCTGTCGCTGCCACTTGCGCGCAGGGAAACACTCGGTCGCGGGGAGTTGTCAGAATGCCAAAGATTTCATAGTGTCCCCAGCCTGGCTGGATGGCCGCCTTGACAATGAAATCCGGAGCCGCGTTGAAAGCATAGTTTACGACGGGGTTGTAAAGACCGCCGGAGATACCATATTCACCAACCAGGAAGTTGGTGCTGGCATTCTGGCCATGTACGGTAACCGTGGTTTGAGCCTCCTCCACCGCTGCTCCCAGCCACACCTTGCTGCCGAAGCTCTTGGCGGCGCGGAAGCCGTACTGCCGAGCCCAGCTGAAGCCCACGTTATACTGCGCGTCGATGGTCTGTGTGGTGGCTTCCGAGCGATTATCGAGGCCCGCCTTCGTCTCGGTTACCAGGCTCCACATTTGGCCGCCCGTGAACGTCCAGCCGCTGTCAAACTTCGCCTGCGCCCAGAATTGCCGTTGGCGGAGTGTATAGCTGTTGCTCTGGTTGTCGTTGGAGGTTACTCCGGCGGACAAGAAGTCCATCTCATAGTAACCGCCGATCGTAACGTCCTTCAGCTTGCCCTGTGCCAGCATGGCGATGCGCGACTGCCGGCCGGAAGCGTTGAATTCACTGAGATGGCTCTGGCTTTGACCCGGCAGCGGAACGCTGTTGAAGGCCGAGTTGATATCGGAACCTACGGCCCGGTTTCTCCACACCGTTTCAGCCGCCATGTAACCGCCTGGCGTCAGAGTGATTCCCTTAAAGCGCAAGGATTGCGGCTCGTCGTCGGCCGGCTTTGCTGCCGCCTGCGCCAGGGCGTTTGGCACGGCTACCGAATCGGGCGAGAGGGCGTTCAAAGCCATGGAGGATGAAGCAGCCGCGCTGGCACTCTCGACCGGGGCGGCCGACATGTTGGCACCGGCTGCGCTGGAAATCTTCAGCTGATTCTCGAGCGTCTGCATCTGTTGCTGCTGCTCCTTTAGCACTTCGCTCTGAACCTGAATCTGCTTGGATTGTGCCTCGATAAGATCCCGGAGCTCCTGGAGCTCGCTTTCCATATTGGATTCCGCAGGCTTGGCGGGAGGGTCGCCCTTCGAGGCGGCCGCTGGTTCGCTAGACGTGGTTCTCGCGGCCGAAGCACTGCTGGTTTCCGCCGCGGTTGTTCCCGCCTTGTCCTCCGCCCCTCCGGCCCGGGCCAGCGCCGGGGATACGGCGAAGCCGAAAACCATCGCTGCTACTACTATTGCTCGCATTCATTCCTCCTTGAGATTGACCTGCCCGCTTTCATCGCGGGCGTCCCCAACGCGCTCACACACTCCAAGTCAGGGCTCCTCACGTGGTGGTGCCCAATCCTACGATCCTCTACGCCTTACGCCCCCATAAGCGGCGGTATGGCTAGAGTTACACTGCGCTAGCAAGCTTGGAAACCGCCTCCATTGTTGGGCCGTTGAAACGTGTTTTGGGATAATTGAATGATTCTGATTCGCCCACCAACCACGATAAGTGCACGAGTCAGAGCAGGCACGTTAATCCATGCCTCTTGAACCGCCTGTGACGGAATTGTTAATTCTGCGTTACGATCCGAAGTTCACTACCGGTGGCAGCAGGACAGCAGGAACCAGAGCCAATGGTCAACCGAGGGCAGAAGCGCTTAACTCCTGCTTCCGACCTCCACGGGCTCCTTGTGTTGGGGAGCAGGCACCATGGAGGGAACGATCTTGCGGAAGGGCCGCAGGCTGAGAAATCGCTGCCGACAGGGATCGCAGCGGTAGGCCGGGAAATGCAGCAGGCGCCTGGCGAACACCAGGAAGCCTGTATCCACACGCTCGCGGGAAATGTGCTCCAGGTTAAAATTGCCGCACCGTGGGCAGTGGGCAAAACGGGAAAACGCCAGTGCCACGCGCCGGCAATAAAATCTGCGGTCGCATGTTTGGCATCGCCACGGCCGGCACCCGGCGAGAGTGAACGCGAAATCCCTCACCCCGGACCGATGCGAGCGGAAGCAGTCGGCGCTGCGGCACTGTGGGCAAATCATATGCTGGCAAACCTCGCTAATGCGCGCCACAGAATAACCAAAAGGCTTCCGCTCGGCAACATTGATGTGCGCAGTTGCTGGGCCGCCAGTGTAAGATAGCCACCGACAGGAACCGCATGCCCGATTACACTCCAGCCCACGCCCGTGCCGGAATTGACGCCCAACTCCCTAAGCTCGACACATGGCCCAATCACTTTTCCGGTTACCAAATCAGCATTCGATTTCCCGAGTATACGTCGATGTGTCCCAAAACGGGGCTCCCCGACTACGGGACTATCACGATTGACTACCAGCCCAAGAAGCTGTGTCTGGAACTCAAGGCTCTTAAAATGTATCTGCTCGCCTACCGCGACCTGGGAATCTTTTACGAAAACGCTGTCAACCGCATCCTACGGGATGTAACCGCCACCGTTCGCCCGGCTTGGTGCCGCGTGAATGGTGAATTCACGCCGCGGGGCGGCCTATTCACCACGGTGAAGGCTCATTGGCCTCCGCGGAACGGAACCAAAAGCCGCAGACGATAGACATCTTGCTTCGGCTCGGCCATAATTTAGATTCGCGGCCCATGCAGCTTTGAGGGAGGTTCTGATGAGTTTGACTCCGAATCCAAATGTACCCAGTGAACCACAGGTCGTTGAAACATCCACGCTGCCTCGTTGGGTAATTCTGCTTTTCGTGATCGCATTCGCCCTGGTGGGGTACTTATTCTATGTGAACTATACCGACCGCCAGGCAGCGCTCGCGGCTCTTGACGCCGCGGACAAGAAGGCGCAGGCCGTGGACGCGGAATTTGGCAAGACCAATGCGCGTATCGCCGATCTGCAGGCGAAATTGGACGTCACCTCGCAGAAGCTTGGCCTCACCCAGGATGAGTTGGCGCGCGCCCGCGGCCTCGCGCAATCCATCAAGAAGGACCAACTGCAGAGCGATGAGCAACTCCGGCAGCAAATCGGCGCCGTGCAGGCCGACGCCACCACCAAGTTCGGACAAGTGACCACAGAGATTAGCGGCACCAAGAGCGAAGTGGACGCGACCAAAGCGGATCTTGAAGCGACCAAGAGCAAGCTGCAAAGCACCGTCGGCGATCTGGGAGTGCAGAGCGGCCTGATCGCTCGAAACCATGATGAGGTGGAGGAACTCAAGCGGCTGGGTGAGCGCGACATTTTCGAATTCTCGCTCAAAAAGGAGAAAACGCCCCAGCACGTCGGTCCTATTCAGGTGGTTCTCCGTAAGACCGACACGAAGCATTACAAGTACACCGTCGATGTGGTTGCCGACGACAAGAATATCGAGAAGAAGGACAAGACTGTCGGCGAACCGATTCAGTTCTATGTGCGCGGCGCCCGCGCGCCCTACGAGATCGTCGTCTTCGATCTCGGCAAAGATCAGGCCAAGGGCTACCTGAGCACACCCAAATCCGCGAGCGCTGCTCCCCCTGCAGGGAAACCGAATACGCCCGGCAATTAGGCGAAGCCCTGCTTGTCGGTTGTCCTGAAAAGTCGGGCCCACCTCTCCCAGGCCGCGCCCGGCCTGCGAGCTGAATTGCTTGCGCTCCCAGGGTCGCATGAATCTCGGTGTAGGCTCACGATTCCACGGTGCTTCTTGGTCCCATTTCTAGCCTCATTGCTTGCATGGGTGCCCTCCGGCAACACCGCGCAAGCAGGATCACTCCAACGGCCGCTCTCTGGCTCGCAACAACCCCTGCAATCGACAGCCGAATTAGTAAAGGTAGAAGTGAGCGTTGCCGACTGGCACGGAAATTTCGCCGCCGGCCTTACGCAAAAGGATTTCCGAATTCTCGATGACGGCATTGAGCAGCCTGCGACATTTTTCGCTCCGGTTGAGACACCCGCGCGCATACTCGTCATGATTGAAACCGGCCCTGCCGTCTATCTCGTTCAGAACGATCACCTCACCGCCGCCTACGCGCTTCTCGAAGGGCTCGCTCCGGAAGATCAGGTCGCACTCGTTTCCTACGATCGGCAACTTCACCAAGTCTTGCCGTTCACCCGCGATAGGGCGGTTCTTCTCGGCGCGTTGGGAGGCGTTCAATACAACATCGGCATGGGCGACCTGAATTTCTACGATTCTCTTTCAACGGTGGTTGACTGGTTGAAGCCGGTCACCGGCAAGCGCGCACTGGTCCTTCTCACTACCGGCCTTGATTCCTCTGCGCCCGCTCGCTGGGATGTTCTCGTAGACAAACTGCGCCGGGAAGACATCGTTATTTTTCCTGTGGCGCTGGGCGGCTCGCTACGCGGCTATTCGGGAGAGAAACCGAAACGCGACGGGGTGGCCCCCTCGGGCCACGGTACGGTGAGTTTTGCGAATGCAGACCGCGCCCTGCGGTCCCTGGCAACAATTTCAGGCGGCCGCGCCTATTTCCCCGAATCAGGCAGCGACTTTCAGCCGATGTATCGCGAGATCGCTTCCGCACTGCGCCACCAATACGTTCTTGGATTCGCGCCAGCGCACGATGGGCTCTATCACTCGCTTTCGGTCAAGGTCATCGCTGAAAGCACGCGGCCCGCCAGGGCTCACCAGTCCGAATATCACGTGCTTGCGCGCCAAGGCTACGTCGCTCCAAGTCAGGAAGCCGCGCCGGTTCAGTGAACACTCCGTCTATCCAAGGGGGTCCGCTATCCGGCTTCCCTTGCCCCCAATCCGTTGATACGGAAGACTCGTGGTAGTCCGACGATCAAGACGCCACGATTATCGGGGGCCGAAAACAAGAGGATGTGGTGCTGGCCGACGAGTTCCGCGACGGGAATGTGCCGGCGCAGATGGCTTGGTTGACCGTGGCCCAAGCGGGCTAGGCGGCGCCCACCACGGGTTGTTGCGCTGGCTGTTGAATTTCTGATCTTCTACCAGGGAGACCGAAGGGACCGTGCTGTGGGTGGAAGCCCTGCGATTCCAACCGCTTCGAAGGCTACGGCAAACAGAGAGGAGCGAGAGCTTGTCGACGGATTTGCAGAGGCCCTCTTGGATGGCCTCTCGGGGAAAACAGTCGCCCGCTCGGTTCCCGATCGATCTGGCTCAACGGTTCGCCTGGCTCAATCCAAATTGCGAAGTTCGGTCTGTCCTGCCACCAACCAGATTTCAGACCGTCTGCGCCAGTCGCTGCTACCTTACTGACCGATGGGGGGCTTGCTGTTCCGCCTTGCAAGATGGAGCCTCCATCGATAGGCTCGATAGTTCCGCCGCGCCGCTTTCACAATGTTGAACGGTGCGCTTTCGATCGCGCCGAAAAGAGGTTTTGAATGAGACGCTGTGTTTCGGCAGTTCTCGCAGCTCTGGCATGCATCTGTCTCGGCTTCCTGCACGGGTCTTCGCGCGCGCAGACGAGTTCCACACAAACTCCGGCGGTCTCGGGGGCCGCCGCGCAATTCAATTTCGCCGGAAACGCCGCCGAGATCCCCGCCGATTTCTTGGGCAACGTTGTTTTTCTTCCCGTGAGTGTCAACCAGAGCCGCCCGTGCTACTTCGTGCTCGACTCCACGGCCAGCGTTTCGTCGATGGATCCCCATCGCGCCGCGGAACTCGGCCTCACGGCGTCAGGGGCCGTGCTGAATCTCACCGGGGTCGATATCCCCCTTGCAACGCTGCCCCAACAGGAAAGCCCCCACTTTGGCTCGCAAATCGGGCGCGTTTACGAGGGAACCCTGGGCAATGACTTTCTACAGCGAGTTGTCGTCGAAATTGATTACGGGCGCCTTACCGTGCGCTTGTACGACCCTGGCGTTTACAAGTATTCCGGCACAGGAAAATCCCTTCCCCTCACATTTGCAGGCGGCGTACCCATCCTCCAGGCTGAATTCACCGAGCCAAGGGGCAAGGTGCTCGGAGCCGGCTTCGTTGTGAACACGGCGCTCGACGCTTCCACCGTGATTTCCAATCGTTACGCGGAGTCTCATCATCTGCTCCGCTCACATTGGAAGATGATTCCCACTCTCGATCCGGATCTCGATGGCGCCCCCGGTGCTCTCCTCGGGCGCTCCAAGGGCTTTGCGCTCGGTCCGTACTTTGTGGAGGACACGCTCGTGATTTTTTCTAAGACGGACTTTCCGGCAGCTGCGGATCCCCGCATCGCGGGAGAAATTGGCGCGGACATGCTGCGCCGCTTCACGGTGGTCCTCGACTATCCTCACCACCGGATGATCTTTCAGCCGAATTCTCATTTCACGAACGAAGAGGAAGAAGATAAAAGCGGAATCGCACTGATTGCGAAAGGCACGGCTCTGAAAACTTTCGAAATCGTGGAGGTGGAACCGAATACACCCGCCGCGGCAGCCGGCCTCGAGAAAGGCGACATTATCGCGGGCATCGACGATGACGCCGCCGCGGACTTGACGCTGTCTGAAATACGCGACCTGTTCAGTCAGATCGGCCACAAATACAAGCTGCTCATCGAGCGGAACGGCCAGAACAAACAGGTGCAGCTCGAAATGCACCGTTTCCTGTAGGTCTGTGAATGTGTTGCCCGCCCACCAGACGTGTTCCCTGTCTGGCAGGCTGTTCAGAATTCCTTCACACATCTTTTTTGCATTGGGCGCACCCTGAGACATGCAGGATCGGACCTTGTTGGACGGGAGGTTGAGGATGATGATGGGGAGTGCGCGGATTCGAAGCGCATTCTGTATCGTCCTCGCTTTCCTCCCCGCTTTGCTGCTCCTGTTTCGAGTCGATACAGCCAAAGCTCAGGGAAATTTGTTGTCATCTCCGCGTCGTTTGATAACCGAGTCGATTGACGAGACCAAGGTCGTCCGGCTCGAGGGCAACACGCGTCCCGAAGCGAACGCAGAGAACGATCGCGGGCCCGTGTCCGACGATTTTGCTCTCGCGCACATGCAGATTCAGTTACGGTTGCCCCTGGAAAAGGAACAGGAGCTCGAGCAATTGATCGGCGAGCTGCACGATCCGAACTCGCCGGGCTTCCACCACTGGCTTACCGCGGACGAGTTCAGGCAGCGGTTTAGCCCCGCCCCCGAGGATATCGAGGCGGTCAGCAGCTGGCTCCAGTCCCACGGTTTCACAGTGAATGTGATGTATCCAAGGTCGATCGATTTCTCTGGGACGGCGGGCCAGCTGCGAGATGCCTTTCGGACAGCAATACACGCTCTCCAGGTAAACGGCACTGCGCACATCGCCAACATGAACGACCCGCAGATTCCGGCGGCACTGGCTCCGATTGTTGCCGGGGTGTTCGCCCTGAACGACTTCATGCCGCGGCCGATGATGCATCCACGC
>Ga0187863_10001304_pt1 | contig 20159 bp, 11 predicted proteins | sample June2016WEW_11_1_FD_132975 | JGI IMG/M metagenome (GOLD analysis project Ga0187863, IMG submission 132975) | Peatland microbial communities from SPRUCE experiment site at the Marcell Experimental Forest, Minnesota, USA - June2016WEW_11_10 | ecosystem: Environmental > Terrestrial > Soil >... | reverse complement strand
AGTTCATCCATTCTCTGCACGGCACGGAACAGCGCCACCACAAAGAAGATTGCCGGTATCACCGGTAGGAGGGCAAGCCAAGAAGGAAGCAACCTCGTCTTCCCGAGCGACTGTATTGCGAAATCGATAAGCAGTGCGCACACCGCCCAGAGAAACACCGGACGGGTGAATCGAGAGCGCCACGTTGGAAGGAGTGTCTTAGGCACATTAAGAGAGTAAATTGGACTTGTCATTATGTCAAGCGTGCTTGACATAATGTTGGGTCACAGGGACCTCCTTTTTTTGTGACCCAACTTGCTTCTTATTTCAATCCCTCACAAACTGCCAATCCTCGAACACGCGATAGCGTCCGCGCCGCGCCAGCGGCTTCGTACAAATCGCCATTACGTTCATCATGGTCCTTCGCTGGGCACTTGAGCGCTATCGCCTGATTACAAGAAGTTAAGAAATTTCTGTGCTGAGCGCAAAGGAGTAGGCAGCGAGCGCCTCTAAGGCGTTTCGAAGTCGAGGGCATAGACTTCCTGTGTACCGATATCACGCATAAGAAGAGGAGAGCCATCGCGAGTAAGGCCGCTCCAGGAAATCCAGGGAGTAACAACACGGCGAAAGTCTTTCAAGCTGGCTACGCGTTCCAGTTTGTGGTCGGCCAGGCGCACGCGATAGATCGCGGGGTCTGTGCTGGAACCGGTGTCGAAGTATACAGACTTGCCATCGCCAGACCACTGCGTGAAACCGATGTTGGCACTGGCCAGTTCTGACCAGTTTCGGTGCGCAAAGTCAAACTGCATTAAATGCTGGCCGTCCTGAGAAGCGCCGACCAGGTAGTGCCCGTCCGGAGAAAGAGCGGGCCAAAGGATCTGCGAAGAATCCAGGACAGGCGAGACCTTCGAAGTTTTCAAATCCAGGCAAAAGACGCCTCGCTGTGTCATCCCAGATGGTCCGGTAGCGTCGTCGAAGAGGATGGAACTTCCGTCCGGACTCCAGTCAAGACGAACGAGAAGGTAGCGAGCCGCGGCAAGGTGCCGGGGAACTCCACCCGCTGCCGATACCAGGCAGAGCTGTGCATTCCCAGTGGGTTCAAGGTCCAAGAACGCAATCTGCTGTGCGTCCGGAGACCAGCGCGGACGCGCGGCAAAAAGTGGGGCGGAAGTCAGTTGCATCTTTTCGCTGCCATCTACGCGGCTTCGCCAGAGTATTCCGTCAGGATAGGATACGTAGGCAACCCACTTTCCATCACGTGAAAAACTGACCTCACCGGCTGAAATGCCCCCCAGGTAAGGAACGAACTGCCCGGACCTGGCGTCGTAACGAACAAGTTCGGCACGGGGCTGCTCACCAATGACAAAGATTCTTTTGCCATCGGGGCTGGGCTGAGGTGAGTAAAACGAAATGGGCCCCGAGGTCAGCGGCACGGGTTCATGGCTCACCTTATGCAGGGCGTCGGCTTTTTCCCGGATCGACCAAATATCGCTCCTGCCATTTCGCGTCGCCTGGAAGACAAAGTAGCTTCCGTCCGGGGTCCAGTTGCCGTTCGCAGCTCCAGTGGCTCCGTTCCAGCCCGGCAGCAGACGATGAGGATTACTGCCATCCACGGAGACTTGCCAGAGGGAAATCGAGCTGGGGTCATTGACGGTCAAACGAATGACACGCTGATCGGGAGAGAGGCGCAACCAGTAAGGAGCTCCGTTCGTAGCTGCGAATTTGCGGGTGCTGCCAGCGCTGCTGACCAGAACGAGGTCTTGGGCGTGGGGAACAAGCAGTTCGCCGCTCGGCAGCCAAAGAGAGTCTTCACCGGTCAAATCCGTGAGGCGCCGAGGAGAGCCGCCCAGCACCGGCAAGGCCCATAGAGGTTGGTCAAGTTCGTAGCCCGTAAAGCTGCCGATTAATAGTTCCGACTTGTCGGGAGCAATGTTGTTCAGAGCGACGTTCGCAAAGGGCGTCGAGATGGGGATGGATTCGCCGCCTCCCGCTGAAACCTGAGCGATGACAAAACGGCCGCTGATGTTCTCCTGAATGTACAGTCGCGGTCCGTCAGTAAGAACGATTGGCGCGACCTGCCCAAAGAAATTTTTCTGGTGGCCGTCATGAGTGACCTGGTTGTAGCCGATGATCCTGGGCGGCGGAAGGCTGGGGCGCAAAGCATAAGCGAGCGCCGCAACTGCAACCAGCATGGCAGCAGCGATGGAGGACAGCAGTGCGCGGGAGGGACGCGACCCGTCTGCGACGGCGACCGTAGCGGGCGTAGGAGTCGCAGAGCTACTGAACGCAGACCCAGCACCTGTGCGTCCGGACTCGATCTCGCGTTGCAAGCGCCTCAGGTCCACCGACATGTCTGCGGCATTTTGGTAGCGCAGCTTGCGGTCCTTTTCCAGCGCCTTGTTGATGATCTCTTCCAGCTTGGCTGGGAGGGCAGGGTTCAGGCGAACCGGTGCTACCGGAGCCCGATTCAGAATGGCATCGAACACCTTCGCCGTAGTACTGCCGGAAAACGCCGGTACTCCAGTCGCCATCTCGTAAAGCACTGCTCCAAAGGAGAAAAGGTCGGTGCGTGGATCGAGGTCCTCGCCAGACGCCTGCTCGGGCGACATATAGGCGATGGTGCCGACCGCTGTTCCAGGGCTGGTCAGGTGGATTTCGCTCATCACCGTTGGCGCGGCACCCAGTGATGCCGCGGAACTATGCGTGTCGGAAGTGACCTTCGCCAGTCCGAAGTCGAGAATCTTTGCATGCCCCCGCCCGGTGATGAAAATGTTTCCCGGCTTGATGTCGCGATGAGTAATGCCCTTGGCGTGTGCAGCGTCGAGTCCCTCGGCGATCTCGACGGCTGCTGCCAGGAGTTGATCGGTGGGCATTGGTCTGCCCAGGATGCAATCGCGCAGCGTTTTACCTTCCAGCAACTCCATCACAATGAAGTACTGGCCCTCATGCTTTCCGATTTCGTAAATCGTACAGATATTGGGATGATTCAGAGCGGAAGCAGACCGTGCTTCCCGGCGAAAACGTTCCAGAGCTTGCGGATCTCGAGCCAGATCGTCCGGCAGGAATTTCAGCGCCACGAAGCGTCCTAAGTCTGTATCCTCGGCCCGATAGACGACACCCATTCCTCCTCCGCCAAGCTTCTCAACGATGCGGTAGTGCGAAATGGTCTGGCCGATCACTGGCGCGAATCTTACGTCTGAGAAACAGGCAAGTCAATGAAAGCTGGGGAAGTTGGCTCTATCTCAAAATCATGGCTGGCGTAACATCGCCATTACGCTCATCATGGTCTTTCGCTGGGCACTTGAGTGAAATGGTTTCGTAAACCATCAGGAAACAGCGGAGGATGAGGCGGGAATCTACCTCATTCCTTGCAACTTCGCGTACTCGGCTTTGGCTTCTTTCAGGATGGGGATGTCAGGGTCGGCGTCCTTCCAGAGTCCTAGGAAGTCTTGGTATGCGCCCTTCGCTTTGGCGCTGTCGCCGGATTGTGCGTAGGCACGGGCAAGTTGGAGATGGGCGAGCGAGCCGAGCAGGAAGTTCGCCACAAGTCCGGAATGATCAGGGAACTTCTGGAACTCGGCGACCGCAGCGGCACCGTTCCGCTGGGCCAAGTAAGCCAGGCCGCGAATGTAGGCGGGATACATAGCGGTTCCGGGAGAAGGGCTTCCGAGTTCGTAGGGTAGGGAGGGCTCAAGCGCGACAATCGTAAAGTGCCATCTGTCTGGCGCACTAAGTTTTATCGTGACGGGGCCTGACTCCGTCTTTTGCTTTACTTTCTCAGGCAAGGCGTCGTCGTACTCAACATCTTGCAATAATCCTGACACTGGAAGTTTCCCCATCAACGGCCTCCAATTTTCAATCCCGCTCACGACCCGCGCTGGCGATTTCACATTGACGGGTCGATTCGCTTCAACTCAAGCCACGGGCGAGATTGTCGTGCCGACTCTCCTGAAACGGTCCTCAACTGGACCGCCACCCCACCGAAGTTACCAGAAATCGTGTAAGTTCCTCTCCACGTCGTGCTATTGTGTCTTCACTGTCGCAACACAAGGTCACTCCCGACAACAGGACAAGGGAAAAATTTTCATCCGGTTCAGTAGAGATAAACCTCCGGATCTCGCCCCTGTTTCCCGCATCCGCTATACCTCGACTGCAGTGATTGGCGAATGTCATTGTGGCACGGTGGAGTCTCGTCCAGCTAGCATCAATCGTCAACCGCCTGAGCGGTTGCTTGGTCCGGCGCAACGGCGACAGCGCACAGGGCGGAGGTGAGGAGAGCTACGCCAAGAAGGGCGAAAATCTTGCCGCTCTTCAACTCGGCCCTATCTAGGAACGCGAAGAAGCCACAGGAAAAGGTCCAGATTTCTTTGTCACGTCCTCCGCCCGGGGAACAAGACCGCAGAGCGAGGGTGGGCCTTGGCCGTTTAGCGGGCCTGCTTCTTGACTGCATGCTTCTCACGATCCAGCACCATTTGGTCGAAGGCGTGAGGCAGAGATTCGCAACGGGAGTAGGGGCCGGGCTTGTAGGAGCGAGACGTGATTCCCGCTTGCGAGAGCTCTGAGATGGCCCAATCTTCACGATTGGTAACATCCCAGAATTCAACCGCATCATCAGCTTCGAAGTCAGGCTTGACCATTTCGTCGGGGTGGAAATGCCATTCGCAGATAACGTCGGTACGATCCACGGCACGCGGCCAGAGCGTGTGGGTCATCATGTAATCCGGATGTAGGCTGAGCAGCAGATTGGGAAAAATCGCGTAGTAATAAACTCGGTCGCGCTCCTCTGGGTTGAGTCCGGGAAGGTAGTTGCGCCGCAGCTTGCCATCCTTGCTCATGGTCCTGGCGCCGCCCTGAAACTCCATGGAGCCGCCGATGTAGCCTCGATGAGGACAGTCGTTTTCTCCGGAGAGATAATCGCTAATGGCACTGAGCGCCGGATGAAGAATGGGACAGTGCAGGCACTCGTTGTAGTTCACCATGATCAGCTTCCAGTTCGCCTTCACCTCATACCCAATGCGCCGATGGGTGCGCAGATCGGCCATTTGCCAATTCTGGAATTTCTGGGTCAGGTCCTCCAGTTGACCGGCCAGCGGGGCGGGCTCGGAGCCAAGATTGATAAAGATGTGTCCGTCCCAGACGTCGGCATGCACGCGATTGAGGGAATAGTCTTCGCGGCAGAAGCCGTCCTGTACGTGGGGCGCTCCGATGAGACTTCCGTCGAGTCCGTAGGTCCAACCGTGATAGCCGCACTGGATCCGTCCGGGGAAGTGCCCTTCGGCGCCGGCACAGATCCGGGTGCCGCGATGCCGGCAGACGTTGAAAAACGCGCGCAACGAGTTACTGCCATCCCGAGTAACGATGATGCTTTCACCCGCAACCTCTCGCAGAAAAAAGTCGCCCGGCGTCGGAACTTGGTCTGCGCGCCCGGCGCAGACCCAGGTCTGGCAGTAGAAGCGTTCGACTTCGTCTTCGAAGAGATCGGGATCTGTGTAGTAGCGGGCCGGCAGAGTGGTCGCAGCGGATTGGGCGTTAGAACTCAGCACTTAGCACCTGGCAGGGATGCGATCCGTCAGCAGTGGACATTCTGTTTACGGTCATCTCAGCGTAAGAATTTTATAGCAAGAATCGAGTTGGTGGTGTCGGAAACGAGGGTGAAGAGCTGGCCGGCGGCGCGTAATTTGCGTATTTCACGACGCAAAAGCACCTCTCGGAGGTGGTGCTGCCCATTGTCCCGATCGTCAGGTAAATTGCTGATTCGGTTCGGGACGGTATAATCGGTCCCGTTTTCAGAGCTTGCGGGAGGAACCTTTGTTCCGATTCCGAATGATTCGGCTTTTCATCTTTGTTTTCCTAGGGTGCGCGAATTGCGTCGCGCAGCGCGAGCCGGTGCTTAAGCAGATTGACCTACCGCACCCTTATTACTATCGCGAGATGTACCTGCCTCAGCTCACCACGGGGCCAAGCGCGGCGGCCTGGTCTCCGGATTCCCGGATGCTGGTTTACTCCATGGCCGGATCGCTGTGGCGGCAGGATGTGAACAGCACGATCGCCGAGCAACTCACGGCAGGTCCGGGCTATGACTATCAGCCGGACTGGTCGGCGGATGGGCGCTGGGTGGCTTTTTCACGTTACCACCACGATGCCATGGAGCTATGGTTGCTCGACCTGCACGATGGGCGGACGCGACAACTCACGTTTGGCAGCGCGGTGAACCTCGAGCCCCGGTTCTCACCCGACGGTAAGCGGCTGGCGTTTGTTTCAACTTCCTTCCACGGTCACTTTCACATCTTTGCAGGAAGATTCGAGAATGGCGAACTGAGCGACGTCCAGCAAATCACTCCGGAAAACGTCAGTTCACTTCCTCGCTATTACTACAGCAAGGTGGACCATGAGATCAGCCCGGTGTGGTCGCGTGATGGGTCCGAGATCCTCTTCATTTCGAATCGAGGGCACATTCACGGTACTGGGGGCTTCTGGCGGATGAAGGCGCAACCGGGCGCGGCAGCCCATGAAATCCACTATGAGGAGACAACCTGGAAAGCCCGCCCTGACCTTTCGCCAGATGGCAAGCGCATGGTGTACGCGTCCTATTTGGGGCAGTCGTGGCACCAGCTTTGGGTGATGCCGGAGGCGGGTGGCGACGCGTTTCCGATTTCGTATGGAGACTACGACAACATCAATCCGCGATGGTCTCCGGACGGATCAAAGATTTCGTTTATTTCGAACCGCACCGGCAATACGTCGCTGTCGATCCAAACGATTCCGGGCGGAGCGCAGAACGAAATTGTCGCCCGCGAGCGAAAGTACTTGACGCCGATGGGCAAATTGCTTCTGCGAGTTACGGACCGCAGCGGGAAGCCGGTGGCGGCGCGAGTCTTCGTGACAGCGGAAGACGGTCGGGCGTATGCGCCGGATGAGGGATGGATGGAAGCGGACGACAGTTTCGACCGCAAGGAGCGTCCGTTTGAGGCGCACTACTTTGTCACCCAGGGAATCTCTGAGGTTGCGGTTCCAGCCGGAAGAGTGCAAGTCGGCGTCATGCGCGGCTTCGAATACCGCTTCGAAGAACTAAGCTTGGATGTTCTGGCGGGCAAGACCTTTGAGGCCACGGTTCCGCTTCGGCCAATCGAGTGGAAACGTCCTGCCACGCGGTGGGTCAGTGGGGATGCTCATGTCCACATGAACTATGCGGGCACGTATCGGAATACCCCATCGCATCTGATTGCGCAGGCCGCCGCCGAGAATCTGTCGATCATTGAAAATCTGGTCGTCAATAAAGAACAGCGCTTCCCGGATATCGCGTACTTTTCGCCGAAGCTGGATCCGGCTTCCGACGAAGATCGCTTGCTGCAGCACGCGCAGGAGTTTCACACCAGCTACTGGGGACATCTCGGCCTTCTGAATTTGACGCGGAATCTGATCTTGCCGGGATATGCAGCGTACCCAAACACGGAGGCGGCCAGTTTGTTTCCGGCCAATGCCTATGTGGCTGATCTGGCACACGAACAAGGAGCGCTGGTGGGGTATGTTCATCCCTTGGAAAGCGTACCGAATCCGGCGAAAGACGCCGTTACGTTGGAACTGCCCGCGGATGTGGCCCTGGGGAAAGTGGATTACATCGAGGTGGTCGGCTTTTCTGACCATAAATCCACGGCAGAGGTCTGGTATAAATTGCTGAACTGCGGTTTCCGGCTGCCGACCGCTGCCGGAACAGATTTCATGGGGAACTACTCCTCGCTGCGAGGGCCGATTGGGTTAAACCGCGTGTATGCGGAAGTTCCCGCTGGATCCTTGCAGCTTGAGCCCTGGCTCCAGTCCATCAAAGCAGGACGGACTTTCGCAACGAACGGGCCCTTGCTGCGCTTTGAACTCGGAGGGCAGACGCCAGGAGGGGAGGTCCATCTCGACAAGAAGCAGGATGTCGTCTTTAAGGCGGCTCTTGGGTCCATTGTCCCTGTGGATTATCTGCAGATCGTCTGCAACGGGAAAGTGGCGCGCGAACTAGACCTCAGTGCAAATCGCACAAGCGCTTACGTCGAAGGCAAGTTGCCGCTCGAAAGCAGTGGCTGGTGCATTCTGCGCGCGTTCAGTGACAGGGCCGAATACCCGATTCTAGATCTGTACCCGTATGCGACGACCAGTCCGGTTTATGTGGACATAGCTGGCGCCCCGCCGCGCAACCCGACCGAGGATGCCGCGTATTTCGTGGCGTGGATGGGGCGGCTGATCACGGCGGCGCAGAGCAGCACGGCGTGGAATACCGAGACCGAGCAGCAGGCGGTGCTGGCGATCTTTCAAAAAGCCCGACAAAAATACGAGAACATCGCGAAGCTAGGGCCCTAGAAGACTAGAAGACCGTTTTCGCTGGCTAGATCCATTCCGCAAAATTCGCTAACAACATGGCTCCAGAGTGGCGGGCGAACCAGAAGGCGTGACGCGGGACGGACTCCCGCCGATGCCGGCCATAAAGTCGCCTTCGAGCAGATCTTCCATTGACCTCCCCGAGGCCCGATTTCTGGACAGCTTCCGGCTAGGGACGACACGTCAGAATCGGGACCCGCTGCCGCGGGCAGAATCCGTTCTTCGAATATTCAGAATTCCAACCGCGCCTGAAAAGCGATCATGCGGGGAGTGCTGTCGCCGCCCAAACCCACGCCGAGCAAGCCGGTCGGCGGAGAGGTCGTGGACGTGAGTGCTCCGAATCCAGTTTGGGTGGAGGGCTGGCCGGGGATACCGGCCTGCACTATGCTTGGAAGGCCGAAATTCGGATGGTTGAAGACATTGAAAAACTGAGACTCAAACCGCAGCTTTATACGCTCGGTCAGGGGGAACCATTTTGTCAGGTAGAAGTCGCTCCAGAGAAAATCAGGACCACGCAAGGCATTGCGGCCGAGGTTTCCGAATTGGCAATTCCGCGGGTTGTCCCCGCCAGAACATTGCCCGGTCGCGGGATCGACGGCCGAGACGAAAGCGTCGGGATTGAGCCACGGAAGTGTTCCGGGCTGGGTCACGCCCGGAATCGGATGATGGTCGTACGGCGGAACCCCAGGGACAACACTGGCGAATTCCGGGCCGCTGCCCTGCACAATGCCGTTACCACCCGCGGAATAGGGCGTGCTCAGAACCGAGAACGGAACGCCGCTATGCCAAAACACCGTTCCGGAAATCTGCCAGCCGTTGAGCGCGTAGCCCAGAGAATGATTCCGCACCTTCCCCGGCAACTGATAGAGGTATTGCCCGTTGAGATTGTGCCGGATGTCGTAATCGCAAGGACCGTAGTCGCGGGCAAGGTCTCCTGGTAGAGGCGAAAGAATCCCTCCCCCGGAGAATTGCAGGAATCCGCCGTTTGAGACCGTATCCATGCAACGGCTCCAGGTGTAATTGACTTGTCCTTGTAGACCGTGACCGAGCCGTTTCATGGCGGTGAGTTGGAGGCCGTTGTAGTGGCTATTCGCGCCGGTGGAGAACTGCGTCACGGCGCCGAATCGCCGATCGGTGGGCTGCAGGTAGGGGAAGGGTGCAAAACAACCCTGACAAACGGTTTGGTAGCCGTTGACTTGGGTTGAGTACGGCTGGTTCACCGCGCGCGTGCCCACGTATTGCGCCTGCAGGCTGGCTGTCGTTCCGAGTTGATGTTCCATGCCCAGGCTCCATTCCATGAAGTACGGTGCGTGGAGTTCGCCATCGGGGACTGCCGTTATGGCGACTGGTGGAAGACAAGTTGTGGGATTTGCCCGCGGAGAGGCGCAGGAGAGCTGGCCCTGGGGAAATCCTGAAGTGAAAATCTGATTCGCGGCAATGGTTGCGCCCACGGCACTGTTGGCGACTCCCGGCGCGATGGCTGTCCCGCCCACGGTGCCCAGCAGTCCTCCTTGAAACGTTTTGTCGTACGGAGGATTAGCGCCGACGAGGTCAGCCACACTGCCGGGCAAGATGTCGCTGAAAATCCCGAAGCCGCTGCGGAGCACGGTTTTCGGCTGAAACTGCCAGGCAATCGCCGTTCTTGGTTGGAGAATGGCGGGCGGTGTGGACGAGAACAGATTGCCGAGATGATTTCGAATCGCGCCGTTCAGGGGTTGATTGGCATCATGCGAGATGGAACTGAAAGAGCCACCAAGACGGGCGACTTGATCGTGCGGATTCAGCGGATTGGAGTTGAAGGTGTCACGCAGTCCGAACGTCCAGGTCAGTTTGCGAGTCACCCTCCAGGTGTCTTGCGCGTAGAGATCGAAATTGAGAAAGTGGAAGGGTTCGTTTGCGTTCGCAGGGAACGTCTCCGAGGCAGTGTTCGCGATTCCAGACGTAAATTGCTGTAAGTTCGCGTAGGTCGCGGTGGGAACCGTGCCTTCCCCGAAGTCATAGTCGTTCAAGCGGAAGATTCGGGTATTGGTTCCGAATCGCAGTTCGTGAGCGCCATGGCTCCAGGCGAGATTGTCGTTGATGAAAAAACGGGATGCGCGCCGGCCTTGAATCCAGGTGTTGTCAAGTCCTCCGATGGGAGTGAATGGGTTCGCTCCGCTGCCCTGCAACACGATCGGAAAAGCCGACAGTGTCTTCTCTAAATCACGTGGCCCAAACAGGCTTTCGTACCAGGAAAATGCGGGATTGAAGTAATTGACCAGGTTCTGCGAGAAGACGTGTGTGTGTCCTGCCGCAAACGAATAGAGGGGCTGGGGTGAAAAAGCGTCGAATACCGGGTTGATCGGATCGGTCCACGCGGCTTGCAGCCCAGTGTCCGCCTGAAAACGAAACCAAGTCGTATCTTTCTCGTGGATGTTCCAGTCGACGCGGGCGGTTTGCACCTGTTCGTGGTCGTCGCTGGAGTGCGAAACACTTTGCCGATTGGCGCAGCCCGTCCCGGCCGCGAGCGGACAACCCAGTATCGCGGTGGGTGTGCCGCTGGTATTTGTATAGAGTGAAAACATCTGCCGATAAAACGGGACTAACTGCGAAGGAAGTTGCTGCAAGACGTATTGTTGGAAGGAGGCGCTCGGAACAATCGCCGGGGTGACAATGGGCAGCGCGATGCGAACCCACTCGCTGTCGAAGAAGAAGAAAAGTTTGTTGTGTAGGATTGGACCCCCCACACTGCCTCCAAAATGATTTACGGTTGCCCCCGGCTTGTGGTTTCCCGGCGTCGCATTGGTGAAATAGTCCGCTGCATTGAGGATTGCGCCATTCCACAGCTCATAGAGATTGCCGTGAAACTGATTCGTGCCGGACTTGGTGACGTAATCGATTTGGGATGCTCCATACCTGCCTTGATCCACGGAATAGGAAAGAGTGTTGACGGTCAATTCCGAGATCGAATTCAATCCCAAGACCAGATTGGTCGAGAGGCCGCTGTTGAGATTGGTGAGCGGGTCGTTAGTTTCCAATCCGTCAACGATGTAGCCGTTTGAGAGAGCGGGCAGGCCGTTAAACTCGACGTTGCCATACCCGTTTGTGCCGCCAACGAAATCGTTGCTGCTACCTGCCGTGTTGATGAGCGCCCCAGGAGCAAACTGTAGAGGGTAGGTAAGGTCCCCACCCGGATTCGGCAGATTCTCAAGCGCCGGCGCACTCAGAGTGGTGGATGTGTTTGCGTTTTCCGGGTTGATGATCGGAGCCTCGCTGTTGACCTCAACCACCTCATTGGATCGAGCGATCTTGAGCGTGAAATCCACGGTTTGCTTCTGGCCCAGGCCTGAAACGACGTTGTCATTGTGCCGTGGTTCAAAACCGAAAGCTTCCACTTTGACCGAGTATGCGCCTGGCTTTAACTGGGGGAAGTTGAACCGGCCTGCGTCATCGGTCGTGGCGCTACGTTTTAGGCCAGTCTCGTGATGGGTGATCGTCACCGTGGCGCGCGGCACAACAGCGTTCGTCACGTCCCTTACTTCGCCAATGATGGCGCTCGTCGTTTCGCCTTGCGCCAGTGCTTCCACGGGGAGGAAGCACGACAACGTCAACACAAGAAAAGCAAAGCGAACTGCCCGCGCCATAAATTCCTTACCCAATTGCACCAAAGTGAAATGTTTCCCCGGTTTTTATATATTAACCAGCGATTATTCTTAATAGTTAACCATAGTTAACGACAATAAGCAAGGAGAGCAAGGAAAGTGGGAAAGGTGGGAAAAGTGGGATTGCCATTGATGTCCTGCAAGGCCGTTTTCTGGATAGTTTCCGGTTCGACAATGCGCTGACGGACCACTCGGGTCGCCATACCCCCCCAGTGGGATGCCCGTCGACGCAGAGTATCAATGGCTTTATGGCTTTGAATCGGGCCGTCGAAGGCAACGGTCCGGGAGTTGCTGCCTGGCGAAAGCGGAGGCAATTCTGCGCTCGCAATTTACAGCTGACTTAGCCGACGATCTGCTATTACCTCCCGCTTTCATGGGACTTTGCGGCTATTATTCTCGATGAGGAGTATTTTTCAGAAGATACCTCTCCCACGGGTGAAACATGAGGAATGAATCTACTCTGCTCATGGCATGCGTCGTGCTCCTCTCTTTGGGCGGATGTTCGCGTTCGGGTAGGTCCAAAGACTTCGCCATTCTCGATCGGGCTTATCAGGTCGGCGTTCTGACCAAAGACGAGTACGAAGCGAAGAAGGCTGGCTTGCAATCGCAGTCCGAGGCGCTGGATGCGCTGGATAAGGCTCGCGCGGCCGGGGTTGTCACCGAGGCTGAGTACCCGGCGATTAAGGCACGACTGATTGCCAAAGCGAGTACGCTGGCGTCGCTCGAGAAAGCGCACCGCGCAGGCGTCTTCAACGAGGACGAGTATCTCGCCAAGAAAGCGGCGCTGTTGAACGCCGACGAAGCTGCTGCTCGGTCTGCGGGAGCAAACACAAATTCAACCCTGCCCGCTGGAGTGGCTCTTGCGGCGCAGCCGCTTGCCACCGCCGCATCTTCAAATGGGACCTCTATTTCGGCGATAGGCGGGCTGAAAACCGTCAATCTGTCCCCGGGTCAGATTTTCTATGGGCAGGTGGAAGGGCAAACGAACGAGGCCGGCGCCATGGGTGCGGTGCTTCGCTCCCTGCACAACCAACTCGGCGACCGGCCGCAGGTCGGAAAACTCTTCCAGGTCCGCGGGACTCAATCGGTGGCCGCGTTCTTCAATGTGAACAAGCGAAATCAGGTGGGCGGACAGATCGCCGGCCTTATTATCGCGACCAAGGTCACCAGCGATCACGTCGAGGCTGCCCTGGTTTCTGACGATGCAACTCGATTTCCCAAGACCCTCAACCCCATGATGAAGGCGCTGTTCAGCGTGTGGCACCCCCTGGATGCAGCGCGGACGGCGGGGCCGGTTTCGAGCGGTCCCGCGCCGCTCCACGAGATTACGCTTCCCGATCGCTCGGCCAGCATCGGCCTTCCCGACGGCTGGAAGATCGTGCCCAAAATGAGCATGGGAGGCAGCATCGTGGCAACCGGACCGAACGGTGAATCAGCTGAGATGGGAATCCCTTTCCTGGTGGCGGACACCAATAACGCAAATGTTCAACGGACGATGCGAACGGTCCAGAACGGCGGTCTTCGCGGCACCATGTATGCCAATGGAACCTACTATCCCTACGGCGGGGACATGGCCAAAACCTTTGTTTATCTCATACAGAACCTGCGCCACAAAGCCGGACTGCCGCAAGCCACTTACAACTTCACCGGTGTCGCCCCCGTATCGGCTTCGGCTCAACAGCGCTGCGTACGCCTGTCGGGCACGGCGAACATGGGAGACGGGAGAGGCGAAAAGGAATTCAACAGCGTGTTTTGCACCACTCCCCCCGGCCGCCTCGGCACCTGGAGTGCCACGGCCTATTTGACCACGATGCCCCTCCAGGTTGCCGCGATGGAACGGGCCACGCTCGGTGCTATTATGCAAAGCTTCACCGTAAACATGAGTGTGGTGAGCGCGGAGGCCCGAAGCATGGCGGCGCCTGCCATCGAGCAAATCCATTTAATCGGCAAAGCGGCAGCCGCCCAGGCAGCCGCGGCTCACGAGCGTAATGATATTCAGAACAGCAGCGTGTACCAACACTGGGACAATATTGACAAGCGCAGCCAGGAATTCGAGAACTATCAGCTCGGTTACGCCGTCGTCTCCGACACCCAGAATACGGTTCACGCCACCATGTGGAGCGACGAAGCCGCATTACTGGTACAGAACAATCCCGATAAGTTCGAATATGTGAGTGCCCCCAATTACTGGAAGGGAATCGACTACTGACGATCATGAATCGGGTTCTGATATTTTTTCTGGCTTCCGTGCTCCTTCTTGCCACCGGCTGCAAACATGCCAACCAAGCCGAGCAACTGGCCGCGCTCGACAGCGCCTATAAAGCGGGTTTGTTGACGAAGGAGGAATACGATACCAAGATGCTCGCACTGACTGGGGCGGAGCCCGCCGCCGCCCCCACTCCGAGCTCTTCGCCGACCACCGCTCCGCCTCCGATCATGGCCCAAGCGCCCGATCAGCCAAGGCCGAGCTCGCCGACACGACGCACGCCCGCTCGGCAGGCTACGGCATCCCTTCTTCCATCAGCTTCGCCCAACGCCGCCCCTGCCGGTGAACCTAGTTCATCTGCGCCCGGTAGTGCTCATACCAAGGAAGCTGAAACGGCTCCGCTCGGGGGCTGCGAAGATGCAGAATATAAGTCGGGGGGACAGAAGGGAAGTGAAGAGCGGTTTTTTGCCGCGCCTCCGGAAGCGGTGAGGAGCGCAGCAGTCTCAGCGCTCGACAGTTTGGACTTTAACATCCAGAAGAACGCGAACAACGAAATCGAGGCCAGCAAGAAGCGGCACCTCGGCGTCATCGTAGGAGCGGGCGGGGAGCGCGTGATTCTGACTTTCCGGGAAAGCGAGCGAGCAGGACGGAGTGGTACTCGCGTGATCGGCCATACCAGGAAGAATTTTGTCGGGCACGTAACCCAAAAAACCTGGACGGATCGCGTGCTGGCTCAGATCGGGTGTAAGCTTCGCGAATCCAGGCGTTAAGAGCCGTTCCTCTCGCAGACCCCGAAAAATGCTTTTGCGGTCAAGAAACGGCATACGAAAAGACCTCCGTGGTTTCGTCGAGCAGAGAGTGGAGAGCGTCTCGATGATGAGCTAACGAGCAACCCGGCTTGCGAAAAAAGTCTTCATGGAGGTTGAAACTCCCGGTCCAGAAGTCTTGTGGGAAGCCTGACTCCCTGATTCCACCGACTGGGGACGGAGCTCAAATGTCCCCACGCCCGCTTGGAGATAGCGTGTGCCTGAATGCTCTGCGCAACATCCCCAGTAATGCGGGGTTCAATATTGGTATCGTGGGGAGGGAATGCCATGCCCAAGATCCGTGGGCGACACCCATATTGGCGTCTGGCGTTGGTCGCGGCTAGTGCGCTGGCCATCCCGGCCGCCAATGCCGCGCCGCAGGACAACCCGGCCGTCGCCTCCGGAGGAAACACTGCCTGCGCAAACCTCGGTGTATACATTTTCGTCGGCGGGACGGGCGGTTTTGATGGCCTCGAAAATGGCGACCAGCTCACCGAACTGCTGCAAACCGGCCACGTGGGGCTCTACCAGCACGCCAATGCCGTCGTCGCGGCCGAGCAGCCGCCGAGCATCCTCCAAGCCATCGAGAGCGTGTTCACCGGAACCGGGCCTGGGCAAGCTGAACTCGGGCAGGTCGGCGCGAATTACTTCACGCTTCCCCCAAGCTACGGTTACTACCAGGCTGTGTACATACAAAATGGTCTACATCCCGCAGAAGCCAATGTGAACACCCCGTCCGATTCTGCCCCTCCCGGACAATTGCAAAAGGATCTGAAGCTCTGGCGAGAGTACGTGGATGCGGCCAGAACTGTCGGGATAGAAACCGTCGCTCCGGTCGTGGGCCCCAATGATCCGAACGAACCAAAACTAGGAGATCACGTCTTTGCCACCAACCCCTTCTATGCGCTCGAGCGCGGTGAGGCGCTTTATGGCAAAGCCATCGCCTTCGATGTTCCGCCCAACTTCTTTCTGACTGGCGGAAGCGGCCCCGGCTATCAGAAATTCATCGTGCAGGCCGTCCAATGGGGCAATGAGCACGGCATGCGCACGACCATGTTGCTTTCTCCTTACCCCTGGCCCACGAACGCCCAAGGCAAGCCAGATACTTTCCGTGAATTCACCAACAATACTTTTAGGAGCGACACCCAGAAGTTTGTCAGCCAGTTGAGCCAGCAACAAGCCATCCCTTCACAATGGTCAGTCGACAATTACGAAGACCCGTATCCGCACGATACACCGGCTGTCGTGCCCGAAACCGTCCAAAACACTACGACTGCGGTTGGTCTTTGGTTGGCCGCAAATGCACCGGTCTATGTATACGGGCCAGGCAATCAGGGCCCCTGCGGTCCCCCTGCCTCGTCGCATGGAAGCGAACGGTGACACTGCGTTGAGTGGCAACGGCCATCGGTGATTACGGTCAACTCTGAAGTTATGGGCTCTGACTGACTTACGCCGGGCCAGAAATCTTCTTCGAGGACATCGCGACTGACACGAAGCCCGTTTTCTCGACCACTTTCCCGCTGCGGGCAGCTCGCCTCGATCAGAGCGTAATTGATTCCATAACAATCTCGGATCCTAGGCCCGAGTGAACCTGGTGGCGATGTTTCGCGAGTCATACATCAGGCGTTCCCATTCCGACTTCTAGGGTTCCGAATCCCTGTTTTTCTTGGGTCTTATCCGTTGCTAAGACTAGAATGGCCGCGTCAAGCTCGGACTTCGTCCATGGCAGATCAGATCAAGACGCCCCCTGCGGCTGCTCCTGCCGACCCTGCCGCGGAGGCCCTTGCCGGTACCACGGTCGGCCGCTTCGTAATCGCCAGGCGGCTCGGCGCTGGCGGCATGGGACAGGTCTACGGCGCGGAAGACACCACGCTCAAGCGCTTTGTCGCCATCAAACGCATGTCGCCTCAGGCCAACTCCACTGAAGCGGACCGCAGACGTCTGCTTAAAGAAGCCCAGCGTTCCTCCGCTCTCAATCACCCCAACATCGGCTCCGTCTACGACGTTGTCGAGCACGCCGGCGAACTCTGGGTGGTCATGGAGTACATCGAAGGCGAAACCCTCCGTCATCGCCTCAAGCAGCCCATTTCCACCGACGAATTCTTCGCTATCGCGACCCAATGCTGCGAGGGACTGCAGGCCGCTCACGAAAAAGGAATCATTCACGGCGACATTAAGCCAGAAAACATCATGCTCGTGCCCGGCAATCGGGTAAAGATTCTAGACTTCGGCGTCGCCCGTCGCGCCTGGAGCGCCAATCCCAAAGAGGTCACCATGAGCATGGAGACGATGACCGCCAGCGGCGGCACCCCGGCCTACATGGCCCCCGAAGTCCTGCTCCAGCAACCCGACGATGGCCGCTCCGACATTTTTTCTCTCGGCGTCGTGTTCTATGAAATGTTAGGCGGTGAGCAACCCTTCCAGACCACCGGCCTTGCTACCACCATCGCCCGCATCGTCAACGCCGAGCCCTCCCCGCTCAAGAATGTCTCGAGCGCACTGACCGCTGTGATCTCCCGCAGCTTGGCCAAGAATCCCGCCGCGCGCTACCCCGACCCCGCCGCGCTCCTCGACGACCTGCGCCAGGTTCAACAGGGCCAAAGGCCAAAACGCGAAACGTCGGCCGCCGATGCTCTCCGTCAGTACCGGATGCTTGCGGTGTTGGCCATCGCGCTGATGGTCGTAGCGCTCCTCGCCTACAGCCCCCTGCGCCGATGGCTGGGCTCTTCCTCCGCAAACGATGCCACTACGCAATCCCAATCCAATGGAATGCCGCAAACCAAAATTCTCGCCATCCTTCCGTTCACCGGCGCCGCCACCGCCGATCCCAAGGTCACGGCGTTAGGAGAGGGACTCGTAGAAAGCATCGGCGCCAAGCTCGGCAAGCTCACCGGAGATCGCGCTTTCGAAATCGTCCCGCCCAGCAATCTGCAAGAAAAAAAAATCTCCAATCTGCCGGATGCAGCCAAAATGTTCGGCGCCAATCTCGGCCTAAGTCTCACGCTCGAACTTCAATCCCAGGATCTGGTCAAAGTCACTTACTCCTTGCGCAATGCCCAGACGGGCGCTTCGGTTGGCGGCGCCTCTGTGACCGTTCCCACCACCGACGCCTTCGCCGTGGAACAAAACGTCACTCAAGGAACCGTCCAAGCCCTGCGCCTGCAATTGCTGCCGGAAGAAGAAGCCGCTCTGAAATATCACGGCACTGACAACGCCGAAGCGTATCAGTATTATCTGCAGGCTCAAGGGTATGTGATGGATCACACGAAAACTGAAAAGCTCGACCTCGCAGCTCTGATGGCCCGCGATGCCCTCAAGCTCGATCCCAACTTCGGAATGGCCAAAGCGGTCCTCGGCAAGAGCTATTGGTTCAAGTACGACAACACCAAACAGAAGCAATGGATCGCACCCGCACAGAGCGGATGCAACGAATCCGTCAAGCTCGGCAATGCCGGTGCCGCCGGTCACGTCTGCCTCGGCCTCATCGAGGACGGCACCGGACATTACGCTGAAGCTGCCGCCGAATACCAACTGGCGCTTGGTCTCGAACCGACCAACGAAGAAGCCGCGATCGGTCTCGCCCTGGCGTACGAACATGAAAGCAAGATCACTGAAGCGGAAAGGGCCTACCAGCAAGCCATTCAAGCCCATCCCAACAGCCGCTACAGCTATAACATGGTGGGCACCTTTTACCGTCGTCGCAACGAATACAATCAGGCCCTGCGAATGTATGCCAAGGCTATCCAGATCGCTCCTGACTGGTACGGGACCTACGTGAACATCGGCGCCATCTATTTCGAAATGGGTCAGTATGACAAAGCCATCGATCCCCTGATGAAATCCATCGCCATCCGGCCGAGCTATCCCGGATACGTGAACCTGGGGGCCGCTCACTTTGGCCTCGGCAGGTTTGACGATGCAGCCAAAGCCTACCAGGAAGCAATCAAGCTGGACCCTGAACAGCAGGTCGTCTGGGGCGACCTCGGTGCCTCCTTGTACTATTCGGGGAAAAAGGATCAGTCTGTAGGTCCGCATCGCAAGGCGATCGAACTGGCGCTGGCGGACCTAAAGGTCAATCCTCGCGATGCAGAGCTGTTGAGCACCGTAGCGGGTTATTATTCCATGCTTGGCGACCGGAAGAATTCCCTCCTGTATCTAGGGCAGGCCTTGCAATACGGTCACAACGATAAAACTGTTCTGCTCGACGCAGCGGGCGTGTATAACAAGTTGGGCGATACTGGACTGGCCATTGAGTGGCTGGCTAAGGCGATGCAGGCCGGCTACACGGCGGAGCACATTCGCACCCTCCGCGAGTTTGATAACCTGGCCAACAATCCCAGTTACGAGCAGTTGACGAAATCGGCTAATCCATAAGGTTCCCGGCCCAGGCGCATGAGGCTTCGGGCCGGCGCTGAAGGCCGACTCACTCGAAATTGTTCCGGGTAGAGTCGGCTTCAATGAGCGAGATGGCCTGTTTGCCTCAGTTGACTTCCGGTTTTGCCGGTAGATCCAACGAAGGAACCGTCTGATGTAGAATTCTCCGGGAAATCAAGTCCCGCTTCAACCGGAGTGACCGTGAACTACGCTCGTATTGCATTGGCATCCCTCGGGGCTATGGTCGCCTACTTTGTCTATGGCTTTGCCATGTTCGCCGCATGGCCATCAATGAAAACTGAATTCATGAAGTACCCCAATGTCTATCGTGCCAAGGACGAGATGATGAAGGTGATGCCCTACGGCATGGTCGCCATCCTCATCGCTATCGTGGTCGTCGCCATTCTCTACGCAAAAATCTATACCGCTCATGGCGGCATCGTATCAGGAATATCCCTCGGCGCACTCATCGGCCTTTTCTCTGTCTGCACCTTCGCGATCCACAACTACATCAACCTGAACATCGGCCTCAGGTTGACCATCTACCAGTCCATCGCCTACTTCATTCAGTGGGTTATCGTGGGCGCAGCCATCGGCCTCATCTACAAACCATCGTAGATTTGTAGGCAAGTTCGTGAAAAATCGCCCAGCCGTCACTGACGCCGATCGGTCCGGCCTAGCGTAGGATTCGGAAATTTGAGGTTGTGAGAAGCGAAGATGTGGCCGCTCGTTGTTGCCATCTTCGAGTGACGGTGTTCGCAGGAAGAAAGGACTACCGTATGCGCCAACGTT
>Ga0187863_10001303_pt1 | contig 20168 bp, 13 predicted proteins | sample June2016WEW_11_1_FD_132975 | JGI IMG/M metagenome (GOLD analysis project Ga0187863, IMG submission 132975) | Peatland microbial communities from SPRUCE experiment site at the Marcell Experimental Forest, Minnesota, USA - June2016WEW_11_10 | ecosystem: Environmental > Terrestrial > Soil >... | reverse complement strand
GTCGAGCCGCCGCCGTAGTAGACGCCTGCGCCCTGCAGGCGATCGATTCCCGGTGCTTCGAGCCGCCGCCACTGCACTCCGGTTGCGATCATCAACGCATGGCAGGAAATTTCGTTGCCATCGGCCAGCTTAAGGATCCGGTAAGGGCCTTCGCTTCGGGCACTCAGCGCTTCTTGGGGCGCCAGGATTTCCACGCCAAAGCGCTGCGCCTGCACCACCGCGCGCCGGGCCAGATCGCCACCACTGAGTCCCATCGGAAACCCGAGATAATTCTCAATGCGCGAACTCATTCCCGCCTGCCCGCCCGGCGCTTCCCGCTCGATCATCACCGTGTGCAGCCCCTCCGATGCCCCATAGACAGCCGCAGCCAGGCCGGCCGGGCCTCCGCCCACGATCGCCAGGTCATAGAAACTGGTTTGCGCACGAGTGCGCAATCCGACCCTTTGTGCCACGTCGGCGGGAACGCTGTCGAGAAGCTTTGTCCCGTCCGGGAACAGCACTACCGGAAGGCTTGAGGCTTCCGGCCCCAGCGCTTCCAGAAGATGCTTCGTTTCCGGGTCATTGGCGGAAGCTTCCACGTCAATCCACTGATAGGGAACGCGGTTGCGCGCCAAAAAGTCCCGCAGTTCGTAGGACCGTGGTGACCAGCGCGTCCCCAGCACGCGGATTCCCTCGAAACTCGGCCGGTAGGAAGCTCGCCAGTCATCCAACAAATCGTCGAGTTGCGGGTAGAGGTGCTCGGCCGGCGGATCCCAGGGTTTCATGAAAAAGTAGTTGATGTTGGCTTGGTTGATGGCGCTGATGGCAGCGTTTGTGTCGGCGTAAGCTGTCAGGAGCGCGCGCTTGGCGTCGGGGAAGATCCGCATTCCTTCCTGAAGGAATGCGACACCGTCCATGTGAGGCATGCGCTGGTCGGCCAGAAGCAGGGCCACGCTGTCATTGCGCACTTTGAGCTGCTTCAACAGAGTGAGCGCCCCCTTGGGGGAGTCGCTTCCTATCACGCGGTATTGAGCGCCGTATTTTGACCGCAGGTCGCGCTCGATGGCCCGCAGCACATCGGAATCGTCATCCACACTTAACAGAATTGGTTTCGCCATGACCTGCCCAGTCTAATACAGGAATGAATTCTAGACTGCCGGGCCGTGGAAACACCCCCCCCCGGTACGTAGGGGCCTGCCCCGTGGGTGGGCGGGCTGATCGGCCCGTATTCCATCTCGGAATCTTTTCGCAGATAATTTCCCAGACAGCCGGCCAACTCTTCATAATAGAAGCTGACAGAGAAGCCACGAATTGGACAGGAAAATTTATGGCAGAGAACCGCAACGCAACGCACCGGCATAAAACGCATGGTCCCGTCGTATTGCTGGAATCCACCGCCCAATTGGCTAAGGTCCTGGTTCTAGAACAAGGCGATGAAATATGGGTCAAGCTTGCCGACCTGACAGAAGGCGCACATGTAGTTACTAAGAAAGCCACTCGCAAACCGAGCGCCAAGGATCGCCCGACTGCGTCGGCGAACAGCCGTTACCGCATCGTGCGTGCCCTGTAATGTTTACGAGCAAGCCTCGGGCAGCCCCGCTTTAGCGACGACTCGCAGCCGTCAGTGCCTCTTCGCGTGCGGTTCTTAAATCCTCAGCACCCAAGCAGATTTCCAACACGATTCGAAGTAGCTGCGACCCCCGCGGGGCGGGAACGTCTGGCCTCCAATCCTTCAATCGGAAACACGAATCAAAACGGGGAACTTTGTAATAATATGCGGGCGCACTTATTGTGCAGCGGATCGCCAGAGATTCGCCCGGCGATCGCTCATCATGTAGCACTAGAGAGGGAGAAACCCGATGCGAAGGATTTGGATGAAGCGAATCGCAATTCTCGCGCTGCTGGCGCTTGGCGTTGTCGTTCCCGCCGCGATTCGCCGGACAGAAGCTCGGCAGCAAGCGGGCCCGGCGGCCCGTCAAGTTGCGCAAGGGGTTTCCATCGACCCCGACGATATCGGTGGCGTCGTGACCAGCTCCAAGGGGCCCGAAGCGGGTGTCTGGGTGGTTGCGGAAACCACCGAGTTGCCGACCAAGTTTCGCAAGATCGTGGTCACCGACGAGCACGGCCGTTATCTTTTGCCCCAACTTCCGAAAGCGACTTACAAGGTGTGGGTGCGCGGATACGGCCTGATTGATTCAGGGGCCGTGAGCGCTGTTCCGGGAGAGCATTTGGCGCTGACCGCAGTGCTTGCGCCCGATGCGAAGGCGGCGGCGCAGTATTATCCCGCCAGCTACTGGCTTTCGCTGCTCCACGTGCCTCCCAAGAGCGCCTTTCCCATGACTGTTTCGGTTCCCTCTGACAGACTTCCCTATTCGCGTGGCGTCGGAAGCATGCAAGCGCATGACCCTGTGGGAGACGGTCCCCTGCAAACGGGTGTAGTTGAGACACAGGCGAATTGGATCGCCACGATCAAGAACTGCACCTCCTGCCATCAGATGGGAACCCGGATCACGCGCGAGATTTCGCCTGAACTGGGCGCCTTTGGCTCGAGCACCGAGGCCTGGGACCAGCGAATCCGTATGGGACAAGTCGGCAGCAGCATGGTCGGCATGGTGAATCCCCTTGGACCGGCGCAGGCCGAAAAAGTGTTGGCCGACTGGACCGATCGTATCGCCAAGGGAGAAATTCCCCCTGCGCCCCCGCGGCCAGCGGGCGTCGAGCGGAATCTGGTGATTACCATGTGGGACGTGGGAACGCCCACCACCTTCGCTCACGATCTCTACGTCACCGACAAGAGGCACCCGGAATCCAACGCGTATGGTCCGGTATATCTCGGCGACTTCAATACGGGCGATCTGCACGTCCTTGATCCGGTGAAAAATGCGGACCACACGGTGCATTTGGAGGTTCGCGGAGACCGCAATGCGCTGATCCGTGGGGGCCACGCTCCGACAACAATGGAAATTCCCTCCCTCTATTGGGGCGACGAGCTGATTTATGAGGAGCGCTTGCAAACCGAAGTCAAGAATGTGGATACCAAGGGCCGTTTGTGGATGGCCACCACCTTCCGTCCGCCCGATAATCCGGCATGGTGCAAGGAAGGCTCGAGCAACAAGTTTGCGCGGTATTTCCCGATCCCCAAAAGCTATCGCCAGCTTGCGTATTACGATGGGAAAACGAAGAAAGAAACTTGGGTAGACACCTGTTTTGGCAATCACCACGCGGCCTTTGCGGATGATCAGGACCAAACCATTTATCTGGTTGGCAACGGCACGGTGGTCGCATGGGTAAAACCGGGAGTCCTCGACAATGGCGGCGATGTCGAAGCCGCGCAGGGGTGGTGCCCGGCGTATTACGACATCAACGGCGACGGGAAGTATGAAAAGGATATCGATAAGCTGATGCCCGATAGCGGCTACTACGTGGCCTACAATCCCGTCGACAAGAGTATCTGGTACAGCGTGCCCAAAACGCCGGGTCGGATCATTCGGATGGACATAGGCTCCAACCCTCCGGAAACTTGTCACGCCGAAGCGTATGAGCCGCCCTACTACAATCCGAAGGCTGGCGCAGAAGTCGGCTACCTGCCCCGCGGCATTGATGTCGATAGCAAAGGATTGGTTTGGGTGGGTTTTGCGGGAAGCGGCCAGTTGGCAAGCTTCGACCGCAGCAAGTGCAAGGTGCTCACCGGCCCGGAGTCTTTCGATGGACAGCATTGCGTGGAAGGCTGGACGATCTACGATACCCCAGGGCCTCAGCTACAGAACGTCAGCGATCCGGGCAGCGCGGACTTCCTCTACGGCGACTGGGTCGATCGATTCAACACCCTCGGGTTGGGTGCCGACGTTCCCATTGCCAACGGTACCAGTTCGGATTCGCTACTGGCGCTCATGCCGGACACTCACAAGTGGGTGGTTCTGCGCGTTCCGTATCCGCTGGGATTCTATTCGCGGAATTTGACCGGCCGCATCGACGACGCGAACGCCGGCTGGAAAGGCCGCGGATTGTGGGCAGGCAACGAGGTCAGAAACCCTTGGCATATCGAAGGAGGGAAGGGCACGAGGCCCGAGGCCGTGCACTTTCAGCTGAGGCCTAACCCGCTCGCGAAGTAATTTTTCAGCCCAGGCTTGGTGAGGTTGGCCCGGATCGGTGGGGCTCGTGCTGAGAGCAATGGGCAACCCAACAGGCCCGGGCAGGTTCGGAGAAACCGGCCGCTCCTTCTAGCTACCTCCGGTCTTCTGTTGCTGGTTCTTGTTGTAGCTGAGTTCGCGGTAGATGGCCTCAACGAACATGTCGGTTGTCCAAGGCCCCGTCGCCGCGCCATAGAGTCCGTCGTAGTCGAGCGTCAGCCCGGCAGCCTTCACTTGATCGAGCGTCATGCCTTTGTTCACCATGTTCTGAACTCGATCACGGATGATCGTCACCATGTCCCGGTAGTCCACGACGTCGTTTCTGTCGCAGACGTGTCCGTGCCCCGGGATCACATAGGTGCCGCCTTCTTCGTTCTCTTCCGGTTCCAGCATGTCGATGATCTGGTTGAGCGTCTGGATAAGGCCGTTGATGCTGCCGCCCACCTCCGCTTTGATTACCGGGTAGCTCGCCAAAGTAAAGATATCGCCCGTGCTGATCACATCCGAACTACGGAAGAGAACATAGCTGTCACCATCGGTGTGAGCGTGAGCCGGGTGATAGATGAACACTCCCTCGCCGTTGTAAAACTTCCAGTCGTCGGTCTCGTAGGTGTCGGTGGGCCAAAAGGCCGGCGGGAACAGCGGTTCTTTCCCGCTCGGCGCGCTGATCCGCGTAAGCACGTTATAGTGCGCGACGACCGATGCTCCACCCGGTGCAATCAACGTAGAACCGATGTTCGGCACGGCCACGCCCGCTTTGGCCAGGTTCTCATTGCCGCCAATGTGATCCGCGTCGGCGCTGGTATCGATGATGAACATGACGCGCTTGTCGGTCACAGTCCGGATCGCCGCGAGCACTTGATCGCTCATCTGCGCCACGCCGGAGTCCACCAGGAAAACAACCCGCTTTCCCACCTGGACGGTGATGTTGGCGCCCGCGCCCGAGATCATATATACGTTGCCCTGCACGTGCTCAATGGCGACCTTGCCTGGGGCGCCCCGGCTGCTCTCTTGCGCGGAAACATGGGGCGCCGTTCCCAAAACAAACACCCCCATGAACGCAAGCGCCAGCCGCAGAACGTTCGCGAAACCTCGCGCATTCCCATTCATTGCTTCATCTCATCCTTTACCGAAAGCTTGGGCGGCGCGGGCATTTCCGCGAGCTTTTGCTGATATTCGGGATACATGGTTTGCGCCCCTCCGCGGGATGCCTCCAAGGGGATCCCCCACCGGGACGCAAATTCGGTGAGAAAGCGGTTGGTTCCCGGCAAATGGTGCGCCACATAGCCTTTCGGATGAGGCACCTCGACATCGGGTACGCAGTAGTAGGGTACGAGCCGGTCGATCATATCGAGCACCCAGTTGGAGGTTCGAATGAACGGCTCGGTCGTATAGATGGGGTCCTCCACATCGGTGACGAGGGTGAAATAGTTGTCGTGCCGAATAAAATATTCGATCAGTGTAGCTCGTTCGCTGCGCGGGAGGCCGTTGCGCCGCAGCCACCCTTCTTTCAGATGGTCGGTCGTCACCCTCAGCATGTCGCCCTCCCACTCACCTGTGGAGAATCCCTGCCACGTATGGGGCGCGCTCTCAGGCGGGTGCGGCCGCCCATCCATGTAGATAATTCGCTCGGTAAGCATAAATCGCAGCGTCGCGTGCCAATCGACGATTGCCTGCGTAAACGGGTCGATTTCTGACCGGATGCGCATGTCCGAGGGGCCGCGCGGCGCGTAATCGGCCGGATGCGGCTGGCACTCATGTTCAACCATCTCCCACTTCTGCGCGTCCCAGGCGTCTGCCCTCATGCGCGCCGCATCGTTGACGGGAATGCCGGTGTAATCCCCAATCTCCGGGCCGCCCAATCGCTCGGGAAAGTCCTCGTGCATCTTCTCGCCCCATTGACCGGCCAAATCGACCTGAGCGAATGCGGGGCGGCCCACCAGTCCCAGAAAGAGAAACAGCGACGACGCAACAAGCTTGACTCGGCCGGTGCGAAACATGTTCATTTCCTCGCGGATGGCTTACTTGGCAAGCGGATCAGGCCGATCTGAAGTGAGCAGCAAAACTGGAGCCGGAAGTTTCCGTTTGAAGCGTCCCATTCGCTCGAAAGCCTATCTTTCCTTGCGAATCGTGTCAACTGGAAGTCGCGTATTCTTGCGGGCTGGGTCTTTGCGCCACCGCGCGCCCCTGGCGCCCAACAAGGGCGCCGGCAGAAAAAAGCATTGCTTGTTTCCGGAAACTGGATTATATATCTGGGACTATAGGGTGGTGTGGATGGGGGCTTTTCCAGCGCATCCGAGGGACGCTTGGTCTCGTGGTATGTAATTAGGCCCTGTTCCCAAAAATTCGCACATATTGGGGGATTTGTATGTCGCAACACATTTCAAAGCGGCTCGGTCGGTTGTTGTTTGTCGGCTTCGCGGCACTGCTTTCTTGCTCGATGACGTGGGCGCCATCCCTTTTCGGCCAAACGGCTGCAACCGGTGCGCTGACGGGAACTCTCAGAGACTCTTCTGGCGCCGTGGTTCCAAACGCCACGGTAACTGCGACCAGTGTCGGTACAGCGCAGGTGCGCACGACAGCTACCAGCGCTGACGGCACTTACAAGTTTGGACTGCTGCCGCCGGGCGATTACAGCCTGAAGTTCGAAGCCTCGGGGTTCAATACCGAGCAGGTGCCCTCGATTACTGTGGTCGTGACCGAGACCGCTGTTTTCGACCGCGTCCTGCAAGTGGGTGCGCAGACCCAGCAAGTCGAGGTGCGCGCCCAGGCCGAAGCCGTGCAGACGGCCAGTTCCACCGTGGGCAACGTCGTGAGCTCTCAAACCATGACCGCTATGCCCTTGACCTCCCGCAACTATACCAACCTGCTGGGTCTTGCGGCCGGGGCCAATGCGTCCGTGTTCGACGCCGCTAACCTGGGCAGAGGGTCGGAGGACATTGCGGTCAATGGCTCGACGATTGCCCAGAATAACTACTCGATGGACGGCGCCTCCATTGTGAATTTTACGACCAATGGAAATACCGCCGACGGAGGGTCCAATCCTGGAATCGGAATTGTGAATCCGGACGCCATCGAGGAGTTTAAGATACAGACCTCGATGTTCGATGCCGGCTACGGGCGCAAACCCGGAGCCAACGTGAACGTGGTGACCAAATCTGGAACCAATGCGTTCCACGGCAGCGCTTTTGAGTTCTTCCGCAACACCGTACTGAACGCCAACGACTTCTTCCGCAAGATCAGTCCCGCCGTCGGGGGCGTTCCCGAAGACGGACGCCAGGCGTTGAATCAGAACCAGTTTGGCGGGGTGTTCGGCGGCCCGGTGAAGAAAGACAAGCTGTTCTTCTTTGTCTCCTATCAGGAAACCCAGCAGAAGAATGGGATTTCTCCTGCAGGCTATTCCACCCCCACTTTGGTTGGGATTCCGTCAGGTGCCCGCAACACTCCAGCGTTCCAGGCCGCGCTAGGCGCAGCATTTTGTCCCGGCGGTGGCGCCACTGGTGGAACGAAGGCCACCAGCGTGACCCAGGTTGCCTGCAACGGCTCCAACATCAATCCGGTGGCCCTCAACCTTCTGGAACTAAAGAACCCCGATGGCACTTACTTTATACCCGGCTCATCCACGGGAGCCAATCAGAACGTCACCTTCAGCCTTCCCGCGACCTATGCGGAACATCAAGCCATCGGTAACTTCGACTATGTGCTGAACGACAAAAACACCTTGTCGGGGCGATGGGCCTACAGCGGAGATCAGACGAACGCAACGATGGATTGTTCCGCGACAGGGACGACAATTAGCCAGTGCCTCCCCGGGAATCCGGCGGAAGTGTGGTTCATGACCCAATATGCGGTTTTAAAGCTCACCTCGACACTTTCCCCGAATCTCGTGAACGAAGTGCGAGTTTCCATGCAGCGCAACATCGTCGGTCCGCAGAACGAAGTGCCGGTCACCGATACGCAGGTGGGAATCACGCCCTTGGTTCCTTCCATCAACACCCTGGATGGCATCACCATTAGCGGACTCATGGCGTTTGGCGGCAAGGGCAATCTGGGCACTCTCATGGAGGACACCTCTATAGAAGGGGCCGACCAGATCTCCTGGTCCCATGGAAAGCACACCGTTCGCGCGGGATTTGAATTCGAGCGCGACCGGGAGAACTGGCAATACGCCGGTGTAGCGATTGGAGCCTTGACGTTTCAAACCTTCCAGGACTTCCTCATCGGCCTTCCCGGATGCGCTCCCAGTCTCTCCGCGGCTGCTTGCGCGGCGAGCGCTGCTGCCGGAACAACCAACGGCAGTTCTACCAGCAATATTTCCAGCTCAGGTTCTATCGTTTCGGCCACTCCTCCGGGCGGCGTCGATCACGGCTACCGCATCACGGCGACATCGGCCTTTGTGCAGGATGACTTCAAGGTGCGCCGCAATTTGACGCTGAACCTCGGGTTGCGCTGGGAGTACGATGGGCTGGTTTCTGACAATCGTGGTTTGCTCACGAACATCTGGCCCAGTCTGATCAACACCGCCAATGTCCCTGTAACTTTGGGCGGCACGCTCGGGACATCGGCCGCCACGGGGTCGCTTGCCGGCTTCGTGGTACCCTCCAACTTCAACTTTGGGGCTTTCCCGACGCCTCCGGTGGGCGGCCTTTTCCAGAACAATCAGAACATTGCCACTCAGAACAGCCCGTCCATCAAGAATTATGCGCCGCGCGTGGGCTTTGCCTGGAAGCCCCTTGCGAGCGACCGGTTTGTGGTGCGTGGCGGGGCCGGGTATTTCTATGACCGCGTAGGCGTCACCACCTACAACAAAAGCACGCAAACGAGCATCCCCTACGCTGTTCCGTACCAGCAGTCGGGCGCGTCAAACTATTTCTCAAGTTTTTCCCAGCCCTATGCCGCGGCCGCGCTGGGATGGACACCGCGCTGGGCCAACCTTGCGACCACGACAACCTCCAACCTGAACGACATTCTCACCAGTCCGAATTATCTGACTCCACTGACGTATGAATGGAATCTGAACGTTCAGTATGAATTCCGGCCCACCTGGGTCCTCGAACTGGGTTATGTCGGGACCCGCAGCATTCACCAAGCCCCGGATGGCACCGTCAACGCCGTCCTCGAGCACGAAATCAACGAGGCCCAGTTGGCAAGCCCGGCGGCTCCGATCAACGGCCTAATTGCCAACACCACGGCGAACGCCATCCTGCGCGTGCCTTATCTGGGCTTTGCGCCGGGCGGCTTGGGTGATGACCAGGATATTTCAGACAGCAAGTACAACAGCTTGCAGGCGACGGTGCGCAAGCAGTTCTCCCATGGGCTCACATTGCAAGCGGCCTATTCCTACAGCCGCGGGGTTACGACCACCAGCTACATCACCTTTAACAACCCCGATCTGCCCTTGCAATACGGGCTGACCCCCTTCGATCACGACCAGAGATTGGCCGTCAACTACAGTTACGACCTGCCTTTTGGCAAGCACGACGGCTTGGTCGGACGGCTTGCCAACGGCTGGAATCTGTCGGGCGTGACGGTGGCGCAGGACGGCACGGCCCTCACCGTCACCGACACACGTGGCGGCAGCATCTATGGATTCGGGGCCGGAGCCTCGGTCACCTCGACTGCTGAATTCGCCTCGGGCATGGGGAATGCCAACGTCCCATCGCCGGGGAGCGTTCAACAGCGTCTGGGAGGTACGGTCCTCGGTGGACCGGGCTATTTCAGCAAAGCCGCGTTTGGTGTCACGCCGACCATTGGCAACGGGCTCGGCTACGGAAACGCCGGATACGGCATTATCCTCGGACCCGGCCAGTTCAACTTCGATGCGACGATTCAGAAGACCACCAAGGTGGGAGGGATTCACGAGGATGCCACCCTGGTGTTCCGCACGGAGTTTTTCAATGCGTTCAACCACCCCCAGTTCAGCAACCCCGCGGTGGTCGATGTCTCCAAGTCCACCTTCGGACAGATTACCAGCACCTCGGTAAACCCGCGGTTGATTCAGTTTGCTCTGAAGTACGTTTTCTAAGCGAGGGCTTTTCAGCAAAAGACCACAGAGGGCCGCGTTCACGCGGCCCTGGTTTTTTGAGGGGATGCGCAACCGAGATCCCAATGGGCGGTCGGCACCCGGAGTTTCCGCGATCGGTGAACTCGCACCGGAATTATTTTTGGCACAATCGCTCCCGATCTCCGCACACGCTGCCTTGAGCAAGAGTCATGCCCAGAACGACGCACGAAGGGTCGGATAGGCGGCGTCCCGCCGCCGGCGACGGTTTCGCCGCAGGCAAGAAGCTTCGCGAGAAGGTGCCGCGATCTTCGCACTCCCGATGGACGGCCCCAAGAAATCGTGCCGATCCCATTGATTTGCTGAAGGAATCAGACCGCGGAAGGTTGCCCATCCTTTTGCCCATCCGTTACGCCCGGATGCGCGAATCCCCCTTCGCCTTTTTCCGAGGCGCTGCTGTTTTGATGGCCGCCGATCTGGCTTCCACACCTGCGACGGGAATCCGCGTGCAGGCCTGCGGTGATTGCCATGTAGCCAATTTTGGCGGTTTCGGAACGCCCGAGCGGCAACTGGTGTTCGATATCAACGATTTCGACGAGACCCTTCCTGCTCCCTGGGAGTGGGATGTCAAGCGCTTGGCGGCGAGCGTTGTGCTTGCCATGCGCCAAGCGGGTTTTGGCGAGCGATATTGCTCCTGCGCGGCGTTGACTGCCGCTCAATCCTACCGGCAACATATGCGCGAATACCAAGAGATGGCGGCGCTCGACGTGTGGTACTCGCATTTGAATGCGGCACTGTTCATTCAGCGTGCCAAAACTGCCGAGGCCAAAAAGCGATGGCGCAAGCTTGAAGCCGAGGCCATGCGCGATACATCCGAACGCGAATTCCCGCGAATCACGGCGATGCGCCACGGGCGCCCTCGCATCATCGATCGGCCGCCTCTTATTTATCACCCCGGCGACATGTCGGCCGGGAAACGGTTGCGGCGCATGTTTCACCGCTATCGTGACACCTTGCCTGAAGAACGCCGCGTCGTTCTCGATCGTTACGAATTAGTTGACGTCGCCCGCAAGGTCGTGGGCGTGGGCAGCGTGGGCACGCGCTGCGCGGTTGCGTTGCTGGTGGCGGGTCCGCGCGATCCCCTCGTACTGCAATTCAAGGAGGCTCACGCTTCGGTGCTGGCGCCCTATGCGGGTAAGAGCCGGTACACGAATCAAGGCGAGCGCGTCGTTACCGGGCAGCGGCTGCTGCAGTCCGCCAGCGACATATTTCTGGGCTGGACGAGCGACGGCCAGGGCCACGATTTCTATTTTCGCCAGCTCCGCGACATGCGCATGAAAATCGACATCGAGGAAATGTCCAAGCAGGACTGGTTCGAGTACGTGGAACTCTGCGGGTGGGTTCTGGCCCGCGCGCATGCCCGCACCGGCGATCCAGCGCAGATCGCCGGCTACCTGGGGAAGTCCGGCGCATTCGATGAAGCGATCGCGAGGTTCGCCGTCGGCTATGCGGACCAAACCGAGCGCGACTATGCTTGGTTTCTAAAAGCCATCCGCGCACGGCGAATCCATGCGCGCTCCCGCCCCTGCTGACCTCACCGGACCGGGATGGCCCGGCGCACCCCGGGCAGAGCCCCTTGGGCCGCCAGCGGTGTCAGGGCCACATGGCGGGGGGAGAGAGAAATCTCGCCACTTGTGGGACATTTTCGCAAGCAGCAGGAGCGCGACGATGGACGTCGCTGCAACGGCGAACTGCGGCCAGCCCGCCAGGCTTGTGCGGTCGCCCGTAAGTCCCAGCGCAATAAAACAGAAAATGAAGTGTGCGCAAAATACGTGCAGCGAGGATTGGCCAAGCGTGGCCAGAGACTGCGCGAACGGGCGCACCAGTGGCTGGATCCCCACGCTCTTCAAGACGGGGCCAAACCGCAGCGCCAGCGCGACGATCGCTGCGAAATCGATGAGCCGGAAGCCGGCCAGGTGCCACTTATCAAAAAACACGGAGTAATGTCCCAGGTTCAACCCTGACACGTCCGCATACCGCAACGAACACAAGGCCACGGCCGCGCACGCAGCCGGAATCCACCAGCTCTGCGCCCATCTGGCCGCGGGCAATTCGTTTTTCGCCCAGCGCACCCCGAAGTAGATGCCCCAGACCCAAAGAAGCTGCCAAGCCCACGGATCGAATGCGCCCATCTCGCTCAGAGGCACGCGGAGCGGACTCAAGGCCACCGTCCAGCGGTAGACCGCGGCGCGCAATCCGAATTGCGCGGCCAGCCAGAGCACAGCGCTGCCGCCCAGAACGAGTCTCCATGAGAAGCGAGCCCCCAGCAGGATTACCAGGGGGGACAACAGGCAGAAGACAATATAGAGAGGAATGATATCAAGGAGCGGAGGTCGGTAGAGCAGCAGCAGCCCGTCGCGGACCGCGCGCAGGGTGCCCGCGGCGAAGAAGAAATCGAGCATGTTGTGCAGGGCCGGGTGTCCGCGAAAGGCAAATCGGCGGGCGGCCGCAAACGCGAAAAGCAGCAAAAGCACGTGGCAGCCATACAGACGCAGTGCGCGGAGGAACAGTTTGCGATGCATAGCCGCGCGCCCGTCACGTTCCAAGATGCGGAAATAAATGCGGCCGGTGAGCAGTGCCGACAGGAAAATAAACCCCTCGGACGCAGAGATGTAGCCGATCGGCTGGTTAAACCAGGTGCTCAGGATGGTAGGAAGATGGACCAGCGTCATCCAGACCAGCATCACACCGCGCGCGGCATCCAGTTCGACGCGCCGCTTCATCCGGTTCAGATTCCCGCCAGGTCCGGTGCAAACTTCTCAAGCATTTCCTCAATCTAGCCGTCCGACCGTAAAGAATCCAATTCAATTCGTGAATTCGTACGATTCCTGCTGCGGATGGAGACGTTTGCGCCGGAAAAAGGGAAGGCGCTGGGCAAGATGTTGCCACCGGAGGGGTGAACCGACGCACTCGGCCATTTTCCAAACAAGTCGGTCGAGTGCGTCGGTCCATGAGATATTACTCCAAGTCGAACAGAAGCACTTCGGCAGGTTGCGTGGCCTTCGCCCGGATTTCCCGTTCCCCGGAAATCGCCGCGCCATCGCCGGCCTTCAGCTCTGTCCCATTTAGGTTGATCGTTCCGCGCGCGACTTGCACCCACGCGTGCCGTCCGGGTTGCCGCGACTGCTTGGCCTCCGCGCCATTATCGAGACGCGCTATATAAAGATTGGCGTCCTGATGGATGGTTACTGGCGCTTGGGGGCCCGCGACAAGAGCGAACGTATTGCGCAACTCTGCATCCGGAAAGGAAAGCTGCTCATACTCCGGCTTGAGCCCCTTGCGTTCGGGCAGAATCCAGATCTGCAGCAAGTGTACCGGGTGCTTCTGGGAGGGATTGAACTCGCTGTGCATCACTCCGGTGCCTGCCGACAGGTGCTGCAATTCGCCGGGGCGAATCACACCGCTGCCGCCCGTGTTGTCGCGATGCTCCAGCGTGCCGTCGAGAATCCAGGTCAGGATCTCCATGTCGCGATGCGGATGCATCGGAAATCCCCCGCCGGGGGCAACCAGGTCCTCGTTCAGCACGCGCAGCGAACGAAATTGCACGTGCTGTGGATCGTAGTATGAATCGAACGAAAATGTGAAATGCGTATCGAGCCACGGCAGTTTGTTGCGCCCGCGTTCGTTGCGGGGACGAACTTGTATCATTTTCTTTCTCCCCCTCTGCTATTTCTAAAACTCCCTCGCGGCCCATTCGGTTTCCGCGCACCGGATTTTCGAGCGCCGGGATTTTTCGCAATCCCGTCCCAGTTTCCGGCAAAGCCGCCGCAGTGTCTCTCGCTCTGCCGGTCCCAGCCGGCTGAATTCCCTCGTGATTTCTTGGAGGTGCTGCGGAAACACCCGCTCGATCAATTCCCGGCCGGTCTTGGTGAGCTGGATCAGGAATTTCCGGCCGTCGTTTTCCACCCGCTCGCGCCGCTCGAGATTGTCGATCACGAAGGTCACGTTCCCCGGTCCGCAGCAACTTCTCACCGAGCTCCTTTTGGCACATAGGGCCCCGGTAGAGCAGCGCCTCTAGAACGCCAAATTGCCCCCCCGTAAGTCCCTTGGCCTGCAGGTCTGTCCGGCATCGCGCGAAAACTGTCTCGGAGGCCCGCATCAAATTGATGTAAGCGTTGAAAGCCCTTATATCCCTTGGGCTTCCTTTAGAGTGTGTCGGCACCGGCCGCCCCCCAAAGTAGTTTAATCTTAAACGATCGGATGCGATGGGTACCCAAAGCGATTCGGTACGAGCAAACTAGGGTTTTCTGGGGTTACGGTTTCTGAGTCGGACGGAGCAGAATTTCGCTGATGAAGCTCTGCGGTTTCTGGGTCACGATTGCTTCGACGGCGTGGGCCACATCTTCCGGCTGGAGCATTTTCGACGAGTCTTTCCCCGCGTGCGGCGAGAACTCCGTGTGGACGCTGCCGGGACAAATCGCGCTCACACGAATCCCGTACGGCCGCAGATCCTCGGCCATGCACTGCGTCAGCCCCAATAAGCCCCACTTTGAGGCGCAGTAAACACTTCCGCCCGCAAAGGCGCTCTTGCCCGCCAGCGACGCAATATTGATAATGTGGCCGTTGTGAAGGCGAATCATCCCGGGCGCGAATGCTTTGCTTAGCAGAAACACGGCCTTCAGATTGGTGTCGATCACCGCGTCCCAGTTCTCTTCGGAGGCTTCCTGAACCGGCGCGAAGTACCCGATCCCGGCGTTGTTGACGAGGATCTCGACGGGGCCCAACGCTTCCCCCGTTTTCTGCACCACGGAGGCAACGCCGCTGGCGTGCGACAGGTCGGCGGGAACCGCCAGCGCCTTGTGCCCGTCGCGTGCCAATTCGACCACAAGGGCGTCAAGCTTGTTTTCATCGCGGGCGCACAATGCAAGGTGTGCTCCCATTCTTGCCAGGCTTCTGGCGACGGCTAGCCCGATGCCTCTGCTTGCTCCCGTGACAAGCGTCACTTTCCCCTCGATGGCTCGAGCTCCTTCATTATTCATTGATTGACTCTCATCAGGGATTGACTCTCATCAGGCGACACGTTAGCCTGATGCATCATCGTATCACCATAGGCGTTGGGCGGACGGACCCGGCAGTTGAGAGAAATCGAAGAAAACCTTTGTTGTTTTCACCTTGCGCCCATGGGTTGCTTTTCCCTATAATCCCGTCGATTTATCTGTCCTATTGATCCAAAGGGGATGGCCCCGATTTTGACCGCTTACCCGAAGCTGGCCCAGGAGGCAGGGAAGTTTATGAACAGAAGAATTCTCGACCTGACAGCGGTAGTTGTGACCGCTCTTGTGTTAGTGCCGCTGTTCACCCGGCCGGTCGCTGTCCGGGCTGCGGCGCAGGATCAGAAGTCGTCGTACACGATCCCGGAATACAATGCGTATCAGGCGGCCAACGCAGAAAAGGAATCGGCGGCGAAGGTCAAGCTGCTCGATGATTTCGTCGCGAAGTTTCCGAACTCGACTCTGCTGCAATACGTGTATCAAATGTATTACACCGCGTACTTGCAGACGAAGAACTATCCGAAGGCCATCGAATACGCCGACAAGCTGGCGGCAATGGGCGACAAGGCCGAACCGGGACAAGTGCTTGCCGCTTTGCAGGCTCGCCTGCAAGCCTTCTCCGCAATGCGATTGAACCCCTCGGCGCCCGATGCCGTCGATCAGCTCACGAAGCAGCGCGATGCCGCTCTCCAGGGGGCGAAATTGCTGGAGGCTTTTCCCAAGCCTGCCACTGCCAAGATGTCTGATGACGATTTCGCCAAGCAGAAGAAGCCGGGAATTGCGTTTTTCGATTCCTCGGCGGGCACTGCCGCGCTTCAGCTGAAGGACTATTCCGGCGCGGTGAACGCGTTCAGGGCGGCATTGGCGAATGACCCGAGTAATGCGGTTTCCTCCTACCAGCTGGGCCTGGCATACCTTGCGATGAATCCCCCGCAGACACTCGATGGCTTCTGGGCCCTCGGGCGGGCGATCAATCTGAAAGTGCAGGATAGCGAGAAGGTGAAGGATTATCTGAAACAGAAGCTTCTCGCCTACGAGCAGCCTGGCTGCGACAATCAGGTCGATTCGCAATTGGATGAGTTGCTGCAGCTTGCGGCCAATTCACCGGATCGGCCGTCGAGCTACACCATCCCGAGCGCCGACGACCTGAACAAAATTCGCCAGTCGAGCAACATCATTACCGTTATCGGCGACCTCCAGGGGGGCGGCGAGAAGTCGAAGATGACGTGGCTTGCCATCTGCGGCGCCGAATTTCCCGAAGTGGTTGGCAAGATCGTTGACGAGCAGAAGAGCGACGCTTCGGTCGACTTCCTGGTTTACACAGGTGCCACGCCGGAGGACATGCAAGCCGCTACCATGTCGAATATGGACGTGAAAGTGTGGACGGGCCCGAAGCCGTCGGGCAGCGCTCCTGCCGCGACGGGTGGAACGCAGGCGCCGATTCCCCCGCAGCCTGATGTGGTGCGGTTGTCCAAAGATGATGGGATACGCTTCTCCGGCACGCTGGTGAGCTTCGACCCCTCGCCGTTCCTGTTGCGCTGGGATCAGGTGAAGGTCGACCCCACTGTGATTCCTGAAGCAGCCGGAAAGGGTAAGGGAGTGCCCAAGAAGAAGGGATAATCGAAGCTCGGCAAACTCGCTTCCCGCAATTGCCATGGCCGGTCCGGAAACGGGCCGGCCTTTTTGTTGGAACGCGAAGGTTTGGCGGCCTGCAGGCCAGGTGAGCATCTCAGTGCGTCATGGCGTATATCACATAGTTCACTCCCACGCGGATGCCCAGGTCGGAGAATTTTTCGGGATAGCGCGGTTCGTCGGACCACTCCCACGAGTCGCCGATGTCGGAATTGAACGAGGCAGCCACCATCACGCGGCCCTTGTCGTCGTAGATGCCCAGCCACCGGGCCACCCTGCCGTCGTTCTTGTAACCAACGTCTAGGTGCTCTGCGCCCGTGATGCGGTAACGTTCGCTGAGATCGAAGACGGTGTGGAAGATCGGGTCAGTATCCGGAATATCGACAAGCGGGCGATCCGGGAAAACGTATTTCATGCGCTGCACGAACACTTCCCACTCTTCGGTGCCGTGAAAATCGTCGGCCATGAAGAATCCACCGTGCAGCAGATAATCCCGCAGCACTTGCCCTTGGGCCGGGGTGAGACCCCACTCGCCCACCTGCACGGCATAGAGCCATGGCCAGTTGTAAACCTCGCCCCCGTCTTCCAGACTCACAGATTCCTCCACGGACCGGCTTTGAACGCGGGTCAGCCGGCGGAGCGCCGCGGCAAAAGCACGGTCGGCTCGAGGGTAATCCTGGGTCCACAAGGAGAGACCTTCTCGCCAGTCGCCGTCGAAGCGCCCGCGATAGCCGTCGTTGGGTCCGGGTGGATACATCAAGCGGGCAAAGGTCCATTCCGCTTTCTGCTGGGCATCGGAGGGCACGGGCATATAGCCATATTCAACCGAGGGATACTCCCGGAAGGGCCGCTGCGCGTAGAGAACTCCTACTAGGATCAAAGCGCAGCCGAAGATCGAAACTGCTTTCAACATTCCCATCCCGCTTCTCGCCCGAGAATATCACGCCCAGGAAGGGCGCGGCCATCCGAGCCAATTCTTGGCAGAAAAAATGGAACCGAATTCGCACTTATAAATCCGTGTTCGGAGGTGGACCTCGATGAAAGCTGTAGCGATCAAGCGGTCTGGCCCGCCCGAGCTGGTGGGTGTCGCCGAGAGGCTCGTCCGGAACCCGCAAAAGGACAACTGTTGGCGCACGTGAAGGCGGCCGGGGTGGGTCCTTGGGACGCGCTCATTCGCGAAGGCAGCAGTGTCATTGTGTTGCCATTGCCCCTGATTTTGGGCTGCGATCTCTCCGGGAATCCTGGAAGCGGTCGGCCCGGGAGTTTCGGGGCTCCAACCCCGGGGACGAGTTTTTTCCCCGGTGCCCCGCAGTCATCACGGGCGCCTATGGTCGCCTCTCGCGATCTTGAATTGATCGGTAGTCTTGGCGCCGAACAAGGTTTGGATGATCACTCCAATCGATTTCAAGAGACGCTTACGCGGTTGGACGTTGTTCCAGATACAGTTGGCGGCGATGAGCGAGAGCGCTCGTCTCGCGTCCGAAGCCCCACGGGCCTGCTCGTGTCGGCGGCATCTGCCAATCCCCGAGTCGATGTCCCGTCCTGACGGCTCGATTCTCTTAATTCTTTTACGCTCTTGCGTTTATCCGAACCTTCACGAGATGTTTTGGTCTTCGCGCGAGACTGCGCGCGCCAGTTCAGGGTTGCGTTTCCGGGATGACGAAATTATAATAGGTTGCTTCCAGAATGGTCGCACGTTCGAGTGGGCGCGAGCCCACTTTTTTGTTTCACTAGACATACGGCCAACGCGCTCTGCTGTATGGGTGAGGAAGGCCGTCGATAGAATAGAATGGATCTGGTACCGATTCGTGAGGCGGCCGAGCGCGTAGCGCGGTCTGAGGGCCTCGAGGTATTCGACATCGAGTGGAAGATAGGCAAGCAGCGGCTGCTGCGGGTCTATCTGGATCGCCTGCCGGGACCGGAAAATCCCGAAGGCTTGGGTGTCACTCACAACGACTGCCAACGAGTAAGCGAGCAGTTGAGCGTGATCTTCGATGTAGAGGATCTGGTGCCGGGTCCGGCTTATATTCTTGAGGTGAGTTCTCCCGGACTCGATCGAAAATTGATTCGCCCAGGGGACTACCAGCGTTTCGCCGGGCGGCGCGCCAAGATTTGGCTCAACGAGCCGGTCGAGAACCAGAAGTTTCTCGAAGCCCGCCTTGCGGGTTACGCGGACGGGATCGTGAAGGTCGTGGTAAAGGATCGGGAAGTAACAGTGCCCTACACCGCGATCCAGAAGGCCAATTTAGTGGTGGAGTTTTAGCGGGCTTAGGGCCGTGCCGCGAAGCTTGGCGGCTCTTTTGAGAAGGTTGGCGCAGAGGTTCTGAGGGAGAAGACGCAGATGGCGAGTCTGCTATTCCAAACGATCGAGCAGATCAGCCGGGAGAAGCATATCGAGCCGGAGATTATCGTCGCGGCAATCGAAGATGCGATGGTCGTAGCCGCCCGAAAGTACTACCGCACCGAGGAAGAACTGCGTTCGAAGTTTAATCCGGAGACGGGCCAGATCGATGTGTACTCGGTGCACATCGTAGTCGAGGAAGTAGCAGACCCGCTGCGCGAAATCTCCCTGGCCGATGCGCGCAAGCAGGTGCCGGGCGTCGAGGTCGGCGGAGAGATCATCGAGCCTAAGCCCACCGACGTGCTGGGGCGCATTGCCGCCCAGACGGCCAAGCAAGTAATCTTGCAAAAGGTGCGCGAGGCGGAGCGGGACACGATTTACAACGAGTTCCATACCCGCGTGGGTGAACTGGTGAACAGCATCGTGAAGCGGATGGAAGGACCCGACATGGTGGTCGACCTCGGCCGGACCGAGGCGCGGTTGCCCAAGCGGGAGCAGTCGCGCCTGGAGTCCTACAACGTGGGCGACCGTCTGCGCGTCACGATTCGCGCGGTCGAGCGGGCCGCTAAAGGGCCCCAGGTCGTGGTGTCCCGCGCCGACCCGGCCTTGGTGCAACGCCTTTTCGAAATGGAAGTGCCGGAGATCTACGACGGCACCGTGCAGATTCGCGCCGTGGCTCGCGAGGCGGGCGAACGCACCAAAATTGCCGTCGAGAGCCGCGATAAGGACGTCGACCCGGTGGGCGCGTGCGTGGGAATGAAGGGGATGCGCGTGCAGTCGATTATCCGCGAACTCCGCGGCGAGAAAATCGACATCATCCCGTACAACGAAGAAACCGTCGCGTTCGCGCAGAAAGCGCTCAGCCCGGCGAAAGTCACGCGCGTGCAGATCGTCGATCCCGAGGAAAAGCGCCTCGAGGTGATCGTCGAGGATACGCAATTGTCTCTCGCGATTGGCAAGAAGGGCCAGAACGTGCGGCTGGCCAGCAAGCTGATCGGCTGGAACATCGACATCAAGAGCGAGGAAGAGAAGCG
>Ga0187863_10001299_pt1 | contig 20192 bp, 13 predicted proteins | sample June2016WEW_11_1_FD_132975 | JGI IMG/M metagenome (GOLD analysis project Ga0187863, IMG submission 132975) | Peatland microbial communities from SPRUCE experiment site at the Marcell Experimental Forest, Minnesota, USA - June2016WEW_11_10 | ecosystem: Environmental > Terrestrial > Soil >... | reverse complement strand
GCTGGGCTTGGGTCTATTGCGCCGCTTTCATTGCCGCGCTCAGTCACCTTCTGCTGGACTGGACCAACAACTATGGCGTTCGTCCGTTTTTCCCATTCAACCCGCGCTGGTATGCCGGCAGCTTTGTCTTCATCGCGGAACCGGTACTGTGGCTTCTGCTGGGCATGGCGATCATCGTTCCCTGGCTTCTTGGCCTAACCGACACCGAAATAGGGGTCCGCCGAACGCAGTTCCGCGGCCGTGGATGGGCCATCTTCGCGCTGTGTGGCATGGTCGCGGTCTGGTGCTGGCGCTGGGCAGAGCACGCGCAGGCGGAGGCGATGCTCGAAAACTCACCCGTCACATCTGCGCCTGTCTCGCGAGTGGCCATCGAACCCTACCCGGTCAATCCCTTCCGCTGGCACGCCATTCTTGAAACGCAGAACTACTACCAGACCGCCGAGGTGAATACCCGTACCGACTCGATCGATAGCGAATCGCCGCGCGATGTTCTCTATAAGCCGACGGACACGCCTGCCGTCGAAGCGGCGAAGCGCACGCTGCTGGGCCACGTCTATCTCGACTGGGGCACATGGGCTGTCGTTCGCGACGTCGGTCAGTATCCGGTCCCTGGTGTCGATCCTCCGCAACTTCCCCCTGGCCGAACCTGGACGACCATTGAGTTTTCAGACCTGCGTTTCGCTTACGCTTTTCGAGGCACCGGCAGATCGTCCGGTCCGTCCCCTCTCAGCGGCTGGGTCTATGTCATCGATGGCCATGACGAAGCCGCCGAAGGCATGGGCAGCCGTGTACAGAAATAGCGCCGCCTTGCAATCAACGCGCCCGACGCCCGTCCTCCAGCACTCAAATCAGGAAAGATTTATTACTTTTTCGAAACATTCCCCTCTTGGGTGATTGCGTCCGCGCGCAATTTCCGTCATTGTCGTAAGCAGGAATCCTGAGAGCATTGTTTCCCGACATGCGTGTCGCGCTACGGCAATTCGTCTTCGTACTTCTGGCTGTCTTATGCGCTGGCCTGTGTTGTGGTGCAGCTGCTCAAATCACGCCTGCCGCGTCGGAGCGAGCACCAGACCCACTCCCGTCCGCGTCGCCCGCAATCGTCCCGTCCGAAACCACGTCTCCATCTCTTGCCGCGGAGTCATCCGCGGTCGAGCTGTTGCGGAGCTTCAACGATTCGGACGTTAAATTCGACATTCGCGACCTGATGGAAATCCTGCGCGACCGCCGTCACGAGGGTTGGGTGCTGGCAGCGTATCCAGACCCGAAGACTGGCCATCCGCTGATCGGCGCCGGATTCACCCTCGATCTTCCGGCACGAGAACATCCGCAGCCCGATCCTTTGAATCCTCACCCTTTTCTTGAGCCATCTTCTGCCGACCTCTGGCGCGCTTCGGGATTGGATCCCGATCGGCTGCAGGCGATCCTCGATCAGTACAACGATCGCTTTTCGATGTGGAAGAAGAAAAGATTCCGGCAGAAAATCAGGACTCTTACTCCACAAATTACCGACGACGAAGCCACACTTCTTCTGCGTATCGCGGCCATCCAGGCCATCTATAACGCGCGAGCCTATTGCCGCAGTTTCGACCAGATGAGCGCTTCGCAGCAGATGGCTATGAGCCAGCTCGTTTACCAGATGGGCGTCAATCTTGCCAGGTTCGATGAATTCCTGTCTCTTCTCAACGACGGTAAACCAGCGCAGGGTGCAGATGCCTCCTTGGAGAGTCCCGCCGCAGGCGATCTCGAATACTGGAGATCGGTGCAGCATTCGCTGATGCAAAGCCAGTGGGCAAAGCTTTATCGCACGCGGGCTATCGCCGTGATCGCCATGCTTGACCCCGCTTACGCCGACAGCCCGGCCACCGCCGAGCACTTCGTCAGCGCCACGCTTCGTCCTGCCGTAGCGCACCGACGCAGAGGCAGGTCGGCAAGCCTGAATCAGGTCGCGTCGAACTCGGGCAACTCAAAGTCAACCGCGCATAGGAAGAGAGCCCGCACCCGCGCAAAACGCAGAGCCTGAGAGCTACTTCATTTAGATACTCCGCAGAACTTCAGGCAATTTACCGCTAATTCTGTGATGAAGCGAGTGGATTCTGCCTACCCGTCTGCCACGCGATCTTGACGTAAACCCTTCTCCGTTGCCTCCAATGAAAACTTTTATGCGCGTGACGAGCCAAGCAGGTTGACCGGCGCGCGCGCACACCTCAGAATAGAGGTATTGCTTCTCCTACCCTCGTGAGCCTCTCAAGGGGGATTCCTGCATCGGAGGCGTCTATGCCTGCTTATTTGCTGATCGTCCTGGCCATTTTGAGCCGCCTCCTGTTGGCCGCTTTTCCTCATCCCGACTGGTTCAACTTCACGGCAGTCGGCGGCGCGTTGCTTTTCTTCGGCGCAAGGCGTTCGTGGCGCGAAATGCTTGGCCCCGTGGCCGCGCTGATGGCCACCGACTATTTCCTGACCACGCAGGTTTATGCCTATCCATTCCGCTGGCAGGGATACGTCACTACCTGGGCCTGGTACCTGATGGCGATGGCTCTGGGCTGGATCCTGCTCCATGCGCGCACCACGTTCGTCCGTGTCGCCGCCGGCGTCATTCTGGGGCCTACTTCGTTCTTCATCGTCTCCGACTATGCGGTTTGGGCTGCGGGGGGCATGTATCCGCACACGCTGGCGGGATTGCGCGATTGCTACATCGCCGCGCTGCCCTTCTACCGGAATGACCTGATATCGACGGGCATCGTTGCCGGGTTGGCCTTTGGCGTTCCGGTCCTGGTCCGCCGCATGAAAGGGACCGAGCCCCAAACGGCTCTGGCAGGCAAGTAGTTATTAGCGAAGACGATTGAAGTCGGACGATCGACCCCGGCCGCTATAGCAGTTTCGGAATTGGAGTAGACCGAAAGCACAATGCAAAGTGCGGTTTTCATCAAGAAAACGACGCCTTCCGATGCTCTCAAAATGTCTACGCGTATTCCGAAATTGCTCTAGGCCAGCATCCCGCCGCTTCGGCGCTTGCGGATCCACCACCAGCCAAAGCCGATCACCGCCAGCACGCCGACCACGAGCAGCGCGGTCAGGGCGTGATGCTGCACCAATCCCACTGCCCCTGGCCCCAGTTTGAGCACCAGCAACGAAAGCGCCACCCAGCGAACGATTCTTCCCGCGCACACCGCAAGCAGGAAGGGCAAGACCCGCATCTCAAACACGCCCGCAGCGAAGACGAACATCTTCCAAGGAGTTGGGGGAGGCATCATCGACGGAATCATGACCGCAAGGAATTCCTGCCGCTCGAATCTGTCCCGCAGCCGGTCGAATCGGACGCGATTGACGCGCTTCAGCAGAAACAGCTCACCGCCCGCCCGTCCAATTCCGTAGGGAACTAGTCCTCCGATAGCCGAACCCACCCCGCCCATCAGGCAATAGAGCCAGAAATGCCCCTTATCGTTCCAGACCCATCCGGCGATCAGAATGTCCATCGGGATAGGGATGGAAGAGGAATCGAGGAGGGCGGCCGCCGCTGCGCCCCAGAATCCGAGTTTCAGCATGGCCGGTAGAATCACCAGCTTCCATTTGAGCGCCAGTTTCAGTAAAAACTGCTTCAAACGGGTCCCTTTCCCCCTGCGAATCCGTCCATTCCAAAAGACCCATTGTACGGTTTGGCTCTAGGTACGCTATTGATCAGGACCGCGAGCAAGGAAGACACCCGAAACCGGAGACGCTGGACCTCGAACCCTACCATCCGCCCCATAGTGACGATGAAGGACCTGGCTGTGACGAAATTTCGCAGAGGATGAGAAAATAGACAGGAAGGAATCGAAACGGAACCGTCGGTCGAACCGGTGACTCCCTTTGAGCGCATGCCCATCGCTGAAACGCCAACCAAGGTGAACGAACCCGACGATCCAGCCGGTACCGGGCCCGACTCCCAGGGTCCCGGACAAACCCTGCATCCCGAAGAAGATCAGGCACCAGCTCCGCGCTCCCGCTCGCGGTGGGTCGACTACGATACCCACGAATTGCTGGAGATGATCAGCGAGCTCGAAGATGAGCGCCGCTGGGCACGCCTGCGCGAAGGCATCTGGCTCGCCATCCTGATTCACCTGGTCCTGCTCTCCGCCATCACCTGGATTCCCAAGTACGTGTTCAAGGTCCCTCCGGTCATAGACCCGTTTGACGCCATCAAGCAGCGTAAAGACCTGAGCTACCTTGACTTGCCTCCTGACCTTCTCAAGAAGCTCCAGCCCAAAGTGCAGATCAAGCCGGTTCCGGAAAAGCGCCCGCAGATCGACAAGAAGACCCTTGAGGCGATGAATAAACCCACGGCTCCGATACCGGAACCGACCACGCCCCCGAAGATCGAGAACCCAGCGCAGCCACAGCCCACGCCCGTGCCGCCAGCTCCTAAGACGGAGTCGCCCATCGAGGCTCCCCACCCGCCCGCCGTCCCCGCTCGTCCCAACTTCGCCATGGGTTCGCAAAATCCGGCTGACCAGCTGAAAGAAGCCATGCGCGGCGCCGCTCGTAACTCCGGTTCGGACTCCGGAGCGCAACCAGTTGGAGGGTTATCCCGGCATCCCGGCGCCGGCGCAGGCGGCGTGCAAATCCTCTCCGATACCCAGGGCGTCGATTTCAGCTCCTGGTTGCATCGCTGGTACTACGAGACCGAGCGCACATGGGACCCCCTGATCCCGGACGAGGTGAATCCTCCCATCCTCAAGTCGGGAGCAGTACAGATCCGATTCAAGGTTCTACCCAACGGGCAGGTGACCGACATGGTGCTCGAAGGGCGCTCCGGTGACACAGGCCTCGACCGAGCAGCCTGGGGTGCGCTCACGGGCTCCAACTACCCACCTCTTCCGCGCGAATTCCACGGACCTTACCTGGAGTTACGAGCGCTGTTCCTCTACAACGAGCAGCCTCCCAAGTAACCGCAGCCCAATCGCGCAAATACAAGATTGCTCGTTCATGTACCATTTTCCGTTCCGATCCTGTCATCCTGAGCGAGCGAAGCGAGTCGAAGGACCTGCTTTTTGGGCTCTGGCGAAAGGGTGGGGAAGCACAAACCTTAAAGAGCGAAATTACGCGGTCGGAGATTTACTCGACGAATGTGCCCCGATCTTTCACGTCGGTAAACAGCGGCGTTTCGTCGTCGGGGTCACTGTCGTCTGCCGGAACCGGTTCTGGTTTCTCGTGGAGATGAATCCCATCCTGCTCCAGCAGCGCATCGTAGACCGGGGTGTTTCTCCAGTGCCGCGCCAGGGCAAACGCGCTCATGTTGGCGATCATCATCGGCAACACCAGCCCATAGCCGCGCGTCATCTCGAAAATGATCAGGATCGACGTCATCGGCGCGCGCACAATCCCGGCGAACACCGCGCCCATCCCCACAACGGCAAATGCGCCGATGGAATCAGCCGGGTGGTGAAAGACAGTCACGTCGATATAACCTACAGCGCCGCCCAGCATGCCACCCATAAACAGTGCCGGCGCAAAAATGCCGCCCGCGCCGCCGCTGGAGTACGAAGTAACCGTCGCAGCCAGCTTCAGTACGCACAAAACAATCATCGCCGTCACCGGAATCGTCCCGCTGAAAGCCTGCGTCAGCGTTTTGTACGGATCCCCGGCGATGCCGCCTAAATGAAAAACCATCAGGCCGACAACGGCAAAGCCACCCGTCGCGGCGCCGCCCATGGCCGGTTGCACCCATTTGGGAACCCCACGCAGCTTCTTGAACCAAGCGCGAAGACCGAGTAGTGAGTCCGTGAATGCCACCGACACAATTGCCGCCAGCAGGCCCAGCAGCGCATACCACACCAGCGACGAAGCATTGCCCAGTTCGAAAGCGCGCGGCACATGAAAGATGGGATTGGCTCCCATGAGCGTGTGCTCCACTACTGCCGCCAAAGCCGCCGCCACAATCACACCCGAAAGCATGGTCTGGTCCAGATCGCCAATCAGCTCTTCCAGCGTGAAGGTCACGGCGGCAATCGGCGCGTTAAAAGCCGCCGCGATGCCGGCGGCCATGCCCACTGAGGTCATGCGACGACGATTTTCGGGATTGAGTCGAGCCGCGCGTGCCAGTATGCTGCTCACGCCGGCGCAAATGTGTACGGTCGGTCCCTCCACTCCCAGAGAACCGCCGGACCCAATCTGCATCACGCACAGAACGAACTTGGCGATTGTCTCGCGGGCGGAGATAAATCCCGATCGCAAGGTAAACGCCACCTTCACCTGGGGAATGCCGCTGCCCGCCGCCGCTGGAGCGAAATAGTAGAGACCAAGACCGCACACCAAACCGCCAAGCGCAGGGCTCAGCACGGTCCACACGATCCAGGAATGATTGCCAGGGTCGGCATGGCCCGCCGCGGCTCGATCAATCAGAACGCCCTCAACCCAGGCCACGCTCATGTGGAACGCGACAGCCGCAAGTCCGCACAGTCCTCCGGCCAGGATCGTAAACGCGAGCAGCCGTTGCCGCTCGTTCGGCATGCGGCGCATCAGCCACGCGACAAAACGGGTGTAGAGTCCTGCTAACCAAACCCAGAAGCTCAATAGGGATTCGACCTCGAAGCGGAAAAAGCCTGCATTCCCAGTATAGGAGCGCAGCCGCGTCGAATTCGAGTTGTAAGGGGCGATTGCGACCGCAGCACAGTTACGGTTTGGGTTCTGTGCTTTGCATGAACTCCGCCAGGTAGTCCTTCCAGACTACGGCGACCGTATGCGTCCCATGCCCGCGCGTCTGATCGGAGATCGGAACCAGAATGAACTTCGCATTTGGAATGCGCTTGACCATCTTTTCGGCAATTCCCAACTCCGGCGGATTGATGTAATCGTCGGCGGAATTGATCCAGAGCACAGGCGCTTTGATCTGCTCCAGGTGTGGGCTCGGATCGTAGTTGCGGCTGGCGTTGAGGTAGTAAATCATGTCATTCGCGTCGGGGCTTGGCCGCGCCCAATACCGGTCGATATACTGCTCGGCTGCCTCGCGTGTGGGCGCCTGTCTCTGCATCTGCAGCGGGCTTGATCCCATTACTAGTACCAGAGTGTTGGCCAGTCGCAATCCCTCCGTCGGCTCGCTCTTGTATTCGCCGCCCATCCAAGCCGGATCCAGTTTGATTGCCTGGATCGACATGTAGCGCATCATGCGATTGCGCCCGGCAATCTGCACCGGTAGGCACGCGAACGGAGCCAGCGCGTCCATGAAATCGGGGTAAGTCTCGCCCCACACGAAGCTCTGCATGCATCCCATCGATGTGCCGAGAATCAGGCGCAGATGATCGATTTTCATTTGGTCGAGCATCATGTGCTGGCTGCGCACCATGTCGTCGTAGTCATACGCGGGGAAATGTTCGTGAAGCCCATCCGAAGGCCTCGAGCTCTCGCCGTGGCCGATGTCGTCAGGCAGGATGATGAAGTACCTGGTAATGTCGAGCACGCCGCCCGGGACAAACAGCACGTCGGAAAGCAGTGGATTCAACAGAGAGTGCGCATTGCCGCCGGTGCCGTGCAGCAGCAGAACGGCATTGTCAACGTGGCCAGCGGCGTTTCGATGCGGCGTGCCCAGTGTGAGGTAATGCAGCTTCAATTCAGGCAGCTTTTCGCCGGTACCGAAGCGGAAGTGCGGCAGCGTCACCACCCCGTCGACCGCTGGCCACTTGCTCGCGGGAGAGGCAGTCGGCGCGGGATTGGTTTGGGCAAAGCTGAGAGCGCACAAGAAGAAAAGAATGATGCCAATGACGCGGGCGGCGCGCACAATCATGCAGACCCTCCGGGGAACTGTTGTGAATCGAAGCTGCGCAGGAGCCAGTGTAGCCGCCGCGCCGCTCAGGAAGCGATGAGGATCGCTGGGCTATTTTTCGTTTCCAGGTTGTACGAATTCCGCGTTAAAATGTGGCTGTCCGCCATGCGCAGTCATTTGGCCATTCCGGCTATGCCATTGCTCAAGCGCTTTCGCCACGGCCGCCCCGACCGTGGACGCTGCCTTTCCCGCTGAGTAGTCTATCCACGTCCATTTTTTCCGAATTCTGCCGTTCGAGACCGTGTGTTCACAGCCTCGCGGCAGGCCGGAGCACGTACTTGTGATTTGAGATCCATCCGCTATTCTGCGGATAGAAAGGCTTCCCGATGAACAGTTTTGACAGCCGTGCCACGCTGGCCTCAGGCCAACGCTCCTATACCATCTTTCGTCTTCCCGCGCTCACGGCGCGCGGGTTCAACCTGAGCCGCCTGCCCTTCAGCCTGAAGATTCTGCTGGAGAACTTGCTGCGTCGCGAAGACGGTGTGAACGTGACCGCCGCTGACATTGAATTCCTGGCGAAGTGGGACGCCAAGGCCGAGCCGAGCCGCGAGATCGCCTACATGCCAGCCCGCGTCCTGATGCAGGACTTCACCGGCGTCCCCGCCATCGTTGACCTCGGCGCTATGCGCGATGCCATTAAGATGCTAGGTGGCGATCCCGAGCGCGTGAATCCGCTTGTGCCCGCCGAACTCGTCATCGACCACTCCGTGCAGGTGGACGAATTCGGCACCGCTGGTTCGTACGATGCCAACGCGTTGCTGGAGTTCCAGCGCAACCGCGAACGTTATGCGTTTCTCAAGTGGGGCCAGACGGCCTTTCGCAACTTCAGCGCCGTGCCTCCCGGCATGGGCATCTGCCACCAGGTGAATCTCGAGTATCTCGCCCGCGTCGTCTTTACGGCCGGGATCGATGGCGAACTGACTGCTTATCCTGACACGCTGGTCGGCACCGACTCGCACACCACCATGATCAACGGCCTCGGCGTGCTCGGCTGGGGCGTTGGCGGCATCGAGGCCGAGGCCGCCATGCTGGGACAAGCCATCTCCATGCTGGTGCCACAAGTGGTGGGCTACAAACTTACCGGCAAGCTGCGTGAAGGCGCGACAGCCACTGACCTTGTGCTGACCGTGACACAGGCGCTGCGCAAACTCGGCGTCGTCGGGAAATTTGTTGAGTTCTATGGTCCGGGAATAGCCGAGCTACCGCTCGCCGATCGTGCCACAATCAGTAACATGGCGCCCGAGTACGGCGCGACCTGCGGCATCTTCCCGGTCGATGCGGAGACGCTCCGCTATCTGCGGCTCACTGGACGCAGCGACGAACAGATCGCGCTGGTCGAGGCGTATTACAGGGAGCAGGGACTTTTCCACACCGCCAACTCGCCCGAGGCCGAATACACGCAGACTCTGGAACTCGATCTCGGTGCCGTTGAACCTAGTGTCGCCGGCCCGAAGCGTCCGCAGGATCGCGTGTTGCTGAAAGATGCTGCCGCAAGCTTCGCGCAGCAGTTGCCTACTCTGCTAGCACCCACGGCCCGGCCGCTTGGCTCGCGCACCGCGGCTACATGGGAACGGACCACTGCCGTAATGGATTCGGCCGTGTCCGCCGAAGAAAACGAAGGCCCCGCAGCCACGATGACCGCTACGCCGCTGCACGTCACCACCACAGTCAAAGAGCGCTTCAACATCGATCCCGACAAGTATCTCGATCATGGATCGGTCGTCATTGCTGCAATCACGAGCTGCACCAACACCTCAAATCCGTCCGTCATGATCGCCGCAGGTTTGCTCGCGAAGAAAGCCGTCGAGAAAGGCCTAACCGTTCCACCGTGGGTCAAGACGTCGCTCGCGCCCGGTTCGCGCGTCGTCACCGACTACTACCAGAAGGCCGGACTGCTGCCCTATCTCGAAAAGCTGCGCTTCAACGTGGTGGGCTACGGTTGCACAACGTGCATCGGCAACTCAGGACCGTTGCCGGCCGATGTCTCCAAGTCCATTGACGAGCACGGCCTCGTTGCCGTCAGCGTGCTCAGCGGCAATCGCAATTTCGAAGGCCGCGTCAATGTCGACGTGCGCGCGAACTATTTGATGAGCCCGCCGCTGGTCGTGGCCTACGCACTCGCAGGGCGCATCGGTCACAACTTCGACACCGATCCGCTGGGCAAAGATAAAGCCGGCCAACCGGTGTACCTCAAGGACATCTGGCCCACGCAGCAGGAAGTCGCCGCGGCAATCGAAAAGGGACTCAGCAGAGAGAGCTTCCGCAAGGAATACGCCACCGTGAGTGATGGCGATGCGAACTGGCAGGGCCTGAGCTTTCCCACCGGCGACGTTTACCAGTGGGAACCCGACTCGACCTATATTCGCAAGGCGCCATATTTTGACGGCATGGCGAAGACGCCCGCACCGGTTACCGACATTCTCGGTGCGCGCGTGCTGGCAGTGCTGGGCGATTCGGTCACCACGGATCACATTTCACCAGCAGGATCGATCAAAGCCAACGGACCAGCAGGGAAGTATCTCGCCGAGCATGGCGTGAAGCCGGCGGACTTCAACAGCTACGGCTCGCGTCGCGGCAATCACGAGGTGATGGTCCGCGGCACCTTCGCCAACGTGCGTCTGCGCAACAAGCTTGCGCCGGGCACGGAAGGTGGTGTCACACGGCTTCTGCCCGAAGGCGAACCGATGTCCATCTTCGATGCCAGCGTAAAGTACGCGGAGGGTAAAGTGCCCCTCGTGATTCTCGCCGGCAAGGAATACGGTTCAGGCTCTTCGCGCGACTGGGCAGCCAAGGGGCCGAATCTGCTGGGCGTACGCGCCGTCATCGCGGAGAGCTTCGAGCGCATTCACCGCTCCAACCTCGTTGGCATGGGCATTCTGCCGTTGCAATTCGAAGACGGACAGAATGTCGAGTCGCTTGGATTGACGGGCGAAGAGGTCTACGACTTTCCGGGACTGACGAAACTGCTCAAGGGCAAATTCGCCGGCGGCAGCGAGTTGGAAGTGATTGCGACTGGAGCGGACGGAACAAAAAAGAAGTTCAGTGCAAAGGTCCGCATCGACACGCCGCAGGAGATCGAATACTTCGAGCACGGCGGAATCCTGCTTTACGTTCTGCGCCAACTGGCGGCGAAATAGTTCGAGTCCTTCGAAGGAAGTTCATCAATTCTTCGAAGGACTCAGATCCTTAGCGCTACGGATTCGAGATCTTTGGTGGGTTCGGCGAAGGATATCTTTGCAGCTCCGTCGCCTTGATGCGCGGAGCCCGCTTCGTCTTCGGTTGAGCCGCACCAGAAGCCGGTTCGGGCAATGTCTCCTGATGATGCGGCGCAAAGAAGCGCACGCCCTCCTGGGTATGTTCCCCTAAGACATGAAGCCGGAGAAAATTCGTTGACCCCGATTTGGTGCGCGTGCCGGCCACAATCGCAATCACTTCGCGGTTGCGCACGTACCCATACTGTTCCAGCAGGCTTTCAGCCACGTCGACCAGCGCCTCAGTCGAATTGACTTTGGGACAGCGGATGGGCGTCGTGCCCCACAAAAGATTCAGACGATTGATCGTGACTTCAATCGGGCTCAGTGCAAAAATCGGCGAAGTGGGATGATACTTCGAAAGCTGGCGCGCGGTTGCTCCCGACTCCGTAAACAGCGCAATGCCGCGCAGGTCAAGGTCGTCGGCCGCATGCGCCGTAGCTTCGCAAATTGTCTCGGCAATCGAAAGGTGGCTTTGTCGCACACGCGTCTCCGCGTAGGTCTCCTTCTCTTCCTTGATGTGCCGCTCCGCTTCGCTCACAATGCGCGCCATCATCGAAACCGCGTCCACGGGATATTTGCCGACAGCCGACTCGCCCGAAAGCATCACGGCGTCGGTGCCGTCGTAGACCGCATTGGCCACGTCGGAAACTTCGGCACGCGTGGGCCGCGGGTTTTCAATCATCGATTCCAGCATCTGCGTTGCGGTGATCACCGGCTTGAAATACTCGGTGGCGCGGCGAATGATGTGCTTCTGAATCGCCGGAACCTGCTCGGGCGGCACCTCCACCCCCAGATCGCCGCGCGCCACCATGATGCCGTCCGCCACTTGCAGAATGCTGTCGAGGTGTTCGATCGCCTGCGGTTTTTCGAGCTTCGCAATGACCCAAGTCTCGCCGCCGTAGGCCGATACGCGATTGCGCACCAGTCGTACGTCTTCTGCCGTGCGCACGAACGATACAGCGATGGCATCCACGCCATTCTTCAAGGCAAATTCGAGATCCTGCGAGTCTTTATCGGTGAGAGAAGGAACACGCACAGCGATGCCGGGGAGATTGATGCCTTTGTTCTCTCCCAACATCCCGCCATTGATGACCTCGCAGACAACATCAGAGCCAATCACTTCATGCACGCGCAGTTCAATGAGGCCGTCGGAAAGCAGAATGCGCGAGCCTTGTTCGACATTCTCCGCGAGGGTCTTAAACGTGGTGCTCACCAGCGAAGCTGTTCCGGGCACGTCGCGCGGCGTAATGGTCAGGCGGCCTCCGGCCTTCAGAAGCACGGGCTGATGGTCCTTCAGTTTCGATGTCCGGATTTTTGGGCCTTGCAAATCGCCAAGGATGCACAGCGGCTTACGCTCTTCGCGGCTGACCTTGCGGATCATCTGGATGAGCTCCAGCTTTTCGTCGTGCGATCCATGAGAAAAGTTCAGGCGAACTACATCGACCCCGGCGCGGACCAACTCGCGAAAGACCGGTTCCGTGTTCGAAGCGGGCCCCAGCGTCGCAACAATCTTTGCGCGGCGTTGAATGGGGGATTCATTCAGGCTCGTTTCAGCGTGCAGCATCAAAATAACTCCAGAATAGGTTGAGGCGAGGGTTGGGGGTGAATTGGGGACAGATCGCTTTATTGTACACGGCGCAGCAGCGGAAGAATTCGATTCGTCGATGACGGATTGTTGAAGAATGAAGCGGCGATGCGCGTGTTTATCGACGCGACGCAAATCTTTCAGATAGATCGAAAGGGGCGTCGCGTTCAATTCGTCCTCGAAAAAGGACGCCGTTCAATTCCGCGCCGAGCAGCGCACTGAACGATGTGAGATAAAGCCACACGAGCGTGGCAATGCCGGCGCCAAACGGACCATAAAACCTGGAATAGCTCGCAAAGGTCGTCACATACCAGCCGAATGCCAACGTGGCCGGGAACCAAACCACAGTGGCCGCAATTGCGCCGGGCATCACACGCAGCCAATGTTCCTTGCGCCGGGTGCCGAAGTGATAGAGAGCTACCAGCACCGTTACGCTTGTGACCAGAGCAATTGCCCATCGCACCATGCGCCAGAAAAACAAGACAGCGTGACGCAACTCATGTGCGGCATTGTTCACCATCCAATGTTCGATCTGATGGCCAAAGACGAGGAGCAGAGTGGCGAGCGCTAATGGAACATGCACCATGGGAACCAGCAAAAGCGCACGCAGGCGGCGTTCCCAGAATCCCCATTCCGTGCGTGGAAGGCGATAGGCGCGACGAAAGCCTTCCATCAGCGAAAGCATCATGCCGAGCCCCGCAAACACGCTCAGGATCGCCGCAGAAAAGACCAGCTGTGCCGATTGAAACCGCCGGGCCTGCATGGAAGAAAGCAGCAGCGCGTATGTATCCGCTGGAACGAAGTTCATGAACGACATGCGGATCTGCCCCAGCATCGTCGTTCCTTCGGGCACAAAGGCAAGCAGGGTAGTGACGACAACCATGGTGGGAAACAACATCAGCATGCCGGAATACGCCGCTGCCTTGGCGGTGTTGAGCATGTCGTGCTCAAACGCCAGCCAAAGTGCTTTCCGGAACATGCGAATCCAACGGGCCATGCGCATCACAAGCCAGAGTAGTGCATTTGCCATGATTTCCGCGATAGGCTCAGTTGTTTATCCCTCGGGAACCAGTGTCCAGGCAAAGTAAGGAATCTATGAATCGGTACCGGGTCTTGAACCAGCGTCAGTTGTCGCCAGAGAGCCCATGGAAGTGCATGCGTAGCCTGACGCGCGAAACACCAGCAGTTTATGATAGCCGGGTTATGAAAACCGCTCTCGGTTGCAAGGTTTGCCTCGTCATGTGCCCGCTGATTCTGGCAACGGTGCCGTCGCTTCCATCACGCGCGCAGTCACGCCCGGTTCCCAATCAACAGCTTGCAGCCAAAGACGTGAACGCACGTGCCGAGGCGCTTCTCAAGAAGATGACGCTCGACGAAAAGATCGGGCAGCTCGTGCAGTATTCGGCTGGATTTGCGACGGGGCCTGCTGCCTCCAATCTGACCTATGACGACCTCGTCGCCAAGGGCCAGGTCGGTTCGATGCTTAACGTTGTCGGGGCCGAGAAGACAAACCACTACCAGCACATCGCGGTAGAAAAATCGCGCCTGCATATTCCCATCATCTTTGGGCTCGATGTGATTCACGGCCACCACACCACTTTTCCCATTCCGCTCGCTGTGGCAGCGTCCTGGGATCCTGCGGCAGCGGAGACCGTCGCACGTACGGGAGCAGTGGAAGCGCGCGCCGATGGCATCGACTGGGTCTTTTCGCCTATGGTGGATATCGCGCGCGATCCGCGTTGGGGCCGCATTATTGAGTCCAATGGAGAGGATCCTTATCTCAGCTCCGCGATGGCACGTGCGTGGGTCAAGGGCTATCAGCAGGACGATCTGACGAAACTCGATTCTGTGGCCGCGTGCGTGAAGCATTTCGCCGCATACGGTGCTGCCATTGCGGGCCGCGACTACAACGCGACTGACATGAGTGAGCAGACGCTGCGCCAGGTCTACCTACCGCCTTACCATGCCGCGGTTGAGGCCGGCGTTGCTACGGTGATGAGTTCCTTCAATTCCATCAACGGCGTTCCTGCGACGGCCAATCCGCTTACGTTGACGCAGATTCTGCGCAAGGAGTGGGGCTTCGATGGATTCGTCGTCTCCGATTGGGGCGCGGTTGCGGAACTGATCAACCACTCCATCGGTGACGGGCCGACAGTCGCGCGGAAGGCGCTTGAGGCGGGCCTCGACATGGATATGGAGGGCAATCTCTTCGGCACCACGCTGGCTTCGCAAGTGCGCTCGGGCAAGATGGCCGAGAGCGTCGTCGACGAAGCCGTGCGCCGCATTCTTCGCGTCAAGTTTGCGGTGGGGCTTTTCGATCATCCCTACACCGCCGGCAGTCCTGCATACGGAGCAACGCCGGAACGCCGCGCAGTGGCACGCAAAGTGGCCGACGAGACGATGGTTTTGCTGAAGAACGATCCGGTCGAAGGCGTTGGTGCGCTGCTGCCGCTCACATTCAAAGCGAAGAAGATTGCATTGATTGGGCCTTTGGCTGACGATGCGCGCGATCTGCTCGGCGCATGGTCGGCGGGCGATCCCAAGAACGTGATTACGTTGAAGCAGGAGTTGGTTCAGCGGCTCGGCGATCGGCTTACCTACTCCGTTGGCTGCGGACTGCTTGCCGGTGAGGATGCGAAGGTGCTCGAGAGCGTTACGTTCGGTGGCTCAGTTGCGGGCGGGCAGAGCCAGGCTGCGCCTGACGACAACAAAAGCATTGCCGATGCTGTGGATCAGGCGAAACAGGCCGACGTTGCCATTCTGGCACTGGGCGAACCGGCGAATTGGATGGAAGGCGAGGCGGCGAGCCGGGTTCATCTGGGATTTACGGGTAACCAGGAGAAGCTGTTGAAGGCGGTTGTTGCGACGGGAAAGCCGGTCATTCTGGTTGTGCTCGCCGGAAGGCCGCTGGAGTTGAAGTGGGCAGCCGAACACGTGCCGGCAATTCTCGAGGCTTGGAGCCCCGGCATTGAAGCTGGTCCTGCCGTTGCCGATGTGCTCTTCGGCGATGTGAATCCTTCGGGAAAATTGCCGTCGAGCTTTCCGCGCGCTGTCGGACAGGAGCCGCTCTACTATGCGCAGCTTCCGACTGGCCGGCCCGCGCACGTCGACTTGACTCACATGCCGACAAACTCCTTGGAGAAATTTGTGTCGCGGTATGTGGATGAACAGAACTCGGCGCTGTTTCCATTTGGCTGGGGATTAAGTTACACACGCTTCAGTTATGCCGCGCCGACGCTTAGCCGTGCGGAGGTTCCATTGCAGGAGGTTTTGGCGAATCGCGCTCCGGTGACGACCGTTGGCGTCGATGTAACCAACACAGGCAGCGTTGCGGGAACAGAAGTGGTGCAGATGTATATTCGCAATACTGTGGCCAGCGTGGAACAGCCCGTGCGGGAGCTAAAGGGCTTCGCACGCGTGCAGTTCGCACCGGGCGAGACAAAGCACGTGACATTTCCCTTGGGATTTGACGAGTTGAGTTTCTACAACGTCGAAGTGAAACGCACCGTGGAGCCGACGACTTATGACGTTTGGGTTGGAGGAAGCTCTCTGGCTGATGCGGAGGCGGAATTAAAGGTCGTCGAATGAGTGGTCACGCCCCATCAATTGTTCCACGTGGAACAAGGACTGGCCGTCCAGGGATGGCTTCGCGTGGCATGTTTGACAGCACTGGCTCGCGAAAATTGTTCCACGTGGAACAATTGTGTTGGCCCACACAGGTGTCGGGCTGAAGTTGCGAAATATATCAATCAAGAATGCGGCTCATCACCATTTCAGCTTGCTCACGTAGCTTTGGGCATCGAGCTGCCATTGCCAGGCGTCGTTCTCGCTGCATTTCAGGTCGGCGCAAAAGCGCGCCATCTGTATCCAATCTCCGGTACTGCTGGCGATTGCGAGCTTGAGGGCGTTTCCAGGTCCATTTGAACCGCCGTTGAGCGCTTCTCTACACTCCGGGGGAATCGGAATTTCTTCAACAATCTGCGCGAGGGGCCGGTCGAGCAGCGCTTCAAGAAGAGAGAACAATCCGGTGAGATAGAAATTCGGCGCCGGCACCTTTAGATGCTCAGCCACGAGTTCGCAGAATCGCGCACGAATCAAAGCAATGCGGATGAGTTCTTTTGAGCGTGGTCCCGCTAGACTGATCGCTGTCACGACCGAGACCCATTTGCGGATCTCGTTGGTGCCCAGCAGGCCGAGAGCCTGGACAATGGATTCGACGTGGTAGTTTCCTCGTCCCGCCGAGTTCATAAAGCGAAGTAAGCGGTAGGTGAGAGAAGGTTCCCTTCGAATGGCACCCGCCATTTCCTGAATGTCGATTTCATTTTGAAAGGCTTGGCGGAGGATTTTCAGATAACCCAGGTGGGCGCTGGGCAGGGCTTTTGCGCGCAGTGTTTCCGGACGGCAAAAGAAATATCCCTGGAAAAGCGTATAGCCCATTTTCAGCGCTGCTTGAAACTGCTCGTGCGTTTCAACCTTTTCAGCCAGCAGTTGCACTCCGGATCGCGCAAAGCGGCGGGCGATTTCTTTCTGCTGCTGTTCGTTTGTCAACAGAAAGTCCACCTTGATGATGTCGGCGAGGTCGATGAGTTCGGTCCGGTCGCCGGCAGATATGATGTCATCGACAGCAATGGTGTAACCTTCGGCTTTTAATTTCCGGCACTCGCTCAGAATCTCTTTGTCTGCCGGAACGTCCTCCAGTATTTCCAAGACAGCAAGTTCCTTGGGCAACATGTGTAATACGCCCGAGCATAGATGGGCGCGCGTGCAATTGATGAACGCACGATATCCGTCGGTAAAGGAGCCGGCTCCTAGAAGCAGGGACAGATCGAGAACCGATTGCGTGGCCCCCTCGCTGGTTAGATCGGCAAACGCATTGTTCGGCCCGGAGCGAAAAAGCAACTCGTACCCATAGAGCTTCCTAGTCTTGTTCAGAATTGGCTGGCGCGCCATGAAGCGGAACTCGCCGATCTCATGAGAGGGCTGTTGGGACGGAGTTCCAAGACTCGCGGCTTCGTTGCCGGGGTTTTGATTTGGAGTACCCATTTGCCCTGTATATTCTTTTTTATCAGGAGTGGCACAAGTATTATCGAGACCCTGCGTCGCACTGACCTTCAGGCTGGTGTACACCCGCACTCTTCGATAGGCGGTGATTTGCGTCACATTGGAAAGACGATGGTTAAATGGCGCACCCCGTGCCGCGCCATGGGGGTAAAAACAAAAGAGTAAGCGAATAGTTCACGGCGAAGGTTTGAAAGTAGAGTTGATCCTACGGCTCCGCAATTTCGTGCGTTGAATTTCGTGCGCCGGAGATCGAGAGAAGGAGATTCCCCATGAGCAGGTTTCTGATTGGGTTCGTCACTGCCGTTGCCCTGGTTCTGCTGGCTCTGGTCTGCTACGTGCGCTTCGGGTTTATTGATCCTCGTGCCGATGCACAGATGGGGGCGCTTGAAATGAAGATTGCCATGCCCGCGCTGGACGCCTCCGTTGATCGGCGTGCACCAAGTGTGCAGGATCCGATTCAAGCCACGGACGACAATCTCATGGCGGGGATGAAGATTTACCAGTCGGCTTGCGCTGGCTGCCATGGGGATGTGGTTCACACGCACACTGCCTTCGGCGACTCGTTCTATCCGCGCGCTCCACAGTTTGCAGAGGACGCGCCGGACATGCCGGAGAATCAGAACTTCTACATCATCCAGCACGGGGTGCGGTTGAGCGGAATGCCGGCGTGGAAGACAAGTCTTAAAGAGACGGAGATGTGGCAAGTGACGACGTTCCTGAGCCACATGGAAAAGCTGCCGCCGGCAGTGCAGGATGCATGGAAGACTTCGGCGGGCGGGGGCGAGGGCGGAGGTCCTGCGGATGCCGGAACGAAGGCCGAGAAAAAAGAGAAGATGGATATGCCCGCGCATTGATTACCGGCGCTCTGTCGGAAACGAACTTAAATTCACCGAGCCTTTAGAAGAGAATTAGAAGCTGCTCGGCCTTTACCGAATCTCGAGCATGCGGTCGAGGGCCACTTTGGCCCAATGTTTTACGCTGGGGCGCACCTGAATGCGGTTGACGACTCGGCCTTCGACTAGATTCTCCAGGGCCCAGGCAAGATGCTGCGGGCTGATGCGATACATGGTGGTGCAGAGGCAGCCTGTGTCGTCGAGGGTGATGATGCGCTTGCCTTCTGCAGCGAAGCGACGCGCCATGCGATTCACCAGGTGAATCTCTGTGCCGACGGCGAGCATTGTGCCCGCCGGGGCCTGCTCGACAAGCGCTATCAGTTGTTCGGTTGAGCCGAGTGCGTCGGCTTTCTGGCAGACTTCCCAGCGGCACTCGGGATGAACGATGACCTGAATGCCGGGATACTTGGCGCGTACCTGATCGACATGACTGGGTAGGAAGCGCTGATGGACGGAGCAGTGCCCCTTCCAGAGCAGAATGCGGCTGGCCTCAAGGCTGGTCTTGGTCTGACCGCCCCGCAAGGCCCAGGGGTCCCAGACGGTCATCCCGTCCAGAGGGATGTCCATGGCGAAGCCCGTATTGCGGCCGAGGTGCTGGTCGGGCAAAAATAAAATTCGCTTGACGCGCGCAAAGGCCCATTTGAAAGCTGCGCCGGCATTGGACGAGGTGCAGACCAGGCCGCCGCGTTCGCCGCAGAAAGCCTTGATGGCGGCGGCCGAGTTCATGTAGGTGATGGGGATGGTTTCGGCGGCGAGGCCGAGGCGGGTGAGCGCCTCCCAGCAGTCTTCGACCTGCGAGATCTCGGCCATGTCTGCCATGGAGCAGCCTGCGTTGAGGTCGGGAAGGATGACCTGCTGGCCCTGCTGCCCGAGTTCTTCGGGGCGGCCGAGGACGTCGGCACTCTCGGCCATAAAATGCACTCCACAAAAGACGATGTATTTTGCTTGTGTTTCGGCGGCGATTTTGGAGAGCTTGTAGCTGTCGCCCGTATAGTCAGCGAAGCGAATGACCTCATCGCGCTGGTAGTGATGGCCGAGGACAATTGTCGTCGAGCCGAGTTGCGCGCGGGCTGCGGCTATGCGCGCGTCCATGGTGTGGTCGGGGAGTGCGAGGTAGTTTTCGAGGCTGCAAGTTTGCGCGGCCTCACGCGGCGAGGCCGTCACGACGTCGTCAATAACCGGGTTCACTGTATTCCGCCTTCAGTCCAGTTGCGCCATTGGGGCGCCCCGAACGGAGATGTTGAAAGCTCGGTCTTTCTTTCTGCCAGGGCCGCAGTGGATGCGCCTTTTTCCCGTCGAACACTCTCCCAATTGCCGGGGAAAAACCACCCACGGGGTTGTTGCTGCCCTTTCAGAATTATAGATGTCGGGCATCGTGGGGGGATTCGCCCAAGGAGGCCTGACGCGGCCCATGGGATGGGGGGAGCAGAAGCCGGCCTGAGGGGCGGCGGGTATTTTGTGAGCGGCGCGCGGAGGTGGGTCCCCGACGACAGGCCTTTGTCGTTGGGGTGATCAGGCGGGTATCATTACCCTTCATGGGAACTCCGCCACCGATTGAACTTGGCAGCCTGGGGATGGCTGATTCGCTGATCCTGATGGTGCTG
>Ga0187863_10001295_pt1 | contig 20277 bp, 18 predicted proteins | sample June2016WEW_11_1_FD_132975 | JGI IMG/M metagenome (GOLD analysis project Ga0187863, IMG submission 132975) | Peatland microbial communities from SPRUCE experiment site at the Marcell Experimental Forest, Minnesota, USA - June2016WEW_11_10 | ecosystem: Environmental > Terrestrial > Soil >... | reverse complement strand
GGGAGGAGAGGCGCTTCCGCTACGCTCCAGCGCCTCTCCTCCCCCGAAATACCCCTTCCCGATCCTCTACTGGCTCCCTTTTACTCCGCCCCAGTGGTCTACTTTTACTCCGCCCTTGACACTGTCTTGCGAACCTGGCCCAAGAACGGTATTATTTGCGCGGTTTAGAACCGAAAAGGAGGATTTCAGATTGCCGATATTGGCGATGGCCTCGTCGAGCCTTGTCGATATTGAGCAAAACAATACAGACTGCCGCGTCGGTCTAGGTGCACGAATAGTACTGGTACGACAGCCCCTTCACTTGGCGGAAAGGTTGCCCAGATGACTAAAAATTCGGATAAGGCAGCGCCTGCGAGGGAAAGGTCGCCCTGGTTCCAAATTGGGCAGTTCCTGTTTTTAGTTGGGTTGGCCGTCGCCCTTTTTTTGCTCGCCCAAAGCATGGTGCATCATCGTTTCTTTCGGGGCGGCTGGGTCAACCAGAACGGTACCCTCAGGCCATAGCGGGCGTTGCAAAAAGTCCGGGTCGTGGCTTTGAATGCCATGTGGCTCATTCCCTGAAGTGCACAGATTATGCGAAGAACTCAATCGCAAAGTACCATGTTGCGCGAATGACGGCGTAGTGTTTTTTGAGAGCGAGACCATCCTACATATAAACCCACAATGAAGAAAAGTGGGCCGTGATAGCTTATGGCAGCGAGTGTCGGGGAATTCTGGCAATCAGAAAGAATAGCTAAAGCAACCCCCTAAACGCTTCATGTTGCGGGATGTTCTACGCCAGCGGATTCTTCGCGTGCACTGTGCAAAACGGTACAGTTTCCCTTCGCGTATGCATTTACGATTCACGCTCGGACTTCGTTTATCTGACGAAGACGCGTATTGACCAAGGAGATTCTGAAATGTCGATTCACAATTCAGTTGTCGCGGTCTATCTAACGCATCCAGAAGCGGATGAAGCGGTGAAGGAACTTCAACGCTGCGGAGTCGACATGCATCAATTGTCGATCATTGGAAAAGGGTACCATACCGATGAACATGCGGTGGGCTACTACAACACCGGCGACCGCATGAAGTATTGGGGTAAGATTGGAGCCTTCTGGGGAGGCTTCTGGGGGCTTTTGTTCGGAGCTGCCTTTTTTTCAATTCCTGGCCTCGGGCCAATTTTAGCGGCCGGCCCAGTGGTTGCTTGGATCGTGGCAGGATTGGAAGGCGCTGTGGTGGTAGGCGGAGTAAGCGCATTGGGGGCAGGTCTCTACAGCATGGGAATTCCCAAAGACAGCATTGTGAAATACGAGACGGCACTCAAGACGGATCAATTCCTGCTGATCGTCCACGGAACGGCTGCTGAGGTGGCGAAGGCAAGAGACATCATCGAAACTACGCATCCCGCGGAATTGGATTTGCACTCCGGTGAACTGGTAGCAGTGGATTGACTTTCCTGGGAGTTGCATGGGCAACCAGCCTTGTCGAACCTTGTCTACTGAATCAGGTCTTGTCCGAATCTTGCCTGCAACATGCAATCCGACTCACCGTGGAAAGGAATTGAACGAGCAACTGTCTAGCAAGTACGCGCAGGGTCAAGAGAGCCGGTTATCATGACCTTACGACCCGCAGGAGGAATATGCTGCACGACCTGAAAACCTTGACAGGTTCGTCCGTGGTAGCGACAGATGGCGAAATCGGAACGGTCCGCAACTTTTTGTTCGACGGCCTTTCATGGACGATTCATTATTTGGTAGTTGACGTGGGAACCTGGTTCAAACGGCGAGATGTGGTTCTCGCGATTTCGGCAGTCGAACAGCCTGATCGGGAGAAGAGAACGATCAATGTCCGCTTGACGAGAGAGCAAGTGCGCGATAGTCCTGATATCGATACCGAAAAGCCGGTTGCTCGCCAGCAAGCGATCGCGATGGAGGAATACTGGGGGAAGATGGCCTATTGGGTGTCCACCCACTTAGAAGGGGGGACTTCAATTCCAACCGGGATGAAATACCTAGTCCATACCAAAGAGGATCCGCATCTCCGCAGCGCATGGGACTTAGTTGATTACAAGGTCTGGGCCACCGACGGTGAGGTTGGGCGCCTGGAAGGTCTCATCATGGACGAGGCTTCCTGGCATCTCGGCTACTTAGATGTGAAAGCCGGAGACTGGCTGCACGGCCGCTCAGTGCTGATCCCCACTCGCTGGGTGAAGTCCATTTCCTGGGCCGATCTCAGAATCAATCTGCATCACAACAGAGACGGGATTTAAGGCCAATTCGAAGCGGGAAGGCTTGTCCGCGCCGTCGCAACACCGCGAGTTCGCCCCAGCGGACCTCAGCTTCGCGAACGGTCCCATGCACAACTCTCCAGGCGAGTGGCCGCTCGGCCATTCTTGAGCAAAACAGAACAGCGTCCGTGTCTACGCGAGTTGATAATTTTGCAAGAGCCGGTCTGGAATGCCTGAACGATTTGCTGGGTGAATGCGCCCGCTTCCAGGAATTCACAAACCTCCAATGAGCTTTCTTCGTCAATGGTTCGCTCCCAGAGGCGGGGGATGCGCAGCCAGTGCAAAGAGTCCCCGCGCTTCTCTGAGATGGGCTCCTGGCGGATGGAGCAAGAACAGGAGAAACGATCAAAGTGAAATCGAATCCAGATATGCCCGAATCGAAGCCGACGCCAAATGCAGAGAAGGCCGAGCCGAAGCCGGATTCCAAGCCAGCTCCGAAGGATGACACGAATGCTCTGAAGACGCTCGCCATGCCTGAGCTTCTGAAGAAGCTCGCGTCATCGGCAGACGGACTTACTCAGGCCGAGGCCGAGAAGCGCCTGGCGCAATACGGTCCGAATGAGATCGCGGAAAAGAAGACCAATGAATTCCTCAAGTTCCTCACGTATTTCTGGGGTCCCATCCCTTGGATGATTGAAGCGGCGGTCATTCTATCGGCAGCCGTGCAGCACTGGCTGGACTTTTTTATCATTCTCCTTCTGCTTTGTTCCAACGCCGTGGTCGGATTCTGGGAAGAACACCAGGCGGGTAACGCCATTGCAGCGCTGAAAGCCAAGTTGGCGATCAATGCGAAAGTCAAGCGAGATGGCAAGTGGGAGAATCCCAAGGCGAGCGAACTGGTGCCGGGAGATGTCGTCCGTCTGCGGCTCGGCGACATTGTTCCAGCCGACGCACGCCTTCTCGATGGAGATTCCATTGAGGTAGATCAGTCGGCATTGACCGGCGAGTCCTTGCCCGTCACCGCTAAACCTGGCGGAGCAGTGTTTTCCGGGTCAATCATTCGTCAGGGTGAAATCGACGCGATGGTGTACGCCACCGGGACGAACACCTACTTCGGCAAGACCGCGCAAATGGTGCAGGAGGCCAATACCGTCAGCCACTTTCAGAAGGCGGTGCTGAAGATCGGCGACTACCTTATTGTTCTAGCGGTTGCGCTGGTTGTGTTGATCCTGATCGTTGCGCTCTTCCGAGGCGATAAGGTTCTCACCACATTGGAATTCTGCCTGGTGCTTCTGGTTGCCGCGATTCCTGTCGCGATGCCCACTGTGCTCTCGGTGACGATGGCCGTCGGCGCGCGTCTGCTGGCGAAGAAGGAAGCAATTGTGACCCGCCTGTCGGCGATTGAGGAACTGGCTGGCGTGGATGTGCTGTGCTCGGACAAGACCGGCACACTCACTCAGAACAAACTTACGCTGGGCGATCCTTTCAGCGTGGACGGTATCGCTTCCGATCGGATTATTCTGTGGGCTGCGCTCGCTTCGCGTGCGGAAGACAAGGACACCATCGACCTTGCCGTGATTGGCGGCGTGAAAGATGACAAGGAGCTGAAGAGCTTTCAAGTGCTGCACTTTCAGCCCTTCGACCCGGTGCACAAGCGCACGGAAGCCGCTGTCAAAGGAACTGATGGGAAGCAGTTCTTTGTGGCCAAGGGCGCGCCACAGGTGATTCTGGAGATGTCGATCAACGCCGCTGAGGTCAAGCCAGCGGTCGAGAAGGCCGTCAATGAATTTGCGGGACGCGGCTTTCGTTCCCTCGGCGTGGCGCGGGCCGATGAGCAAGGCAAGTGGAAGTTTGCCGGTATGTTGCCGCTCTTCGATCCGCCGCGCGAGCAAGCCAAGGCGACCATTGCGAGCGCTCGGCAGATGGGCGTGGACGTCAAGATGGTTACGGGCGATCAGATCGCCATCGCAAGAGAGACCTCAAAACAGCTCGGGTTAGGCACAAACATCCTGGATGCCAGCGCGCTGGGCAATACGAAGAAGCAAGAGTCTTCGCAGACTCAGAAAGCGATCGAAAAAGCCGACGGTTTTGCCCAGGTATTTCCCGAACACAAGTACCACATTGTCGATATTCTTCAACAGCGCGGCCACATTGTCGGCATGACCGGCGACGGCGTCAACGACGCGCCCGCGCTCAAGAAGGCCGATTGTGGAATCGCCGTCTCCGGCGCGACAGATGCTGCGCGGGCGGCGGCATCTATTGTGCTGCTGACCTCCGGCCTGTCGGTGATCATTGACGCCATCAAGGAAAGCCGCCGCATCTTCCAGCGAATGAACAGCTACGCCATCTACCGCATCGCGGAGACGCTGCGTGTGCTGTTCTTCATGACGCTTGCCATCCTGGTGTTCAACTTCTATCCCCTCACTGCCGTGATGATCGTCATGCTTGCGCTGCTCAACGATGGAGCTATCCTGTCCATCGCTTATGACAATGTTCAATACAAAGACAAGCCTGAGGCCTGGAACATGCGGCTCGTGCTGGCGATCTCCACTGTGCTGGGAGTCATCGGGGTTGTCTCTGCGTTTGGTCTTTTCTATCTGGGCGAGCGCGTCTTTCACTTCGACCGCTTGCACGTCCAGACACTGATGTATCTGAAGCTTTCTGTAGCCGGACACTTGACCATCTTCCTCACACGCACGCGCGGTCCATTCTGGTCCATACGCCCGGCGCGGATTCTATGGATAGCAGTGCTGGGCACACAGATCATAGCAACATTGATCGCGGTCTATGGGCTATTTATGGCGCCGCTCGGCTGGAAGTGGGCGGGACTCGTTTGGGCTTACGCTCTGGTCTGGGCTCTCATCAACGACCGCGTGAAGCTGCTCGCCTATCGGATCTTCGATCCGTCAAAACCCTCCCTGCTTGAGAAGAAGCCTGTCGATCGCACCTCCGAGATCGCCGCGCGGGCCTATGAACTCTACCAGCAGAGAGTCCACGGCGAGAGCCAGGCAGACCAGGACTGGCTTGAAGCGGAACGAGAGACACGCGGCAACCAGGCGGCCGAGAAGAAGATTGCGTAGAATCCCGCGCAGCAGCGAAGGGACAGGATGACGATCGATTCGAAAGACTACCGCGTGCCGCCAGACAAAAAGGTCGACCTCAGCGAATGGCCGACGACGGTCGCCCCTTATTCAAAGTCGAAGAAAGAGTACAAGGAACTTCTGCACCAGCACATGGAGAAGCTGAGCGCGCTACAGCAGCTTCATTACGCGTCCAACCGCCACGCGCTGTTGCTGATCTTCCAGGGCATGGACGGTGCCGGCAAAGACGGCGCCATCCGGCATGTCATGTCCGGCGTCAATCCGGAAGGCTGCGAAGTCTTCAGCTTCAAACAGCCGAGCGCCGAAGAACTCGAACATGATTTCCTCTGGCGCACGACATGCCGCCTTCCCGAGCGCGGCCGCATCGGCATCTTCAACCGTTCCTATTACGAGGAAGTGCTGGTTGTTCGAGTGCATCCGGAGATTCTCCGCAGCCAGGGGCTTCCCGAGGAGTTGCGCGACGAGAAGAACATTTGGGGGCAGAGGTATGGCTCCATCGTAGACCTGGAGAAGCACCTTCATCGTAACGGCACGCGGATTGTCAAGATATTCCTCCACCTTTCTTACGAAGAGCAACGAAAGCGATTTCTTGAGCGCATCGATGAGCCAGACAAGAACTGGAAGTTCAGCACCTCCGACATTCACGAGAGGAAATACTGGAAGCAGTACATGAAGGCCTACGAGGATTGCTTTCATGCGACGAGCACTCATCATGCACCGTGGTACGTCGTCCCCGCCGACGACAAGGAGAACGCGCGGCTGATTGTCTCGCAAATAGTTTTGGATGCGCTGGGAGACCTCAAAATGGCCTATCCCAAATCCACCGCAAAGCGCCGCGTCGAATTGCAATCGATCAAAAAGCTGTTGGCGAAATGATGTCAGTCAACCTTAACGGACAGACCCGAACAAACCAATCTCTCAGAGCCACCACCGCGCTGTTACTCGTTGCGGAGAAATAGAAAGGAGCCTTCAAGATGGCCACCAAGGAACTCCCAATCAACACCGATCAGGATGGCATCCCGCAATCTTTGAGCAAGAACTTCGATCAGACTGGCAACTCTTCCGGGTTTATCTTCGATGTGTCTCTATCAACCGCAATTGCGGCAGATGGCAAAGTTGAAGCACAAGCTCCGGTACCCAGAGGGCCGCTCTCGCCGGAGATGCTCGATAAGATGAATCGCTACTGGCGGGCAGCGAATTATCTGTGCATCGGCCAAATCTACTTGTTTGAGAATCCTCTTCTGCGCGAACCACTCACGGCGGAACAGATCAAGCCGCGGCTGCTTGGCCACTGGGGAACTTCGCCGGGTCAAAACCTCATCTACATTCATCTGAATCGCCTCATCAAAGAACACGATGCGGACATCATTTACATTTCGGGTCCGGGACACGGTGGCCCTTCGCTGAATGCCTGCTCCTATCTGGAAGGAACTTATACCGAGGTTCACCCGGAAGTCACTCTGAACGAGGATGGCTTGCGACTTATGTTTCGCAAGTTCTCGACTCCTGGTGGAGTGCCCAGCCATTGTGGTCCGCACGTACCTAACTCAATGCATGAAGGCGGCGAACTCGGCTACTCTCTGGTTCATGCATTCGGCGCGGCCTTCGACAATCCGGACCTGATCGTCGCCTGCGTCATCGGGGACGGCGAGTCGGAGACCTGCCCACTTGAAGGCAGTTGGAAGTCCGTCAACTTCCTCAACCCTGTCCGGGACGGTGCTGTTCTTCCGATCCTACACCTGAACGGCTACAAAATCTCCGGGCCTACTGCCCAGGGACGAACGAGTGATGCCGACTTGAAGGCTCTCTATGTTGGTCGAGGTTACAAGCCCTACTTCGTCGAGGGCGACGATCCTCAAGTTGTACATCAACTTTTGGCTGGGACGCTGGACGATTGCTATGCCGAGATTCGGGCAATTCAACAGGAAGCCCGCAAGAACACTTTCAAGATGCAGCCTGTCTGGCCTATGATCATCCTGCGCACACCCAAAGGATGGACCTGTCCCAAGGAGGTGGATGGAATCCCGGTCGAAGGCACCTTTCGCGCGCACCAGGTTCCGCTTGCGACAGTCCGTGAAAACCCCGAGCATCTCAAGATCCTTGAAGCCTGGATGAGAAGCTACAAGCCACAGGAACTCTTCGATAAGGATGGCAGGTTCATCGATGAGTTGGCGGCTATCGCGCCAGTTGGGAATAGACGCATGGGCGGCAATCCCCATGTAAATGGCGGGCGGGAGTTGATCACGCTCGCTCTGCCGGACTTCACGGATTATGCATTGGAGATCCCCGGACCGGGTCAAGTTCAAGCCGAGGCTCCGCGGAAGCTAGGCGACTTCTTTCGCGACATCTTCAGGATGAACCTGACAAACTTTCGTATGTTCTGCCCCGATGAAACAAACTCCAATCGCCTGAACTCCATCTTCGAAGCCACCAAGCGCTGCTCCATGGCCGAACTTGTCTCCATCGATGACGAACTCGGCCCGGATGGTCGTGTGTTGGAGGTATTGAGCGAGCATCTCTGCGAGGGATGGCTTGAAGGATATTTGCTGACAGGTCGGCATGGCATGTGGTCCTCCTACGAGGCTTTCGCTCAGGTTGTGGATTCAATGTTGACACAACATGCCAAGTGGCTGGAACAATGCCACGAGTATGTGTGGCGCAAGCCGATCGCGTCCCTGAATGTTCTGCTCACAAGCCATGCATGGCGAAACGATCACAACGGATTCAGCCACCAGGCCACGGGTTTTGTGGACAACGCGCTGGCTCGCAGGAGCGACACCATCCGCGTGTACTATCCGCCAGACAGCAATTGCCTGTTAAGCGTCTTCGATCATTGCCTGCGCAGCCGCAACTACGTCAACATTGTTACCTGCGGCAAGCAGCCTCAGCTCCAGTGGTTGAATATGGACGAGGCACTGGAGCACTGTTCGCGCGGGGCATCGACGTGGAAGTTCGCAACCAACGATGAAGGCGGCGAGCCGGATGTTGTACTGGCCTGTGCCGGCGATGTGCCGACCATTGAGATCTGCGCCACATCATGGCTTCTACAGAAGCATGTGCCCGGCATCAAGGTGCGCGTTGTCAATGTGGTGGACTTGATGACTCTTATGTATCCAGACAAGCATCCACATGGGATGGACGAGATGTCTTTCAACGCGATCTTCACCGAAAGTGCGCCCGTGATCTTCGCCTTCCACAACAATCGCTGGCTCATACACACCATGATTCATGGGCGCTCGAACGAGGGCCGTTTTCATGTACACGGCTACATGGATCAAGGCACGACGACCACTCCATTCGACATGGTTGTGCTGAATGAGATGAGTCGCTATCAACTTGCCCTAGATGCACTGAAGCATGTTCCGAGGCTCCGTGTGCAGGCGGCTAATGCAATCAATCTGTTCGGCAAGAAGCTCAATGAACATCACGACTACATTCGCGAGAACCTGGAGGATATGCCCGAGATCAGGAACTGGCAATGGACGGCAGACTTCACCGATGCGGCGTCCCCGGCTCCGATGGCCAAGGGGCATCCCGAGAAAGCGATGTTCACCGACAGTTAAGCGACAAAGGAATAAAGCTGTCCTGTGGTCACAGGAGGAGATTCCGATAGGCTCGGTCAGCCGGAACGGAAGAATGGAGCAGGCCCAAATGAATTCGCAAACGCTGAGAGATACCGCACAGGCCCTTGTCGCGGACGATAAGGGCCTGCTTGCGATGGACGAGAGTACTCCGACTTGCAACAAACGATTTGCCAGCTTGGGGATTCCTCAGACCGTCGCGGCACGACGCGCTTATCGGGAGATGATTGTCACTACTGCTGGATTAGGAGAGTGCATCAGCGGGGCAATCCTCTACGACGAGACGATCCGTCAGCAAAAGAGCGACGGCATCTCGTTTGTCAAAGTCCTCATCGACGCGGGAATCATTCCTGGAATCAAAGTGGATGCCGGCGCCAAGGAGTTGGCAGGGCATCCCGGAGAAAAGGTGACCGAAGGCCTGGATGGATTGCGCGATCGCCTTGCTGAATACGTTCGCATGGGCGCCCGGTTTGCTAAATGGCGCGCAGTCATCACCATTGCCGATGGTATCCCCAGTTGGGGTTGCATTCATGCCAACGCACATGCTCTGGCTCGCTATGCGGCGCTGTGCCAAGAAGCAGGTCTTGTCCCTGTCGTTGAGCCTGAAGTGCTCCTAGATGGCGACCATACGCTGGACAAGTGTTGCGAAGTGACGGACAAAGTGCTGCGAACTGTGTTCAGCGAATTGTTTGCGCAGCGGGTCATGCTGGAAGGAATAATCCTGAAGCCTAATATGGTTGTTCCAGGATTGGCCTGCCCCAAACAAGAAACTGCGGAGGAAGTAGCCGACGCGACGGTCAACTGCCTCTTGCGGGCCGTTCCCGCCGCCGTTCCGGCGATTGCGTTCTTGTCAGGCGGCCAATCCGCGGAACTGGCCTCGGCCCGTTTGAATGCGATGAATGTCAGATTCAAGTCGCGGTTACCCTGGGCGCTGGCATTCTCGTATGCCCGCGCCATCCAGCAACCCGCCTTGGAGCTTTGGAAGGGGCAAGAGGCCAATGTATCGGCAGCACAGCAGGCTTTGTATCACCGCGCACGCTGCAACCAGGCGGCGCGGCGCGGCGAATACTCTGCAGAGATGGAGACGAGATGACCGGAAACAAGCACAACCGTGAGGGAAATAGTGGCGAAGACGGCGAACCGGGCCCAGGTCCTTATTGGAGACGGATGCATCGTGATTGGCGCTTCTGGGTAGGCGCTGTCTTCATGGCTGCGGCGCTCGCTATCTACGTTCTGAGTGGCGATCTGGCGTGGGTTCCAAACGGTCATCGGCAACCGGCGATGCCTGCAAGCGCGGCGAATTGAATCCGCACTTCCAACTGTATCAGCGACTCGACCCTCCCAGCCAGGACGCTGGTGTTAACGATCGCTGCAATCACTGAAGGACCTCATCGAATGAAAGCTTTCGATGATGAAAGTCGGGGAACATACGATGGGTCAAATGCCTTTGTATCCCTTGCGCTTCGAGCCTATCTATCAGTATCGGCTGTGGGGCGGCAGGCGGTTGTCCAACCTGCTATCCACACCGCTTCCGGGGGACGGACCCATCGGTGAAGCATGGCTGCTCAGCGACCGCGACGATCATCAAAGCGAGGTTGCCAACGGACCGCTCAAGGGGCAATCTATCCGTGAATTGATGGAAGTATTCCGTGACCAACTGATCGGGCGGTCGGCCACGCGCTTCCGCCGCTTTCCGCTGCTCCTCAAGTTTCTTGATGCACGCGAGATGCTTTCTGTGCAGGTGCATCCCAGCGATGCGCACCCAGACTTGATTCCAGCGGGGGAAACCGGGAAGACCGAGGCCTGGGTTGTGATTGAGGCAAATAAAGGAAGCCGCATCTATGCGGGCCTGAAACCGGGTACGACTGCCGGCGATCTGCGGCATTCGCTCGCCGACGGGACCATCGCGGACCACCTCGTGGGCATCGTTCCGAAGCCGGGCGACGCCGTATTCATTCCTGCCGGAACGGTTCACACTTTGGGCGGCGGTGTTGTTGTCTTTGAAGTCCAGCAGAACAGCGATGTGACATTCCGCCTTTACGACTGGGGCCATGTCGATGCAAAGACAGGCCAGCCGCGGCCACTCCAGGTCGATCATGCGTTTGCCAGTATTGATTTTGCAAACTGCAACGGTGGCCTCGTGACTCCCGTTGTGGTGACCACCACGCCCGTGGAGCGCGAAAGACTCTTTGATTGTGAACATTTCCAGTTATGGCGCGTGCGCGGAGAATCACCGTTTAACGTCGGAGCCGCGGAGATGCCGCGCGTGCTCGTTTGCATTGACGGCTCGGGGTGGCTCGAAGGCGACGGCACCGCATATGGCGTCGAGAAGGGCGAAGTATGGCTCTTGCCTGCGGTGGTCGGCGCATGTGAATTCCACCCGAACAACGCAGTGACCTTGTTGGAAATCGCGCTGCCCGAATCGTCTAAAGCCGTTCAATAACGAGAGAGCCGGCGTGGACGGACACTCCAATTGAGGCTCGAAGAATGTTGAGGTGGATGAATGATAAAAAAGTTAATTGTCTTTGATCTCGACGGAACGCTCGCCGCCAGCAAATCGTCTCTCGATGCCGAGATGTCGTCTCTCCTGCATGACCTGCTCGGTGTCGTCAAGGTGGCTGTTATCTCCGGAGGCGCTTGGCTACAGTTTGAAAAGCAGGTGCTCTCCCATCTTCCCCAGGACGAACGCCTGGCAAGACTATCCATTCTCCCTACCTGTGGAACACAATTTTTCCAATACGCCGGCGGGTGGAAGCGGCTCTATGCGGAAGATTTCACAGCGGACGAAAAAGAGAAGATCGTCAGTTCTCTAAACAGAGCTGTAAGAACCGCGGGCTTCCCGGTCGAAAAAACCTGGGGAGAGACCATTGAAGATCGTGGAAGCCAGATAACCTATTCCGCACTGGGCCAGCAAGCACCGTTGGAAGAGAAAGAGAAGTGGGATGCGGGTTTCGACAAGCGGAAGAAAATCAAAACGATTCTCGACACTTTGATTCCGGAGTTTTCGGTGCGACTCGGCGGCGCGACATCTATCGATGTCACCAAGCCGGGCATCGACAAAGCCTACGGGATCAAAAAGCTGCAAGAAACTCTCGGCATTTCTGTGAGAGAAATGATTTATGTGGGAGATGCCTTGTTTGTGGGAGGGAACGACTACCCGGCTGAGCAGGCAGGTGTTATTTCCATTCCAGTTCGAGGTCCCAATGAGACCAAGTGTGTAATCGAAGCAATCATCGCTTGTTTGGACGACGATCAACAGGTGCGGACGTTTCTGGTGCCAAGTGCGACTCTTTGAGGAGTATAGATGAGCGAATTCACTCTGCGCCGCTTGGGGATGTTGATGGAGCCGGAACCCGGCAATCCGATGGAAGTCGAAGGCGTCCTGAATCCGGCAGCCGTTCGCGGGCCTGATGGGGAACTCTATCTCTTTCCGCGGCTGGTCGCGAAGGAAAACTACTCGCGTATTGGCATTGCACGAGTGCTATTCAATGAAGCCGGCGATCCGGTTGGCGTCGAGAGGCTCGGCATCGCACTGGAGCCGGAAGCCGATTATGAACGGCGGCCCGATGGCAGCGGTGGCTGTGAGGATCCCCGCGTTACCTACGTCGAACCGCTCCAACGCTACATCATGTCCTACACCGCATTCTCGCCTCAAGGTCCAAGGATCGCCCTGGCCCTGTCGAAGGATCTCTTCCACTGGGAGCGTCTTGGCCTGGCAACCTACGCTTATTGGCACGGCATTGAATTGGGCAACGTGGATGACAAAGATGCAAGCCTATTCCCTGTCGCAATCCCTAACTCCTCCGGGAAACTGGAACTGGGGATGCTTCACCGTCCGCTCTTTCCGGGCACTCGTCCACAGGAGACCGCTTGTCATCCAACCTCCCGTGAGGTTGATCTCGATCGGGAGAGCATCTGGATTTCCTATTGTCCGCCGGTCTTGAAAAACCATGATCCAGATCGCCTGGGCCGGTTTACCTCTCATCACAGACTGGCGACTCCTGTCTCGCCCTGGGAGCGCCTCAAGATCGGCGCTGGAACCCCGCCCATCTTAACCAAGCACGGCTGGATGATTGTTTACCACGGTGTCAGCGAAGCGGCAGGTACGGGCAACAACGGGCGTCACCTGTGCTACTCGGCCGGGGTGATGGTGCTCTCAAAGCAACATCCGCGCGTAATACGTTATCGCTCGGTTGAGCCGGTCTTGACGCCGGTGCTTCCGCAAGAGCGCGACGGAATCGTCGCCAATGTTGTGTTTCCCACCGGCATCGACCGACGCGACGACCTTGGCAGGCCTGATCGTTTCGACATCTATTATGGGATGGCCGACAACCGTATTGGTGTGGCGCGTCTTGACTTGCCGGATCACCTCCCGGCAGGGGCAGATGCTGACTCAACGGCTGCAAGGGTATAAATCCAGGGATATTGAGGAATCGAAATCTCAAAAAGCTCCTTCGGCTGGGCCAACGGAAGGATAGTTGATGAAGAAAACGACTGCGATCTCTTGCGCTTTTCTGGATATTGGCGGTGTCCTGCTGACCGATGGCTGGGACCATTTGGCCCGCAAACGGGCAGCGACGAACTTCAAGCTGGAGTGGGCCGAGATGGAAGATCGTCATCATCTCACATTCGAGACCTACGAGGAGGGAAAGATCACGCTGCAAGAATATTTGAGTCTCGTGGTCTTCCACAAAAAGAGGCCGTTCACCCGTAATCAGTTTCGGCGCTTCATGTTTGCGCAGTCAGAACCTTTCCCGGAGATGATCGAGCTGGTTGCGCAGCTCAAGCTCCGGCTGGGGATGAAAATAGCCATAGTCAGCAACGAAGGGTGCGAGCTGAATGCGTATCGGATTCAGAAATTCAGATTGAATCGGCTAGTAGACTGTTTCATATCCTCTTGCTTCGTTCACATCCGCAAGCCCGACGCGGATATTTTCAGACTTGCTCTGGACATAGCTCAGGTGCAGGCTTCGCAGGCAGTCTTTATCGACAATACTCCGATGTTCGTTCAGGTCGCGGAAGGGCTGGGAATTCAAGGCATCCTTCACACGGATTGCAAATCCACCCGAGCCCGCTTATCTACACTCGGACTCAATGTCGCTGAGAGCCCTCAATCGCCAGACTGCCGATAATTCACGACATTCGCAGGAATCTCGAAGGTAAAAAGATCGGTAAATCGACTTTCATCCCGCAAACGGAGTAGTGCTCTTCAGCCTGCTTCATCTCTCGATTGTGGCCCTGTTCACTCATTTCAACCTTTGTCTTTCTGCACAGAGAGCGGAGGGCAAAGCAAACGGGGCATTGTGCGGTTATTGGTATCATTCATCCATGCATCCAGACCACAGAGATCGCCGGCGACTCACCCCGCTCTGGAGAGCAGTGATTGAAGTCGTGTTCATTGTATTCCTCTTTTATTCCAATCTTTTGATGGGAGAGTTTACCGCTTCCAATGGACCGGGGAAGAGTTTAACGTTTGCCTTGAACGACATTTTTACGGGCACGAACTTCTTCATCGCGATAATATCCGCTCTGATAGGGTATGTTGTCTTTGAATACCTCCGAAAGAAGCTATAAAGTAGCGGGCTGCGGCCCGAGCGGGCCATTTCTGTATGAGCACCGAACTGAGGCCCGCATGTAGGCGAGAGTTCGGTCTGCAATTTCCGTTCCAGAAATGAATTTTTCATTCGCTACTACCGTATCGTTCAACCAGCATCTCTGCTGCTATCCTTGGTCCATCCCACTGCGCAACGGTTCTGGCAAATGCTGTCGCTTTTGCTTTTGCCGCGTCATCGTGCAGCAACCTTTCAATCGCGACTTGAATCTTGGCGGACGGATCTTGTGACTTGGGAACCCGAATCGCAAATCCCAGGCGTTCGAGCGAGGCCAAATTCGCGACCTGCTCCATCTGCATACCGACACCAACGACAGGTTTTCCCGCCAAAGCGGCGGTCATGACCGTGCCGATGCCCCCGTGAATAACAGTAAGGTCCGCCATCTTGTTGACCTGAAGTGCCGGGACCCAGTCCGTAACAAGGACGTTGTCCGGTACACGAGTTCCGCGGACCTGCGCGAGCTGAAACTTCACCGGAGCGATCACATGGTAAGGCTTTCCTGCGAAACTCTCGATGACCTTGGCGACGATCTCAGGCGTGCCTGAGCTTCCCATGGCAAAATAGATCACGGGCTTGTCTTTCGGAATATCCGCGAGTTCGGCGGGCAGCGTGAATTCGTCCTGCGGGATCAATGGACCGATAAAATAGTGGTTAGGCGGCAGTTTGGCTCCGGTGAACTCTGGAGGCTCTGCCACGAGTGTGATGTCGCCGCACCAGAACTCGAAGATTGAGCCGTAGCCAGCTACTCCGAAATGTCTCGCCGTCCGGTTAATGGTGTTCAGGAATCCGTACCTGATCCAGAAGTTAATAAACGCAAAGACAAGCAGGTCTGCAACCGCCTTGACCGGAGCGGGGCGGAAGCGGTCGGTCATGCCCGCGCCGTGCTCAAAGAAATCCGGGAGCCAGGTTGACTGCACAACCCATACCAGAGGAACGTTGAGCACGCGACAGGTAACTGGAATCGACGGATACGACCCGGTAACGACCGCGACGGGGTTAAGCCGCCGGAGAACGGCGGCTTCGTCCTCGACACGCTGGATCATTTCTGCGTCAGTAAAGGCGGGCGTGAACTTTTCGCCGCGATCCACCTTGGCGATAAGTTCGATTTTCTCCTGCGTCAGGCGGGGTTCCATGCGCGTCAAGGTAAAGCCGTGCTTCTCGATCATGGACTCGAAATCGCCGCCGTCGGAGATGAAATGGATGTCGAAGGCCTGGCTTGCTGCGGGATGGCGCTCGATGGCTTTGGCGATCTCGACCATGCGGCTAGTCTCCGCCAGATTGAATGCGCAAGGGGCGAAAAGAATTACCTTCTTCGGCATCATCTTGCTCCAAAACCTAAATTCGAAACGGCCGACCTATGGTACGCATCTCTGCGTAGGAAAACGCAACTTTAGGAAGACGACCGCTGACATCAGTGTACGAGCCATCGGAACGCCCGCTCCACGAACGGCTTTGCGTCTTGCTCAACGCACACACCGTGAGCGATAACCAGTTTGTCGAAATCCCAGGAAAGCAGCTTTTCGAGCGATCGCCGCGCGAGGTCTCGATTCGTGAAGGACAGCCTGATATCGAGCGCAACACCGCCATACGGAGATGCAACGCCCTCCAGCTTCCACAGCGCGTTGCGAAAAGACTTGCCCTTCTCCATCGGGTGAATCTGGATCAGATCATCCAGGATGACCGTGCGCGACTGTTTATGAAAGAAGAAAATTTCTTCGATGAACGGATTGCCTTTGAAGGCCAGCTGGTCGAAGTCGTCCTTCCAGGCTTGAGGCGGCTCGTCGCCCAGAATGCCGGTGAAGGGCAGGTGTCCTTTCTTCAATGTAAACGGGGTGGGGCGGGGTGCCCATAGCTGTGCTTCGGGAAATAAGGTGTGCCACGCTGCGAGCCTCCAGACATGCCGCGGCGTCGCTGCAAGAAGGTATCTGACAGGCCCCAGTTCAGTGATGCGTTTAAGCGTATCGAACGGCACGGAGACGGGAGAATTCACCCACAACGAACCGTCGGAGAGCTTCACTACGGCCATGCGGGTCGTGAACATGACACCCATGTCGCGAACATTGGGACCGTCGACGATCCAAATGTTTTCACCGAATGTCAAGAGATCGGCCATAGATTTGCCGCTCTCAGAATATCAAACCCTCAATGATTGGCATTCCGAAAAGCGAGGTCTTCAGGATTCTCTTCAAGCGATTCGTCTTCTTGAAGCGTACGTAAAGCAAGGTTCGCGTAAACTGTACACATGTCCTCTTCTCCGACCGCTGAGAACCTGCCAAAAATGAGTTGGATCACGGCCCTCCGGGGGCGTTTGATGGCTCATCTACAACAGCGCGAGGAGCAGATATTTCTTCTTCTGTCGCTGCTGATTGGAGCGCTCACCGGGCTCGCCGTTGTCGGGTTTATCGTGGTCACCGAGAGGTTGGGAATGCGCCTCTATCCGGTGGGCAGCGCCGCGTGGAGGCGTGTGCTGGTTCCGGTGGCCGGTTCGCTGGCCATGGGCTTTCTGCTGTACCGCTATTTTCCCAACGCACGCGGCAGTGGCGTACCCCAGACCAAAGCCGCCCTCTTCGCTCGGGACGGGTTCATCTCCCTGCGCACCGTTCTGGGCAAGTTTTTTTGCACGGCGACCACGCTCGCGAGCGGCATTCCACTGGGCCGCGAGGGTCCGTCGGTTCAGGTGGGCGCGGGAATCGGATCGGTCCTCGGCCGCTGGCTCGGATTGCGCCCGGAAAAGGTGAAGGCTCTGATTCCTGTGGGAGCCGCCGCTGCCATTGCCGCGGCATTCAATACGCCGATGGCGGCTGTGTTGTTTTCCCTCGAAGAGGTCATGGGCGATATGCACGCGCCTATCCTGGGCTCGGTCGTGCTCGCCTCTGCCACCTCCTGGGCGGTCTTGCGCCTCCTGCTTGGCAATAACCCGCTATTTCAAGTGCCGCAATACACTCTGGTACATCCGCTGGAACTCGCCATTTACGCCCTGTTGGGCATCGCTGGCGGTTTTCTGTCCGTAGCCTTTACCCGGCTTTTGTTGGGAATGCGCAAATTCTTTCAGCATTTGCCCACGAGGACGCGCTGGTGGCATCCCGTCGTGGGCGGTGTGACGGTTGGACTGATGGGCTGGTTTGTGCCCCAGGTCCTGGGTGTCGGGTATACCTACGTCGGCAGCGCTTTGAATGGAACGATGGCGCTCAAGTTGATGCTGCTCCTCGTGGTCCTCAAGCTTTTTGGCATCACTGTCAGCTATGCCTCTGGAAACGCCGGTGGAATCTTTGGCCCGAGTTTATTTCTCGGCGCCATGCTGGGCGGAGCCATCGGCACTGTAGCCCATGGCTTGTTGCCGGGATACACCGCAACCCCTGGCGCTTACGCGCTGGTCGGCATGGGCGCGCTCTTCGCGGGGATCGTGCGCGCTCCCATGACATCGGTATTGATGATCTTTGAAATGACGCGGGATTACGCAGTCATAGTGCCGCTGATGATTGCAAACCTGACCAGCTTTTTCATCTCTTCCCGGTTTCAGAAGCAGCCCATCTACGAGGCTTTGGCTCATCAGGATGGCATTCATTTGCCCAGTCGCAGCACTCGCGACGAACCCAACCAGCGAACCGTGCTTCAGGTAATGCGGAGGACTCCGGAGATTCTCCCCGCTGAGATGCGTGTCCAGGATGTGTTCGAACAAACTCGTGCCAGTAAGCTCCGTATCTGGCCTGTGGCCGAGAAGGATTACTTCCTGGGAATGCTGGCCAGAGAGACACTGGGGTGCGCCGTTGTCGATGGGAGAAAAGAACAGCCGCTAAAAGACCTTGTGGAAACCCTCCATGTTCCGCACCTCCACACGGATCATGCCCTGCATCTCGCTCTCGAACGCATGAGTAAGTACCATCTCGATGTCTTGCCGGTCGTTCACCGGGCGGATATTCACAAACTCGAAGGCGTCGTGACGCTACAGGATGTGTTGAACGAGTATGGAGTTGACTGCATCAGCGGGTTGTCCGACTCCTCACACTAGAATCGGGATGCCCCAGTTCCGGATCTTCGGGCCTGGGATAGTTGCCAAATCACTTGGCGCTCAGTTCACTCGTCCAGCTCAGCTCGTTACAGTAGAATTGTGGCTTTTGCGGATCGGTCCTGGGAAACTCGGATTGGACCGGGAACCGCTCGGCGTCTAGGAGAGTCCGATTATTTCAGCGATTTTTTCAGTTGAGAAGTATACTCGGCGACCCAATCGCTTGCGCGCTGCATTGACTTGGCGCGAGAACTCCGTGTCGGATCGAAGGCTGATGCGCAGCCCTTCTTCGGAACGGCTCAGGATTTTGGCAAGCTGCCCAGTAGTCAGCAGTGGCCCCGACGATTTGAAAAACTCCTCTTTTGCGCTAGGCACCGTAATCTTCCCCCTCGGTTTCGGGATCTAGGAGATAGGGTAGCGATCACGTGAGATTGATTATAGGGCAATTTTCTGGCCAGAAAATCCCGGCAAAAGACGCCCCGCTCAGTTCGCCTTATGTGATATAATAAATGTCAGTGAGGTTGGACTGGTGTAACGCTCATCTGGCCGTGGTGTGCCGCTGAGAGCAATTGACGAAAGAGGGCACTCGTCGGGTCCATCAGCTTATCCGCTTCGGGCCTTGTGATGCACGAAACTCGATCAGGATCATCTCTCATTCTCCCCTCTGGGTATATGGCCCCTGCGATTTCGTTATCGTTGATTTTCATTTTTGGATTTCGGTGTAGGGCTGCTTCGATGTCCACATGAAGTTGCAGGTCGATGTATGGAAGAACACCGTTTGTCCTCCACAAGGCAAACAGTTCCGGCTCTATTCTCTTGGCGTTCGTCTTTTCCTGGCACGTCTTGTAGTACTTTTTGAAATGGATTTCTGCTTCGGTATAAGGAACATTGGCATCCATTGCGAAGAATGAAGTAAAACCTTCTGGAATGTGGCATCCAACTGAATCACTCATGAAATCTCGGTCGGCCTCTACCGCATCATTGCCAAGAATAGAATTATGGAAATAAATCTTGGAATCCTTTGCCTTCCATAGAGATAAGAGGCTCTTGAACTTTTCCAAGTATCTCGCTATCGCTCCGTGCCCGTGAGAGATGCGAGGAGGCTTCGAATTGGATTTGTATCCCTCTGTATCATCACGTCTGGCATACCATATCCCGTTGTCCGGAAATGGCGCATCGTGTTTGATGCGGCCAAGAACATGGTCCATGAAATCTCGTTTTTCGGAATCCAAGAGGGCATATATTGAGAGAAAATCCGTTACTGTCATTGGTCGAACTGGATCACGTCCTCTTTTGACAAGATTTACCGTCGCAAAGTCAATGATATGGCTATACTTCTTTACCAGTGCGTCAACTGCGAGGATTGGGACTTGCTGGAGTTGCATAAGAATCTGATCAAATCCAAGATCACGTTCGAATGGAAAGCGTTTATCTGAGGAGCGCGCCACGTGTCCATCCGCAATTTCTTGCCAGAAGAGTTTCAGGTCAATACGGAATGCAAGCTGCATCAGCCAATCAAGAGGCAGGGTTAAGTTCGAGAGGCCGTCATAGGCTTCCAATCTAAACCACGCTGGAATAGCAAGTTTCTCGCAGCGCTTTCGATTTGCCATCTTTCTTCCTTTCGTTCTGCCAGCTATTTCAACGACCTTTTCTGCTCGGAAGAAGATCGAGCTTTTCAACCAAATCCTCTGCCCGCAGATGCGTGTAGCGTTTGAGCATCTGCATCGACTTGTGGCCGCTGATGGCGGAGACTTCCTGGTCAGAGAATCCG
>Ga0187863_10001293_pt1 | contig 20310 bp, 19 predicted proteins | sample June2016WEW_11_1_FD_132975 | JGI IMG/M metagenome (GOLD analysis project Ga0187863, IMG submission 132975) | Peatland microbial communities from SPRUCE experiment site at the Marcell Experimental Forest, Minnesota, USA - June2016WEW_11_10 | ecosystem: Environmental > Terrestrial > Soil >... | reverse complement strand
GGGTGCATCGCCACGTGGGTATGCAGGTTGACGAAGCCGGGAACGATGGCTAGCCCGCCCGCCTCGACCACCTCCGCCCCCTCGGTGGGGGCGCGGGGACCGACATGGGCAACGCGTCCCGATTCGACCCGGACGTCGGCCCGAACGACCCGGCGGGCCGGGTCCTGGGTGACGACGAGCGCATTTCGGAAGACCTTCGGCGCCGAAGGGCTCGGGGCGGTCACGGGAGACCTCTCGGGGGCGGGGCGGCGAGCTCCCGCTCGGTGGTCGGGCTGTTCACCTCAGCGGCGGCGACCTCGGGCAGGTCCCGGAGCCCCTCGCGGGTCCGGGCCTCGATCGGCCCAAGACCGCGGAGCAGACCCTTCACCCAGGGCCGGGTGAAGACGACGACGATGGGAACGATCGCGAGGACGACGAGGATCACGTCGACCCAGACCCCGGGCACCCAGGCCGCGCTCGGCATCCCGAGGATGGTCGCTCCGGTGTTCGGGATGAGGACGACCGCGCTGACCAGGGCGAGGACCAGCGCCACGTAGGCGATGCCCAGCATCCGGATGTTCGAGGTGTTGGCGTAGGCCGCGATCTGGTTCGAGACCTCCCCGAGGCGGTTGGTCGCCTCCGACAGGTGGTTCGCCTCGGCGGCGGTGCGGAGGGCGAGCAGGTCGCGAAGGGACTGGCCGACGGCCGCGGAGTAGTCCTCGAGGTGCGAGAACTCGGACTGGATCCGGGGGAGGGCCTTCTCCAGCCCGCGGAAGCGCTCCCCGAACGGACCGTCCAGTTCCAGGACGGCTACCGAGAGGCGGCCGATCGACTTGCGGATCGACCGGTGGATGTGGGTGAGGCGTCCCAGCTCCTCGAGGGATATGGTCGACCAGTGGTCCTCGATCGCGTCGACGCGTTCGCCGAGTGCCTCGAGGCGCTCGAGGTAGGATCGCGCGCCGGCCTGGAGCAGGTTCACCAGGTCGGCCGTGGACTCGGCCAGGCGCAGGCTTTCGGTGAGGAGGCTCGTGGGCGGCGCGGGTCCGAGCCGATGCACCCCGTCGGGGGTGACCCAGATCCCGTGGGGGGTCTCCCGGCCCGCCGGGTCGAGGGTCGTGACCAGGATGACGGTACCGCCGGCGCCGTGGAGCACCGCCCGGGACGGGAGCCCCGGCCCGGTGAAGCCGACCGCTCGGAGCGCCTCCGGGACCGTCGCTTCGGTTCTCGAGGAGTCTGCCACGCCCGCCCGCCTAGATGTCGAGGTTCGTCACCTCGACGGCATGCTCCTGGATGTAGGCACGACGGGGCTCGACCTCTTCCCCCATCAGGATCTGGAACAGGGCGTTCGCCCGGCCGGCGTCGTCGACCGTGACCCGCAGGAGCGTCCGGGCCCCCGGGTGCATCGTGGTCTCGGCGAGCTGGTCGGCGTTCATCTCCCCAAGTCCCTTGTACCGCTGGATCACCACGCCCTTCATCCCGCCGTACTCGGCGAGGACCTGGTCGCGCTCGTCGTCCGAGTAGGCGTAGGCGAGCTTGCTGCCCTTCTGGATCCGGTAGAGCGGGGCCTGGGCGATGAAGACGTGTCCCTCGGTGATCAGTACCGGCATCTTGCGGTAGAAGAGCGTCAGCAGCAGCGTCCGGATGTGCGAGCCGTCGACGTCCGCATCCGTCATCAGGATGATCTTGTGGTACCGGAGCCGGGAGACGTCGATCTCGTCGCCGATCCCGATGCCGATCGCGGTGATCAGCGCGCGGATCTGCTCGTTCTGGAGCATCTGGTCGAGCCGGGCCTTCTCGACGTTGAGGATCTTGCCCCGCAGCGGCAGGATCGCCTGGAACTCGCGGTCGCGGCCCTGCTTGGCCGTCCCGCCGGCGCTGTCGCCCTCCACGATGAACAGCTCGCACTGGGCGGGGTCCCGGGAGTGGCAGTCGGCGAGCTTCCCGGGAAGCCCTCCTCCCTCGAGGAGACCCTTCCTCCGCGTGAGCTCGCGCGCCTTCCGTGCCGCTTCTCGTGCCTGTGCCGCTTGGACCGCCTTCGCGATGAGCGTCTGCCCGACCGCCGGATGCTCCTCGAGGAACTCGGCGAGCTTGTCGTGAACGGCGCTCTCGACCTGGCCCTTCACTTCCGAGTTGCCGAGCCGGGCCTTGGTCTGACCCTCGAACTGGGGCTCGAGGACCTTGATGGAGAGCACCGCAGTGAGCCCCTCCCGGACGTCCTCGCCGGTCAGGCTCTCCTTGTCACCTTTGACGAACCCGCGTTGGCGGGCATAGTCGTTCAGGGTCCGCGTGAGCGCGGCGCGTAGCCCGACCACGTGGGTACCCCCGTCGACCGTGTTGATATTGTTGACGAACGCGAGGGTCGTCTCGTTGTACCCGTCGTTGTACTGCAGTGCGACCTCGATGTCGGTGGTGTCGCGCTTCGCGTGCAGGTAGATGGGCGGCTTGAACAGCGCGGTGACCGCCTGGTTCGTGTCCTCGACGAACTCGGAGATCCCTCCCGCGTGGTGGAACGACTCGGAGGTATGGTCGCGCTCGTCGCGGAAGTTGATCGTGACGCCGGCGTTGAGGAACGAGAGCTCCTTCAACCGACGGGAGATCGTCTCCTTGTCGAAGACGACGGTCTCGAGCACGGTCCCGTCCGGCTTGAAGCGAGTCTCTGTACCGGTCGAGTCCGCCGTCCCCGTGGTGACCAGCGGAGCGACCGGGGCCCCGTGCTCGTATCGTTGGAAGTAGGCGTGGCCGTTCCGCCGGACCCGGACCTCCAGCCACTCGGAGAGCGCGTTGACCACGTGGACGCCGACCCCGTGGAGCCCGCCCGAGACCTTGTACGTGTTCCGGTCGAACTTCGAGCCCGCGTGGAGCACGGTCATGACGATCTCGAGGGCCGGTTTGTGGTACTTGGGGTGTTCCTCGACCGGGATCCCTCGGCCGTTGTCGCGGACCGAGCAGGAGCCGTCCTCGTGCAGGGTGACGTCGATCTCCGTGCACGCTCCGGCCAGCACCTCGTCGATCGAGTTGTCGACGACCTCGGAGACCAGGTGATGCAGGCCCCGGGCGTCGGTCGAACCGATGTACATTCCGGGGCGTTTGCGAACGGCCGAAAGGCCCTCCAGGACCTGGATGGAACTCGCGTCGTACGCTAGGGGTTGGATAGTGTCCTGGGCCATCGGAAACCGTCAGTGAAAACCGACGTATTGAGACGAGCCGGGCATGCGTTATAACGCTTGGGCCGGGCAGGAAAAATGACCCCTCCGGGCGACCTGTTTTTCGGGTCCGGACGAGGGGTTTCTGGGTGGCGTCGCAGAGCCCCCGGTTCCGACGCGACGGTCGCTCGGGACGCCCCATCTCGGGCCTCGAGAAGCCCTAATAACGCGGGGCACCTCCTCGGCGATGCCGCCCATGCCCGACGAGCTGAACGAGACCCCGGAGCCGGAGCCCCGACCGGGCAGCGCCTCCGAGTCGGCCCCCGCCACGACCGAGGCGGCCGAGGATTGGGCGACTCGGTACAAGTACCTCTTCGCCGATTTCGAGAATTTCCGCCGCCGGACCGAGCGCAGCCGGGAGGCGATCACCCGCCAGGCTCGCTCCGGGGTCATCCGCGAACTGCTGCCCATCTTCGAGGCGTTCCGCTCGGCGCGGAGCGCCGTGGCTTCGCTCCCACCGACCGACCCCGTCCGCCACGGCCTCGAGCTGCTCGACCGGGAGTGGTCGACCTTCCTGAAGCACGAGGGGGTCGAGCCGATCGCCGCCGTCGGCCAGCCGTTCCGTCCCGACGAGCAGGAGGCGGTGGGGGAGGCGCCGACGAGCCCCGACATCCCCGAGGGGACCGTGGCGGAGATCGTGCAGCAGGGATACCGGTTCTTTGGCGGCGTCCTCCGGCCGGCCAAGGTGGTGGTCGCCCGGTCGCCGCCCGAGGCCGGAACCGAGGTCGCGCGGACGGAGGAGTCTCCGTGACCGATTCCTCGGACATTTCCGGCTTCTACCGAAAGTCGATCGCGGAGCGTCGCGCCGTGGCGCAGCAGTGGGCGGGCCTCTCCGACGAGGAGGCCCGGGCGTGGGAGTTCCCACCCGGCGTCGACCCCAGCGTCTTCGACCGGATGATCGAGAACGTGATCGGGGTCATGCCGCTCCCGCTCGGCGTAGCGACGAACTTCCGGATCAACGAGAAAGACTACCTCGTGCCGATGGCGATCGAGGAGCCGAGCGTCGTCGCCGCCGCCTCCAACGCGGCGAAGGTGGCGCGGGCGGCCGGGGGGTTCTTCGCCCAGAGCACCGACCCGGTGATGATCGGGCAGGTCCAGATCATGGACGTCCACGACCCGGCGGCGGCCCGGCTCCGGATCCTGCATCACCGAGACCAACTGCTCGCGTCGGCGAACGCGAAGGACCCGGTCCTCGTCAAGTTCGGGGGTGGAGCGAAGGAGATCGAAGTCCGCATCCTCCCCTCGCCGCGGGGAACGATGGTGGTCGTCCACCTGCTGGTCGACGCCCGGGACGCGGGCGGGATGAACGCGGTCAATACCATGTGTGAGGCGCTGGCCCCGGAGCTCGCCCGCCTCGCGGGGGGCCGCTCCGTGCTCCGCATCATCTCGAACCTCGCGGTGCACCGGCTCGCCCGGGCCCGTGCGACGTTCCGAGCCGACCAGCTGGCGACCGATACCATGACCGGCGCCGCCGTGGTCGAGGGGCTCCTCGACGCGTATGCCTTCGCGGTGGCCGACCCGTTCCGCTGTGCGACGCACAACAAGGGGATCATGAACGGCATATCGAGCGTCGTGATCGCGACCGGCAACGACTACCGGGCGATCGAGAGCGGCGCCCACACGTTCGCGGCCTGGCAGGCCGCTCCCGCCGGAGCGGTCGTGCGCCCGCTGACCACGTACGAGAAGGACCGCGAGGGCAACCTGGTCGGTACGATCGAGTTCCCCGCCCCCGTCGGACTGATCGGCGGAGCCACGGCCGTCCATCCGACGGCGAAGGCGAACGTCAAGCTCCTCCGTCTCAAGTCGGCCCGGGAACTGGGTGAAGTGCTGGCCGCGGTTGGCCTCGCCCAGAACTTCTCCGCCCTCCGGGCGCTCGCGACCGAAGGGATCCAGCGGGGGCACATGGAGTTGCACGCCCGGAACCTCGCGGTCAGCGCCGGGGCGCATCCCGACGAGGTCGAGCGGGTGGTCGCCCGCCTGATCGCGGAGAAGGCGATCCGGTTCGACCGGGCGAAGGCGATCCTCGACGAGCTGCGGGCCGCCGGATGAAGGTCGGGGTCCTCGCGCTCCAGGGAGACGTCCCGGAACACTTGCGGGCGCTGGGCGGCGTCGTCCCGGAACGCTCGCTCGTCCCCGTGCGTCGGGCCAAGGACCTCGACGACCTGGACGCGCTGTTCCTTCCCGGCGGCGAGACGACCACGATATCGCGGCTCCTCGCCGAATCGGGGGTCTGGACCGCGCTGGCGCACCGCCTGGCCGAGGGATTCCCCGTCCTCGGGACCTGCGCCGGCCTCATCCTCCTCGCGCGCGACCTCGCTCCCAGCGTGGCCGGCCAGGACCCCCCCACCTTCGGAGTCTTGGACGTCCGGGTCCGCCGGAACGACTACGGCTCGCAGCGGGAATCGTTCGAGGCCCCGGTACTGGTCGACGGACTCGGCTCGCGGACGTTCCCGGGAGTGTTCATCCGCGCCCCCCGGATCCTCGGGGTGGGAGCGGACGCACAGCCGATCGCCTGGCTCGGCGAGGAGATCGTCGGCGTCCGGTCGGGGCCGGTCTGGGGGCTGGCCTTCCATCCCGAGCTCGCCGGCGACCCCCGGGTCCACCGGGCGTTCCTCCGCGCGACCGTCAAGCGTCGCTAGCGGAGCGCGAAGAACAGCTCGAGCGCGAGGACGACGAGCAGGACGGCCCCGACCAGGGCCGCCGCGACCTTCGTCCCCCGCGAAACGTCCTTCCACCGGCCGAAGAAGATCGGGACCGGGCCGAGGAGCAGGAGGCCCCCCATCTCTTCCGGTGGGGCTACGTCGTGCGGTCGGGCGCCGGCGAGCGGCACCGCGCCCTCGGGAGGATCCCACGAGAGGAACGCGAGGGGCACGGCGAGGAATCCGACGAGCAGCAGCACGACACCGCCGAGGAACTCGACCGAGTTGCCGGAGACGACGGGGATGATCGCGAACAGGGTGACCGAGGCGGTCCCCCGGAGGACCGCGTCCGCGACGAAGATCGCGCCCGCGGCCAGCAGCACCACGGGTACCCAGCCGGTCCGGGGCATCACGACTCCCAGGGAGGTCCCGGGACAAGAGGGTGCCGAACCTCTAGTGGTAGGTGTCGAAGCGGTACGGTTCCATCGGAAGCTCCCCGAGCGCCATCAGGAACTCGGGGGGCGTGAGCACCGGCTTCGGGTAGTTCGCGCTGTCGTCGAGGGCGATGCGCGGGCAGGCGGTGTTCACGTACGCGTCCAGCGCGCGGCCCTCGAGGTCCCGGGGGTCGAGCCGGTCGAACATCAGGATCTCCGCCTCGCGCCCCCGGGCACGGGCCCGCTCCTGGAGCGCGAGGGCGGTGGGAGAACGGTTCTGGCCACCGAACGTCGAAACGAGGATCCCCCAACGCCGGGCGTCCCGCACCGTCGCGACCGTGAGCAGACGTCGCCGGATGAGCCCGGCGCGGTCGATCGGCGGCTCGAGGGTGTTCTGCAGCGGGTCGAGCGACCAGACCGGCCGGTCGACCGCGAACGCGAGGCCGACCGGATGGAATCGGCCCGTGCCGAGGAACAGGAACCCATCGACATCGGCCTGCACCGCCTCCGCCCCCGTATAGTTGCATCCGAGCGCTTGGGCCGCGTAGGCGAGCCGGCGGTCCCCCCGCCCGACACGGACCTCGAACCCCCGCTTCGCAAGCGCATCCGAGAGCGTCGGGACGAGGTCGAGGTGCTGAACGGACGCCACCAGTCCCAGGCGCCGGGGAAGCCGCTCCCGCTCGACCATCTCGGCGAGCCGCTCCACGTCGCCCGCCGGCTCGCGCATCTCGACGAAGTACGTCGGACGGGGCAGCGCGACGTTCGGGATCGGCGCGTGGCCCAGCACGACGGCGACGTCCGCGCGGGGCGCCTCGTCCCGGGAGGGGAAGTCGCACGCCCCGAAGCACGCCCGAGCCGCCAGCACCACCGGCGTTCCGGTCGCCGTCCGGAGCCGATCCACGAGCTCGGTCGCGTTGCGGATGAGTCCGGCGGGCACCTGCAGGACGATGCGGCCGGGCCGCGCCTTCCGGAGCGCCTCGAACAGCTCCTCGCCCACGACCGGGAAGACCCGGGCGTCGGGGGCCGGGTGCGTCGCATCCTCCATGAGGTCGAGCCGAGCTAGGGAGGGCGGCTAAGGGTTTCGGGGCGCGGGTCGGAGACGCTCGAGGAGCCGTGCCACCGCGGTCCGGTTGTCGTCGTAGTGGAGCCGTCGGATCGCCTCGGCCGAGTCGACCCACTCGGAAGCGTCGTGCTCGGCGCTCAGCTGCGGCTCGAAGCCGGCCGCCACCTCGACTCCGTAGGCGTGCAGCCGCCAGACCTCCCCGTTGTCGGCGCGGAACGGGACCTCCCAGTCGAGCGAGACCACGTGGATCGGAGTGCGAAGCCCGGTCTCCTCGTGGAGTTCGCGGCGGAGCGCGGCGAGCAGGGTCGCGTCGCCCGGGTCGACCTTCCCGCTGACCGGCACCCAGATCGAGCCCCGCGACGGCGGCCGCCGGAACAGGAGGATCCGCAGCGGTCGGGCCGAGTAGAGGTACCCCTCCACGCACTCCCGGGCGATCGGCTCGTCGGGGCGGGGAGCGGCCCCGGGGGGCGTCGCGGGCATGGAGTTGCCCGCGCGCTACCGCCGGCGCGTCATGAGCTTCATGATCGCTTCGGCCGGGGCGCCGTCGGACTGGAGGAGCGCTTCGATCGCTTCGCTGCGCGAGACCTGAGCCTGGTCCATGACGAGCTGGATGTCCTCGTCCGGGGGTCCTGCGGGCGCCGCGGGGGCGGTCGCAGCGGCCGGGGCCGCGCCCGGTGCCGCGGGAGTCCCGGCGCCCCGGGGTCGGATCTCGGGGGTGCCCACGACCTGGTAGGTCCGGACCCCCTGGACGGTGAGGGCGGTGACCTCGGGCGCGGTGAACACGTGGTCCTTCGTCTTCGTGCGCACGATCACCTGCTCGACGTCGGGGATCTCCTCCGTCGTCATGCCGAGGCGGCGCATCATCATCTGCATCTGGCGCTGGTTGCGCGGGCCCCCCGGGATCATCGCTCGCCCCCGGCTACTCGTCCTCGGCCGTGGCGGAACGGATCTTCCGCTCGAGCTCCGGGTCGACGGCTTCGGTGTCCTCTTCGCTGCCGCGCGCCGGTCGACGGCGTCCGTTCGTCCGACGCGACTCCTGGCTGCGTTGGACCTGGCTCGTCAGTTCGTCCATGAGGCCCGAGATCCCGGCCATGAGGTTCCATCCGGTGTGGGAGGCGTAGAAGATCCCGGCGTCCGTATGCAGCCGCGCCTCGACCGTCAGGTCCGACGTCCGGTGGGTCGAGTGCGGGCTCAGGTGGAGGCTCAACAGGATGGGACGCACGTGGTGCGCGATCCGCTTGAGGGAGCCGGCGACCAGGTGGTCGATGTCGGCGAGCAGACCCGGGTCGCTCGAACCGCGGAGTCCCGTGACCTCGACGTAGACGTCCTCGACCCCGCCGCGGCCGTGACCCGTGGGGGTGATACCGACGACGAGGGTCAGGAGGTCCGTCTGGGCGACGATCCGAGTCGGGCGTCCATTTTCGACGACGAAGACGCTCGAGATCTTCTCGCGGGTCATGAGGCTCGCCGCCTCCATCGCGTCGGATCCGGCGGCGACGGTGAACGCCGGGGAGCGCATGATCGAGCTGACCTCGACGTCCAGCGCGGAACCCTGGGTCTGGGTATCGAGCTTCCCGCCGACGGTCGGGCGCCAGAGGACCGCGCCCAGATCCTCGAGTCCGACGGCCCCGACCAGGCGGCCCTTCTTGTCGACGACCGGGAGCGCGTGCTCCTCCAGCAGCCGGATCTGGCCGAACAGGTGGCGGACGGTGTCGCTCTCGCGGACGAAGTAGGAGGCGGAGCGCCCGATCTTCTCCACCGGCGCTCGGCCGAGACCGGAGAGCGAAGGAAGCGCTCGGATCAGGTCGGTACGGCTGATGACCCCGAGCAGCTCGCCGCGCCGCCCGACCACCGGGGCCGCGCGGAGCCCCGTGGCGAGCAGGTCGGCGGCCACTTCCGGCAGCGTGGAGGCGGGGGTGACGAGCGGCGGGACGACGAGCAGGTGGCCGACCTTCGTGGCGACCGACCGGCTCGAGCGGCGGGCGATCGTCTCGAACGTGATCATCCCGAGCAGCCGGCGCCCCTGCAGGATAGGGATCTCGTGGATGCTCCGGCTCCGCATCAGGCCGAGGGCGCGTGAGATCGGCGCGTCGTGGGGAAGGGTCACGGGACGGGCGGTCATCAGTTCCCCAGCGAGCGGCCATGCAACGGGCATGTTCGTGCCATCCGGGGCGGAGGCTTTAGCCGTTACAGTGCGCGGGCACTCCGTTCAGGGGAGCGGTCGCGCCATCTGGTATCCGTTCTCGCCGTCCGAGTAGTACCCCTTCAGCAGGTCGACCACCGAGAACTGGTACCGGGCGTAAAACCGGATCGCGGTCGCGTTGGAGACCCGCACCTCGAGCGTGGCCCGCCGGAAGCCCCGGGCCCGGCAGCGGTCGAGGAACGTCGACATGAGCAGGTTGCCGATCCCCACCTCCCGGTGGTGGCGGTCGACCGCGAACATCAGCACCCGGGCCTCCCGGTCGACCTGGGAGACCCCGAGGAGGAACCCGACCGGGACCTCGTCCGGGTCCGCCGCGACAAGGAACCCCTCCGGCCACTCCGCGCTCAGCGACGGGTAGAGCCCGGGGTCGTAGTGCTCGTGCAGCGCGTCGGCGACGATCGCCGAGACGAACGGCACGTCGCTGGGGCGGAAGCCTCGGAGCGTGACCGCGGGGCGGTCCTCGGGCATCGGTACCGACCGGGGGGTCGGAGCGGTATCAGCGATACATCTCACCCGGCCCTTCGGGTTCGGCGGTGCGCATGGCCGACATCGAGTCTCGGGTCTGTCGGAGGGTGCGCCGGACCCCCTCCTCGATCTCGCGGGCCTTCTCGCGGAGCGGTTTGGTGTCGAGGGCGAGGAGCGGTACGAGCGGGTTCAGGGTCTCGATCACCTTGGCGGCCGCGCGCGCATCGGGGTAATCCTTGTGTGCCTGCGCGACGAAGCATAGCACCGGCAGCGTGCGGCTGATGGCGCCGAGGAGGAGACCGCCCGCGAGACCGGTGACCACGCCGTTGGCGGCCGCGAACTGGTACTTCTCCAGGAGCGGGGCCGCCGCGCGGTTCGACATCGCGACCACCCGGGCATCCCCGCCGACCTCGGTGTCGATCGGCTGTCCCTCGATGGCAACGACGAACTGGACCCCCTTGCGTTCGGCCCAGTCGAGCAACACCCGGCCGAGCTCGTTGAGCATGCCCGGCGAGGGTTGGATGTCGGCGATGAGGACGACGAGCTGGTCGCACGAGCGGTCGACGCCGCAGACGAGCTTGCTCGCGTAGAAGCGGACGGGGGCGCTCACCACCCCCTCCTCCATGACGACGGTGGGCGGGAACTCCTCGCTGATCATGTAGGCGATCGGGCTCATGTCGAGCGCGTGGACGAGGTAGGAGGCGGCGACCGACCCGACCAGGCCGTGCGTCGGGAACCCCACGACCAGCATGGCCCCCTTGAGGGGTTCATCCCGGGTGTCGACGATGCGGATTCCTGCGCCTTCCATGAGGACCGGGCCCGGGGTGGGCCTCCCGACCACCGTGCGGCGGCTTATTGTACTTTTGTTGGGGGAATCCTGTCCCGGGACGCAGGGGGCTGTCGCAAACTCCGCTCCAAACTGCACGCGAACGCCCCGAAGTAACGGGCCGACGACGTCGGATTGCCGAGGGCGGGTTGCGCGCTAGCCCGTAACACCCTCCGTCGGCGTCCGGAGGGCCAACCCTTAAAGAGGGGGTCAGGACATTGAGAGCCCGCTTGGGACCCATGAAAGTTCTCGTAACCGGCATCGATGGATATTCCGGCTGGCCGCTCGCCCTCCACCTCATTTCCCGCGGCCATGAGGTCGTCGGGATCGACAATTTTGTCACCCGGAAGCGGGTCAAGGAGGTCGGAAGCTGGTCCGCGACCCCCATTCCCTCGTTCGCCCGCCGCCAGGCGGCGGTGAAGGAGATCTTCGGGAAGGACCTCGGGTTCTACCGCGGCGATCTGCAGAACTACGAGTTCGTGCACCAGGTGCTCCAGAAGGAACGCCCGGATTCGATCGTGCATCTGGCCGAGCAACGCAGCGCCCCCTACTCGATGATCGACGTCCACCACGCCGTCGCGACGCAGGTGGAGAACCTGACCGGGACGCTGCACATCCTGTACGCCATGAAGGACGCCTGCCCCGACGCCCACCTCGTCAAGATGGGCACGATGGGGGAGTACGGGACCCCGAACACCGACATCCCCGAGGGGTTCTTCGACGTCGAGTTCAACGGCCGCAAGGACCACATGCCCTTCCCGCGCCAGGGCGGTTCCTGGTACCACTGGAGCAAGGTGTTCGACTCCGGGGACGTCATGTTCGCCTCCAAGATCTTCAACCTCCGCACGACCGACGTCATGCAGGGCGTCATCTACGGGGTCCGGACGGCCGAGATCACCGACGACCGCCTCCTGACCCGGTTCGACTTCGACGAGACCTGGGGCACGGCGCTCAACCGCTTCATCGCGCAGGCCGTCCTCGGCGCTCCGATCACCCCGTACGGACGGGGCGAGCAGAAGCGCGGCTTCCTCGCGCTAGAGGATTCGATGCAGTCCCTCCGCCTCGCCGTCGAGCACCCGGCCCAGCCGGGCGAGTATCGCGTCTTCAACCAGTTCGACGCCTCCTACTCCGTGAACGAGCTCGCCGACCGCGTGGCCCGGATCGCGGCGGAGTTCGGCCTCAAGCCCGTGATCGAGCACCCTGCCGACCCGCGGGTCGAGGCCGAGCAGCACTACTACAACCCGCTCCACGACCATCTCCCCGCGCTCGGCTACCAGCGGACCCGCGAGCTGGACGAGGTCGTCCGGGAGATCTTCACCGACATGATCCGATTCCGCCGGCGCCTCGAGGCCCGCCGCCACGTCGTCGTCCCGACGGTGCAATGGCGCGTGCCCGACAGCCGACCCCTCCTCGCCGCGCGCGAGGGGCCGGAACGCGCCGAGCCGACGCCTCCGCCGGGATCCCCCTCGATCAGCAGCCCCGCCTGATCAGGTTCGCGATGCAGGCCGTCCTCACCCTCGCGGGCGAGGGCACCCGTATGCTGCCCTGGAGCCGGGGCCTGCGGAAGGAGTTCCTTCCGCTCTACGACCGCGGCGAGGACGGCAGCCTGGTGCTCAAGCCGGTGGCCCACCTCGTCGTCGAGTCGCTCATCGCGGCCGAGGCCGACCTCGTGAACGTCGTCGTCCAGCCCCGGGACGCGGGCGCGGTCCAGGCGTACTTCACCGTCGACCATGAGTTCCTGAAGCGGCATCACCACCACGCGGACCGCCTCGTGGAGACCCGCCGGTTCTACCGTACCCTCGACGCCCTCCGGTTCGTGTACACGCTCCAACCTCGGCCCGCCGGGTTCGGGGACGCTGTCCTGCGGACCTATCCGGTGATCGGCCAGAAGCCGTTCCTGCTCCACGCCGGTGACGGGATCGTCGTCGAACCCGAGCGGGGTACCGCGCTGCGGACGATGGCGGAGCTGCGCGAGCGGGAGAACCTGGACGCCGTGGTGCTGGCCCGGACGGTCGCCGACCCCCGACGCTACGGGGTGTTCGAGGGCCGGCTCGGGAAGAAGGTCGGCGCCTACCCCCGCATCGATGTCTCCCGCATGGTCGAAAAGCCCGAGCACCCGAAGACCCACTGGGCGGCCGCCGCGGTCTACGCCTTCGGACCCCGGTTGTTCCCGGCGCTCGAGGCGGTCCGCAAGGACGACCGCACCCACGAGCTGGAGCTGACGGCCGGCATCCAGCAGATGATCGCCGACGGGGGCCGGGTCGCGGCCCTGCTTCTGAGCGCGAAGACCGGAACCTGGCGATCGGTCGGGTCCCCGGAAGGGTACGGCCGCGCCCTGGAGGCGACCCGAAAGGTCGCCGTTCGAGCCGCACCGGCCCGCCGGAACGATTAAGTCAGTTCCGGCCTTGGCGGCGCATTGTACCTACTGGTTTTACCGTCAGGGATGAGGTCTAGACTCCGATGAAGCGCCAGATGGTCGACATGCTGGCGGAGTTGATCAAGATCCCGAGCGACCCGCCCTCCGACAAGCAGGAGGTGCTGGACTATGTGCAGTCGTTCACCGACCAGATCCACATGCGCAACACGCTGTTCGGCGACGCCTCGGCGCCGAGCCTGCTCGCGGAGTACGGTCAGGGCGGGGTCGTCCTCTCCGGCCACCTCGACACTCCCCCGATCGGGGACTACTGGAGCTTCTCCCAGAGCCAGCTTGCCTCCGGGCGGATGTACGGCCGTGGAGCCGCCGACATGAAGGGCACCGTCGTCGCGATGCTCGAGGCGGCGCAGGACCTCGTCACGCGAAAGATCCCGGTCGTGCTGGCCTTCACGACCGACGAGGAGACCACGATGCAGGGTGCCGTCGCGCTCTCGAAGACGCTGCCGCTCCGGCGCGCGAAGGCGGTCGTGGTCGGGGAGCCGACCGGGCTGCGCGTCGCCTACGCCGAGAAGGGCGTCCTCGACCTCGCGATCGAGACGCGGGGGAAGGCCGCGCACGGCGCGATGCCGCACCTCGGCGAGAACGCCATCGGCAAGATGATGCGGATCCTCCGCGGGCTCGAGTCGTTCAAGGGCCGGATCGCGCATCCGGAGCTCGGCTCGGTCACGATGAACCTCGGCACGTTCCACGGCGGCAGCCGGCTCAATGTCGTGCCGAACAAGGCGACGAGCGAGGTCGACATCCGGTTCCCTCCGCCCTACACGCCGGAGCAGCTCTACCAGGAGGTCGAGGAGCACCTCCGCCGCATCAAGACGCCGTTCACGCTCCGCCGGATCCTCACGATGCCAGCCGTGCAGATCGACCCGAACTCCGACCACGTCCGGATCCTGCGGGAGGTGGCGCAGGCCGAGACGACGGTCCTCGTCCACGCCTCCGAGGCCGTCCACTACACCCAGGTGAACCCCCGCGTCGTGATCTTCGGCGCCGGCGAGGAGGAGCTCTCCCACCAGGCGAACGAGTACGTCAAGATCGAGGCGGTCGCCCGCGCGACCGAGGTCTACAAGAAGTATGCCCAACGGCTCGCCGCCGGTCGCGGCCCCGCGGCGTAGGCGCGCCGGGCCGCGGGCTCCGACCCCACGCTTATCAAGGGCCCGTCGCGGTACCTCCGACCGGTGAAGATCGCTCAGGTATCGACCCGCTATCCGCCGGGCCCGGGGGGCGTCGAGCGGCACGTGGCGGAGGTCGCCTCCCGGCTCGGGACCCGCGGCCACCGCGTGGACGTGTACGCGAGCGACCTCTACCGTGAGTTCCCCTGGCAGCGGCTCGGTCCCGAGGTGCCGCGGGAGGAGACCCGTCCCTTCGGGGCGGTCCACCGCCTGCGCGTCCGATCCCTGCCGGGGCCGCTGCACTATCCGTTCTTCCGGGGGCTGGGGGCCGCGTTCGCGCGCGACCGCCCCGACGTCGTCCACGTCCACACCTACGGGACGGACCAGGTCGCGGTGGCGCAGCGGTTCGGCCGGAAGACCGGGACCCCGTTCGTGCTCACCGCCCACTTCCATCCGATCTGGTCGATCGAGGGCGGATGGATTCGGCACCGCCTGCGGGCATTCTACGACCGCCGATCGGCCGGACCGATCGTGCGCGCGGCGGCCCGGGTGATCGTGCAGACGCGGGAGGAGGAACGCCTCCTGGGGACCCTTGGGCTCGGGCTCCGGCGGGTCGACGTGATCCCGCCCGGCTACGCGCCCCTCTCCACGGTCGCGCCCCCCGGCACATTCCGCACCCGGTACCAGATCCCCGGGCCGTACGTCCTGTTCGTCGGCCGGCTGGCGTCGAACAAGGGTCTCCTGCCGCTCGTCGAGGCGTTCGCCGCCGTCGCCCGGGACCATCCGGACGCCACCCTCGTTCTCGTGGGCGAGGACGGAGGGATGCGGGCGGGGGTCGAGGCGGCCGGGACCCGGCTGGGCCTGGGGCCGCGTCTCCGGATCGTGGGGCATGTGGGGGAGGACGCCGTCCTCGCCGACGCCTACCGGGAGGCCCGGATGACGGTGCTGCCGAGCGAGTACGAGGCGTTCGGCCTCGTGCTGCTCGAGTCGCTGGCCCAGGGGACTCCCGTCGTGGCCTCGCGCGTAGGCGGCATCCCCGAATTCGTGCCCGACGGCAAGGCCGGGTTGCTGGTGACCCCGAACGACGCGGGAGAGCTCGCCCGCGCGATCGGACGGCTGTGGGAAGACCCCGCGCTCGGCCGACAGTTGGGCACCTACGGACGCGACCAGGTGGTCCCCGTCTACACCTGGGACCGGTTGGTCGACCGTCTGGAGGCGCTCTACCGCGAGGTGAGGTCGGGGACGTGAAGATCGCCCAGGTCACGCTCCGCTTCGATGCGCCCGGTGGGGTCGAGACGAACGTGCGGGAGGTCTCCCGGCGCCTGCGCGCCGCGGGCGAGGACGTCGAAGTCTACTCGAGTGACCTGTACGACGAGGCCGGGTGGGACCGCCGGACGAACTACGCCCCGATGGTTGACGGCGTCCCGGTCCATCGGTTCCCCGTCCGGAAGCGGCTCATCCCCGGGCTCACGATGCCGATGATGGTCGGCCTCATGGACGCCCTCGCCTCGAGCGGCGTGGACGTGGTCCACGCCCACTCGCACCGGTACGGTCACGTCCTCGAGGCCGCGGCGGTGGCGGAGCGAAGGAACATCCCCCTGGTCGTGTCCACCCACTACCACCCCGCGGACCACCGCGAACCCGCCTGGAAACGGGGGATGCTGCGCCTCCAGGACGTCGGGTTCGGAGCCACGGCCTACCGGGTCGCCCGCGCCCTGGTGGTCGAGACCGAGCGGGAGGCGAGCCTCGTCCGCGAGTTCGCGCCGGCGGACCGCATCCACGTGATACCGCCCGGGATCGACCTCGCGGAGTGGTCCCGCCCCGGACCAGATACTCCTCCCCCGGGCCTACCGCCCGAGTACTTCCTCTTCTTCGGCCGGGTCGCCCCGAACAAGGGGATCCCCTACCTGGTCGACGCGATCGCGCAGCTGCCGCCCGCGCTGCGACGCCCGCTGGTGCTGATGGGCATGGACTGGGGGGAGCGAGCGAACATCGAGGCCCGGGCCCGGGCCCACGGCCTCGAAGGGTCGGTGGTCACCCTCGGCCACGTCGGAGGGAACGACTCCGTCCGGGCGGTCCTCCGGGGAGCCCGGGCCCTCGTGCTCCCCTCCGAGTGGGAAGCGTTCGGCCTCGTACTGCTGATGGCGATGGCGGTCGGCACACCGATCGTGGCCACCTCCGTGGGCGGCGTGCCGGAAGTGCTCGACCACGGCCGCGCGGGCCTCCTCGTCCCGTACGCCGACCCCGCCGCCATCGCGGGCGCTCTTCGGTCCGTCCTAGAGGAGCCGGGGCCGGCACAGGACCGGGTCCGGGCGGGGCGGGAGCGCGTCCGCCGGTTCGACTGGTCGGTCGCGGTGGAGCGCCACCGGGCGCTCTACCGCGAGGTCGTGCGGGGCTGAGGGGCGGGTCGGTCGAGGCGCCGCAGCTCGGCGCCGACGACCGCACGGTCGTCGCCGGCCGGGCCGGGAAGGGTCTTGGCCGACGCTTCCAGCGCGCGTCCCAGGAGGTCGAGGATCATCGGGCGGCCCGTTGCTCCCCGTACTCGCGGACGATCTCGAGGCCCGCGCGCAACTTCTCCCGGGAGGCGGCGAACGAGAGGCGGAGGTGCCCGGCGCCGAGGGAGCCGAAGGCGTCGCCCGGCGTCGTGATCACGCCGCGGGCGAGGAGGGCCTGGGCCGCGTCCGTCGCGGACTCGTCCCAAACGATCTTCGGGAACACGTAGAACGCCCCCGCAGGGGCCACGACCGAGACGCCCGGGATCGCCCGAAGGAGGCGGTCGACGATCGTACGACGCGCACGGAACTCCCGGACCATCGCGCGGGTCGCGCGGTCGCCCGCCTCGTACCCGGCCAGGATGGCGACCTGCGCCGGGGTGGGCGGGCAGGCCATGATGTGGTAGTGGATCTTGTTGAGCTCGATCGCGAGGCGCTTGGACGCGACCAGGAACCCGAGCCTCCATCCGGTGACCGCGAACGTCTTCGAGAACGAGTTCACGATGATCGTCCGGTCGTTCCGGCCCCAGAAGGAGGCGAACTTTCCCTCGTAGACGATGTCCTCGTAGACCTCGTCCGACACGATGACCAGGTGGTGGCGGTTCGCGAACTCGACGATCTTCTCGACGGTGGACTCCGGGAACATGGCGCCCGTGGGGTTCGAGGGACTGTTGACCACGATCGCCCGGGTCTTCGGGGTGACCAGCCGCTCGAGCGCATCCAGGTCGGGCTGGAACTTTCGCTTCTCCACCAGCGGGTAGGCCACCGGCGTAGCGCCCGCGAGGCGAGCGTGCGGGCCGTAGAGGACGAACCCCGGGTTGGGCACGAGAACCTCATCCCCCGGGTTGTACAGCGTGAGCGCCGCCGTCATCAGGCCCTCCGAGCCGCTGGCGGTGACGATGACGTTCTCCCGGACGGTGGTCGGGTCCCGGTCGCAGTACCGCTGGGCGATCCGCTCCCGGAGCGCGGAGAGGCCGGCGCTGGGTCCGTAGTGGTTCCCGCCGTGCTGGACCGACTCGCACAGCGCCGCGACGACCTCGGTAGGCGGGTCGAAATCCGGCTCGCCGAGGCCCAGGTTGATCGAATTGGGCGGGGCGGATTCGAACATCCGGCGTATACCGGAGATCTCGACCCGCCGGACCCGGTCGGCGACCATTCCCGCGGCGACGTTGGTCCCCCTCTTTATCGTTCCCTCTGCCGTGCTAGTGCGCGACGCCGGTTACGCCCCGGACGTCAGCCGTTCCCACCGGCAAGGATTTAGGACCGCTCCCCTCCTCTCACGCGGAGGGGAGGTTCTACGGCCCGTATCCTGGTCTGCGTCGCCTGGCCGTACGCCAACGGGCCCTTCCACTTCGGCCACCTCGCGGGGGCGTACCTCCCCGCCGACCTGTTCGCCCGGTTCCATCGGCTGCGAGGGGACGAGGTCCTGATGGTCTCGGGCTCCGACATGCACGGGACGCCGACCCTGGTCACGGCCGAAAAGGAGGGGACGACCCCCGCCGAGGTCTCGGAACGGTACCATGCGGTCAACGCCGAATCGTTCCGTCGCCTCGGGTTCACGTTCGACTGCTACACGACGACCCGGACGGTCGTCCACGAGAAGACCGTCCAGGAGGTGTTCCTCACCCTCCTCGAGCACGGGTTCATCGCGCGGCGGACCGAGGAGGGTCCCTATTGCCCCCAGCACCGGCGATTCCTGCCCGACCGCTACCTCCTCGGGACCTGCCCGAACTGCGGGTTCGAGAGCGCGCGGGGGGACGAGTGCGACCGGTGCGGACGGCCGCTCGAGCCCCGCCAGCTCGGGAACCCCCGCTGCCTCCTCTGCAACACGGGCGCGGAGTTCCGACCCAGCGAGCACTTCTACCTCCTGCTCGACAAGCTCCAGGCGCCGCTCGCGGAGTACATCGCCCGCCAGCCCCACTGGCGGGCCGGGACGCGTCGGGTCGCCGAGAACTTCCTGACGGAGGGCCTCCACGCGACCCCGATCACCCGGGACCTCGACTGGGGGGTGCCGATCCCGCTCGACGGGTACGGCTCGAAGCGGTTTTACGTCTGGTTCGACGCGCTCATCGGCTACCTCTCCGCGTCGAAGGAGTGGGCGATCCGGGCCGGGCGGCCGGAGGCCTGGAAGCGGTACTGGGCCGAGGGGGAGGTCGTCCGGCAGTACTATTTCATCGGGAAGGACAACAAGTTCCACCACACCATCCTCTGGCCCGGCGTCCTCCTGGGGTTGGGCGGTCTCGTGCTCCCGTACGATGTGCCCGCGAACGAGTGGCTCCTGATCGGAGGAAAGAAGGCCTCCAAGTCCCGGTCCACCGACTCGGACGCGTTCATCCCCTCCCTGCTCGAGCACTACACGGCCGATCAGATCCGGTTCTACGGCACTCTACTGGCACCCCAGAACCACGACACCGAGCTCGATTGGAACGAGTTCCATCAAGTGCGGGAAGAGGTACTGGCCAACCAGTACGGCAACCTCGTCCAACGGACGCTCGTCCTGACGCGGGACCGGTACGGGGGGATGGTCCCCGCCCCGCCGGCGGAGTGGAGCCCCGACGACCCGGGCACTGTTGGGCTGCGACTACGGGAGGCGCACGCGCAGATCACGGCCGAGTTCGAGGCCGTTCATCTCAAGGAAGCCCTGGACCGGGCGCTGGACGAGGTACGCGAGGCGAACCGGCGCTTTCACGAAGCGCGCCCCTGGCAGCTCGCGGATCCCGAGCGGGCCCGGGTGGTCTACGAGACGCTGTGGACCCTGCGGGCGCTCGCCACGTGGCTCTCGCCGGTCCTGCCGTTCTCCTCGGCCGAAGTCTACCGGATGCTCGGGTTCGCGGATGGGCCCTCCGCGGGAGACTGGGACCGGGCGCTCGACCCCGTTCCCTCGGGCCAGGCCCTGGGGGAGGTCCGGCCGCTGTTCCCCCGACCCGCCGTCGCCGAGCCGTCCGGCCCACCCGCCCGGACCAGCGATGCCGACGCTCCGCCCCTCGCGGTGCGGGCCGGCGTGATCGTCCGCGCCGACGCTCACCCCTCGGCCGACCGCCTACTTGTCCTGGAGGTCGACGCCGGTGAAGCGGCCCCCCGGTCGATCGTCGCGGGGATCCGGGCCCACTACGGGGCCGACACGCTCGCGGGGCGTCGGATCGTATTCCTGTCGAACCTCGCTCCCCGGACGATCCGTGGCGTCCCCTCCCAGGGGATGATCCTCGCCGCCGATTCCGGCGGACGCCCGGTGCTCCTGGAGCCGCCGGAGGGGGTCGCTCCGGGCGAGTTCGTCGAAGGCCGCTCGGCGGCGGACCGGACGATCTCTCACGAGGAGTTCAGTTCCTACCGCATCGAGGTGGGCGTGGCGGCCGAAGGGACCAGCGGGGAGGGATCGACCGTGGATCTGGGGGGGGGCCGGTGCGAAGTCCCGGGGAAGTGGCTCCCCGGCACAGTGCTCGTGGTCGCCCGCCGCCCGTCCGAAGCT
>Ga0187863_10001290_pt1 | contig 20317 bp, 16 predicted proteins | sample June2016WEW_11_1_FD_132975 | JGI IMG/M metagenome (GOLD analysis project Ga0187863, IMG submission 132975) | Peatland microbial communities from SPRUCE experiment site at the Marcell Experimental Forest, Minnesota, USA - June2016WEW_11_10 | ecosystem: Environmental > Terrestrial > Soil >... | reverse complement strand
CCGCACGATCTGATGCTGCAGCTCGACGTGGGCACCTGTGTCGAGGCCGGTTCCGACCCGGTGGCGTGGATCAAAGCCAATCCCGGCCGCATCCGCTCGCTGCATTTGAAGGACTGGTCGCCCTCGCTCGGTTACAAGGCGATCTTCAACGAGGGCGCGGCGCCCTGGCGGGGGATTTTCGACGCTGCCGAGAGCATCGGTGGGGTCGAGTATTATCTGATCGAACAGGAAGAGAGCGCCGATCCGTTGGCCACGGTGCAGGCTTGTCTGGCGAATTACCGCAAGTTGCGCGGCGCTTGACAGATGGCGAATAAACAGCGAATATAGTCGGGTGCCTCGCAAGGCTCCGACCGCCGATTTACTTTGGCCCGAGTCGCGCGCTCCAGAGCTTGTCGGCATCGCGCGAATGGCTGCGGAAAGTCCCGTCATCGAGGCCAAACGGCGTGTTGAATACCTTGAGATCCAGGCGCGAAAGCTCGCCGGCAAGTGCCTTAGCGGACGCATGCACTCGGTCTGGACCATCAACCCATATCGCGGCTGCGAGTTCGGATGCCGCTATTGCTACGCGCGCTATGCGCACGAATTCATGGAACTGCGCGATCCGGTGCTGTTCGAGACGCGCATATTCGCCAAACAATTCGATGCCGTATCGTTTCGCCGGGAACTGGCTCGCGTGCCGCGAGGGGAATCGCTCTGGATCGGCACCGCAACCGATCCATATCAGCCCGCGGAGCGCCGTTTTGAAGTGACCCGCCGCATCCTGGACGTAATCGCCATGGAGAAGGGGCGCAGCATAGGGATTACCACGAAATCGGATCTTGTCGTCCGCGATCTTGACCTGCTGGCGCGGGTCGCGGAGCAGAACACGATTCACGTCCATCTGACCATCACCACGCTGGATGAAGACCTCGCCCGTCTTATCGAGCCGCTCGCCCCGCGGCCATCCCTGCGGATGAAGGCGGTGCAGCGCCTGACGGAGCAGGGCATTGGCTGCACCGTTCTGGCGCATCCCATCATGCCGCTCATCAACGACAGCGAAGCGAGTCTGGATGCCTTATGCGGCGCGGCGGCACTGGCGGGCGCGGTCTCCTTCAGCGCTGCGCCGTTATTCCTGAAGCCTTGCTCGAAGCAGGTCTTCCTGCCATTCGTCGAAGAGCACTTCCCTCACCTGGCGCGCCGCTATCGGGAACGCTACAATCGTCAGGCGTATCTCACCGGCGATTATCCGGTAAGGCTCAGGGAGCGTGTGGTAAAGCTCATCGCGAAACACGGGCTGAAGGAGCGAGGCGCAGCCGATCTTACGGTGGTCTGGCCGGCCGAGCCCCAAATGGACTTGTTTGAGGAGCGGAACGAACCGCGCGCCGCGAACGTCCTCACGTGTTGAGAAACATCCGCTGTGTGGTCCTGACGAGCGCCGCCGTTGCGCTGCTGGCCGCGGCTGTTCGGGACAATGGGCTGGCGCGCACTCCGCCGATGGGCTGGAACAGCCACAGTTTCGGCGAGCGCATCGATGATGCCACGGTGCGCGCGGTCGCCGATTCGATCGACGCGAACGGCATGCGCGAGGCCGGTTACTCTTACCTCGTCATCGATGACGCCTGGCAGGGCCCGCGCGACGGCCAGGGCGATCCTCGCCCGAACGAACGATTCCCGGACATGCGAGCGCTGGCCAGCTACGTTCACTCCCGCGGATTATTCATTGGTATTTCTTCGTCGCCCGGCACGAAAACATGCCTGGGCTATGAGGGAAGTTACGGGCACGAGGAGCAGGACGCGCGGGTTTTCGCCGAGTGGAAGATCGATTTTCTGGAATATTCGTGGTGTGCCGGCGATAAGCTCTATGCCGACGAGACCAGCCTCCACGCCGCCTATCTAAGGTTGGGGGAGGACCTTCACCGCACCGGCCGTCCCATCGTCTACAGCCTCGGCGATTCCGGCAAGTACGAAGTGTCGAAGTGGGCCGCGGAAACGGGCGCGAATCTGTGGCGAACCTCGGGAGACCCACAGGCGCAAACGGAGTTTGCCGGGCCTGGCCACTGGAACAACCCAGGCCCTCTGATCATCGCCCAGCCGCATTCCGGGCGCCATCGCACGAAGGACGATCCAGCGCTGCGCGCGCAGATGACCATGTGGGCCATGGTGGCCGCACCTTTATTTGTCGAGGGAGATCCGCGCTCGTACTCGGCGACCACGTTCGATGCGCTCACGAATCGCGAGGTCATCGCCGTGGATCAGGACCCGGCCGGTACGCCGGGCTTTCGCAGAAGCGCCAACAACGGCCTGGAAGTCTGGACGCGGTTTCTGGCCGACGGGGGAAAAGCGATCGCGTGGATCAACCACCGCGAGAGCCGCGTTAAATTCGAGATGAACTGGTCCGATTTTGGCGTGGATTCGAAGAGCGTCGTGCGCGACCTGTGGCAGCACCGCGTGCTGGACACCGGCAAGCCAGAAGTCCTGATCGATGTCGACAAGCACGATGTGATGATGGTGCGGGTTTACACCTCGCAATAAGAAAACCCGCCCGCGCCGAAAGGCGCGGACGGGTAAGTGTGTCTAACCGATCAGATCGGTTAAAACAGGAACTTCAACCCAAGCTGAATCACGCGAGGATCGTACGCCGAGGTGATCTGGCCGAACTGGCCGGAACCATACGTGGTGTTGATGTTGTCGAACTGCGTATGGTTAAACGTGTTGTAGGTTTCCGCACGGAATTCCAAGGTTGCTCCTTCCGGATTAAACCACTTGATGCCGGAGAAGTCCTTGAACAGGGAAGTGTCGAAGTTGGTGCGGCCCGGCCCAATTACTGCGTTTTTCGGCGCGTTGCCGAAGGCGCAGATTGTAGTTGCGCAGACTGACGTGTTGTAGGAGAACGCAGCGGGGTTGAAGAACTCCTGCACGCTGCCCGGATACGTCACGCCGGCAACCTCGTTCGGCCGGTTGGTGTAGTTGCTCATGCCCAATGTGGCTCCGGACATGGTCACGTTATTGGGAAGCCCCGATTCCGCGGTCACGATGCCGGACAACACCCAGCCACCCAGCATGGTGTGCAGCGCCTTGTTGGACGTGTCTTTGAAGAACGGCAGGTTGTAGACGTAGTCAACCAGGAAGATGTTGGTGCGGTTGTACGTGCTTATGCCGTAGTCGTACGCGAGGTTGTACGGATTCTCGATGGTGTCCTGATCGCCGCCGTTGCCGCCATTGGCGGACCCGGCCGTGTCGTCGTAGGCCTTCGAGTAGGTGTAGGCGACTTGCAGGGTGAGCCCTTTGGTAGCCTGCATGCGCAGTTCGGTTTGCAGCGCATTATATTTGGAGTTCCCTGCGTTCTCGCCCATCAGGATGCTGCCATAGCCGAGGTATGGCCGAATCGCGTTGATGTTCAAAGTGCCGGCAACCACCTCCGGCCCGAGCGGATTGTTGGGCAGAGGAGAGTTGATGTCGGCGAGGTAGTTCTGATGCCGCGCCATGTTGCCGACGTAAGAGGCCTGAAGAACCGCACCATGCCATACCTCGCGCTGCACTCCGGCGCTCCACTGGTCGCTGGTGGGGTTCTTATAGTTGGTCAGACTGATGCCCTGAACGCTGGGCGGAAGAATCGGAGCCACCGCCGCCGTTCCCGTGAGCACGCTGACCGCCGGATTGGAGAGATACACGTTCGAGAGGGTCGGAGCCTCACTGAACGGAACATTCGGCCCCATGTTGTACACGTCGTTGCCCTGCACGCGCTCATACATGATGCCGAAGCCACCGCGGATTACGGTCTTGCCGCTGCCCGTCGGATCGAAAGCGAATCCAAATCGAGGTGCCCAGTTGTTCCAGTGATTGTTGGTGATATCAGTCGGTGCGCCATCCTGGCCGGTGATCGCCATGCCGTTGGTGTACAGCAGCGCGTTGGAAAGCACTCCCTTGCCGGCGCCCAGGCCGGGGCTGTTTGGCGAGAGGATGCCCGTCTGAGGGTTGACGATTCCGGCGTCCGCCAAACTGTACAGGTTCGGGTAGAAGTTCGACATCCGGTTGTTTTCTTCGTAGGTGTGCGGGATTCCTTCCCAACGCATGCCCAGGTTCAGGGTCAGGCGATTGTTCACGCGCCAGTTGTCCTGGAAGTAGCCGGCGAAGGAGTTGTCTGCCCAGTTACCGCTGTCCTGAACGGCTGTCTCGTTGTAAGACGACGCGTAGCCGAGCAGGAAATCGGCGAAGCCAACGCCCGTATAGGTCCCGTTAAAGGTGTACTGGCCATTGGTGAAGCCGAACAGTTCCTGCGTCTTCTGAGACAACATATACTGGAAGCCCATTTTGAAGCTGTGGCGGCCTTTGGTCCAGGAGAGATCTTCGCGGATTTGATAGTCGTGGAAAGCATTGTTCCACGGCGAAGCATTGCCAGTGGAAAATGAGGAGTTGATCCCGCTGCCCTGGAATGTGACGGCGGGCAGGCGGTTCTCGACATTGGCCCCGAATAGAGTGGGCGGGTCAAAGTCGCTGGTCCGCTGGTAGATGCCCCCGATGGTGTTGTCGATAGTGTTCCCGTTGTAGTTGAAAGCCACCTCATTCACCACGTTCGGGCTGATGGCGTAAGTGGCGTGCACCACACCGCTGTAGGAAGGGTTGTTGAACACGGAGTTGATGCTGGGATAGCTGTCACCGCTCCAGAGGGGGGTGCCTTCGCCCTGGGCAAGCTGTTCGGATACCCAGTGGCCGAAGATCCAGAACTTGTCGCTGAACTGGTGGTCGATGCGAACAATCTGTTCGCCCACGGTAGTCGGGGTGTTATTGCCGCCTTGAAACGTTGGACTGGTGGCGGTGCCCGAGTTTTGCGCGTTCAGAGCGCCGGTGGCGAGAAATGCCTGAGCAACCGGGCTGATCAGAGAAGATGGGATGGTGTTATTCGGGAATGGTTGTCCTGGCACCAAACCGAGAGCGGTAAAGCGGGCGAGCTCAGTCGGATTCAACTGGGCGGCCGTGGGAACGTTAATCGTATACGGGAAAACGCCCGTTAGCATGGCTGCCGAAGGCGTCTGAGCGTTGAAGTTTCCGCCCTGAACCTCCCTGCGCCACTCTTCGTTGTAGAAGAAGAACGTCTTGTTGCGATCGTGATTGTAGTGCGGCAGAATCACGGGTCCGCCAAGATTGAAGCCGAACACGTTGTAACGCAGTTCCTGGGTTGTGCCGTTGTTAGCATTGGTGAAGAAGTTGGCGGCATCGAGCGCATCGTTGCGGAAGAATTCCCACATTCCTCCGTGGAAATCCTTGGTGCCGGACTTGAACACCATGGTCAGGGTGCCACCGGAACTCAGACCGTAATCGGCGGCGTAGTTGGAGGTAAGGGTGCGGAACTCGGCAATAGCGTCGAGGGACGGCATGATCTCGAACTTGCCGCCGGAACCGCGGTCATAGTCTTCGCCGCCATCCACCAGGTAGACATTGTGGTCGGGGCGCTGGCCGTTGAAACTGACAATGGCGCTGCTGCCCTGCGCGCTGGGACCGTTGAACGCGGGCAACGCGGAGGAAGCGCCGGGGATAAGAGTGGCCAGTTCATACAAATTGCGGCCGTTCATCGAAAGATCCAGCACCTGGTTGCCGGTGACGATTTCGCTGACCTCGCCGGAGTCGGCCTGGACCCGGGTGGCCACGGCTTCGACGTTCACGCTCTCTTTGCTCTGGCCGACCTGCAGCGTGATATCTACGCGGAGGCGGTCGCCGACGTTGAGGACCACGTCGTTTTGTTCGAAAGCTTTAAAGCCGGACGATGCTGCTTTGACGGTGTATTTGCCAACGCCAAGGCTGGGGACGACATATTGACCAGCATCGTTGCTGGTGATTTGGCGAACCTGGCCGGTATCGGCGTTTGTGATGGAGATTTGGACGCCAGGAACGGCGGCACCCGACGGGTCGGTGACCGTTCCGACGATAGCTGCTTCCTGGGCCACCGCAACCATGGCGAAAGCAAAGGCAAGCAGGCAAACGATCAGAAAGCGAGACAGTTTCAAATGCTTCACGATTCTCTCCCTGAGCTTATGTCAAGCCACCGGCGCACCGATGCGAACAAAACACCTGAGGCTGGTGTACTTTGTGGGCAGTATGAGCGCCGCATGAAGAGATGGCAACTGATAACCGTTTCACTGCTGCAAGGGGTAGTAATCAATAAGTATTAGAGGCTGGGGTGTAACGGGGAAGCCTGTAACAGCGGTAACGCGGACTTTCGCCGGCATTTTTGGACATACGTGAAATGCCCGGACTTCAAAGGTATTCATCGTACGTACCGCCGGGGTGCATTACCAGAAAATCAGGCCTCGTGTGAACGTTACATTGGGTCGCCGACCGGTTGGCGAGCGAGCGCTCTCGCCTCCGAGCGCGTAATCGCGCCTTTCGGGCCGTGAGGACGAAGGGCGGGCCGAAGTGATTTGAACCGCCGTTCCACCAATTAACATTGCCGAACTGTGTTTCCAAACGGATACAGACCCTTGCGTAACAACAGGACTAGCAATATACTGGGGGCGCATTGAGCTCCCAGTCGAGAACTCTCACGCCATCCATCGCCGAGTGCCGCGAAGAGTTGCAGGCGGTACTCGCTTCCACGATTTTTCAGCATTCCCAGCGCTTGGCGCGCTTGCTCCAATACGTTTGCAGCAAAGCGGTATTGGGGGAGGCGGAGCAGGTAACCGAGTACACAATTGCCGTCGATGTCTTTGGTAAGCCGGAGGGTTTTCGCGAGAGCAAGGACTCGATTGTTCGCGTGGAAGTGCACCGCCTCAGGAAGCGCCTCGCCGATTATTACGGGGGTGCGGGGGCCGATCACCGGCTGAGAATCGTAATCCCACCGGGCAGCTATGCTCCCGATTTCCAGGCCTGCTCGACGGCGGGCGACGGTTCAACGCCGCCACACGAGCCCGTGATTGCAGAATCGAAAGAGCCGGTGAAGCCTGCGCGGCGTAACGGGTCCATCGCAGCGTTACCTCCCGTGGTGGATGCAGACACCGTCATATTGCCCGAGCCGGCGGGAAGCCTCCACTGGCCATACGTTGTGGTCGGTGCCGTGGTACTCGTGGCAATGATCGCCGCCGGAGCGGTATGGGCTGTCCGAAGCCATGTTTCCGCCGTCGCACCCCCTAAGGCTCAGTTCATTCCAGCGATCAACACCGACGTTCATATTCTGGCCGGGTTCACGGGAAGCCCATGGACCGACGGAGCCGGAAGGCGCTGGCAGCCCGACCGTTACTTCAAGGGCGGCATCTCTCAGACGGGACCGGCGGATTTTCGCGCTGCGCCACCCGACCGGCGCTTGTTTCAGACAATGCGTGAAGCGGCGTCCGACGAACTGCCCGAGGATCGCCAGGCTTTCTCCTACGACATCCCGATGCAGGCCGGAGTATACGATCTTCGGCTCTACTTCGCTGATCCGCTGAAGGACAGTCCTGCGCTGAAAGACGGCGAGGACGAAGAGAATGTCCGGCGCTTCACTATACACCTCAACGGCCGGCCGCTGCTTGAGCAATTCGATGCAGTGTCCGATGAAGGGGAAGCCCAGGTGGATGTGCGCGCTTTCAAGGACATCGCTCCGGCTTCCGATGGGAAAGTCCACATCCAGTTCTTCCCTGAACCGCACCGGCCATTTGTTAACGCGATTGAGCTTGTGCCGTCGCGGGCCGGCCACTACAATCCGGTTCGCGTGGCGGCACGGGAATCTTCCTTTACGGATACGGATGGAAAGATCTGGAGGCCCGATAACTACTTCATCCGCGGGCGGCTGGTTCAACATGGCATTCCGGAGAGCGCGGGCGGCCTGCCTGAGTTGTTTCGAGCGGAACGGTATGGCAATTTCGCTTATTCCGTTCCCGTTCCACCGGGTTCCTACACGTTGACGCTGTACTTCGCGGAGACCATCTTCAGTCCATTGGCGCCTTCGTCCCTGTGCCGAGGTCCGGGCTGCCGGGTGTTTGATGTGACCTGCAATGGAGTGAGCCTGCTGCGCGATTTCGACGTCTTCGAAGCTGCGGGCGGTGGGTTCCGGCCCGTAGTTCGGACCTTCCATAGTCTGCATCCGAACGGGCAGGGGAAATTGCTGGTGGCTTTTTCGCCATCCACCAACTATGCCGAAGTCCGAGCCCTTGAAGTGGTGGATGAAGCGCCGTAGGCGCGTTGTCGTGGATGAAGCGCCATAGCCACGCTGCCGGCTATTTCAGGGTGACTATGGTCGCTCCCCAACCGCCTGCTTCCGGTGGTGCATCGCTGTAACTCTCGACGAAAGAAGTGCGCTCGAGAATCGCGCGCACCATCTCGCGCCGCACGCCGATGCCACGCCCGTGGATGATTCGGATCGCCTTCAAATCGAGCCGATGCGCTTCGGCGAGATATTCTTCCACAACAGCTTTCACGTCGCGTGGCGGGACCGAGTGCAGATCGAATACATCGGTGATGGCGATGCGAACCGGCTCGCCAAGTGGAAAGTCGTCCATGTTGCTAGCCTGACAGCGTGGACCCGCATGCCGAGTATACCCGCAGACTCGCCGCCCGCCGCCACGTTTGCGCGGCCGAGGAGCGCCTTTTCCATCGAATTGGCACGGCGCGCCTCGTCACCGGGATTGCAGCCGTTGCCGTCGTGTGGCTGGCGATCGGGCAGAGGCTGATATCGCCATGGTGGCTGATTCCGCCTGCGTTGCTCTTCCTGGCTCTTGTCCTGTGGCATCAGTTTGTCTTTGTCCGGCTCAGCAATGCGCGGCGTGCCGTGCAGTTCCACGAACGCGGCCTGTCTCGTCTCGAAGATCGCTGGCAGGGGAATGGCGAAACGGGTGAGCGGTTCCGTACGCCCGATCACGTTTACGCGGACGATCTGGATGTCCTGGGCAAAGGTTCCCTGTATGAACTGTTGTGCACGGTGCGCACGCCCATGGCCGAGCAGATGCTGGCCGAATGGCTGCTGAACCCCGCGGGCACAGAACATGTGGAGCAACGGCAGCGCGCCGTGGCGGAGCTTCGCTCTCGGCTCGATCTTCGCGAGGATTTGTTTCTGGTGGGCGATCTGGTGCGTCGCGATGTCCGTCCCGCCGCGCTGATGGCATGGGGCGAGTCCGACCCATTGGTATTTGCGGGTTTCCTGCGTATGCTTGCGCCCGTTCTGGCTATCGCCACGGTTCTGCTGCTGATTCTCGACCTCACGGACCTCCTCCCGCTCTGGCTTTTTCTTGCGGCATTGCTGATTGAGCTGTCGGTCATCTTCGTCCTCAGGGAGAAGGTGAATCACGTGGCCGAGGCGGTGGAGGAACCGGCCCGCACCCTTGATTTAGTCGCCGCTGTGCTTCGACGATTCGAGCGCGAACATTTCGATCTTCCCTATCTGCAGCGTCTGCGCTCCGGTTTCGAGCAGGTAAATACTCCCGCATCACGGCACATCGAACGCCTGGAACGGTATGCGGCACGGCTGGACTGGGCTCACAATCAGTTTTTCCTGCCCATAGCGGCGGTTCTTCTCTGGCGCGAGCAACTGGCGCTGCGCGTCGAAGGCTGGCGGCGCGAACATGGCAGGCATGTCGGAAAGTGGCTGGCGAGCGTAGCGGAGTTGGAGGTGCTCTGCGCCATCGCCGGATATGCTTTCGACCATCCGTCCGATCCTTTCCCCGAACTTGTGGGTGAAGGCGCTGCTTTTGAAGCCGAAGGCATCGCGCACCCGCTGATGAATGACCCGCAAGCCGTCAGGAATGACCTGGCCCTTGGTTACAGCACGAGCTTGCTCATTGTCAGCGGTTCGAACATGTCCGGGAAGAGCACACTCCTGCGGACCATCGGCCTGAACGCGGTGCTGGCTCTGGCGGGAGCGCCGGTGCGAGCCCGAAGCCTGCGACTGTCGCCCCTGTCGATTGCCGCCTCCATTCGCGTAGTGGATTCTCTCGCTGACGGCCGCTCCCGTTTCCTCGCCGAGATCACTCGCCTGCGCCAAATGATGGATCTGGCCCGAGGAGACCGCCGCTTGCTCTTCCTCATCGACGAACTGCTCAGCGGGACCAACTCGCACGACCGCCGAATAGGCGCCGAAGCCATCCTCCGCGGTCTGGTCCAGAGGGGCGCGATCGGCCTCGCCACCACCCACGACCTCGCCCTTACAGCAATATCCGAGACCCTCTCCCCACTCGCGAAAAATGTCCACTTTGCCGATATATTATCTGACGGAGTTCTGGTCTTCGACTATCGCCTGCACGAGGGCGTGACCCGGAGAAGCAACGCTCTGGAACTGATGCGTTCGGTCGGGTTGGAGGTATAAGCTGGTTCACCGTCGGTGCCTTACCCTGGACTTAGCCCCATTGGTACCGACAGGTGGTACATTTTTCGCCTGGTACGGTATCACCAAGCACGATGGCCTGGTACACTCAGGCAACTGGTAATTCCCCATGAAGTGCGCCTATTGCGACAATCCCGTTAAGGCATGGCGTGTCCTGGCCGGAAGCCGATTCTGCTCCAGGGACCACCAACGGCGGCACCATGCCCGCTCGGCGCGAACGCTGCGCGACATGGAGGATATCTATGGGTCGCAATCACTTGCCGAGGAACTGTACAAGAAACGGGTTGAAGCAGAGCCCAAACGCGCTCAGCCGGGGAGCGTGATCACGGTGATGGCGCTGTTCACGGTGGGGTTCCTCGCCCTGGCGGTCCTCGCTCTGCCAGGAGGCGGAAAAACGCCGTCCACGGGTTCGGCGCCACGCCTTGCGGTGGATTACACGCTGCACGCCCCCACGAAATCGACATTCGCCGCCGGACTGCGGAACAAGCTGACCCCTTCCACTCCGCTGACACTGCGGGAAAGCTTCGGATCGGGGTTGTCCAATTGGGTAGGCGGATCCGAGGGCGCGGGCACCTGGGCGAAGGCCGGCGACTACGTTATGCCCGGGAAGCTGCGTTTGTGGAAGCCGTCCACTCACCTCTCCAACTATGAAATGGAGTTTCTTGGGCAGATTCAACGCAAGGGCATGGGCTGGGCCTTTCGCGCGCCCGATCTGCACAACTACTATGGCGCCGAGCTTCTGATTGCCCGCGCCGGACCGCTGCCGAACGCCGACCTGGTCCGTTTTGTTGTCCTCAACGGACATGAGACCGAGCGACTGGAACTGCCCCTGCCGCTGACCCTCGATCGCCACACCGATTACCGGGTTCACGTGAGCATACGCGGTGATCGTTTTCTCACTTCCGTCAACGGCGAACTGGTGAGTTCCTGGATGGATGGGCGACTGAGCACCGGCGGCGTGGGATTCTTCGCGGAATCGGGCGAGCAGGCTGCCATCAAGTGGGTCAGCGTGTCCGAACGCGACAGCATGCTGGGCCGCTTCCTCTCTTACTTCTCTATCATTACGTTTCCATCCATTCCAACGGACCCGATGCCGGGGGCGTAGGCTACCGGCCCTTTTGCCGGTCAGCGTCCTTCGCGACACAGTTTCGAGGTCAGCATCCACTTCAGAAGGCCGCGCGGCTCCGCCGTGAAACGGTCGATGAAGATGCGGACCAACGTCGCCTTCTTGAAATCCACCTGCAGCGACGGGCAGCCGAGCAGATATCCGGTGAGCGAGGTGAACAGCGGGTCATGACCGGAGAGCAGGATGGAATCGACGTCTTTGTGAAGCCGAATCTCTTCCCACACGTCGGGCGGGCTGGCGCCTGGCAGCAGAGTTTTGGTGCGCAGAATGTCGCCATGATACTCGAACACTTCGGCGGCAAGTTCTGCTGTCTGCACTGCGCGGCGGTAGGGGCTGGTAACGATCAACGCGGGTGAAACGGCCGCGTTGTTGTAGGCTGTTTCCAGCACGGCGCGAAGCTTGCGCCTTCCCTCGCCGGTGATGGCGCGTTCGGAATCCTTGGCCGGTGAACCTTCTTCGGCGATGGCGTGGCGAAGCAGGTAGATGTCCACTACACGACAGCTTACCGCGAGTGTCATACTCGTTTGTTACAACATGCGCGTGGGCCGGCCGGAACTCGAGCGCGCGGCTTTTTTCGTCACCTTTGCCGCGTGCGTCGCCATTCTTTTTTCGATCGCGGTATCGCAGATTCTGATGGGTCTGGGCGTAGTGCTGCTCATTTCCTCGCGCACCAAACTGCGGCTGCCGCCGGTGTGGCTGCCAATGGTGGTGTACATGAGCGGCACAGTCATCTCTCTGCTGCTTTCAGGCGACGTACGGCGCGGGCTTCCGCAGATTCGCAAATTCTATGTCTGGGTCATCCTGCTGCTGGTATTCAGCACGTTTCACAAGCTCAGGGAAATTCGCTGGGCCGTTGCCGGCTGGACCGCTGTAGCTACGGGCTCCGCGGTGTACAGCTTCATTCAATTCGGGCGCAAGTATGAGGAAGCGGTGCACGCGCGCGAGAGCTTTTATCAGTCGTATGTCGGCAGCCGAATCACCGGCTTCATGAGCCACTGGATGACCTTTGGCGGCGAAGAGATGGTGGTGCTGCTGTTCCTCGCGGCGTTCCTGTTCTTCGCGGCGGCATCGCGGCGATGGAAGATCGCGGGCTGGATCTGCGGCGTCGTGCTCCTGATTTCCATGGTGTTGGGATTCACTCGAGGAATCTGGCTGGGCACCATAGCAGGCGGCCTCTATCTGCTGTGGTTCCGTCGACGGTGGCTGATCGCGCTGGTTCCGCTGGCGATGCTGGCGGGGCTGGCCGTGGGGCCGGTTCGCGAGCGCATGGTCTCGCTGTTCCAGCCGCACGGCGAACAGGATTCAAATCAGTTCCGGATCGTAGTGTGGCGGACGGGTATTGAAATGATTCGCGCACATCCGTGGTTCGGGCTGGGTCCGGAGCAGGTGGGTCCGCAGTTGGACAGGTACGTTCCCCGCGACATCCCGCGCCCGCTGCCGCCCGGCTATTACGGCCACCTGCACAATATCTATATCCACTACGCCGCTGAACGCGGCATCCCGACGATGCTGGCGATGATGTGGCTGATCGGCAAAGCGCTGTGGGACTTCGCGTCCACGCTCTGGCGCAAGCGGCCCATCGGCGATGCACGATTCGTGTTGCATGGAGCGGTGGCGGCGATCATGGGCCTGCTGGTGGTGGGCTGCGTCGAATATAACCTTGGCGACAGCGAAGTGCTTACCATGTTTCTGACTACCGTGTGCTTCGGGTACATCGCGAAGGAGCGGGTGGAGGCGAGATCCGAATTCGGCTGATTTGTCGCTAGAATGTGAGAGGGAGGACGCCGATGCCGAGGGATTATGTAGAGCAGCGCGAAGGCGGATACTATATCGCCGATAGTCGGGTGTCGCTCGAATCCATTGTCTACGCATTTCTAAGTGGTGACTCGGCTGAGGCGATCGCTGAATCGTTCCATGGGCTGACCCTGGAGCAGGTTTATGGAGCGCTGGCGTTCTATCTTTCGGAACGCGAGAAGGTCGATGCGTATCTCCTTGCGGGCGGCACGGAGTTTGAGCGGCTTAGATCGGATGCACGCCGGCGGCATCCAGCGCTTTACGCGAAGATTGAAGCGGCGCGCGGAACTCCGATCAGTTCCGCCGGATGAAGCCGCGTTTTCTGGCGGACGCGGACCTTAACCGGAGAATCGTGGCAGGCCTGCGGCGGCGCGAACCGAGCATCGATTTCCAGGATGCACAAGCGGGCAACGTGATTGGGATCCGCGATCCGGAAGTGCTGACGCTCGCGGCGGAGGCAGGACGCGTCCTGGTATCCCACGACCGCCGCACGATGCTGAAGCACTTCGCCCGCTTCATTCGGCGGCAGAACAGTCCCGGTTTGATTATCGTGTCGCAGGATCTCGATATTGGGCGCGCAATTGAGGAACTCCTTCTGATCTGGATGGCGACCGACGCTGTCGAGTGGGAAAATGTGGCGGTTTTCCTGCCGCTGTGACCAAGCTCACGGACGTCCAACTCACTTCGTCGTGCAGGATGACAGTTCTGGACTCCCGAACGCTTGGATTCCCATTACTTCGGCGCATGTGCGACTCGTAGTCGCTTGTTGAGTTCCGACGTCGAGCCGACAACGACAATATCGGACAAGTCTCCAACGTCCAGTCTGTAAGGCTCGCCAGTCCCCGGAAGCAAAGCGATGCGGAACTCACTCTGCCACGAAAAGCCAGAGCCTTTCTTGAAAAGTCCCATTGGTCCTTCGTAAGAGGTCTCGTCCACGTACTCGACAAGATCGTAATGCAACTGGTGACCACAGTTCACGGCGGCGATTTTAACCCTTCTCATGAACTCATCGTGGTCTATTAACACCGCGAATGCCTCGCCGAACTCGCGAGCCCTCATGTCCACGAGAGCATGTGCCGCGCTTGTCCGCAGCGCGTACATGCAGAATACGTTGGCTCTCAAATTGGTGTCACTCAGCTGATGTACGGGACCGAGAATCGTGCCTACTGGCTCCCACTTTCCCGCAGTCCTTATCTGAAGGAGTGCTCCGCGCCCTTGGACGATTCGAGACGCACCTTCGTGTGGGTCGCTCCGGGCCGGGTTCTTTTCGATGGAACCGAAATACTGAAGCGTATTCATGAACAGAAGGCCCTGAGCAAACTGCCTGATATGCTCGGTCGAGCTGAACTTGAACGTCCCAAGTATGCGGTTGCTATCCATGCTCCGATTGTGGCGTACTTGACTTGGGCCACGCACTAATAGGGGATAAACGCTCGCGCGATGGTGTCTGCCCTGTCCGAAATCGGAAGTTATAACCTGAAAAACGCGTGTAAAAATGATCCGGCCGCGGCGCCTTGGATGATGTGATTGGCCGCAAAGGCGCCCAGCCACGCGAGCGCAGTCATGTAGGTGAACTGGATAATGGGCCACTTCAGGCCGCCGGTTTCGCGGCGCACGACGGCTATCGTCGACATGCACTGCATGGCGAAGGCGAAGAACACAAGCAGGGCAATCGCCCCGCCGAGCGACAATTCGCTGTGCAGCGCCTGCTGAAGCCCCACAGATTGCGACGTTCCTTCGATTCCATAGATTGCCCCGAGTGTCCCGACGATCACTTCGCGTGCGGCGAGCGAACTGATCAGCCCGATGCCGATTTTCCAGTTGAAGCCGAGGGGCGCGATCACCGGCTCGATTGCATGGCCGATCATGCCGGCCACGCTGTCCTGAATCTGCGGCGGGTGACCGTTGTGAAACGGCACGTTCGCAAGCAGCCACAGCACCACGGTGACGGCGAGAATCACGGTTCCGGCGCGGCGCAGGAACACCATGGAACGGTCCACCAGGCGCAGGGCCAGAGACGTCAGAGTGGGCCAGCGGTAAGGCGGCATCTCCAGCATGAACGGCGCTGATCCGCTCTTCAAGATCGACGACTTGAGAATGCGCGCGGTGAACACGGCCGCGGCAAAGCCGAGCACGTAAAGAGACAGCAACGCGACGGACTGACTCCCGAGAAACGGCCCCAGCACCGGCCGCTCGCGAATGAACGCGGCGATGATCAGCGTGTAGACGGGCAGGCGCGCCGAACACGTCATGAAAGGAGCAATCATGATGGTGGCGATGCGGTCGCGCTTGTTCTCAATGGTGCGCGTGGCCATGATCGCGGGGACCGCGCAGGCGTAAGCGGAAAGCAGCGGGATGAACGATTTTCCCTGCAGACCGAAGCGGCGCATAGTGCGGTCCGCAATGAGCGCGGCGCGGGCGAGATAACCGGAGTCCTCCAGAATTCCGATAAACAGGAATAACAGGAGAATCTGCGGCAGGAAAACTACTACTGAGCCGACGCCACTCCAGATGCCATCGATCAGCAGCGATTTGAGCAGGCCATTCGGCAGCATCGAGCCGAGCCACGCGCCAGTCGCCTGAATCAATGTCTGCAGGCCATCCATGATGGGCCGCGCGCCGGCGAAAATGGTCTGGAACACCGCCCCCACCACTACCAGGAAAATCAGCGGACCATAGAGCGGGTGCAGGAACACGGCATCCAGACGACGAGTCCAGATCGGTGGCGCTGGTGCGTGATAACGGGCCTTTTCACCAACGCTCGCCGCCCAGTTGCGGCACTTCGGAATGTCCTGAAGAATGGGCAATTCCAGCAGGGGAGGCTTCACCTTGAAGCGGCCGGCGGCGGTTCCCTGGATGTACTGGAACACGCGCTCCACCCCGTCGCCAGTGAAAGCGCTGACCAGGGCCACGGGCGCGCCAAGTTGTGCCGCCAGCAGCGGAACGTCCACCTCGCCGCCGCGCGACGCGAGATCGTCGGCCATGTTCAGAATCACCAGCGTGGGCAGGCGCAGACTGAGGATGGGCGCGGCCAGAATCAGGTGACGGCCCAGATTGGTGCAATCGAGTATCAACAGAACGGCATCGGGACGGGGCACGCCGGGCATGTCGCCGTTGAGCACGTCGCGAGTGACGCGCTCGTCTTCGGATCGCGCTTCCAGGCTGTACACGCCAGGCAGATCCACCAGCATGATTTCGCGGTCGGATTCGACGCGCGCGCGGCCGGTGTGTTGTTCAACGGTGACACCGGGGAAATTGGCTACTTTCTGGCGAAGACCGGTGAGGCGGTTGAAGAGAGTCGATTTGCCGGAGTTCGGCGGGCCGACGATGGCGATGACATGAGGCCGCGCGCCGGAAGCATCCCCGTCCCGAGGTTCGGCAATGGCAACCCCGGCGGAGCTGCCGTGGCACTCGCTCATGAGGCCATAGTCTCCTTAGGCGGACAATGGGACGGCCACGGCGTCGGCTGCGGGTGGCGTTTGGCGGTCACGAAGATGCAGTCGTGCGGCGGTTTCGCGGCGAAGGGCGATTTCGGAACCATCCACGCGGAACACCCGCGGGTCGCCGCCGGGAGCGGCCATGGCTCGAATCACGCGTTGGCCCGGAAGGAACCCGAGTTCCATCAAACGCCTGGCGACGTCTTTCGGGAGGTCGAGGCGCTCGATCACCCCTTCTTCGCCCGGTCTCAGATCTTCCAGGCTCCGGCGAGTGCGCCCGGCTGGCTTCCTGCCACTCAGTTGCATCCTGGTCTTAGTATCCAGCCGACCCGGCCAGCTTGTCAATAAAGAAATGAGACTGATGTGGTCCGATATTGTAAAAGTAAGTGCCCGTTCAGTTTTCGGCGTCCTGGCCGCAATGCTCTCCGGGGTTCAATCTACCGCGTGCCAGCCTGTTATCGCCCGTTCATCGAAGAGATACGCCATTTGTCACAAATCACGGCGCCCGGGTGCGAAAGTGATGGACGATGGGCTTATGAAGGGAACCAAAGGGACTTACTGGTTGTGCCAGATTGCCGGCTGGGGCGCCTACTGCACGGTTGGAGTGTGGACGGGGGTTCTGGATCATGGCCCTCGGGCCAGCGTACTTGTGGGCTACATCCTGTTCTTCGCCTACAGCATTGGCCTGACACATCTGCTTCGACACCAGATTCGCCGCCGCCACTGGATCAGTCTGCCACTTCCTCAGGCGCTCCTCAGGCTCGCTGCATGCAGTGTGGCGATTGGCGCGATTCAGACCGCTCTCGTGGTGGGCGTGTATACGGCCATCGAGGGTCAACTCGGAGTGTGGAGCGAGAAATCTTCGATCGCATTTCTGTTCATGGGCGTTTCGGTCATCACCACGATCTGGACGATCCTCTATTTAACTATGACGACGTTGCGTTCTTCGCGGGAGGCGCGGCGGAACGAAATGCAGATGAAGCTGGCGCTCAGCAATGCGGAGCTCGATGCGCTGGAAGCCCAGCTCGATCCGCATTTTCTGTTCAATTGCCTGAACTCCATTCGGGGCATGATCAGCGAAAACCCCGGGCTGGCGCAGGACATGGTCACACGCCTGGCCAATATTCTGCGACACAACCTGCAACGGGACAAGCGTCACACGGTGCCGTTGGCCGGCGAGCTGGATGCAGTGACGGACTACCTGGCGCTCGAATCGATTCGGTTCGAGGACCGGCTTCATGTTCATTTGGCGGTGGACCAGGCCTTCCGGCAGAGTTTGGTGCCTCCCATGCTCTTACAAACTCTGGTGGAGAATGCGATCAAACATGGTGTGGAAGAGGTTCCGGCGGGTGGCGACCTTTTCATTCGAGCCGGGGTTGAAGGCGGTCAGTTGCGAATCGAAGTGGAGAACACGGGCAGCCTGGCGGAACCGCGAAAGGACTCGACACAGGTCGGCCTCGCGAACGCGCGGGAGCGATTGCGCATTCTGTATGGCGACGGCGCCAGACTGCAGCTTGCGGCAAGCGGTGAAGGCCGCGTCACGGCCACCGTGCTGATTCCCGCCAGTTTATGAAGGCGTTGATTATCGACGATGAACGCATGGCTCGTCAGGAGCTGCGCCGTCTGCTGGGCGCTCATCCGGCTATTGAAGTCGCTGGCGAGGCTTCCACCGGGGCGGAAGCACTCGAGCTTATCGGCCGGCTTGCGCCTGAAGTCCTGTTTCTCGACATCCGCATGCCAGGCATGAGTGGGTTCGATCTGCTGGAGCATCTGGACGATGTGCCGCAGGTGATCTTCACCACCGCGTATGACCAATACGCCCTTCAGGCGTTCGATGTCAGCGCGCTGGATTACCTGGTAAAGCCCGTAGCTCCGGCCCGGCTTGCCGCCGCTGTGGCGAAGCTTCGCCCGCGTGAGGCGCCGGCGCGGTTGGAACGCGTATTCGTGAAAGATGGCGAACGCTGCTGGCTGGTGCCGGTAGCGGACATTTACCTGCTCGAGTCGGAAGGGAACTACACGCGGATCTACTTTGTCAATGAGCGGCCATTGGTTCCGCGCTCTCGCGGCGTTGCATGACCGGCTGGATCCGGAAGTGTTCTTCCGCGCGGGACGCCGGCACATTGTGAATCTCACCTTGGTGGAGCGCGTCGAATCCGGCGTAAGCGGCAATCTTCTGGTGGCCTTGCCGGGCGGACTAACCGTGGAGATGTCGCGGCGCCAGTCGGCACGCTTTCGGGACGCTCTCAGTTTGTAGAGTTCTCAGTTTTCGGCGTCCTGCCCGGGCTTCACCTGTACGTGCCGGAGCGGCTGGCCGGGCTTGGCGCCGTCGGAAATCTGGATGTTATTGACCACACGAACCGCCCCAGCGGCCTTGGCCATACGGGTGGCTGCGCCCTTGTGCTGGGGAACGCCGGTTCGGCCCTCCCAGGTGACCACCCCGCCGTGCACCTTTGCGACGAAGCCATCCTTGCCAATCTTGGACTTGGCCAGCTTCATTTGTATCTTCTGCTCAATTTCGGCGTCGCTGTATTTCGGGGTGATGGTTAGTTGTTGGTGCGGGGAAGCCGATCCGGATGCGGCCCGCAGGCCGCCGGTGCACAAAACGAGGGCAAGGAGGAGAATCAATCTGCTCATCAACGAATTAGTGCGCGGGAGCGGGCGGAATTCGCAGTTGAGAACTATTGTTTCGTGGAAGCGATTTGAACCAGGTCTTCGGCGCGAGCGGGCGGGACGCGCTTCTTCGGCGGGATGAGCAGCGATCTCGGAAGCCGGGCGAGATAAGTGAGGCGCTCGATCCACGGCAGCAGGCGCCGCACTGTGCTCCCGTGAAAGAGAAGGCTGCCCGCTACCAGCAGCGGATGAGGAATGGTGGTGCAGCAGCGTGAGCACATATCGATTTCGCCGGCGCGTCCGCTTACGTGCATCTCGCGCAGGCGCCGCATTGGCGCGCTGTTCCAGATCTCTTCGAGCGGCTGGGTACCGATGTTGCCGATTGGCGCGCCGTCGAGCATGTAACTCTGACAGCACGGGTAGACGTCGCCATTGTGCTTCACATAGGCGGGACCGCGCCAGAGATAGTGGCAGGCGTGTTTCCAGTCCGAAGCCTCGTGGCCGGACTCGGGCTGCATCAGGTTCGTCTCATCCTCTTTGATGCGCACTTCATCGACGCCGGGCACCCCTCTCCAGAAGCGAACGAAATCGTCCACTTCACCCGCATTGCGCTCCATGCGAACCATCTGCACCACCACCTGAACGGGAGCGTCAAGGTCGTGCTTGCGGCGGGCAAAGCGAACGAAGTTATCGCGAACTTTCTCGAAGCGCGCGCCCTTGCGATAGTACTCGAACGATTCCTTCGTGGATCCGTCGAAGCTGAGCGTGATATGCGCGAGCGGACCGGTCAAAAGCCGCTCGGTGCTCTCCTCGTCAAGCAGCGTGCCGTTGGTGGAGAGCAACGTTGACACGCGATGGTGGGCGCAGTATTCGATGCGGTCGAAGATTTTCGGGTCAAGCAGCGGTTCGCCCAGGCCGATGAGCATCATGTGCTCGGCGCTGCGGCCCGATTCGTTCACAAGGCGGGTGAAGATCTCATCCGTCATGTCCTCTTTCGGCTGCTTGTGCGTTTCGCGCGGACACATGGGGCAATAGAGATTGCATTTCGCGGTGGTCTCGACGATGTATTCAACGGGCAGCCCGCTG
>Ga0187863_10001287_pt1 | contig 20325 bp, 11 predicted proteins | sample June2016WEW_11_1_FD_132975 | JGI IMG/M metagenome (GOLD analysis project Ga0187863, IMG submission 132975) | Peatland microbial communities from SPRUCE experiment site at the Marcell Experimental Forest, Minnesota, USA - June2016WEW_11_10 | ecosystem: Environmental > Terrestrial > Soil >... | reverse complement strand
GTGGCCGTGCAACTCGATTGCGGCGACTGCCACCGTCCGCCCGCGTCCAATGAGCAATGGAGATTCGGCGGCGTGCCGCAGCCGAAGGCTTCCTCGGTTGCGCAGAAGCAGGAACCGCCCTCGGTCAATCCCGCCCGGGCCTATATGTCGCCCGTCTCCTACGCACAGCACTGCATTGCCTGCCACGGGCTGCAATTCGATAAACGTTTTGCGGAAAGCGCGCCGCACGACACTCCAACGGCGGTTCACGCTTTTGTAGTGCTCAGGTTCCGGCAGTACATTGCCACGCATCCAGCGGAATTGCGCATTACAAATTCAGATCCGAACTTGCCTCAGAAACCCTTCCCTATTTCTCCTCGAGTGCTTACACCTGAGCAATGGGTATCGGAGCGTGCGGCAGAGTCGGAACAACTCTTGTGGAGAAAAACGTGCACGCAGTGCCACGCGCTAAGCTTTCCTACGAACCAGCCACTTCCTGTGGTTGCAAACTCGAATATTGCTGTCCGCTGGTTTCAGCATGCCGTGTTCAATCATGACAAACACCGGCTGGTGAAATGCGAGGAGTGCCATTCAGCCGCAAGAACGAGCCAGGAAACTTCTGATGTTCTTTTGCCGGGAATTCGAACCTGTGAGCAGTGTCATCACACGGGAAGCGACGGGGCTGAGGCGCGGTGTTTTGAATGCCACGCGTACCACGATTGGAGCAAAGAAAAACCTGCTCAGGGGAATTTCACTCTTTTCCAATTAACCCGCCGCCAGCCGCATGAAGCGAACGCGCAGACTTCGGTTGGAAAGTGACGCTCGCGGGAATTGATTTCGATCTACTGCCTGAGCGGCCGTCCGCGGAAAAATCTGGCTCCGCTTATACCTTCGCTGCTTTGGATAGCTTGGCTTGCGGACGAAGCCGGCTAGGGGCCGGCCGCTCGCGGACCGCAGGCGAAGCGGGAGATTCTTCTATTTCCCGAACGTCGCTCATTTTGTAGAAGTTTTCCTTCTCGCATATCCGGCAGCGCAGATTCAGCGAAGGAAAGGTTGCGACAGTCCCGGCGCCGGCGACGCTGGGTTCGCCCGAGAATTGCTTATTCGCAATTCTAGATGGGACCGCAATGGTCTCCCCGCAGGAACGGCATTGCACACCGTGGTACTTCTCCATCTTAGTCCCCAGAGTCATCGTGAACCTCGCCAGCGGGCAATCGAAAGGATAGGACGCCGATTGTACCCCACTCTTGGCTGCAATATGTAACTCAAATTTACGGCAATTTGGCCCCCCTCTCACTGTCACGGTCAGGGTTCATTTGTACGCCAAAATGCTGACCTGCAAGACATTGACCTCCATACTAAGGCCGAGTAGACTGGCCTTCCATCGCAAACGCGCATTTAAGCGGAATCGCGCGGATTTCCGCAAATGAACGGCGCACCGGAGTGCTGCATGAAAGCTGCTGCGGGCCGTTTCTTTTCAGGGTCGCCTACCGCTCGCATGGGAGTTTTGCTCTGTTGTTTGCTGACGCCGTGCTCATTTCTTTCAGCGGCACAATCGCCGCAAACCAGTTCCCCGCAACAAACACCCGCAGCCCAGCCCGCACCTGAAATCACCACGACTCAGCAGGCAGCGTCGGCTCCTCCGCCGCAAGCTCCATCCTCCTCGGACGCGACATCCGAAGTGAATACGCATGCGAGTACGCCCTTCGAATCGCATGTGAACTTGGTCCCGGTTCGTGTAGTGGTGCACGATTCGAATGGCGAAGCAGTAGCGAATTTGACCAAGGAAGACTTCCGGCTGTCTCAAGACCGCAGGCCCCAGACGATTCTGCATTTCTCCGTGGAAACCCCAGCCTCGATTGCGAAGCAGGTTGTCAGAGGCGAGGCGGGTGGAGATCAGCCGAACGTCTCCGCTCCCGGAACTTTGACTCTGCCGTCGCGATTCGTCGCACTCCTGTTTGATGATGTGGAATTGAGCACCCTGGACTTGATGCAATCGCGTCTCGCCGCTGTGCGTTATTTGGACGCAGCGACGGAACCTAGCGAACGTGTTGCTGTGTTTACCACCTCGGGACAATCGCAGGTAGACTTCACCGACGATCGCGCCAAAGTCCGCGCGATGGTGCAACAGCTCATACCTCATTATATTGGCATGTACGATCCTTACGACACGACCCAGTGCCCTCAGATGGGTTATTACGAAGCCGACTTGATCATAAACCAACACGACCTCCAGGCCATCCAAGCCGCGACAGCGGACGCACAGGCTTGCGGTGCGGAGAATGGCCCGACTGAGTCTACGACTATGCTCGTTCAGTCAACGGCCCAGCAAATGGTACTCGCCGGAGAAAACAACACGCAGTTTGTGATTCGGCGGTTAACGGAACTCGTTCGCCGGATGTCGGCTGTTCCGGGGCAACGCAGTATTGTTTTTGTCTCTCCCGGGTTTCTGGTCACTTCGACCTACCAGTACGACCTTTTAGAGGTTATTGATAAGGCCACGCGCGCGAACGTATTCATTAATACGCTCGATGGACGTGGGCTTTACACCGTCGATCCGATCGGCGATATCACCCGGCCTCCGCCAAGGTTTTCTAACTCGAATGCCGCGGCCCAGGACGCGTTATACCGATCCCAAGAACAATCGATTCAATCGGATGCGCTGGCGAATCTCTCCGGCAGCACCGGCGGTTTTTACTTTCGAAATAATAATGACCTTGTCGCCGGATTCCGCATGACAGCGGCGGCGCCCGAAGTTACATATCTGCTTGCCTTCTCTCCAGAAGCGTTGAAATTCGACGGCAAGTTCCACCAGATCAAGGTGACACTGGCCACGAAAGAAAAATATACCATCCAGGCGCGGCGTGGTTTTTTCGCGCCCAAACACGGGCAAACTCCGGAAGAAACTGCCAAGCAAGATATTGAGGAGGCGGTTTTTTCGCAGGAGGAACAGCAGGGCGTCCCGATCGAACTTCAACTGCAATATTTCAAAAGCGATGCTATGGACGCAAAACTCTCCGTGCTGACCCGAGTGGACGTAAATCACGTGCGCTTCGAAAAGACAGACGGAAGAAACCAGGATCAGCTGACTGTTGTGGCGGCGCTGTTCGACCGGAATGGAAATTTTATCACCGGGAACCAGGAAGTCGTGGACCTGCACTTGAAAGATGCAACTCTCGAGAAGCTGTCTCACACCGGCATGACCGTGAAAATGGGCTTCGACGTTAAGCCCGGCGGCTACATCGTCCGATTGGTCGTGCGAGACTCGAAAGCCTCCGTGCTATCGGCAAAAAATGGTGTAATTGAGATTCCGTAACAGGGGAAGGTGAGCGATGACTCGGCGCCGAGTGGCCTTGCTGGTAGTTCTGCTGCTGCTTTTTCTCGCGGCGGGCAGCTTCGGGGGACGCTTGATTGGGTCTTTTGGAGTCGCGCTGGCGCATCAGTCTCCGCAGGACTCCCCTCAGCAACCGGCATCGCAGGCAGCTGCTCCTTCCATCAAGGCTGAGTCGCGGGCTGTGCGCGTCGATGTTGTCGTGACCGACAAGAAGGGCAATTACGTGCACGATCTGAAGGCCGACGATTTTAAGGTTTACGAGGACAATAAGCAGCAGCCGGTCACCAATTTCTCGTTTGGCGCGGATCCAAACGCCGCTGCCGCATCCGGGCGGCACTACATGGTGCTGTTCTTTGACAATTCCACCATGGATGTAGGCGATCAGGCGCAAGCGCGCACCGCCGCCGCAAAATTCATCGACCAGAACGCCGGGCCTGATCGCGTGATGGCAGTTATGGACTTCGGCGGCACTCTACGGGTCGAACAGAATTTCACCGCCGATGCCGCCCGGCTCAAGCAAGCGGTGCAAAATATAAAAACTTCTGCCGTCGATCCCAACGGAACCGCGAGCGGAGCATCTTCTTCAGGTGGGCTGTCTCTTCCGGGTTCGCTATCGACCGACACTGCTGTCGCCGATTTTGGCGTGCGGACTTTGTTGCTCGCAGTCCGAAGCGTGGCAAAAAGTCTCGCGAGTGTTCCAGGGCGAAAAAGCATGATCCTTTTTTCGTCCGGCTTTCCGCTCACTCCCGAGGCCGAGTCGGAACTAACCGCAACCATCGACGTCTGCAACAAAGCGAACGTCGCAATTTATCCGCTGGACGTTCGCGGTTTGGTGACGCCGGACATTGCGCCCGGATCCGGGCGCGGACCCTCGTCATTCATTCCCAACAACAGCCTGCCCGGCGCTTCCACTTTGGCGTCGATACACTCTCTAATTGAAACAGAAAGACTTCAATCGACCGGCGCTGGCATCTCTCTCGCTTCTTATCACGTCTCTCCTCCGTCTGAATTGGCTTATCTGCAGCACGGAGGTGGTGGGGGCGGTGGAGGACATGGTGGCGGAGGTGGAGGGGGCACAGGCGGCACGGGCGGCACGGGCGGCACCGGTGGCACCGGCGGGGGTGGTGGCAAAGGCGGCTCCGGTGGTACGGGCGGCACCGGCGGTGGCGGAAGCCGCGGAGGAGGGATCAACAACACCGGGACTTATGGCAACCCAAACAACACCCAGCCGCGAGCGATTGTTCCCCCGTTTCCGCCATCGGCGGCCACGAATCAGCAAGTGCTCTATATGTTGGCTGACGGAACCGGGGGTTTCCCTATTTTCAATACAAACGACTTGCTCGCCGGACTCCAAAAAATCGCGAACGAACAAAATGAGTACTACCTTCTAGGATATGTGCCGGCTGATTCAACGGAGGGCAGTTGTCACACGCTGAAGGTCAAGCTCGAGCGCGGTGGCGCAAACGTACGAGCACGCAGCGGATATTGCAACGTCAAAGCGACCGACATGCTGGCCGGTAAACCGATCGAAAAAGCGCTTGAGACCAGAGCCGCAGCTTCGGGAGCCGCTACCGAAGGCTCGCTGGAAGCGCCGTTTTTCTACACCTCTACTAACGAGGCTCGAGTGGACTTGGCGATGGAAGTGCCTTCTGCGACGATTGAGTTTTCCAAGGTAAAGGGAAAATACCATGCGGACGTAAACGTTCTCGGCATCGCCTACCGGCCGGATGGATCGGTGGCTGCCAGATTCAGCGACGAAATTAATATGGACTTCGAAAAAGAAGAATTGCAGAAGTTTACGCAGTCGCCGATGCGCTATCAAACTCAGTTCTCCGTCGCTCCGGGACAATATCGGCTGACTGTTGTTCTGTCGGGTGGCGCGCAGAAATTTGGGAAATACGAGAGTCCCCTCGTAATCGAGCCGTACGACGGAAAGACGTTCAGCCTAAGCGGACTGGCGTTCAGTAATCAAATGCAACGTGTGTCCGAGGGCTCCAGTGACTTGGATGCCGATTTACTTGCGGATCGCATGCCCATGATCGTGAAAGGCGTAGAACTGACTCCTTCGGGAAGCAATCACTTCAAGAAAACCGATAGAGTCGTTTTGTACGCACAAATTTACGACCCGAGTTTGTCCAATCCCAACCCTCCAATCGTGGGATGCCAATACGTAGTCATCGACCAAAAGACCGGAAAACAGGTACTTTCGACTGGTTTGTTCAGTGTGAATCAGTATGTGTTGAAGGGAAATCCCGTGGTGCCGCTAGCACTAAAAGTGCCGGTCGACACTTTTCCCCCGGGAGAATATCGCCTCGAAATGCAGTCGGGCGACGCAGGTGGGGCGATCTCACATGTTCGGATAGCGACATTTCAGACCGAGTAATGTCGGCAAAATGCTCTGGATTTGCCAAAACTCGACCTCACCATGAGAACAGCCCCCCAAACAGGCTGATGCTCTTAGGGTACGTTCTACTTGCTGTGAATTGAGCTTTTCGGGTACAATGGCCTCCCCCGCACCGAGAACGATATGGACAAGTCTATATTCAACTCCTTCGGACTGCGCGAGAATCCCTTCAGCGTAAATCCGGATCCGCGGCACTTATTCCTAACTCGGCAAACTCAGACGACCTTGGATGCTCTGATTCAGGGCGTGCAATCCCGGCAGGGGCTCGTACTGCTTACCGGCGACGTGGGGACCGGCAAGACGACGCTCATCAATTCCCTGCTCGAATGGCTGCAGCAGAATGGAATACCGACGGCATTTATCTTCAATTCCCACCTTGAGGCCCGGGAATTATTCGAGTTGATGCTCGCAGATTTTCATATCGCGTCCGATGTGCGCTCCACGAGCAGCGCGGTGTCACACCTGCATGCCTGGCTGCTTGAGCGCTACCGCGCCGGCGAGACCGCTGTGCTTATTGTCGACGAGGCGCAAGGGCTTCCGTCACATACCATCGAGGAAATTCGACTATTGCTGAATCTCGAAACGCCGAACGGCAAGTTACTTCAGATCGTTCTATCGGGGCAGTCGGAGTTCAACGACAGGCTCAAACGGCTCGACCTTCGGCCGCTCCATCAGCGTATTTCGCTTCGTTGCAGAACCAGCCCCATGACGTTGGAGGAAACGCGCGGCTGCATCCAGCATCGCCTGCGCGTTGCCGGTGCTCAGGATGATGCGCTTTTCACTCTCGAAGCCATGGATAGCGCTCATTTTTATTCGCGTGGAATTCCGCGGATAATAAATTTGCTTTGCGAACAAGCCCTCCTGAAAGCCTACTACAGCGGAATCCGCCCGGTTTCAGCAAGCATGATCGAGGATGCTTCACGCGAGTTTCAATTCGACGGAGACCGCCCTATACCACCGCCGAAGGCGGACGAAGCGATCGGATTGCGCGCGAACCTGATTCCCATGCAATCGATGTCGAGTAGACCGACGATGACCTTTGCCGCGGCGGCTGGATTGTCCTCGGAGGGGCGACAAGACCCGAAGCCAGTCCGCGTCCCTGCGCCCCCGGCCAAAGCGGAATTGGTCCGCCATCCAAAGGCCTCCGCCGACGTCGGCCAGATAATCGCTGAACTTTCGGCGGGCGCCAAAGCTAACGCCCCGGTCGTGATTCACCCCGCTGGCACGAAAAGCAGTTCCAATCTTGCTACGGTCTCAAATCGCGCATCGATTTCCTCGCTGGCAAGGGCGAAGACGATTCTATTGGCGTTCGTTGCAAAGAGCAGCGCGGAGTTTGGACGCCGAACCCGCGACGGATTATTTTCGCTGCGATCCTATTCTCGGCGTCGGTCTAACCAGTTCCTTACGATGGCCTCGCCGGTCCTCAAGCGAATCACAGCACCGTTTATCTCTTGGCTGAAGGAACCACGGCCGCCGACCCTGCTTGTGCGAACCAATTCAAAAACACACATTGAACCGCCCGGTCGTTTCTCGGCAGTAAGCAATAATCTTCGAGACAGAGCGGAGCCCATCGTCCGATGGTTGCAGACGCCGCTTCGTCCGGCGCAGCGACGCTGACTGTTTGTTGACTCCCGACGACCAACCGATTCCGCCTAATTTACGGGAGTTCCTGCAAGACCTGCTTTCTCCATGACACCGCGTATTTTTTCGAGATATTGATTCAGCGCCTCCTGCTTCCTTGCTTCCAGCCAGCCGAGTTCGCGCGCGAGAAGCTCGGCGACGACCGGCGCTGCTCTCATCGCATGCTTCCAACTATGCCCCTGGAGACCAATTCGGCGTGACAGAATGTCCTCGATTGAAACTGCCATTTCGTCTCGAATTCCGAAAGTTACTTCTGCGCGCAACGGCGCCAGGCCTTCGACGAGAGGTTGTGCGATTTCCGGATTTTCTCTCGCCAAGTCCATTACGTTGGAAGTGCGTGTGCCGAATTTTCCAGCCAAATGTCGCGCTGTCGACTCCGTCACGCCATAGAGTTTTGTTAATGCTCGCCAGTAGTCCGTTGAATAACCGTCGGAGCCCACAAGCCGGTGCCGGATCGTTTGGCACTGCGAAAGAGGAACGCCAAGGCATTTTTGCACGGTGTCGATGGTGTCCTGGGCCATGGCTCGATAGGTTGTCCATTTGCCGCCCATAATACTGATTAATCCTGATCGCGAATCAAGTTCCACTTCATGGTTGCGCGCGATCTTCTTCGTGCTTTTTGTTTCGCTGGAACTAACCAGCGGACGCACGCCCACCATGCCGCCGACGATCCGGTCCGCGGTAACAGGCTGCTCCAAGTAACGATTCAGATGCCGCAGAAGGTACGTAACCTCCTCAACCTCCAGATGGAGATGCTGGAGAGATTCGATTTCCTCGTCAGTCGTGCCCACCAGCACGCTTCCGAGCCACGGGATGGCGAACAGCACCCGGCCATCCTCCGTCCGAGGGATCAGCATCGCTTCCCGGTCGCAAAGTACTTCCGGCGGAAGGACTACGTGCACACCTTTACTGAACCGTATGCGCTGAGGAACGCCCGCCGTGGCCGTCTCACGAATCGCGTCCGCATAAGGACCGGTGGCATTCACGAAACTGCGCGCGTGAACCATGAAATCCCGGCGCGTAAGCTGGTCTCTGATTACCGCCGTGGAAAGCTTTCCTTCGGCATTTTTTTCAAACGCAACAACGCGCGCATAGTTCAGCGTTTCGCCGCCGGCCTCTGTGAAAGTCTTGACCAACGTGATGTTGTAGCGTGCGTCATCAAATTGACCGTCGGCATACACTACAGCTCCCACCAGGCCACGCGACGCAAGCATAGGCATTCGTTCGAGAGTCTTCTCGCGCGATATGAAAATACTTGGCGCGAGACCGTCCTGCCCTGCCACTCGGTCATACAGTTTCAGGCCGACCGCGAAGTAAGCGGCGTCGACCCAGCGATAGCAGGGAGTAAGGAACAGTCTCGTATTCGTCAGGAACGGGGCGTTCTGCAACATATGGATACGCTCGTGGAGAGCTTGTTTGAGGACGCGATATTCTTGAAAATCGAAATTGCGAATTGCTTCCTGCAGGTATCGCACGCCTCCATGGACCATCTTCGTGGATGCGCTGGAAGCGCCGCTCGCAAAATCCTCAGCTTCGAGTTGCACCGTCTTCAAACCGCGAAGCTGCGAATCCAGTGCGCAGCCGGACCCGGTTGCGCCTCCTCCGATCACGCAAACATCGAAGGTTTTTCCCTCAATCGCTCGCAGGGATTGCTCGCGAGTTTTCATGCGCCCGCTTTTCCCCGCAGATGCGCAATAGGGTTTGAAGACCCTGGCAAAGGGCCATCTTCGCAGAGGATTGTTTCGAACGATTGGGTAACAGGCGAGATTATAATTGCGTTCATCGAGGAACGATTAGACGCTGCGCAAGAAGCCGGGCGCAAGAGATCCGGACCCAGCCCACGAATCGCCAGCGTATACTCGCTCAGGCCTTCGTTCCAAGCACAGACATTCCCGCAGCGGCGTTCTTTAATGACGCCGCTTTCTGAGTGCAATCGTGCCACTCGCGTCCTTCGCGCCGAAGCAATTCCTGCGCTTGCTCCGGTCCCCAACTTCCTGCGGCATAGTTTGGAAAATCACGCGGAGGGAGCGCCTTCCATAAATCAAGTATGGGTTGCACGATCGTCCACGAAGCCTCCACCATATCGGCGCGCTGGAACAGCGTGGGATCGCCCATCATGCAATCGTATAGAAGAGTTTCATACCCAGTGGACGGCGTGGTACCAAAATAGTCGGAGTACTGAAAATCCATGTTCACCGCGCCAAGCCGCACGATGGGGCCGGGAACCTTGGCCTCGAAGCTCAGCGAAATTCCTTCATTCGGCTGAATATTAATCACCAGCTCGTTGGGCGCAATTTTTTCCACGGAGGTTTTGCGGAAAAGCACAAAAGGAGGCCGCCGAAAGCGAATCACAATCTCGGTGGAACGAGTGGGCAATCTCTTCCCCGTCCGTAGATAAAACGGCACGCCCGCCCACCGCCAATTATCAATATTCAACGCGAGCGCGACAAATGTTTCGGTCGTCGATGCCGGATCCACGTTCGGCTCCGTTCGATAGCCCGGGACGTGTTTGCCGTCTATCTCTCCTTCCCCGTATTGGCCGCGCACGGCGTGGTCCAGAACTTTCTCAGGATTCAAAGGCTGGACGGCGCGCAGGATTTTCGTCTGTTCGTCGTGCACCGCCTGAGCGTCGAAAGAAATCGGCGGTTCCATTGCTGTAAGCGTGATGAGCTGAAAGATGTGATTCGGCACCATGTCGCGCAACGCGCCGGCGTGCTCGTAATAATCTCCCCGCATTTCCACGCCGAGTTCCTCCGCTACTGTCACTTGCACGTGATCCACGTAGCGGCGATTCCAAACCGGCTCGAAAATGCCGTTCGCGAAGCGGAACGCCAAAATATTCTGAACTGTTTCCTTTCCGAGATAATGGTCGATGCGATAAACCTGATCTTCGCGCAGCACCAGGCCTATTTCGTGGTTCAATGCGACCGCCGAATCGAGATCGTGCCCAAACGGCTTTTCGATCACCACGCGTTTCCATTTGCCGTTTTCTTCGTTGGTCAACTTAGCCGCGCCAAGTTCTTTCACTACGATGGGAAAAAAAGTCGGGCTGGTGGCAAGATAAAAAAGGCAATTTCCGTGCGTGTTTTGTTCTTTTTCCACTTGGACCAGGAGATCGCCCAGTTTCTTGTAAAGCTCGGGATCCTTGAAGTCTCCCGGCGTATAGTAGAGCCGCTTGACAAATTGATCCCACGAAGCTTGATCCACTTCGCTCGTTGCGTACTCCCGAATCTCCTGCCCGGTACGCTGCCGAAAATCATCGGAAGAAAAGTTTTCGCGCGACACGCCGATGATTGCAAATTCCTGCGGGAGTAATTTCCCCTTCGCGAGATTGTATAGCGCTGGAATCAGTTTGCGCTTCGTGAGATCGCCCCCCGCGCCGAAAATGACCATCGTACAGGGAGGAGCGGGACGGCCAAGCGTTTCCTGCGACACATTCACCGCATCAGAATTCTGAGTCAAGTCTTCCTCCGCCTGAGCGTGCTATGAAAGCGCCTGTTGGATAGCCTGTTGCAAATTTGTAAGTGCGGTCGCCAGATCTCCCGTCAGATGTACGCGAAGAGCTCGCCGGCCGCGCTCGGTCAGTACGTTGAAATCCCCGCGGGCCTGCGCTGCTTTCACCACGCCAAATGTATACTTCTGGCCGGGCACACGAAGGTCGGAGGCGTCATCGCAAGTGATTTGCAAAAAGACGCCCGAGTTCGGGCCGCCCTTGTAAGCTTGTCCTGTCGAGTGAAGAAACCGCGGCCCGAAACCGAGGCAAGTAGCCACGTGCTTCTTATCGCGAACGCTCTGGCGTATAGACTGAAGCTGTGTTTGATGTTTCTCATTCCGCTCGATGTAAGCCAGCACGGCAAAATAATCGCCTGCCTTTAAACGATTCACGTGCGCGCGCAAATATCCGGCGAGCGTCGCGTCTTTCCCGACCACTTGCTTCAGCGCCGACGCATTCTTATCGTCGCTGTACAGCTTGACACCCTTGTCTTCGTAGAAAGGCGTTTCCTGCGGAAGCGAACCGGACTTCTCATATTCATCGGTCAATTTGCGCGTTTCGATCTTGCTCGCTTCCACATCGGGCTGGTTAAATGCATTGATGCCGATAATCGAGCCGGCTACGGCCGTCGCGATCTCCCATCTGAAGAATTCCTGCCCGAGCTCATAATTGTTCGCCACTTGAATGCGGACCACCGGTTGGCCGGCTTTTTCCAGCGCTTCCACTCCCGCGTCTTGCTTTGAGTCCGCGCCATCCTCGAGCCTTACATAAACGAAGACGCGGTCGCTGCCGTACACATCCGGCGAACCGATTGGTTCGCGGTCCACGGGAATCAACCCTTTGCCTTCTTTCCCGGTGGACTCGGCGAGAAGCTGTTCCAGCCACGCTCCCAGATCGGAAATTCCGGGCGAAGCAAAGAGGGTGACCTTATCGCGGCCCTGTTTCTGCAGCGTTCCCAGAATTGCGCCCAGAATCACACCCGGATTTTCATCCGCCGGCACTACCGAAGCACATGCGTGGACCATCTCCTCCGCGCGATCGAGAAACTTTGGCACGTCCACGCCTTGGATCGCCGCTGGAATCATTCCAAAGTTTGAGAGCGCCGAGTAGCGGCCGCCGATGCTTGGCACGCCGTAGTAGATGTGACGAAAACTATCGGTCTCGGCGACTTTCTGCATCTGGGATCCAGGGTCGGTGATGGCGATGAACCTCTTCCCCGCTTCGGTGGCGCCCGCGGATTGCTTCACCCGATCGTAAAAATATTGCTTGAAGATATTCGGTTCCAGGGTCGTCCCGGACTTGCTCGCAACGATAAAAAGGGTTTTTGCGATATCGATCTTGCTCTCTAACGTGCGGATTTGCGCCGGGTCCGTGGAATCGAGGACCAGCACCTGCGGCTGACCCTGGATCCTTCCGTAAGTTTTCTCGAACACTTCCACGCAAAGACTCGACCCGCCCATGCCGAGAAGAACGAGGTGCGTGAAGCCGGCTTGGTGAATTTCCTCCGCGATTTTCTTAAACTCACTATTATGGGAAATCTGGTCGTCCGTGATTCCAAGCCAGCCCAGCCAGTTGCCCTCGTCTTTGTTCGTCCACAGCGAGGCGTCGCGGGCCCACAAACGCTTCACTTTATTGTTTTTTTTCCAATCCTCGAGAGCCCCTTTCACATCTTGGCTGACATTTTCCGGAAGACGGTATGTGAGGTTATTGACCGCCGAAGAGGCTGTCTTCTCGGTGTGCTTGCTAACCGCGGCCAGCAGCTTGTCGAAGGCGTCTGCAAACTGTTTGACCCCGTCCTCGGTCAATTTGTCGGTGGCGTCCTTCATCGATATTCCCACACGGGCTAGAGTTTCCATTGTCGCGCGCGCCGCCGGGACATCTTCTTCAAGGCTTGCGCGCGGCTTTCCATGGTCACGAAATGCATCGAAGGTCGCCGGAGGAATCGTATCGACCGTGTCAGGGCCGATCAGTTCCGCCACGTAATACGTGTCGGGAAATGCCGGATCCTTGGTGCTCGTGCTTGCCCAAAGCACGCGCTGCGTTTGCGCGCCACGAGCTGCCAGCGCAGCCCAGCGTGGGCCGCTAAAGATCTTCTTGTAACTCTGATAAGCAAGTTTCGCATTGGCGATCGCAACTTTGCCTTTCAGACCTCGCAATGTTTGCAGATCGGAGGGGTTAGTCGTTTTCTTGATTTTGTCATCGATCTGGCTGTCAATCAGGGTATCGATCCGGCTGACGAAAAAACTTGCGACGCTGGCCACGCGGCTCAAATCTCCGCCTTTTTTGGCAAACTCTTCCAGCCCTGCTACGTACGCTTCCGCGACGCGCTCGTACACTTCCTGCGCGAACAATAGCGTCACGTTAATGTTGATGCCTTCGCTGATGAGCTGCTGGAAAGCGGGGATGCCCTCAGTCGTGCCGGGAACCTTGATCATTGCGTTCTCGCGGCCCAGGGTCTTCCACAAGCGCCGGGCTTCATCCAGCGTTTCTTTTGTCTTGTGCGCGAGATATGGCGACACTTCAAGGCTGACGTAGCCATCACGCCGCTTCGTTTGCTCGTAGACCGGCCGAAAAACGTCGGTGGCGTCCTGAATGTCTTTCGCGGCGAGAAATTCAAAAATCCCTTTTGCGTCCAGGTCCTTTCTCGTCTCCAGTTCTGCAAGTGTTTTCGTATAGTCCGTGCTTCCGGTAATGGCTTTCTCGAAAATAGAGGGATTGGATGTCACTCCACGCAGCCCGTCTTCTTCGATCAGTCTCTTGAGTTCTCCCGTCGAGATCAGGCTGCGGCGAATGTAATCAAGCCAAACCGATTGCCCGAACCCTATCAGAGCTTTCAGGGGATTTTCGGACGGCTTGCCTTCGCTCGAAGTCGGAGTGGTCTTAGCAGTTGTGCTCATCGTAATTCTCCCTTAGCAACTCGTATTTCATGCCTCAGACGCGTTGTGCTCACGGATTATTTGGGGGCGGCTATCATTTCAGCCCTTGAGTTTTGACGCCTGTTAATTTACGCCGATTTAGCGGTCTCGGGCAACGTCCTATAGTAAGCCCGGCGGGCACGAGTTGTCGCCATTCCCAAGCCCTAATTCTACCGCACTAATCATGACAGTCGCGTGAAAGCAGCATTCTGATGGAACCAGTCTCCGGCAATTTCGCTTCAAAGCACGGCTGAAGGTACTGTCCGCCACTGCGGGGAGCGCTAGCACTCGCGCCTGGAGGTTGAAATCTGTGAGATTATTTGTTAGTCGAACAACAGCCGCTTGCTGAGGCGGAGCGGAAAGTATACGACCCGGCTCAGACGCGAGGTACGCGCGAGGAGCCGCCCTAATAATTTCTGCGTGAGAGATTCCAGGTCGATGTGGCGCCGGCCGCGATGAAGCCGCGTTGCCCGTCCCAAAAACTCCGCCGCAGAAACCGGGGTATCCTCTTCGTCACAAGCGTCGCCCTTGGTGATCAGCAAACTCGCGGTCTTCTCCGAAACCGCCCCATCAACGCGGCGAATGGCCCGGTGGACGACAACCAGCCCGTTCCGCTGGAAAACGATCACGTCACCTGCGGAAATCTTTGCGAAATCACAGCGGCGAATAAAAACAAAATCTCCCGATCTTATCCAGGGAACCATGCTGCCACCCGATACTCGCAAACATGCTGATCCTTGCGAGCGCATTTTGTCCGCAACCGGCAGGGCGGCATCCGCGGCCGCCAAGACAAACGGCTCCTTGCCTTCCATAGGAACCCGGGAAACATGGGATGTGGCGCTCATTAAGGCGTCAATTGCACCGTTTGAGTTGCGATCACTTGGCCGTCAAGCGAAACGCGCGTAGTCCACTCGCCGAGCATGTGCCGCTGTTGGATCCAGGTACCGGCGACAGGGAGCGTCTGAATCGCAACCAGAGGTTCGTCTGAGCCCTGCTGTACCGCGAAAGCTATTTGGGTTTGTTGATACAGATTGCCGCCGGGAAGCAAGAGCTCAAGAGTTTGAACGTGGTTCCCGACCGGCACGTTCTGCCAGGACACTTTGACTTCCAGGTCGCGAGTCGCGGTGGCGCTGAAACTTGTTTCACCGGCGCAGCTGGGAGCCTCCTTATCGCAAAACGAAAATGTGGCCGTCGCCGGTGCTGCGGGAGGTGCTCCGCCGTCCGCCGAGGTCATCTGGCAGCCCGAGAATCCCACCACGGCAATAACAACGCTGGCCGCCAGTAGAGTTCTTTTTTGCCAACGCCGATCTTTCACTCTTAAGCGCAACATGAAATCCTCGCTAAAATGGGATGGTAAAAGCGTAAGCCCGTTGATCCGTTGTCGTGACATATATGCGAGAAAGCACTTCATCGATGGACGGGTCGCCCACAGTTCCCTTGGTAGGCCCGACGTTCGTGATTTCATCTTTCACATCGGCTCCGGTCGTGACCATAAGCTCGTGAATCATGCCGTCGCTAGATCCCACGTAAACATAATTTAGCCCTATCGTTGACATCGGCGCGGAAGGGTTGGCAATCGTTGTATTCCACACCGTCGCGAACACCGGCGTCGGCCGCGACGTGTCAATGGAAAGCGCGTGAACCGCGGTAGCGCCTGAGAAAATGACGACATACGGCGGCGCATATCCCAGAACAACCGGATAGCTAACTATGGGCCCGTCCGTGGATGCGTAAGAAGCCAACGTCGCGCCTGTCGAGGGATTGATCGCATAGATCGTGCTGTTCCCCGCGGTGCACGTGCTTGAGACAATGGAATCGCCGACAGTGCCTACGAACAGAACATCGCTTGCGAAAGTGAGGGTCGGCGACGCGTCGATGTCGCCTAGATTTGCGATTGCCTTCACCGCGCCTGTGCTCGGATTGACCTGCCAAAGACTGGGCTGTGAAGTGCCGCATGCGCTGCGACTGGTGATCCAAACAACGCTGTGAACATAATCAACCAGCGGCGTCGAGTTGATGATATCCAAATTTTGTGCGCCTTCGTTCGTGGTGGTGATTGGGCCGGTGAGCGGCGACCATGACGCGTTTGCGCCGGTATTGCCGTTCAACGCAAAGATCTGATTCGCGGAGGTCGTTGTCGTGATCCGTGAGCCGAAGAAAACCTGGTCATTCGAGCCGCCGGCGATTGATTTCAATTGGACGGCAGGACCACCCTGAAGGGTCAGCGTGCCGCTCGATATAGGGTTTACCACCCAGTTGACCACTCCAGTATCTGTGTTTAGGGCGTAGACCAATCCATTCTGGTCCGTCAAATAATCGATATCTTGTCCCGTGGATGAAGACGCCGCATCGATTAGCGGTGAACGAGACGCTATGGAGCCGCCAAGTGACACTGGGACAAACTCCCGCAATCCGGTAGCGGCGTTAATGAAAAATACGAGGTTGGTTTGCGATCCCATGGCCGCAACTGTTCCGGGAATCAGGGATGGGCTGGCGAGATCCGTGGCAAAAGTCGCTGCAATCCACTGAGTGTTTTGCTGAGCGGCAGCAGTAGCCGCGGGTGTCGCTGAAATTTCTTCCGTAAACGTTGATCCGTTGGTTATATCCTGGTCGGAGTAATAGTTCGAACTATCGTGCAGGAATACCTTATAGAAATAGGTCGTTCCGTTCGCTGGCGCGCCGCCAGGGGAAGCGCAGGTATCTGTAGCGGCATTGTCCGTGAAACTTGTTTTGCCCGTTGAGTCCTCGAACACCACCGTTCCGGTACCAACGGTCGCACATAGTGCCGGAACCTGCGTATCAGTCGGCACCGAGCTTTTATCTACTGGAGAGCTGGTACGCCGGAGGATCAGCACGCCGGTATAAGTTTCAGAGCCAACTGCAGTGCCGATCAGCGCAGGAATGTTCCAATTCAGCGTAACGCTCGCGTTGCCGGGGGTTGCTGTTAGTCCCGTCACATTCTGGACGAATGTTACGTCCAATTCGGGCGAGGTCGCGTTGCTAGCTTCCTTCGATCCAAAAACAGTCGAAAAGCCATCATTGGCCGCGCTGTCTTTAATTATCGTTCCGTAGTTTGTGCTGCCGTTGTACCAGTTTTGTACATCTGTCGTGATATTGAATTGGGCGGTCGTGCTGGCGTTTGTGACCGTCGCTGTTGCCGTGGCCGCGCTCGCGATGTCTCCTCCCGCGGCAGTCCAGGTAGTTGTCGCGACCCGCGTATTCCAGCTCACTATATTTGATTGCCAGAAATTGGTTACGTCGTACGCCTGGTACGTCAAGGTGCCTGCGCTCACGGGCGGCGCCGTGGTCACGTGCAGGGTCAACATCGCCTGTTTAATGCCCACATTCGGAATGCGCGATAGATCGAACTCGACAATTGCGCGCTCATTCGCGCCTGTGGCCGAGGCCACGGTAAGCGTATTACCGACATTGTTGCTGTTAGGTGTCGCCTGAATGAGCGTTGCATCTGCGCCGCGCGCTTGCGAGTCAGTCCCCGATTTCTGCAACACGATCGTCTCGCGCGCAATCACAGGCGCAGCCAGCAGCAGCGCTAACCCCAACGCAAGCCACCGACGCCAGTAAGCGCGCTGAATTCCGGTCACCGGGTGTTGTCTAACCATGGAACCTGTTGCCTCCAGCTAGTTTGGGCCGAAACTCGGCGTCCGCTTACGAGCGGCGTGGTGCTGCGTTGCATACCCCACCTTGACCGGGCAGTTTCCCACACGCCAGTGCTAAGGTCTCGTAAATCGGTTCCGAAACACACCGCGGCTTAACATAAGCTCGCTTCTTTTTCGGACGTTTTTCATCGGCGTGGGCGATTTTCTGCGTTCTTTCCATTGCTTTCCCTGGGTTCAGTTATTTGCGAAACCGCGAGGTGCTCATTAAGGAGTCAATTGCACCGTCTGAGACGCGATCACCTGACCGTCAAGAGAAACGCGCGCGCTCCATTCACCTGTTATTTGCCGCTGTTGTATCCACGTCCCGGCTACGGGCAAATTTCGAGTGGCAACGAAAGGCTGGTTCGTGTCGGATGAAATCGCGAAAGCAGTGGTGATTTGCTGGTAAAGACCGCCGTTTGGCACCAGCACCTCGAGCTTCTGAATGTGGTTTCCGGCTGGCACGTTTTCCCAGGCGACGTTGATTTTGACGTCGCGAACCGCAGCAACACTGAAAGAAGTGGCCGGCGAGCAGTCTGAAAATCCGCTCGCGCAAAACGTAAATGTCGCGCTGACAGCAGGCGGAGGGACTTTGTCCGCGGAACTCGATTTCATTTGGCACGCGGAAAATCCTGAAACAAGAAGAAGCATGCCTGCAAGCAATAGGATTTTCTTTAGAGCCTGATTGCCTTCAACACGTCCTGAGCGCGACATAGCTGCCTCTTTTAAAACGGATAAGTGAACTCGAAAGCGCGTTGATCGCTGGTTGAAACATAGAGAGTCGATAGCACAATATCGAGGGCCGGATCGCCCACGACGCCAGGCGTCCCGGTATCTACAGTTACGTCCTTCAGGTCTGTGCCGTCTGAAATATCCAGCTCGTGAATCTTCCCATCAGCCGAGCCGACGAACACGTCGCTGAGGCTGGTTAAGGAAACCGGCGCCGATGGTACGGAAATTGTCGTATCCCATACGTCGGTAAACGTCGGTCCAGTGGGATCGTAGGAAACCGCATGTACCGCGCTGGCTCCCGAGAAGACGATCGTGTATGGTGCCGCGTTATTCAGCACCAGGGGGAAGCTGACAATCGCTCCATCGCCCACACTGTACGATGTCACCATCTGTCCGGTCGCGGGATTAACCGCATAGAGGACGCCGTTGCCCGCCGTGCAAGTTGATCCCGAAATGAAGTTCCCATTCGTGGCCACGAACAGAACATCGCCTGCCGTCGACAAGGTCGGCGAGGTATCTGTATCGCCCAAGCTTGCGTTGGCGATGACGAGGCCGGTATTCGGATCGAGTCTCCAAAGGCTCGGCTGGGAGGTCCCGCAAGCGCTGCGGCTGGTCACCCAAATCACGCCGTTGATGTAGTCAATCTGCGGAGTCGAGTTGATGATATCCATGCTCGGAACGAAGCTCACTCCTCCGGTCGTAGTCCATACGGTCGCACCGGTGTTGCCATCCAATCCCAGAATCTCGTTTGCTGTTGTTGTCCCGGTATTGCGAGTGCCGACTGCAAGCAAGTCCGTAGCGCGCCTGTACGAAGCGGAACTGTCCGATTTCAACTGCACTGCCGCGGCCCCTTGAAAGGAATTTGCGGTAGCGCCAGTCGGGTTGGCTACCCACAGAATGACTCCGGTATCGGTGGACACTGCGTAGACCAAGCCATCGTTATCGGCTACATAAATTATGTTGTCCCCCGTGGACGACGAGGCGGAATCAATGAGCGACGAACGCGATGTAATCGGACCACCGATCGAAACTGGAGGAAACAGTCGCAGGCCGGTGTTGGGGTTGACCATGAAGAGCAGATTGCTCTGCGAACCGATCACCGTCACTGAACCTGGAATCAGAGATGGCGCCGCCAGCGTGGTCGAGGCGGTGTTAGCCATCCACTTGGACTCTCCTCTAGCTGCCGCGGAGGCAGCAGGCGTTGCCGAGATTTCTTCAGCGAACGTCGAGCCATTGGAAATTGGCTGCGAAGAGTAGTAATTCAAATTGTCGCGCAGAAACACTTTGTAAAAATAAGTTATTGCGTTGTGAGGCCCTCCGATTCCGGTTGGGCACGTGGTGGAATTATCCGTAAAACTCGTTTTTCCTGACGTGTCATCGAACACAACTGTCGCAGTTCCCACCGTGGCGCATAAACCTGGATCCGTTGTATCCGTGGGGACGGAGCTTTTGTCCACCGGAAGACTTGACCGCCGAAGAATCACAACTCCGACGTACGACTCTCCCGGCTTGGGAGTTCCAATCGGCGAAGGAATCGTCCAGTTCAGCGTGACACTGGCGTTACCCGGGGTGGCCGTAAGACTGCTCACATTTTGAACGAACGTGACGTCGAGTTCAGGAGCATTCGTTGCAACGCTCGCCTCTTTCGAACCGAACACCGTGCTAGCCGCGGTCGCGTCGTTTTCCGTTTGGTCCTTAATGATGGTTCCGTAGTTCGGGTTGCCGTTGTACCAGCCTTGCACATCAGGGGTAATGTCGAATTGCGCCGTCGTGCTGGCATTCGTGACGGTCGCCGTTCCTGTAGCTGTGCCGCCGATGTCGCCGCCGGGAATGCCCCAAGCCGTGGTCGCTACGCGTGTGTTCCAGGTAACCGTGGAGGGTTGCCAGAACGTTGCGACGTCGTATGCGCCGTAGGTCAAAGTCCCTGCTGAAAGTGGAGGCGGCGTGATTACATGCAGCGTCAACAAAGCTTGCTTAATACCCACATTGGGAATCCGCGAAAGGTCAAACTCGATGATAGCTCGCTCGTTGGCGGAAGAAAGAGACTCGACCGTAACAGTTGGTCCAACGTTGTTTGAGGTGGGGCTGGCCTGATTCAGCGTAGCATCACCGCCGCGAAGTTGTTGATCGGTTGCTGACTTCTGCAAAACGATTGTTTCCCGAGCGATCAC
>Ga0187863_10001282_pt1 | contig 20354 bp, 15 predicted proteins | sample June2016WEW_11_1_FD_132975 | JGI IMG/M metagenome (GOLD analysis project Ga0187863, IMG submission 132975) | Peatland microbial communities from SPRUCE experiment site at the Marcell Experimental Forest, Minnesota, USA - June2016WEW_11_10 | ecosystem: Environmental > Terrestrial > Soil >... | reverse complement strand
GAAACGCGCAGCCAGCCGAGCCATTTCGCTTCGTCGTCGTTGGTCCACAGCGTGGCGTCGCCATCCCAGAGGCGCTTCACCTTCCCGTTCGATCCCCAATCGGATATGGTGGCGTTCACAGCGGTCGACAGGTCGGCCGGCAATTGAAGCTGCTGATGGCCGGTGCGCGGAAGCATCGAAGCCCTCAGCGCATCCAGCATCGTCGTCCATGCGGTTGAGAACTGCTTGACGCCGTCTACAAGCAGGTCGGCAGTCACCTGGTCGAGAGAAATCCCCAGCCGCGCCAGTTCCGCAAGCTGGTGCTCGGCTTCGGCCGGATTCTCCGCCAGCGAATTCCGAGGCACGCCATGATCGCGGAACGCGGCGGCGGTGGCCGGTGGCATGGTGTTAACCGTGTGGTCGCCGATCAGCTCCTCGATATAAACGACATCCCGATATGAGGGATTCTTGGTGCTGGTACTGGCCCAGAGCAAACGTTGAGGACGCGCGCCCTTCTTCGCCAGAGCCTCCCAACGCGGCCCGGAGAAGATCTTCCCGAACAGCGCGTAAGCTCGTTTGGCGTTGGCAATCGCCGCTTTTCCCAGGAGCCCTTCAATTACGGCGCGGTCGGCCGTCGACGCCGTTTTCCAGCGATCCTGCAGTAGTTTGTCAATGGCCGTATCGATGCGGCTGACGAAGAAGCTGGCAACGCTCGCGATGCGATCGATGGGCTGACCCTTGGCGGCACGCTGTTCGAGTCCGCGCAAGTAAGCGCCGGCAGCCTCTTCATACGCGGCGACAGAGAACAGCAAGGTCACATTGATGTTCAGGCCTTCACCGATTAGCGTGGCGATCGCCGGAACACCTTCCTTCGTACCCGGCACCTTCACCATCAGGTTGGGACGATCCACCAGTTTCCAGAGCTCTCGGGCCTGGTTAACCGTCGCCTCGGTGTTGTTTGCGAGATCGGGCGCGACTTCCAGGCTGACGTAGCCATCGAGGGTATTGGTGGTGTTGTAGACCGAACGCAGAAGATCGGCGGCGTTGGCGATGTCGCGTCGCGCCAGCCGTTCGAACACTTTTTGGGCGTCGCCGCCCGAGTGCATGGCGATTTCATCGAGCTCGGCGCGATAATCGGTGCTGCCGCCAATCGCTTTCTCGAAGATCGAAGGATTGGAAGTGAGTCCGCGAAGGCCGTCGTCGGCAATCATCTGCGCGAGTTCCCCGCCCTCCACGAAGCTGCGGCGAATGTAGTCCAGCCAGAAGGACTGACCGAAATCGGCCAGAGCCACGAGATTGTTCTTTTTGTCAGGCATCTAATACTCTTACTTTCCTTTCGCCGGCGGCCCGGCACCCGTCTAAGTAGGATGCGCCGGAGGCCCGCAAAGTGTCAGCGTAGCACCGGCGGCAGACACACACGCCAGTGTGCCTTTTTTGGCGTTTCGAACTGGTGAAAACGAGCATCGCGGGTAAGCGATGATATAGTTGAATTTCACCCGCCTGTGGGCCCGTAGCTCAGTTGGTTAGAGCGCTTCCTTGACACGGAAGAGGTCGGATGTTCGAGTCATCTCGGGCCCACCATTCGACTCAATCAGTTAGGCTGCCTTGACAACTCCGCCGTGCCAGATTCGGGCACTGCCGAACCAATCGGTGGTACCGAGCACTCCTCAAAGTCAATGTACAAGTTGATCGAGTTGTCACCGATCCGGTAAGGTTATGTCGGAGTTACCTCTGGACGTCCATCTCGTCGACGGCACATACGAGTTGTTCCGGCACTACTATGCCCTGCCATCCGCGCGGGATCGGGACGGTCGCGAGATCGCCGCGGTGCGGGGTGTGCTGGCGTCGGTCCTCGGCATGATCCGCCACGGCGCTACCCATGTGGCCGTCGCGACCGACCACGTCATCGAGTCTTTCCGAAATGCCCTATGGCCCGGCTACAAGACCGGCGACGGAATCGAGCCCGACCTGCTGTCTCAATTCGAGCTGCTCGAAGAGGTACTCTCGACGGCGGGCATCGTCGTTTGGCCAATGGTGGAGTTCGAGGCGGACGACGCACTGGCAGCCGCAGCGGCAAGGGCGGCCCGGGATGCGCGGGTCGAACGCGTTATTATCTGCACGCCCGATAAAGATCTCGCGCAATGCGTTCGTGGCACGCGAGTGGTTCAGCTCAATCGTCGTACCAACGTAATACTCGATGAGTCAGGCATCGTGGCAAAGTTCGGTGTGTCGCCGGCATCCATTGCCGATTACCTGGCACTCGTTGGCGACGCGGCCGACGGCTACCCCGGCTTGCCCGGCTGGGGAGCAAAGTCCTCGGCCGCAGTTCTCGCCAGGTTCCTCCACATCGAGTCCATACCGGAGGACTGGCGTGAGTGGCATGTGAACGCGACCAACGCGAGTACGCTCGCTCGCACGCTCTCCAGCGAGCGTGATCGCGCACTGTTGTTCCGAACGCTCGCTACTCTCCGCACCGACATCGCGCTGTTTGAGGAGGTCGACGAATTGCGGTGGCACGGCCCGAGACCGGGCTTTGATGCATTGGGGGCGATACTCGACGCGGCGGTCACTGAGACAAGACGGCACTCGGCCCGCGTGTCCCGGAGTCGCTCAGACTCTTGATCTGCGGCGTCCGCGCGTCAGGCTTGTTCAGTTATTGTCTGCACGGACACGCGTGCGGACCACAACGGCACCTTCAGCGTGAACCGGGAGGGCGGGACCGTTAGCGCCTTCGTCAAGAACGCGGCCCTGAGAAGGTTAGGACGGATCTTTCCCCCGCGTCGACTGGACACCCTTCAGAATCGCCAGACCAAGGAGGACAATTGCACCGACTGCGATCCAGTGCGCGGGGATATGCAGGATCACCGCTCCATAAATCAGACCACAAATCACCAACAGGAAGCCTGCAAGGTAGATCCCGAATGACATAGTAATTCCTTTGCGCTCTAAGGCACGAGCAGACTCAGCCGGGCCGCGGACGAATGTCAGTGCACCTATTCGGTCCAATCTATACATTCGACTGCAGATTGTGGACCAATGCCAGGCTCTGCAAATACAGGAGGAGACCAATCCTCCCTCAGACCTGGTCGTGCAAATGTTGCTCCTTAGAGGCAAGAAGTGCTGCCAGCCTGGGGATCGCTCGAACTGTTCTCGCGGCAGGTCTGATCGGGATTGCGGCCGATGCGCTGGCCCTCGCCCAGGAAGAGGCTGTCCCCAGGTTTGGAACCACCAACTATTTCATTCGCCCTTTTTCGGGGTCTCTTTCCGGATTTTCGGCGGCTCCATTCTCTTGGGTTGGGGATTCTCCCTAACAAGAAATGGTTGAACTGACGTACTTAAGTAGATGGCGTAATGTTCCTGTGCCGGTTTCCCTCAGAAGCTCTCAAGTCGCCTTGAGCGGCGCAAGACCATCGACGCCGCACACCTGATTTCTCATGAAAACCGTGTCGATTTGCAACGGCCGCGGCAACTGCCGCGACAGGCTCCCGCGCGGCCCGACTCACTGAGTGGCTATGTAGATTTGGAAGCCCGTGCTTAGCAGCCCCGTGAAGTACTGACCCAGCGCAGGCAGGCTCAGGCTTATCGAACTTATCGAACCCGCCGGGTAGTTTGGGTAACTGAGGAGCTCGAAGTTGATCTGGCTCACTCCGGCCACGAGGTATGGCGCGGGTCCCGCATAGGTTACAACGAGTGGGATGGGGGGCTGAAACGGGTTGCCCGGAGAAAACCAAAACGCCTCGACTGTAACGGGCAGCAGAATGTTGCCGGGCAGCGGAAATCCCACCAGCGAACCATCGGCCTGGGAGGGAGCAATCGGACCCAGTCCTGTCGCAAACACTGCCACAATCGAGCCAGGGGGCGCGGGATGGTCTGCCGAGTTAATGGTCCCGTCCTGATTCAGCGCCGCCGCGTATGTGCCATCCACGGTGAATACTGCGGGTGCGATCTGCGCCACAGGCCAGGTGAGGCAGTTCGTCGTCACGTCGTTGTAAGACACACAGACCTGCGTGGTCTGCCCGGGAGTCAGCGACCAGGGCACCACGGCATTGATCCGCGCGTCCTGCACCCATAGTAGTGGGGCCGGTTTCCCGTCAAACGTCACCTCCACGCCCGCCACTTGTTGTGGAAAGGGGCTTTGCAGCGTCGCCTCGGTCTGAATTCCCTGCGAGGGTCCGAGCCCGTTTCCAGACAACGTAACGATCTCTCCGGGCGCTACCGGCCACCTGGGGTCGTAGGTTGCCGCGTTGCCCATACATGCGAGTGGAAAAGTCTGCGCATTGGCGTTGCGGGAGAAGCGCAACAGGATCGGTACGCCGATTTGGCCTGCCGGGAAGGGACCGTTCTGCGTTGGCGTGAAGTCGGTGTACGCTCCATCCACGACAAAGACGGTCGAATTCGGGCCCGTGGCGATCAGCGGGCCGCCTCCAAACCCCCAGCCCCCCGGGATGTACGTGCGCTGCAGAAGGGTACCATCGGGAGCAATTACATTCAGAAAATCGTGTCCACAGGTTGCCAGAGTATTCAGGACCGGGGAGACCCAGGACGATGATCCTATGTAGGCGTTCCCGGCCGCGTCGAGGGCAAGTCGGGGAAAAGCGCCCGTACTGGCGGGAAGGTTCGTCGTTGAGGTCGCGGCGCCATTCGAGTCAAAGCGCTGCAGTACGCCGGACCCATCGCTCGGCGCGAAGAACAGCACGGGGTTCCCGTTCGCATCCAAAGCAAGTTCCGGGGGGAAGGAAAGCTGCTGTAGCGATGTGTAGAATCCTACGGAACCGTCAGGCGCCAGCCGCGCAAGAAAGGAGTCTTGAAAATCCCCGTATCCCGTAATGAAAGCCGAACCCGACCCATCGACGGCGATGGAACTCGGCTGGCCAGCAACATGGGCCGTGTAATCGAGCGCACTGCCGGCTGCATTGAGTCGAACCACCTCGGCCTCCAGGTTCGTCACATCGTTGACGCCGGCAGCATACGTGCGCCCCCTGGAGTCGGCCGCCAGAAGGGGCGGCCCCCATCCTGTCGGCACCATGAAGCCGGCCGGTGCCTCCCAGGCGATGCCCGACCCGCTGGCATTCAGTTTGGCAACGAAAATGGATGTATCACCGGGCAGGCTCACCGGTATGACATAGACGCCGCCGTTGGGGTCCACCGCCATCGTGATCGCCGCGAAACCGAACTGGTTCTGCCAGAGGATGGTCTTTCCGTCCGCCGACAGTTTTGTGATAAACGACGGGGGTGGTGGGGGAGAAAAGAGCCCGGTCGGCGGAAAGGACGTCAGAATATAGAGCGCGCCGGAGTTGTCGGTTTCGATCTGCGTGACGTTTGGCCAGATAGTGAGCCATTCACCGTAGTCCACGCCCAGGAGAAATCCAGAGGACTGCGCCAGGCCGGCAGTCGCGCTCAACAGCGCCAGACTCGCGAATACAGTTCTGCGCACGACCTTTTGATGAGCACGTTGAACGCCACATAAAGGCTTTCATAATGAATCATCTTCCCCAACACATGTGTCCCTTCGTCACAGTGCGGCACACTGGCTGAAACGTTTAGCGGAAAACATCCCCGATATATCTTGACTCCCCTGACGGACGAAGAGTGGGTTTATCGGAAAGTAGCCAGCGCACGCTAGCGATAACACCAGTTATCGTTTTGGTTTCTACCCGCTCCTGCGGGATTCCGACCATCCTGTACCACTTTTCAGGTTGGCTGACGGGGAAATCATAGTCTGCGGAGGCCCGGTCCTGAATCGCTTCGTTGTCCGGCCCAACGGCTAGGATGCTGGCTGGATGATCTCGCGAATTGACGCCCATCCGGTCGGGCTTCGACGATCGCGAACGTAGACGACCATCGATCGACCCCTGAAAAGTAAAGGGGCGCCGCCGTCCAGAGGCGTGCTCCGGATGGTGAAGAGACTCTCTTCCACTGCGGTTCGACCTTGAAAGAATGTCCTTTCGACACGGCTGTCGACAAACTCAAGTCTGAAGCTGCTGAAGGTTTTCGCCAGATCGGCGCGAACCGCTTCGCGTCCGATCAGGTACTTGTCCGGCGCAAGTGCCTTGATGACATCGGGCGAATGGTAGGCCATTACGGTCTCGATGTCTCCGCGAGCAAATGCCGCCCGAATTTCCTCCCCGGTCTTGCGCAGAGACACCTGATCCTGCTTCGATCCCGTGAAGTGATCGCCGCCAGAGGATCCGGCAGCGAACGTCGCAAACGGGATCGACACGATGAGCGCGGTGCTGATGCATAGGTATCTCATCGGGTCAGTATAGCTATTCAGGCATAGCGGATCGAGTCTCCAGCTGGCTTAACGCGGCGCGAAGAGAATCGATCCGATGTCCGCCCTCCCCTGGCCATTGGCCATCCCCACCGTGCGCGTTGCTGAGCCTGCTGTCTCTCGTGGTAGCTTACGGCTGGAGGGCACACATGATCCGACCATGCCCCGCCTGTGGCGCTAACAATCGCGTTCCGGCGAAACACCTGGCCGACACCGGCCGTTGCGGCTCCTGCAAAGCTACCTTACAGCCCGTCTCCGAGCCCATCGAGGTCGACGTCACGGAGTTCGCCGAGATTACCCGCGAAGCCAGGGTACCCATCCTGGTGGACTTTTGGGCGGAATGGTGCGGCCCCTGCCGCATGGCTGCGCCGGAAGTCGCCGAGCTTGCGCGTGAGATCGCAGGCCGGGGTTTAGTCCTCAAAGTCAACACGGAAAAATATCCGACTCTTGCTGCTCAGTTTCGGGTGCAGGCGATTCCGTACTTCGTGCTCTTGCGTGGGGGAATAATCATCGCGGAACGATCGGGCCTCGCCCCACGGGCAGAAATGCGCCGATGGTTCGCGGACGCAGCGTGAACAGAGCCCGGATGTCGAACGTGGCTGTTCGCCGGCTGGCTGCGCATCTCCGAGCGGAGCGAAGCGGCAGGTGCAACGATTCCTGTAGGGCCACCCTATCCGATTCGGAGAGGTGGTTCCTGCCTTAGTTCGCTGCCGATAACACGAAGTATTGTTCCAAGCGCGGGTCGGACCTCCTCCAAATCGGGTTCGTCGACGAATTCCCGCGAGTCGATTGGCGGACCCAGGGGGATCTTCATCATCTGCCACACCGAGGGCGCTGCCTTCAGCTGAAGGGCTGCTTTGTCCTCTGTACCTCACAATCCAGGCAGGAATTGAATCTGCTCTAATAGCTTGGGAATTGTAGATCTAACGTTCCACTTCGTGTCCGTAGATGAGCTTTACTCGCGGATACGCGCGTCCGAAAGCACGCAGTTGTTCCAGGCTTTTGTAGCCGCGGGCGGTTCCGGCACTGTTCCAGCCACGTGGGGCGACGCCATTGCGGAACGCCCAGGCGAAGTGGCTCGCATCGCCGGTCAATAGCACTGGTGTGGCGCCGTTGATCAGATAGGCGATGTCATCGTCGGTGTGACCGGGCACCGAGATCGCCCAAAAGGATCCGTCTCCAAAGAGATCCACGCTCGACCCCAGAGGCGCCATCGTCGGCGCGGCCGAAAAATCGATGCCTAAGAACTTCGACTTGCCTGAAAAGTCGTTTGCGACGGCGGCTCGCGCCAGAAAGCTGGCTTCCGCTTTGCCGATTACGAACTCGGTCTGGGGATCGAGTGCGGAAACGCCGCCGGTGTGATCGGGATGGAGGTGCGTGAAGAAGACCGCCTTTGGGTGAACATTCAGGCGATTGAGTTGCGCTGCCAGGTCCATGCCCGGCTCCTGCCGGTTGGTCACCCCGTTTGCCCAATTGAACAACCTCATCGCCTCGGTGTAATTGCCGTAAGGCGGATGTTTAGCGAAGGTGTCGTCGAAGCCCGTGTCGATCAGGAAGTCGCCGAAGCCGGAATGGTGTACCCAGTGAACCAGCACGGCGAGGTCGCGCGGCGCATGATCGCAGTCCGCTTGCCTGGGGCTTGCGGGGTCAAGGTTCAGACAAGCGTCCATGTGGACCACGCCGGTCTGTAACGTAGTGACGGAAATGTCACGCGGATGAGCCAGAACATCGTTCCAGTTTGTGAATGCGGCGGGAGGAATCGGGTACGGCGTGATCTCGAATCGGCGAAATCCTCCGCGCACCAGGTAGGCAGCCAAGGCGCCAACACCCAGAATCAGAACGGCAGCGGTGAGCCGGAGCTTCTTGAGTCTCCACATGTTGGTAGTAAGCCTTTCCTCGTTGATCGTCGCCCGCCTGTCATTTGGTTGCAGCGGCGATCAGCCAGATATAGCTGATACAGAAACAGAGAAGAGCGCCGAACCCCAGTGACTGGTTCCGCGTGTACTTGAACCGGGTATAGGAACGCGGATCATTAGGGTGATGCAGATGATGCTCGTAGTTCAACGCCAGCAAGATCATGAAGAGCACTCCGTAAATGATGCTCATCGCCACCAGAAACAAAGGCGACGCGAAGGGCCTTAGAGAGCGGCCGTTAGACTGATTGAAGTTCAACGAGCCGACAAGCAGGACGATCGACCCGGCCGCCAGACCCAGGACAAATTTTGTAATGTCCAGGTACATGGGAAGCAGCCTCTTGCCAAACTCGCCATGCTCGTTCCCGGGATCGAAGACAACCGGTTGGCCCCTGGTCCTCAAATACACCGACAGCCACGTAACAGCAAACAGTCCAACTGCCGTCGCAACTCCGGGGAAGCCTGGGAACAACATGCTCTGAGGATAGAGGATACTGGCCCTCAACCGTGCCGACCGTGATCCCGAACTCCGGTTTGCTGCGTTCAAAGCTGCCGAGGCCCTATTGCCGGCTCGCCATGGCGGTCTTGCGGATACCCTCGGCGTAGGAAGTCGGCTCACCATGGAACGCTCTGGCGAATTTCGAAGAATCGAATACGTACTCAAATTCGCTCTGATACAGCATTTCGTACGATTCACGCACCATCGGGTCGAACCATCCCGCTACCTTTAGCAACGGCCGGGGAAGGACGCGATGCTTCGGCGTTGATCCAAATTCCTTCGCGGCGAGAGCGATGAACTCTCTTCCGGTCAGGGGATCGGGCGCAGTGGGAACGTGCCAGGTTTGATTCCATGAACTTTCGGACTCCATAAGCTGAACCAGGCTGCGCGCTGCATCGGGCGTGAAGGTCAACGAGTGCTTCACTGAATCGTTGGCGAGCCAGGCCGGTTTCTGGCCCATGGCCAATTTGTTGAAGACCAACACATTGGGGACCCCGGTTCGGGCGCCGGGACCGTAGAAGTCGGCGGACCGCGCTATCAGCGCGGTAAGGTTTCCCGCCCTGATTTCTTTCAGGAGGGTCGTCGCGATCTCCGCACGGATCTCACCCTTCCTGCTACAGGGCCGAAATGGCGTCTCTTCCGTCATCACGCCGTCCACTTTTCCGTACATATACACGTTGTCGAAAAAAACTAATCTGGCGTTGGCACGCTTGGTGGCCTCGATCGTGTTGCGCATGATGCGAGGCCAATATTCCCGCCACTCGTGTAGGTCATACTTCAGGCCGACGAGCAGAACGGCAACACTCACGCCTGAAAGCGCCTTAACAGCGTCATCGGGGTTTGAGAGGTCGGCGGCCAGCGTCTCAACAGCGCCAGCACTCGCTCCGGGATTGCGGCTGACCAGCCGGATGCGCTCATTTCGGGTGCTGAGTTGTGTGGCAAGTTCATTGCCAATCGCGCCACCTGCTCCAAGTATGGCGACCATCTCTGTTACCTTACTCTGTCAGCATCAAGAGTATCCCACCGTCTGGCCTATCGCTGGGATGTGCATTGATCCAAGTTCAGCAAGAGTTCAACGTTTACGTTATGCCTTTTGTGAAAACGGCCATGTATGTGAAACGCCGCAAGAGGTCCTGCGTTGTGTACGCTCCGCGCTGACGATGCGCTGAAAGACGCCCCGAGTGTCAATCCTCTTTCTCCCAGGAAGAATCCGGCGAGGGCGAGTCTAAAGCAGCCGATCCCGATACGCTTGACGTCGGGATGGAGGTGAACGCCAGCCCGTCAAAGCGCAGTCCAAGCACGGCCACGCTCCCGGCCGTCACACTAAACTCCGCGGAGCCTCGTTGCCCCACCATGGCGCTGAGGCCGGGCAGGCTTCGCAACGTGGCCGCCGTTTTGCCGTTAGCAGGCAAGGCGATCATAGCGGTTCCAATCATGCTGCCGCTCTCGCCCCAAAGCGTCACCGCCACGGTGGTCGCGGTGGAACTCGGGTTTACTACCGATACTGCCGTGACAAGAGTGGTGTCGTCCCAGGTGAGCGTGTTTGACAGTGCCCCCTGGTTCGACAACGGCACCACCGCTTCCTGATCGTGCTTTCCAGGCACACTTTGGCGGAAAACTCCGTAGCCGAACACGCCGCTGGGCAGGGTGAAGGCCGCGTATCCCTGCGCCAGACTGCCCGTATTGGGCGCCTCAATGATGGCCGTGCCGTTTGCCGCCAGGTTCACCTGCGTTGTCGATCCTCCTACCGATGGAACAGTCAGCGGCAGCCCCGCGTTGCTCACAAAATTCACCGCAAATGAAACTGCTGAAGCGGTGAGGTTCGTGAAATACAGCGCCGAATACCAGCCGCCGCCAAATGCGAATTGCGGAAGAACACTGGGCCGGGAGCCTGATACAGCAGCGCTGGTGGTTGTCGGGATGGAGGTGAAGGCCAGCCCGTTGAAGCGCAGTCCGAGCACCCCCACGCTTCCTGATGAGACTGAAAACTGCGCCGAGCCTCGTTGTCCCACCATGCCGCCGAGGCCGGGGAGGCTTCGCAACGTTGCCGCCGTTTTGCTGTTCGGGGGCAGGGCGAGGGAAGACGTCCCGATGGTTTTGCCGTTCTCATCCCACAGCGTCACATCTACCGTGTTGGCGGTGGAACTCGGGTTCACGATCGACACCGCGGTGACCAGAGTGGTGTCGTCCCACGTGAGCACGTTCGAGGTGGCCGCCGAGCCGGATAACGGCACCACCGCTTCCTGGTCAGCTTGTCCGGGAACACTCTGGCGGAAGACTCCGTAGCCGAACACATCACTGGGCAGAGTAAACGCCGCGTATCCCTGCGCCAGGCTGCCCGTGTTGGGAGCCTCGATGATGGCCGTGCCATTTGCCGCCAGGTTCACCTGCGTCGTGGAGCCGCCGATGGACGGCACGGTCAAGGGCGTCCCCGTATCGCTCACAAAATTTACCGGAAATGAAACCGGCGGCCCGGCGGAGTTCGTGAAATACAGAGCCGAGTACCACCCGCCGCCAAACGCGAACTGCGGAAGGACACTTGCAGTGGAACTCGGCGGCCCGCCGGTTCCATTCGCGATGGCGACTCCCAGGGGGGTGCTCCCCACTGGCACTGTGGCGACCACGGTGTTGCTCGACGTGTCGATCACCGAGACTGCGCCGGGGCCATTACCGGTTACGTTGGTTGCAATCGTGACATAGGCGCGTGTTCCGTCCGGGCTAATGGCCACCCCGGAAGGGCCGGTTCCGACGCCCACCATGTCGACGACTGTGTTACTCGACGTGTCGATCACCGCGACGGGGCCGGTGCCGTCGGCGCCGAAAGTTACGACATAGGCGCGCGTTCCGTCCGGGGTGATGGCCACCGAAAACGGGGAGACCCCGATACCCAACACAGGCACTTGGGTGAGCACAGTGTTGTTCGCCGTGTCGATCACCGAGACCTCGCTGTCGCCGACCGAGATGCTGGGGACGGAGGTCGCAACATAGGCGCGGGTTCCGTCCGGGGTAAAGGCCATCGCAAGGGGAAGGCCCCCCACATCGAACGTGGCGGCCACGGTGTTACTCGCAGTGTCGATCACCGAGACGGCTGCGGGGACGGTGAGGGTGCCAACACTCGCGACGTAGACGCGCGTTCCGTCCGGTGAAATCGCTAACCCACCAGGTGTGGCCACCACATCCACCTTGGCGAGCACGGTGTTACTCGCCGTGTCGATCGCCCAGACGGAGCTACCGTTGTCCCTCGTCACGTAAGCGCGCGTTCCGTCCGGGGTGATAGCCACGCCATAGGGGCAGCCCCCCACGACTACCTTGGCGGCCACAGTGTTGCTCGATGTGTTGATTACCCAGACGTCGCCGCCGCAATTCGCCACATAGGCGCGCGTTCCGTCAGGAGTGACGGCTATTCCATAGGGTTGGCTGCCAACCCCCACTGTGGCGACCACGGTGTTGTTCGATGTGTCGATCACCGAGACAGAGTCGGAGCCGAAGTTTGCCGTGAAGGCGTAACCTTGGGCGTAGGCAAGCTGGCTTGTACCGCAAAGCCCAATCAACGCGAGGATAGAAACCGCAGGGGCACTTACCAATTTACCCATGATTAACCCATCCGTCACTCGGGAGTATACACCGATTTCGTCCGCTCACCGGGCCGTTGGTGGTTGGTTGGGTTTCCGGTCACGGCTATAGCGGTCGTTCAAGTGCTACCGGATGCGTCCGTCAAGCACAGCAGGCTCCCAAGCCTCCTTGCAGCGATTGCATGTTAGAATCAAGTCCCAAAGAAGGGGGCCCTGAATATGCTTGGTGAGGGCCTCGTCCCGCACTGGTCCTGGAACGCGCTCACTCCGATTATTCTCGTGCTGAGCGGCGCCCTCAGTGCACAAGCCCAGTCTCCAACCGCGGCATCCGCCTCCTCAGCATCGACGCCGGTCTATACCGTGGCTGGGACCTGGACCGATAGCCTCGGCTTTCCCTGGACGCTGACACAGGATCAAGCCGGTAACATCTCAGGCAGCGTGGATTTTAGCGGAGCCGGTTGTCCATGTGGACCCGGCATGTGCGGTGGCACGGGCCACAACCCGATCTGGGTGGTCTCCGGCGCGCTTACCAGCAACAACTTCACCCTATACGCAACCAACCCAGCGAGCGGCGATGTCTGCACCTCCGGAGTTGAGGTTGACATGACGATCGAGGCAGATGGCATCACGGCGGGTGGCTATTACCTCGACTCAGTCGGGGGTGGCTCACTAACCATGACTCTGACCGTTACCTGCGCCATGGTTCTCAACAACTCCGTATCCGCCAGCATTGGCGGATCGGGCACCAGTATAGACGCCACTTTCACCCCGGCAATTAACGGGGTTGCCTACGGGCTCGCTCAGGCCGAGCAACTTTGTGGCTTTACTAACTTCGACTGGATTCAGATGATCACCTCTCTGCCGGATCCCAGCCCGTTTTTCCAAAATAATCCTGGAAGCCCGGCATCTCCCATACACCTGACCAGCGCCTCCACTCCCTACAACGACCCTCCTCAGAATGGATATACGTATGAGCCGGCCGGTTGGGGCGGGTATCCATTTTACTTTGATGCGGTCAACGATGGACTGCCGGTTTCGTTAGCTAATTTCGAAACTGCAGTTGGATTGACATTTCATGACGCCCCGTGTGATCCGTGCATTGCGGGCCCTTTCGGTCCGAGCCCGGGTTACGCTCTCAACCCTGGGCAGTGCGGAAATATGACCGCACCGAATTTGACTTCGATCGCGTTTAGCACGCACCTGGCGGGCGTTTATCCGGATAACACCGGCTCCGACCTCGGCGTCGGGTTCAACTGGTCCTCCGACTTCAATGGCACTTCCGGGGGAATTGCCACTACTAGGAACTTGGGATCAGCCGATCCAGGAAGCGGCGTGGGAGGCGTTACCATCGCTGGCATAACCCCGACAACGACCTATCAGCCACCTGGAAAGGGGCCAGTGGACAGCTCACTTCTTCCGCAGTTCGTGTTTGGCGGTGGTTGGTACTCGGCGCTGTACTTCACAAACCCTACCGGCGCGAGTGTTTCGTTTCCCGTAAATTTCGTGAGTGATGCGGCGACATCGTTAACCGTACCATCTCTCGGCGGGGCGTTGACACAGGTGGACCTGGCGGCACATGGAACCGCCATCGTCGAGGCGCCGAACGTGGGCGGCTTGCTGGAGGGATACGCTGGCTTTACTCTGCCCAGCGGGGTAACCGGCTACGGAGTCTTCCGCCAGAGCGTCGCGGGCAGGGCCGATCAGGAAGCCGTGGTGCCACTGTCCGATGCGAACGCGACGTCGAACACACTAATCTGGGACGATACGAACCTGGTAACCTCTGTCGCCATCGCTAATCCGAGTCCGGTTCCGACCACCGTGTCCGTGATCCTGTGGGATGCGAAGGGAAACGCAATTGGAGCCACTTCGATCACACAGCCGCCCGGAAGCAAGACGGAGACCACCCTGCGCTCGCTGCCCGGCTTCAGTGGGATGGTGGGCCAACGAGGCTCCGCGCGGTTTACCGTATCATCGGGAAGCGTAGGAGTTCTGGGGCTGCGTTTCGACGGGGCCGCCTTCACATCCATTCCAGCCGTCAGCGAATCGGCCGTGAATCCGGCATCCAGCGTTCTTCCGCAGCTCGCGTTTGGCGGCGGCTGGTACTCAGCGCTCTACTTCACCAACGTCACCGGAAGCGCCGTTTCGTTTCCGGTTGATTTCGTGAGCGACGCCGGGGAGCCGTTGACAGTGCCCTCTGTTGGTGGGACATCCACGCAAGTGAACGTGGCGGCACATGGAACGGCCATCATCGAAGCTCCCAACGTGGGTAGCCTGTCGGAAGGATACGCCCGGTTTAGTCTTCCAACGGGAGTTTACGGTTACGGAGTCTTCCGGCAGAGCGTGGCGGGCAGAGCCGATCAGGAAGCGGTGGTGCCTTTCTCCGACGCCGCGGCGGCATCGAACACATTGACCTGGGACGAGACCAACTTCGTTACGGCGGTGGCCATCGTCAACCCAAGTTCCACCACCGAGACCGTTGCCGTCACGCTTTGGGACGAAGGTGGGAATATCATAGGAACATCTTCGATCCCCCTCCAGCCCAACAGCAAGACAGAAACGACTCTGCGAACGCTGCCCGGCCTCAGTGGGATGGTCGGGCAACGAGGATCAGCTCAATTCGCTGCAGCGGAAGGTGCTGTGGCCGTGCTGGGGCTGCGTTTCGACGGTGCTGCCTTTACGTCCATCCCGAACACGAATCCAGCTACCATCGGTTCGACGAATATGGGCACCGCTATATGGAGAAAGCGTTGATGCCTGGACTTCTTCCGGTCTAACGCCTGCGTCCCGTCAACCGCAGCAGGCTCAGGAACAGGTTGATGAAGTCGAGATACAGCCTCAGGGCGCCGAAAATCGCCTTCTTGCGTCCTAAGTCGGTTCCTTCGCTGCCGGGAACGTTCATCGCCTTGATCTTCTGCGTGTCGTAGGCGGTGAGTCCCGCGAACACGATGATGCCGACAATAGAGAACACGAAGCTTGCGCCTTCGGTCATCAGCGCCGGGAAGAGCAGGGAGAGCAAACCAAAGCCGACCAGTCCAAACAACCCCATCATGCAGAAGGAGCCCACCGGACCAAGATCCCGCTTCGTCACAAAGCCGAAGCCGCTGAGACCCGCAACTCCGAAAGCCGTCACGCCGAAAGCTTCCGCGATGCTGGAGCCGGTGAAGGCAAGAAAGACGCTGTACAGCGCGAGCCCGGTTAGTCCCGCATGCAAGAGGTAGATGAGCGTTGCGGTCAGAGCATTGGCGACCACGGTGCAGTTCGACGTGTCGATCACCGAGACAGAGTTGGAGCCGAAGTTTGCCGTTTAGGCGTAACCCTGGGCGTAGGCAAGCTGGCTTGAACCACAAAGCCCAATCAACACCAGGATGGAAACCTCAGGGCTGGTTACCGATTTACCGGGAATTAAAGCTCCGACCATCCGTCGGTGGAGTATACACCGATTGTCTCCGGCAGAGCGCATCGAATACGATGTTTTCTTCTGACCGCTCAACTACTCCAATGTCACCAGGTGAGACTTTCTATGTAGCCCCACCAACCCGAGTTAACGGGTCACGACGCGCAACCGGCGATCTCATCCGCGCTCACGGCAGAACGTGTGGCGGCGCCGTGCGATGCCGCCCCGGGCAGCCAACCAGGAGCGTTCTGAAGCGGGTTACACTGTCCAGATGGAAGAGCTGGACATCACCGCTGCGAAGGGAAAAAACGGCGCTCGCATTCTGCGCCTGCAAGGCTCGCTCACACTTCAGACCGTTTCCGATTTTCAGAACATCGCCCGGCGGGAAGACGATGACGCACCGCTGATTATCGACCTGGGCAGCGTTTCCTACGTGGATTCGGCCGGGCTGGGTGCGGTTCTGGGGCTCTTCGTCTCGGCCAGGCGGAAGGGAACGGGCTTTGCTGTCGCAGGCGCGTCGTCTGACCGAGTTCGCATCCTGTTCCAGGTGACGCACCTCGCGGATTTCCTGCCTTCATATGCAAGTGTGGCCGATGCCGAGGCGTCGCTGCTGGCGAAAGCGGCTGGCGCCTGAACAGTCGGTCTACCGGAGGCGGGAGCATAACATGGCGTACAAACTCGTGGCCGTCGTGCGAGCGGCTGGCTGACGGGTTCTCCGCCCGCCAGCCGCGACACGCTTCCATCAAGAACCTACTTGCAAGAACCTACTTGGCCGCGGGCTTAGCCTCAGCCGCGGGTTTGGCCGTTGCTGCTGGTTTGGGCTTTGGCGCCCAGAAGTCGGGGTCCGCGGCGATGAACTCTTTGGAAGGGTAGCTCATCTTCGGGTTGACGGCGAAGAGCATATTCTCCGTGCTGGTGATGATATCGGAGTACAGCTTCTGGTAGCTCGCCCATTCCTCTGTTCCGAACGCTTCGGCTCCTTTCTTCGCCGGCCTGGGCGGATCCATGGATTTTAGCGATTCCATGCCACTGATCATCAGGTAGGTTCCCCCCGGTGCGCCGGACGTCACCCCGAACACGACGCGCCGCTGTTTGCTCTCCGACTTCTCCCAAACCGTGATGAGCATCTTGCAGAGGGTTTCAAAGTCGTCAACGTGACCCGGTTTTACCCGCACCGTCGTGATGCTGTAGTACCGGTATTTCGGCAGGTTCGCGGGGACGGGCTGATAGCTCAGCTCCTCGCGGAAGGTCGCGATCGTCGCGCGCTCGCCCGTGCGCAGTTCGCCATCCTGCTCATCCAGTTTGCCCATCAGCGTGCTCATAGGTTCCGCGCTCGCTATGTTGAAGGTCTCTTCCAGCGCGGCAAAGGAATCGTACCGCTCCAGGAACCAGACCTGGCTCGGGCCAGTGATGCTCTCCAGTGCCGAGTAGTTCGGATACTTGCTTTTCGAGAGGGCCCGAACAAAGGCCATCTCCGTCTTCTCGTGCGCCGCGGACTTGCCGGACTTGATATCCTCGCGAATGATCCGCAGGACAGCAGACGGCTGTTGCGCCATCACCATTGAGGCCGCCACGAGGGCGAGACTCGAAACGATACGGCAGACTGCACGTGTCATAGGACACTCCTCTTTCCTGGCCCGAGTGGCTATCCGGGCTTTAAGGGTCCCATTGAGTGTACTCTCATCACCGCTGCGTGACCAAGTCTCCGGTCATCTATGCGGAATGGACACAAGCGGCGCCCCGGGCAGGAGTCACCAGCACTATAATCAGGGCGGGAGACTTTCCCCGAGGGGGTGACCTTATGTTGCATAACCTCGTCGGACGCATCCGCGAGGATGAGATCAGCGCCCGCGTCATCCTGGCGCGATGGGGCGACGCGGCAGGCATGGCCCTCGTTCTTCTGCTGGTGGCCGCGCTTTACCTTGTTGTTGTTCGAGGTGGCTAGAGCCTCGAAGGAAAGCCGGAACGCGGCTGATGCAAGATGTGCACTGATTCACTGATATTCCATTTTGTAGTGGTGCTCGGGCTGCCGGCATTGGCAGCAGCGCAGGCGCCCGTTCGCGTCGATGTGAACGCTGGCCGGGTGGTACACACAATGGCTGGAGGCGCTGGCGCATCGTGGCACGCGATGGGTCCCGCGGCGTACTGGTATAAGAACCTGAACCGGGCAAACCGCAGCGCGCGCGGAAGCGGCTGGGGCGGCAATCCTCCGCTCGAATACGCCGACGCCTGGGATGACCTTCGGCGGCATGCCCAGTGGCTCGGTCTCGACTTTATCCGATTAGAGGTCTCCATGCGGATGTACGAGCCGGAACGCGGGCGATTTGACTGGGATAACGACGAGATGCGCACGCTCTACAAGATCCTCGACATTTGCCGGGATCTCCACGCCGACGTGTTCCTGACCCAGATGTGGCAGGACGTGGAGTGGAACGCCTTTCCCGCGGCTGGCCGGCTGCAGAGCGCACCGAAATCCGTGCCCGAGTTTGCGGAGGGTGTGGGCGCGCTGGTGGAGCACCTGGTGAAGGATCGCGGCTACAGCTCAATTCACTGGCTTTGCATCAGCAATGAACCGGGCATGGATTGGGGATGGTGGAACGGTGCGGATGGTCACGCCACCACCATCATGCCGGCACTGCACGCTGTGCGTGCCGCGCTGGACCGGCGCGGCCTGTCGTCCGTTGCCCTATCCGGACCCGACTGGGGCCTTTACGATAAACACGCTGAGTTCGATTTCAACGACGCATCCGTGGGAGCCCACGATGCTCACGATTATTCCTTCACTGCCAGTGCCGGGATGGAACGCCTGTGGGCCGAGCGTGCGCACGCGCGCGGAGTACCGTTCTTCCTGTCGGAATTCGGGGACTGGGCAGGAGGCGACGCGCTGAACGATGCCACCGCCACAAGCCCCGCCAGCTATGCCAACCAGCTCGTCAATGCGGAAAAGGTGATTGATGGTTTGAACGCGGGCGTGGATGGGTTCAACCGCTGGAGTTTCGTCAATCGAGGCGATCTCGATGGCGCCTGGCAACTGGTGCGCACCTTCGATCCCCAGAAATGGGACTACTTCAAGCGCGTTACTCCGGAGCCGGTGCCTTACTACAGCTATGGCATCCTGACCCGGTTCCTGGCGGGCCATTCCGCGGTGCTGGAGACGCAGACGCAGACCGAAGGCATCGCCGCCACGGCCGTGCGCAGCCCGAAAGGCAATCTCACCATCTACGTTCTGAATCACAGCGAGGTGGCAGGACCGCTCACAGTAGCTTTGGCGGGTCTCAGGGAGCCGCGCGTTTTGTATAAGTACCAGGTGGGTGAGTGGACGGTTGGCACGCCCACCTATCACTTGAATCCACTGCGGTCTTTCCACATATCGCCCGATCAGCCCGAGCTTTCCGACCAGCTTCTCGGACAGAGCATCACGGTGTACTCGACCTACATGTTGAATGAAGCGGACCCAGGAATCAGCGGAGAGTAACGCGCCTTCGAGGCAGTAGCTGGAGAGCTTTACCCGCCTTTCGTTGAGCAGAAACAACTGCCGCCCCCGGATCTCTTCCGGACCGAACTGATCGGGAGGTTACCCACTATAGAATGAAGCGTGTGTTGTCGTTGCGCGGGTTGGTCGCTTTTGCTGGGTCTTTGCCTCTCTGCGCAGACTTCCACGTTTGCCTGGAGAAACGTCAACATCCAGGGCATGGGTTACGTCACCGGGATGGTGATTCACCCGCTGGCGCCACACGACATCTACATTCGCACGGACGTTGGCGGGGCATACCGTTATGACCGCGCGGCCCAGCGCTGGCTGCCGCTCATGGATCGGTTCGGCACCGCGGACACGGCATTCGGAGTGGAAAGCCTCGCGGTGGATCCGAATGATCCGAACACCGTCTATGCGGCGGTTGCGATGAACCGGGTGTACACGGCGACCGGCGGCGGCTTCTACAACGAAACAACATGGGGCGAGGTGCTGGTGTCGCACTCCCGCGGTGTGTGGTGGACCGAAACGGGTATGCCGGCGGGTGTCTACATGGGGCCGGGCGATTCGTATCGCGGCACCACCGGGGAACGCCTGGCCGTGGACCCGGTGCGGCCGGGCATCGTCTACTTCGCATCACGGCAGAACGGACTGTGGCGGCTGAATGCGAGCGGTTGGGCCGAATTGGCGGGCGGACTTCAGCAATCGGGCACCAGCCCGGGAATTACCTTCGTCATCGCGGGAACCACGATGCTGTACGCGGGCGTGTACGGCTCCGGCGTTTGGACAAGCGCGGATGGCGGCTCTACGTGGACATCCATTGGCGGCGCGGCGAATCCCGTGCGCGGCGCGCTTAGTCCGGATGGAACGCTTGTAGTGACCTATGGCGGAGACGAAAGCGCCACCACCGGCAGCGTGGGCCGCTATCGGAACGGTTCGTGGACGGACATCACGCCGCTCGGGTTGGTCGCCTCGTATTCGGGCGTGTCGTTCGATCCTGCCGGGACTCACCTGGCAGTGGCGCAAAATGGCGGGAAGCAGATGTTCTACTCAACCGACGAAGGAAATTCCTGGCAACAAGTGCCGGCGGCGGTCATCTCCGGGCAACCTCCTTACTATCCGCCTCCCACGCCGGCCAACTTCGACGCGCAGCCGGGAGACTGCTGCAACGCCGCGCTGGTGATTGACCCGGCGATACCCACGCGGCTTTTCCAGACGAACGGGTATGGCGTGATTGCCACGGAAGACTTCACG
>Ga0187863_10001281_pt1 | contig 20365 bp, 4 predicted proteins | sample June2016WEW_11_1_FD_132975 | JGI IMG/M metagenome (GOLD analysis project Ga0187863, IMG submission 132975) | Peatland microbial communities from SPRUCE experiment site at the Marcell Experimental Forest, Minnesota, USA - June2016WEW_11_10 | ecosystem: Environmental > Terrestrial > Soil >... | reverse complement strand
GTCAGTGGTGAACGTGGCAATTCCGCATTGCCTGGGAAGATAATTCCCGATGACTGCGATTCGGCTCGGCAGCGACAGCTTCGACTGCGATCTTGGCCGAGCAGGCAAATCCGCGCGTAGCGTCGGGCGTGAGGCGACGACCTCCAACAGTCCATGCGGAAGTGCGGCGGTGGGTAGCGACATTCGCTCCTCACTTTCTTGACCACGAAGGATGGATAGAGACAGGTTTGCAGACGAGTTCCGGCGCCTTGCAGTATGTGTGTTTCGCCTCTCGAGGAATTCGCTTCTCCCTAAGTATCCGACGAAAGACCGTTTGGGACTGGTCAAAATTGACCAGTCTCGCCATGTCGACTACGCCGATGCCGGCTTTTCTGTCCGTAAACCTCAACCTGAATGGTTAGGTATTTTGGGACCAGTCATCCGCGCCCAGGTCTGTGACACGCATCGCACAACGGTGAGAGCGGCTACCCGTTCATCTTCCGGCGCCCTTGAGGGCTGGGGAGTGGTGGCCTATGGGCACGATCTTTGTCACGGGGTTCGCCGGGCTCTGCAGGCGGTTCGAGGCCGTTGTCTAACCTCGTGGTTGTTCCATTGTCATCCTGCAGAACAATATTAAGCAGCGAACTGTGGACGTGTAGGATATTTCCGAAGTCATAGTTGATAAAGCCAAGCTTCCTGAATCGATTCATGAAGAAACTGACTCGAGAACGTGTCGTCCCCACCATCTCCGCCAGGGTCTCCTGACTAAGTCTGGGGACCGCCATTTCGGACACTCCTTCTTTGCCGAAGTGCGCCATCAACAAGAGAACTCGCGCCAGACGTTTTTCGCTGGAATTAAAAAGCTGATCGACCAGATCATCCTGATAACGGATGTTTCGTTGCAGCAAATACTTGAGAAATACAGCCGACAGTTTTGGCTGCAAACTCATGGCGCGCATCATTGCCTTCCTGTCGATATGCAGAAGAACGGAGTCTGTCATTGCCACTGCGGACGACATGCGCAGGGGCTGCCCCGCAAGACCGCCTTCTCCAAAAAAATCGCCTTCGTCCAAAATTCCTAGAGTCGCCTCTTTTCCCCCTTCCGATACGACGCTGAGCCGCACCTTCCCCTTTTGGATGAAAAACAGTCCGTCCGTAGGATCCCCTTGTGTGAAGATCGAACCCTTCTTCTGAAAAGACACCATTTCCCTGCCCCGCCCAACCGTCGAAAGGAAGGCATGTGGATTGAACTCGTGTTTTTTCGTCGCGGTTCTGATTGGCTTTGCCACGGAGCGCGTCCTTGACCGGTGTCGGTCCCGCCACTATTAACTATGCGGGAAACAATCGGCCTAAGATGCTCAGTAATGCTCACAATTGGGATTGATTTTTCGCAGCGGGCATCGATAGTAAACACGCGTCTGCCCGGTCGCAGACGATCTGAGGGATCACGCGCGTTTCCCCACATGCGCTTCCAATGCGAGCGCATCCCACCTATGCGGCCACTGCCTTCCCCATAGCTTTCATGTAGCTTTCCATGGACTGGGTCAGCTGCGCGTCCACCTCGTCCGCGATCGTCATGACATCGGGCAAGAGCAAGCTGAAATCCAGGGCGGTAAGATTGTTCTGCAGCGTCCCAAAAAGCGTCACCTGCAAAATTCGTGACTCGTGCACCAGCATCGCGGGACTATATCCTTGCAGGTAGCGCAGCCTGCCATGGGCTACCGCGGCCGCGGAAAATATCGCGTCGCTGTCCTTCGTAGTAGCGCTCGGCTTGCTCAGGCGGACGACCAGGTCCTCGATCAGCGTACGGAGATGTCCCGTACGTTCGTCGTCGCTGAGCCGAAGGTGATTGAGGTCTCTGCTCCGTTTTACCCGCACCAGCCAGTCTTCGACCACATCGGTCAGGCAGCGCTGCAGTATGGCGGCCACCCTTTCTTTTTCCACTCGGACTGCAGGCTTACGGTCAATCATCTTTTTGTGAACGAATTCGGCGAGCTTCCCGACTTCGAATGGCTTCACCATGATTTCGTCCGCTTCCAGAAGAATCGCCGACATGGCGCTCTGCACGTCGGGGTAGCCGCTGACTAACAGCGTAAGTGCGTCGGGTTGGGAGTGGCGCATGGCTGAGATCACAGTAAAACCATCGCCTGGATTCGGCATATGCAGGTCCGTGATCAGCACGTCGAACTTCTCCGTAGTGATAAGTCTCAGAGCTTCGGTAACGCTGGCGACGGCAATCACTTCGAATCCCTTGCGTTCAAGGACCGCGGTCATCACTTGGCGGACCGCATTGTCGTCATCCACCAGTAAGGTCTTATATGCAACAGATTTTTCGGGAGTAGTCATCCTCTGCCTCTCAGAACCAATGATCGCAGTGTACTCAGGTCTCTCCCGGGAAGATGTGCAAGAGTGAGCAGTTATTGGAATCGTTAACCGGTGGCGAGTCGACACCTCTGACGCGAGCGCTGGCGGGAGACTGCGCGAAAATGTCCGCCATCCACCGTACAAAAGTGAGCAATATTGAACAGACGGCATTTCGCGTCCTACGTTATTGTTCCCGCCGACAAGAAGGGGCCTGTTGAACCAGACCCCGAAAGCTGCTCTCCCTTGCGGTGTGGGGTGCTCCTCTCTCCGGGAGCATTGGGCCGCACCGCTTTTTTTATTGCAACCCACGATCGCAGCTCACGCGCGGTGTTCGATCACGCGTCAGGTCGGCTCTTCGGCGGTACTTTGAGCGCCACCAAATCTCCCACCTTGCTGAGAGCCTGAGCGGAATTGATCACCTCCGGCCAGAGCTCGAATATTGGAACCACCCTCAACCTCTACACCCAAGCGGTCAGCGAGCAGAAACGCGCCGCCCACGGGCAGGTTGTGGGGCAATTGCTGGCAGTTTAAGCAATTGTGAGCGCAAAGTGAGCGGATGGGCTTGTACCGAAAGGCTGCAACGGATTGAAAGGATTTGGTTGCGGGGGGTGGATTGGAACCACCGACCTTCGATGGTGGATTGCGCATCGAGATTCCCGGCGAGCTGGACCGTTCACGCTTTTCGCGGGGCCGCGGGCCCTCAGCTCGCCCTGGCCGATAGGATCGAGCGATTTGGGCGCGCCATGACCGCGACCCAGTTGGCCGCCCTGCTCGCCGTATCGACGATCATCGTTTATAAACTCGCCAAGCATGGGCGCATCCCATCCTTTCGGGTCGGAACTTGTGTCAGGGTTGACCCGCGAGCTGTGGTGAATTGGCTCCGAGGACAGTAAGGAAGTCGGACGAGCATCCGGCGCCGAAGTTCCTGTTAGGCATTCCCCATACGTCCCTTTATAGGCTAAGTAGGCGAGAAAACGCGCCGTTATATTCAAACTACCTCATATTTCCGGATCGCTTGCGTGAGATAGGAGCATTCTCGGGGAGACCAGGATTTTTGCGATCCAACAGAGCGCTGTGAGATTCAAGTAGAACGGTAAAGGGCGAGACGCCGCTTCACGGATTCAGTCACTTTGAGCTGAGACATCCTAGCAAGTCGGGAAACGTGGGCTGAATAGAACGAGCGAGTTGAGCGCTCAAATCTTCTAGCCACAAAATGGACTCGCCGCTTCGACCTCAGTGAGTGGTGAATGAGAAGTACGTCCCGTACAAGGCATTTCCACCCAGGTCGTAGAGGTACGCACTAACGTAAGGCCAACCAACTTCCATGGTGTACGCCGCGCCACCTCCGATCAGGTTGTTCTTCGGAGTCAAGGTGACGGTCTTGTAATCCGCCGAGAATGTGATCGTCCCCGCGACTATGTTATTCGACGGATCATAGAGCACGAAGCTGTTGTTTGGATCGAACGATGCCGGATCCATCGCCTCGCTGAATACGACCTGTATCGTCGTGTTGTCGGGAACATTCGCCTGGCCATTGGTCGGGTTCGTCGACGCGACGGTCGGTACGACCAGGTCGGTTCCCGTACCCGTAGTAAATGACACCGCCGAAAACGTGGATTGCGCGTTACCCGTAATGTCGACCACTCCGGTTACGTTGATCGTGTAGGTCGTGCCGGTGGCCAGCGGCACCTGCGGCAGCAGTTGGATGCCCTGATCGCCGTCGAAGAGCGAGACGGTGGTCGGCACAACCGTACCGCCCTTCTTCAAAGTTACTCCCGTGAGCGACGCCCCGGAGATGGCCTCATTGAACAGGATCTGCACTGGCGCATTGATGGGAACGCTTGTGGAGCCGCTCGGCGGATTCACCTGCTGTACGACCGGGCCGGTTGTTTCAGTTCCGCTGCCGGTGTAGAAACTCGCGTAGAAGCTCGATTGCAGGTTGCCTGCGAGGTCCGCCAGCGAAGAACTCCCCAAGCTGTACTCGGTGCCCGCCGTCAGGGGACTGGTGGGCACGACGAAAACCGTGGTCTGGTCGCTGCTCCACGAAATCGTAACCGGAATAAACGGGTACTCATTCGGGCAGTAGTAGAAGTAAGCGTAGGAACAGATGCCGACAGTGGCGCCATCGAGGCTGCCAATATCGATAGGCTCGTTGAACTGCATGGCAAACGTAGCATTCGTTCCTACCGTCTGGCCGCTCTGTACGCTCGGATTGATCACGTATGGCGCGCTGAAATTCGGGCCCGCCATTGTAGTGAAGGTAGTGGTCTTATTCGCAACTGCCACACCCGCTTCGCTGGTGACGCCGCTGATAGCGATGGTCATTGATGTGCTCGAAGGCAGCGGAGCCTGCGGAACAATCATCGTGCGCGTGTAATCGGGCGTGAAACTGATGCTCGATGGCACTTCCGTGACCGAACCTCCGCTTAATTGGACCGAACTTCCTGTGACCGAGATTGGATTGATCGCCTTGTTGAAGCTTACGCTGACCCCGGCGTTCGTCCCGATGTTGCCAAACGCGTTCGGCGGAGCGAGCGCCGTAATCGTGGGCGCAACTTTATCCGTCGCCGTGCCCGAGGTGAAGTACGACGTGTAACTCTGCACCGGCAGCCCGTCGGTATTGGTTACCGCGCTGCTGATACTGACAGTGTAACCATCTCCGGTAGTCAGGTTGCTGCTGGGAACGATGTTAATCACCTGTCCGCCGCCCACCAGCGACAGCGTCGATGTCAACGGGATTCCCGTGTTTTGATTGGTCAGCGTCACATTCGTGCTGTTGATCGTCCCGGATGCTAGTGCCTGGTCGTATTGCACCTGGACGATGGTGTTCAGCGGCACATTCGTGGCGTTATAGATCGGATTTACCGCCTCCGCCTGCGCCGCGGTGTTGACGGGAGATCCCGCCACTGTGAACTGGCCGGAGTAGTAAGTCATGTAGTTACCGTAAACATCCTGCGCGGTTGAATCGAGGAAGACCTGGATTGAGGCACCGGCAGTAAGTGCCGAACTCGGCGTGAATTCCACACCCTGGCCGTTGCTGACTACATTGGTTGTACCCGAAATAATCACCCCGTTTTGCGAAATGTGCAGAGCGCCGGGAATTGTGCCCGCATTCATCGGCGCGCTCGTAAACAGAGTAATCACCGTGTTCGTGGGTACCAGAGTAGCGCCATTGCCAGGTCGCGCGCTGATCACCGTCGGCGATGAACTCAAAGCCCCCGACGTGGTGGTGAACTGGCTTGTCGTATTGGGCAGCGCGTTCCCCGAGAGATCCGTAATCAGGCTTGTGGCCACTGCGGTGAGAGTTGCTCCGGCTGGCAGCACCGCATTGTTGTAGTTGAGTACGACGGTGCGGTTGTTTTGAGAGATCGAGATGGATGGGTTGAGCGGTGTATCTCCGTTGAGCAGATTGACGCTGCTCTCCGTAATAGTCGCCGGGTTGATGGACTTCGAGAACGTCAGTACGACTTGCGAATTCAGGCCGACGTTGCTGGTTCCGTTCGCAGGAGTGATGGTCACGGTGGGCGCAGTGTGGTCGACAGTGCTGGCAGTCGTAAATGTCCCGCCGTTGTTGTAAGCGACATTTCCCGCCTCGTCCGCTAGACCGTACACATACATACCCATGACCGTGCTGGCCGGGTACTGGGTCAGTGGAGTGAACGTCACCGAAGCGCCATTCACGCTGTAGGTTCCCGCCACATAAACACCGGTGGCATTGACGTAGACCTCAACGGTTTGTGTGTTCACTGACGCTGGATTGATCAGATCGTTCATCGTGAAGGTGACCGAACTGGTCACCACAACGCCGGTAGCCCCGCTCACCGGGCTCGTCGAATTCAACGTGAACGAACCGCTCCCGTACGAAGTGGTGCCCGTCGTAAACGAACTAGCAAAGGTCGTGACGGAATTGCCTTGCACATCATTGAAGCCCCCCACCGAAACGCTGTAGACAGTGGAGGCAGTGAGGGCGGCGGTGGGCACAAAGCTGAGCGTGACACCGTCACTGGCTAGGGTCACGGTGCCCGCGATGGCGCCGCCGCCCGAAGGCGTAACAGTAATCGAGCTGTTGGAAATCGTCGTCGGATCGACGCTGTCGCTCATCACCGCAATGATTTGTGCGTTGAGTGGCACGCCGGTCTGGGCGTTGACTGGACTGATCGTGCTGACCGTGGCATGCGTGGTGTCAGAGCCGGAACCCGTGATGAAGGTGCCGAGGTAGCTGTTAATGCCGCAATTGCCGGCAACGTCGTAGAGACACTGGTAATAGTTGACGTAGAGTTCGTACGTGGTATTAGGCGCCAACGCAGAAGTGGGCGTGAGCGTAGCCGTCATCCGGTTCGTGGACAGGCTGACTGTGGCCGGGACCCACAGGTTGGTGGCGTTATTATGCAGCAAAACCGAGCCGTAGTAATACAGTTCGTTCGAGCTGGTGACCACGCTTAGGGGATTGAGGCGCTCACTGAAGTCGATACGTGGCGTCACGTTGGTGCCGACGTTGGTTGTGCCGCTCGGCGGATCGACAACGGTTATGGTTGGACCGTTCACGTTGAATGTGGGCGCGGTGGTGAAGGTATTCGTAACCGGACTCGTCATTTGATTGCCGGCTGTGTCTTTGACCCCGGTAATCGTCAGCGTGTAATTCGCGTTGGGCAGCAACGGCTCTGCCGGTGTTAGGGTGAGGAATTGGCTGGCGTCGCTGAATGTTGGTGAAACCACGACAGGATTGCCGCCCGTGGTCAGCGTAATCTGACCAATCGTCGCCGGGTTAATCGGCTCGCTGAACAGAATCTCGACCGGCGAGTTTATCGGCACCGCCGTCAAGGTATTCTCCGGGCTGGTGTTGATGACCGTCGGCGGGTTGGTGTTAGCTGCGAAGGCGGTTGTAAAACTCGCGCTGAAATTCGTCTGCGGATTCCCGGCAAGGTCCGTCAACGATGCGCTGCACAGCCAGTACTGGGTTCCCACGGCGAGGGGGCCAGTAGGTACGACAGAGACCGTGGTCTGATCGGTGCTCCACGAGACGGTCGCAGGAATCAGATATTGACCGCCATAAATGCAGCCGTAATAGTAGGTGGAGATTCCAACATTCCCTGTATCGATGCTACCAATGTCAACGGCTTCGTTGAACTGCATGGTGAACGCAGAGTTGACCGGAACATTCGTCTGACCGTTCTGCACGCTGGGGTTCAACACGAACGGCCCGGTGAAGTCCGGCTGCGCCGCGGTGGTGAAGGTGATCGTCGTTTTCGCCACTGCGACCCCCGCTTCGCTTGTTACACCATTGATTGTGACCGTCATCTGTGTACTCGGAGGCAATGGAGCTTCTGGCGTGATCGTCACACGGGTGTAGTCGGGACTGAAGATGATGCTCGATGGCACTTCCGTAGTCGAACCGGCTGTCAACTGGATAGTACTGCCCGTCACCGAGATCGGATTGACCGCCTTGTTGAATGTGACCGAAACCAGGGTGTTAGTGCCAATGTTGGTCGCATTGTTCGTGGGGGCCTGCGAAGTAATTGTCGGCGCAACCTTATCTGTCGTTGTTCCCGCGGTGAAATAAGAAGTGTAACTCTGCACCGGCAGGCCATCTGTGTTGGTCACGGCGTTGCTGACCGTGACACTGAGAGAATCGCCGGCCGTCAAGTTGCTCGCGGGAGCGATATTGATCACCTGCCCGTTGCCCACTAACGTAACGTTCACAGCCGGATAGGTCCCTGCCGTGGAATCGTAAAGCGTCACATTCGCGTTGTTGACCGTTGCGGACGCGAGCGCCTGGTTGTACTGCACCTGAATGACCGTGTTCAGCGGCACGTTCGTGGCGTTGTAGACCGGATTCACGGCCTGCACCGCGGCAGTCGTGTTAGCCGCAGACCCGGCCACGTAGAACTGTCCCGAGAAGCTGGTTAGAGGCACACCGTCCGCGCTGGTGGCCGTCGAATTCAGGAAAACTTGAATCAGGTCGCCCGCTCCAAACGAATTGCTTGGCGTGAACTGTATTGCCTGCCCGTTGCTGAAGGTTTGCAAAGCTCCCGAAACCACTACTCCGTTATCGCTAACGAACAGGGCTCCTGCGATGGTGGAGGCATTCATGGGGGCGCTGGTAAAGAGCGTGATCAGCGTATTGACCGGAACGTTCGAGCCGCTGCCGGGACGCATTGAAATTACGGAGGGTGCAGAGTTCGAAAGCACGGTGGTTAACGTGAACTGGCTGCTGATGTTGGCGAGGGGATTGCCAGAGAAATCCTGAATACCGCTGTTGAGTTCGATAGTGATGGTTGCGCCAGAAGTCCACGCAGTACCACTCGGGTTGAGAACAACTGTGCGGTTGTCCTGGGAAATACTGTATCCGTAATTGATGGCTGTATCGCCGTTGAAGAGCGAAAGCGCATTCGCGGTAATGGTCGACGGATTGATGGACTTCGAGAAAGTTAATACCACAGGGGCGTTGAGCCCGACGTTGGTAGCCTTGTTCGCCGGCGAGATGGTCACCGTGGGCGGCGTCTTGTCCACGGTGTTAGCAGTCGTAAACGTGCCGCCACTGATGTAAGCGAGATTCCCCGCCTCGTCCGCCAGGTCGGCGATATACATTCCGATCGTCGCATTGGCCGGGTATGGGCTGAGCGGCGTAAAGGTCACCGTTGCGCCACTGACGCTATAGGTCCCCGCCACATAGGTGCTGCCGCAGGCGTTAATGCAAACCTCCACCGAAACGGTGTTCACCGACGCGGGATCGATCAGATTGTTCATGGTGAAGGTGACCGGGCTGGTTACCGAAACGCCGGTGGCCCCACTAAGCGGGCTCGTCGAATTCAAAGTGAACGATCCGCTTCCATAGGAACCGGTGCCCGTGGTGAACGAACTCGTAAAGGTTGTAACCGTGTTGCCTTCGATATCGGTAAAGCCGCCTACCGACACACTGTAGGACTTCGATGCGGTTAGCGACGAGTTCGGCACAAAGGTGAGGGTGACGTTGTCGCTGGCTAATGTAACTGTTCCGGCGACTGTGCTACTGCCCTGCTTGAGCGTGATGGAGTTGTTGGTGACAGTCGTGGGATCGATCTGAGCGCCCATCACTGCGACTACCTGAGCATTAGTCGGAACTCCAGTCTGGGCGTTCGCCGGACTGATGGTGCTGACGGTGGTCGGGGAAGTATCAGTCGAGGTGCCGGTAAAGAAGTAACTGCTCAAACTCCCGCCAGAGTTGCCGGCAATGTCGGTTTCGCTGCCATTTAAGTAGAGGAAATACTGAGTATTTGGCAGAAGTTGCGCAGTGGGAGTAAAGGTAGCGCTCAGACGATTTGCGGCTACAGTTACGGTGCCGGGAACAGTCAACCCGCCGTAGTAGTAGGGATCGTAGTAATAGAGAATGAGCGCGCCGGGCACGGTCAACTCGTTCACCGGTTCGCTGAATGTGATGTGAGGCGCCACGTTCAGGCCCACGTTATAAGTGTCGCTCGGAGGATCGACGAGCACCACGGTGGGAAAACTCGTATCGCCGGTCGTGCCGGTGGTGAAGGTGAAGCTTCCCGGATTATTCAGAGGATTGCCAGCCGTGTCGGTGATTTGCGCGGTGTAACCAACGGTGTAAGTGGTGCTCGCCGTCAGCGGATTGACTGGCGTAAACGTGACTGTCTCATCATTGACGGAATAACTGAAGTTGCCCGGAACTGCGTTGCCTCCGGTTGTCATGGAGAAACCGTTCTGCGCCGCGATGGGATCAATCGGAATGCTGAACTGCAAAACCACGGGCGTCGCCGTGGAACTCCCATTCAGCGGGATATTCGTGTCTCCATTCACAGGGCTGGTGCCGGTGAGACTCGGTCCCGTTGTATCGGGGCTGAAAGCGGTGGTGAAGTAGTAGAAATTGTCGGGCAGGTTATTTCCGCAGGTGTCCTGGATCGACGCATAGTAGCTCAAGTATGCGTAGAACTCATGGCCAGCAGGGAGGAAACCGCTTGGCGTGATCGTGGCAATCGTTCCAGTGGCGTCCACGGTGAGCGTGCCCTGCAACGATTGTCCCGTCGTTGTGTCGTAAATATAGACACTATCCCCCGATCCGAGAGTGAACGTGCTGCGATTCATAGGCACGTTGAACTGGATCTGGATCTGTGCATTCAGCGGCACGTTGGTGGCCCCATCAACCGGGCTGAATTGCAGGATAGACGGCGCATTCGTCGTACAGGTCTCGATAAAGATTCCGTTATTGACGGTCAAAGTTTGCGAGCCCGTCTGGACCTGAACCGTGCCGTAGCCGTTCGGCGCGCCGGAGGTGGTCAGACTTGCCGTCAGACTCGTGGTTCCGGTCACGGTCACTGGGCCGAACGCGCCGGCTGGCGCTCCACCAACTGAAATATTTGGCCCAAAATTGGCTTTCGTCGTTCCGCTGGTCCAGTTCGTGAAGGCGCCTGTAACGCTCACACTTTCAGTCTGCGTCGGCTGAATCGTATTCGGATTGATCAGCGTAATCTGCGGCACTCCGGCTATCACCGTGAAGGTTGCGTTCACAACCTGCGAGCCGGTGGTAATGGTTACAGTGCGCGACCCTGTCGCTGCCGAGTCGCTGATCGTGATGGGAACGGACGCGCTGGTCGGACCATTGACCGTCACCGTGCCGGTCGTGATCCCAGAGCCAAAATTAACGGTCGTAGTCGAACCGAAATTCGTGTTGGTCCCCGTGATCGCAATAGTCTCGCTCGCGCCCTGGTGCGCAGATGACGGGTTGAGCGTTGCCGAGGATGAGGTACCTGTTCCGGTACCAGAGAGTGCAAGGATCAGCAAATTCGGATTGCCAGCGTTGGCCACGGTAAGCGACCCAACGATGGATCCATCGATCGTTGGCGCGAATTGAATCTCGATCGTGCAACTCTTCCCCGCCGCCAGCGTGCCGCCCGTCAGCGAGCAAGTGGTGCCGGTGGGATCAATTTGGAAGTCCCCGGAAACCGAAACATTGTTGAGGGCAATCGCGCTGCTGTAGTTATTCGTAATCTTGACCGCTTTCGGCGTGCTGCTCGTGCCGATCGCCTGCGAACCGAACTTCTCGCTCGTGGGGGCAACCGTCAAGTCACCCTCCGCCGTGCCGCTCAAATCCACCAGTTGCGGACTGTTATTGCCGGTATAAGAAACAGCCGACGATCCGCCGATCTTGCCGATAAATGTCGGATTAAAAGTAATGCCGAATGTACAAGTTCCGCTTACGCCCAACGAGGTGCTGCAGTTGTTGTTAACGATCGCGTAGTCGCTGCTTGCGGAAATCCCGCCCAGCGGTAGCGTGGCGCCGCTGGTGTTAGTCACCGTAATCGTCTGGGCGGCGCTGACTCCTCCGGTTACCTCTTTGAATGTGAGAGTGGTCTTGCTTAGGGAGAGCGGATCGGTCGAGCCCCCGGTCCCGGTTGCGGAAAGCGCCACGACTTGCGGCGTACCATCCGCCGCGTTGTCGGTAATAATGATGGAACCATTGTCCGTAGCCGATGTCGGTTGCACCTGCACGCTGACCGTACAATATTTCCCGTGGGCAATAGCCGCCGTTAAACAGGTTCCCGTATTTACGACATAGTCGCTGCTGGAAGTAATGGCCGTTATGTTAACGGAGCCGGCCGAATTGTTGGTGATCTTGAAGGTTTTGGCCGTGCTGAGCGTGTTCATCGGCACTGCTCCGAAATTGAGGCTCGCAGGTGCGGCCGATACCGGTGTCTCTGCGCTCCCAGTAAGGCCGACGAATGCCAGCAGATTCTTGCTATTGTCGTAAATGCTCACCGCGCCCGAAATCGTACCCGACTGGGTCGGCGCAAACGAAATGTTCGCCGTGCAGGAACCGTCAGCAGCAACGCTCCCGGCACAGTTGTCCGTCTCGCTGAAGTCGCCGCTCATCACGATGCTAATGGCTTGAGCCGTCCCTCCGCCGTTCGAAATCGTTACCGCCTTCGAACTGGTGGTCACCCCAATCACCGTTTTCGCGAACGTCAGACTGGCCGGAGAAACCGTAATGCTCTGTGCCCATGAGCAAACCCCCGCTGTCGTAAGCAGCGTCGCGCCGAGCAAGAGTCTCAGCAGAACATTGGCGACGGAAGGCGCAGAGGGATTTTGAGCAAGAGGGGTGCAACGCATAGGGTCTCCTGGCGAAATACGTATTGGGAACGCGAACGGGGGAGTAACCACGAACTCATGACTGCAAGATTTCGGGAGCTTACAGACTCAGCCTGGGGAATGCAATGGTTCTTTTGTGCTTGTAGGCGCTCCAAGACGAATCTGGTGGCGGCGGTGGGAGTCGAACCAGCTACAGGCTGGTGTCTTCGTGCTGCTGAACCAGTTCGCAGAGACCTGAAACCGATCCTTGTATCCCCCATACTTTAAATGAAGCGGACCGGCGCGAAGAGCCGCCGGTCCGCGATTCGTACCCCTGCTTTTAGCCGTTATTGATGGAAATCAGCCAGCGACGGATTGTTGGTCCCGTTCTGCGATGAACTTACCGGCAGGATGACTGCCTGCGAGGTAGAGATCATGTAAAGGTACACAGTGGTGACGCCGTCCTGGCTGATGGCAAATTTTCCGTTGGGACCGCCGGGGAAAAGAGCGTAGGTTGCGACAATGGTACTGCTCGACGTACCCGGGCAGCTTCCACCGCACCCATTCTGACCGGCGTTTTGGTTCGATGTGCCAGTCAGGTTTCCGGCTCCGTCAGCATGGATCTGGATAGCCTGCGCCTTCTCGTTCGGGTCGTCCGTCTCTTGGCTACCTCCGAAATAGTTTCCGCTGAGCGATGCGACCGTGAAAGTGCTTGCTACTTGCGGAGTCATCATGCCCAGCTCTACCGAGTTATCGGTGCCGACCACGAACGCCTGGTTTTCGGCAACGAGGTAGAAGACCGGATTATGTCCGCCGCCACCTCCGCCTCCGCACTGCGTGAAGCTGGTCAGAGTCATGCGTCCGTTCGAGGCTACGCTGTAGGTTCCCGTGCCGCAAACCGTTCCCATTGTGCCGCCTTGGTTCTGGTCGGCCGCTATGGAAAATGAACCGCTACCGTTTGTCGTGATGACTCCGGCAGTGGCCTGAGGCGAGCCTCCGTTATTGCCAACGCCCTGCAGTTCAATCACGCTGGTGCCGTTGAGCGAGGCATCGGTGAAGGTCCCGCTTTGCTGCAGCACCTGGCCAGCCATGATCATTGACGGCGACTCGGTGTTATCGGCCGCCATCATCACCAGTTCCGTCGAACTGACAACGTAGAAGACGAAGTTCACGGTGACGTCCGGAGCGCTGACGAATATGCTGACCGTGCCACGTCCGGTGGTAGAAGACACGACGCTCAAATCGCTGGCGGTCAGGTTTGTGGTGCCGAAGTTTCCTGAGCAGCTACCGCCCGAGCAGCTGTCGTCGTAATCCGCCGAGCCGTTCAGGGTACCGCTGCCGTTGGAGTTAAATTCTCCGGCGAGGCCGAAGCGGTTGGAGCCCTGATCTGCTCCGACAAATCCGAAGGCGTAGTTGCCGCTGATCTTGCTGGTGGAGAAGGCGGAGGTCGTCTGCTTGCGCAGCAAGCCAGAAACAACCGCGGGGTTGTTGGGATCGTAGGAGATGATGTGGCCGTTGCCGTCGCTGGTGTCGAGCGCGGCCGCGAGCGTGGTGGTTGTGCTGCCCGGAGAGATGGTGATGGTCAGAAGCGCGAGATTGTCGGAATTCACGCAGTAAGTACCCGTGAATGTGCCGGTCGCGGGTCCGCTGACCTGGTTTGAAGTATCCAGGCTTCCGCCGGAAATGTTTCCGGCTCCATCGGCGACAAAACTACCGACGGAACTGCTGGCGTTGGTTGCGCTCCCCTGCCAGCCGTTAAGCAGCAGGGCGTAGTTACCGTGGAGGTTGGCATTGTTTCCACAGTCGCCAATCACGATGCTGACGCTTGCGCTGGCTGTTTCTGACGCGGAATCGGTGACCGTAATCGTAAAGGGCGATGTGCCCGCCGCGGTTGGCGTTCCCGAGATGGTTCCGTTGCCGTTGCTGTTGTTGATGGAGAGTCCACCGGGCGGAGTACCGCTGGTGATGCTCCACGTGTAAGGCTGCACTCCGCCTGTGGCCTGCAAAGAGGTGTTGTAGAGCCAGCCTTTATCGCCGCCGGGCAGCGTCGTCGATTGGATCGTGAGAGGGCTTGCCGCGGTGACGCTGATGCTGTACGCGTATGGGCCAGCAGTGTTGCTCGCGCTGTCTGTCACCGAGACGGTAAACGAGACTGTCTGGATCGCAGTCGGAGTCCCCCCGAGCGACAAGGTGTTGCCGCCGGTATTCCAAGCGTACAAGTTATCTCCGAGACTCACTTGAGTCCCGTCGGTGGGGACTGTGGCTCCATTCACTGTAAAGGTGTAGTTAGGACCGACGCCGCCTGAGGCATTGATTGCCCCGCCCCAGCTTTGACCGACGACCGTGCTCCCGACGGAGCCCGGCGCGGGCAAGGTGAGAGGCGCTGCCGCGGTCTGGAAGGTTACCTGTACTGCGGCGGAGTTGCCGTTAACATCCTTGGCGGTGATCTGCCAGTTGTAGTTCGAGCTGCCGTTCAGGCTCGACGGATTCGGCGGGTTATTCGCACCCGTTGGATCGACGCCCCAGGTGATAGAGGTAATGGAACTGGAGAAGCCGTTTGAATTGGAGTTGTTGGCGGGTATCTGCCAGACTTGGTTTCCGTTCTGATCCCACAGTTGGAATTGATAGGTGTAGCTGCTGGCGTTCAGGGGATCGGTCCAACTGAAGTTGGGCGTTGTGCTGACACCGCTTCCTTGCGGTGAAAGGTTGGTGGCGAAGGCGTTCAGCACGGTGGTGACCGTAACCGTCAGGACCTCCGATGTGCCGTCGCTGTAGGTGACGTTCAAGGTATAGGTGTCGCCGACCTGTGGCGTCGCGCCGTTGAGGTTAGCCCAGTAGGTGAACTGATCGGAGCCGGAGCTACCCGAGAAACCGCCACTGGCGATGTCCGCAGGGATCACGACACCGAGTGTGGGTCCGGTGGCAAGTTCGACGGCTACCGGCAATTTGATGAGGCCGTAGACGTTGAAGCCAATGTTGTAAAAGGTGTTGGTGCCGCCGGAGTTGATCTGCTGCCAAGCTTGCGTCTGCACCGTAGCGGTACTATTGCCGCTCGGCAAAGTCAGGTTTTCGTTGGTCATGTTGCCGGTGATGGATATCGACTGGTTGTTTCCGTGATTGATGTTTGTGATTTGCCCCGGTGCGCTGATGAGGCCGGAGTTGTTCTGGTCGATGATTCCGAAGAAGAAATAATTTGATCCGGTCGGAACCTGGACCGTATACGCCGCCGGGCTATGGGGCGGGCTCGCCTGGCTTCCCACCACATCGGCATAGACCGTGCCGGTGCTCTGGTTGTAGAAGCCCACATATAAAGGACCGGTGGCGGTCTCGCTAAAGGTGACCGTGCCGGAGACCGTATTGCCGCCGGTGGGTGCGCCGATAGTCATGGCGTTGGATGGTCCCGACCAGTTGCTAGTCGAGCTACCGGCCACGCCTCGCGCACGGAAGTACAAGGTTTGTCCGTTGGTAAGGCCGTTGACGATCCACGGATTATTGTTGCCGGTTGCCGGGAAGCTCTTGCTTCCCAACGTGCTCGTGAACGATGAAGTGGTGCTCCATTGGACGGTGTAGGAAGCTGGCATCTCGATGCCGTTGTTGTTGGTGATTGTCGTGAAGGAAACAATCGCGCCTCCGTTAATTGTGCCGTTTCCATTGTTAGCATTCCACGAAGGAGCCGTGCTTAGGGACACCGGAGCAGGATCGGTGAGCACCACGGATACGCCGCTCACGCTGGAGTTGACAACGGTGATGTTTGCGACAGTGGCCGCGGGGTTAGAAGCGTTCTCCGCGCCATAGCCCAGGTTGTCCATGAAGGCTTGTAACGTGTAGGTGCCGGGCTGCACGCCATGAATCGTGAAAGCGCCTCCGGAAGTGAGCACGGCTTCGGAGATGCTCGTGCCCAGGTTGTTGCCGCAGCAATTGTTATTGTTGCCGGTCAGCTGCAAATAGGTCCAGCCAGTCTTCGAACCGCTGTAACCGACATTGCCGGACACGGTGTAGCCCGGCGGCTGGGTGCCGATGACGATGGTGTAGCTGTTGCTGACTGAGACTGGCGTGTTTTCGCTGTCGGTGACTTGCAGCGTAAAGGTGTAGGTTCCGGTCGTGGTCGGCTGTCCGGAGATGGTCAGGGTGTTGTTGTTGTTAAGGCTGAGTCCCGGAGGCAGACCGCCGCTGATGATGCTCCAGTTATACGGCAGCAACCCGCCGGCGGCGTTCACCGTGGCATTGTATTGAGAGTTGATGCTGCCATCTGGCACCGACGTTGTGGTGATGGTGAGGGCGCTGTTGATCGTGATGCTCAGGTTGGCGGTCGCGGTTTCGTGAGTGGGTGCGGTCGAATCAGTGACTTTAACGGTAAAGCTGGTTGTCCCGGTTGCGGTCGGAGTGCCGGTAATAGCGCCAGTGCTGGCGTTCAGAGTCAATCCTGATGGCAGCGAACCCGCGCTGATGCTCCAGGTATAGGGCTGTACTCCGCCGTTCGCCTGGAGTAGTGCGTTCTGGTAGGACGAATTCACGACGCCAGCGGGCAGGCCGGTCGTAGTAATCGAAAGCGGCGCGCTGTTGTTGACGGAAATGCTGAGATTGGCCGACGCCGTTTGTGCGGTTGGCGTCTCGGAATCCGTTACGGTCACAGTGAAGTTATAGGTTCCGGTAGTGGTCGGAGTGCCGGTGATGGCGCAGTTCACATTGCTGCCGCAGCCGGTGGAGGTAAGTGACAAGCCCGGAGGCAGGCTTCCGGCAGTAACTTGCCAAGAGTAAGATGGCACTCCGCCCGATGCCTGCAGCGTCGCGCTGTAAGTATTGTTGATTACACCGGTTGGCAGACTGGTCGTAGTGACCTTTAGAGTTGGCGCACTGATGGTGATGCTCAGATTCGCCGAGGCAGTCTTCTTGGTGGGCGATTCGTTGTCGGTTACGGTGACGGTGAAATTCGTGGTGCCGGTGAACGTTCCACCCGGAGTGCCCGATATCGCGCCGGTGCTGGAGTTTAGCGACAGGCCCGCGGGCAGGCTGCCCGTAGTTATCGCCCATGTGTAAGGAGTGATACCGCCTGCTGCCGCTAGAGTCTGGCTGTAACTCGTTCCGATCACGCCTGCTGCGAGAGAATTCGTCGTCACTGTTAGGGCCGGATTCACCACGATGCTCAGATTCGCGGTGGCGGTCTTCGCGGTTGGTGTTTCGGAGTCGGTCACGGTGACGGTGAAGTTCGTGGTGCCGGAGGCAGTGGGTGTCCCGGAGATGGCTCCGGTGGCGGCGTTGAGAGTCAGACCAGCCGGCAAGCTGCCAGTCGTCACTGCCCAGGCGTAAGGCGCGATGCCGCCTGTCGCTTGCAGTGTTGCGCCTGGATAGACGGAGCTGACTACTCCAACTGGTAAAGAGCTCGATGTCGTGGTTACGGTGAGCGCGGCAACCGAAATTGTGATGCTGAGGTTGGCGGTCGCCTTCGCTCCAGTCGGCGTCTCGGAGTCAGTTACCGTCACAGTGAAACTGTCGGTGCCGACGAATGTTCCAGTCGGCGTTCCGGAGATGACGCCTGTCGAGGCGTTCAATGACAAACCGGAAGGCAGGCTGCCGGTCGTGACGGCCCAGGTGTAAGGCGTGATTCCGCCGGTCGCCTGGAGGGTCTGGTTGGTGTAGACGACTCCGATCGATCCACCAGCGAGCGCCGTTGTCGTAACCTTTAGCGGCGGCGCGGTGATGGCGATGCTCAAATTCGCTGACGCGGTTTGCTTGGTGGGCGATTCGTTGTCAGTCACGGTGACCGTGAAGTTGACGGTGCCGGTGAACGTTCCAGTTGGCGTGCCGGAGATCGCGCCTGTGCTCGCGTTCAAGGACAGACCCGCGGGCAGGCTGCCGGTGGTTATCGACCACGTGTAAGGAGTGATGCCGCCTGCTGCGGCCAGCGTGGCACCTGCGTAGGCAGTGCCGATGACACCCGCTGGCAATGTAGTGGTCGTCACCGATACGGCTGGGTTCACCACGATGCTCAAATTCGCGGTGGCAGTTTTTGCGGTTGGAGTTTCTGAGTCGGTGACGGTGACGGTGAAGTTCGCGGTGCCGGAGGCGGTCGGTGTGCCAGAAATGGCTCCGGTAGAGGCGTTGAGAACTAGACCCGCGGGCAAGTTACCAGTCGTGACTGCCCACGTGTAGGGAGTAATGCCGCCGGTGGCCTGCAAGGTTGTGCTGGGGTACACCGAGTTGACGACACCCACGACGAACGAGCTCGATGTTGTCGTGACGCTTAGCGGAGCAACCGTAATCGTGATGCTGAGGTTCGCGCTTGCCTTGGCGCCAGTCGGCGTCTCGGAGTCAGTTACCGTCACGGTGAAGCTATCGGTGCCGACAAATGTTCCAGTTGGTGTGCCGGAGATTACGCCTGTCGCTGCATTCAACGACAAACCGGAAGGAAGGCTACCGGTCGTGACGGCCCACGAGTAAGGCGTGATGCCGCCAGTGGCTTGGAGGGTTTGGTTGGTGTAGATGGTGCCGATGGATCCGCCAGCGAGCGACGTCGTGGTGACGCTCAGTGGCGGCGCGCTGATTACGATGCTCAGATTCGCCGAGGCAGTTTGCTTGGTTGGCGATTCGCTATCGGTGACGGTGACGGTGAAGCTAACCGTGCCGGTGAAAGTTCCACTCGGCTTGCCGGAGATCGCGCCGGTGCTGGCGTTCAATGAGAGTCCAGCCGGCAGGCTTCCGGTTGTTGTTGCCCAGGTATAAGGAGTAATTCCTCCTGCTGCCGCCAGCGTTGCGCCGGAGTAAGTGGTACCAATGACCCCGGCTGGCAAGGTGGTCGTCGTCACGGATAAGGCTGGATTCACGACGATGCTCAGGTTCGCAGTGGCGGTTTTAGCAGTTGGCGTTTCCGAATCGGTGACGGTTACAGTGAAGTTCGTGGTGCCGGAAGCGGTAGGTGTTCCGGAGATGGCTCCGGTGGCGGCGTTGAGAGTCAAACCCGCCGGCAAGCTACCCGTTGTCACTGTCCATGTGTAAGGCGAGATGCCGCCGGTCGCTTGCAACGTCGCACCCGCATAGACGGAGCTGACCACGCCTACGGGCAGCGAACTCGAGGTGGTGGTCACACTGAGGGGTGCGACCGAGATCGCAATGCTCAAGTTGGCGCTCGCCTTGCCGCCCGTGGGTGTTTCAGAATCCGTGACCGTAACGGTGAAGCTATCGGTACCGACAAACGTTCCGGTCGGAGTGCCAGAGATTACGCCCGTTGCGGCATTCAGCGACAAACCTGAAGGAAGGCTGCCGGTAGTCACTTGCCAGGTGTAAGGTGTTACTCCACCAGTCGCCTGCAGAGTTTGGTTGGTGTAGACGTTCCCAATGGAACCACCAGCAAGCGATTGCGTCGTGACACTCAGCGGCGGCGCGCTGATGAGGATGCCTAAATTCGCTGACTTGGTCTGCTTGGTGGGGGATTCGTTGTCGGTGACGGTGACTGTGAAATTGACGGTTCCCGTGAAAGTGCCGTTGGGAGTACCAGAAATCGCGCCGGTGCTGGCGTTCAGCGTTAGTCCGGCGGGAAGGCTGCCGGTGGTCACTGCCCAGGTGTAGGGCGAGATCCCGCCTGCGGCGGCCAATGTTGTCGCCGGATAGCTAGTGCCAATCACTCCCGCGGGAAGCGACGTGGTTGTCACCGATAAAGTTGGATTCACGACGATGCTCACGTTCGCCGTGGCGGTTTTCGCCGTTGGTGTTTCCGAGTCGGTTACGGTGACGGTGAAGTTCGCAGTGCCGGAGGTGGTTGGCGTACCGGAGATGGCTCCGGTGGCAGCGTTGAGAGTTAGCCCGGCTGGTAAGCTGCCCGTGGTAACGGTCCACGAGTATGGCGTGATGCCGCCAGTGGCCTGCAAAGTGGCGCCCGGATAGACGGATCCGGCGACGCCTACAGCCAGAGAACCGGAGGTCGTGACGCTCAGCGGGGCGACCGAAATCGCGATACTCAAGTTGG
>Ga0187863_10001278_pt1 | contig 20390 bp, 22 predicted proteins | sample June2016WEW_11_1_FD_132975 | JGI IMG/M metagenome (GOLD analysis project Ga0187863, IMG submission 132975) | Peatland microbial communities from SPRUCE experiment site at the Marcell Experimental Forest, Minnesota, USA - June2016WEW_11_10 | ecosystem: Environmental > Terrestrial > Soil >... | reverse complement strand
TTTAGGTCGCAGGTGTCAGGTATTAGATTTTAGTTTCAAATGTCAGGCGTTAAGCGCTTAGGCGTCAAGTCTTACCGGTCTGAGGTGCCAGGGTTTCCTGACACCTGACACCTGAGACCTGACACCTGGTTCATTAAGGAGAAACAAGTCATGCCGGTTTTTACGTTTTCAGGAAAGACCGCAACGGGTGAGAAAGTTCAAGGCGAGCGCGTCGCCGCCAACAAAGATGGTCTGGCCACCCAACTCCGGAAAGAACGGATCACGCCGGGCTCCATCCGGGAGAAGGGCAAGGAATTTTCCATGCCCACGTTCGGCAGCGGCAAGGTCAAGGTCAAGGAAGTGGCGGTGTTCTTCCGCCAGTTCTCGGTCATGATCGACGCCGGACTGCCGCTGGTGCAGTGCCTGGAGATTCTGGGCGCCAACCAGGAAAACCCGGCCTTTCAGAAAACGCTGCTCGGCGTCCGCACCACCGTCGAAGGCGGCGCCACGCTGGCGAACGCCATGCGCCAGTATCCGGTCATCTTCGACGACCTGACGACCAACATGATCGAGGCCGGCGAAACCGGCGGCATTCTCGACATCATTCTCCAGCGCCTGGCCATCTACGTGGAAAAAGCGGTCAAGATGCGTGCGGCCGTCAAGTCGGCGTTGATTTACCCGGTCGCCGTCGTCTCCCTCGCCGCGCTGATCGTGGGCGCGCTGCTCAAGTGGGTGGTGCCGATTTTCGCCAACCTTTTTGTCGGCTTGGGCGTCGCGCTTCCCCTGCCCACCCGTATAACCATCGGACTCAGCGCCTTTGTCGGCCATTTCTGGTGGTTCTTCTTCCTGGCCATCGGCGGAGCCATCTATGGCACCAAGCAGATTCGCAAGCACCCGCGTGGCGCCTTTTACTTCGATGCGATGCTGCTCAAGCTGCCCGTTATCGGCATCCTGCTGAAAAAGATCGCAGTCGCCCGTTTCACCCGCACGCTGGGAACGCTCATTACCTCCGGCGTTCCCATACTCGAAGGCTTGTCCATCACCGCCCGCACCTCGGGCAACAAAGTCCTCGAAGAGGCGCTGATGAAGGTACGCAAAGCGATCGAAGAAGGCCGCACCATCGTCGATCCCTTGCGCGAATGCGGCGTCTTTCCCAACATGGTGACCCAGATGATCGGCGTCGGCGAAGCCACCGGCGCCATGGACTCCATGCTCCAGAAAATTGCCGACTTCTACGAAGACGAAGTCGATTCCGCCACCAAAGACATGCTGGCCATGCTGGAGCCCGTCATCATCGGCTGTCTCGGCGTCAGCATCGGCGGCATCATTATTTCTCTGTACATGCCGCTGTTCGCCATGATCGGAAAACTGGCGGGATAGAAAAACCGTCGCTGGTTGTTCGTCGCTGGTCGCTGGGCACAAAGTCTCGGCCCAGCGACTAATTCCCAACTCCGGGGTCAGCAGCGAACCGGCGAATGACAACGACGAGCGCATCAACGATGAACAGCGAACGACCAACGACCAACGACTGAATTCATGCATTCCATCTCCGATGAGCGGAACTGGCTGACCTGGCTGGTGAAGGTTCGCATCCTGATCCTGATGGTTTTGCTCGCCATCGAACTCGCCGTCCTTCGCCTCACGCCCAGCCCGCTGCCCATCCTGCCCTTCCTCGCCGGGATGGTGCTGTGGTTCGCCCTTTCGCTGTTCTTCATGTTCCTGGTCTCGGTCTGGAATGAACACCGCTTGCAGGCCATGCTGCAGGTCCTCGCCGACCTCGCGATGGTCACGCTGGTCGTCCACTTCACCGGTGGCATCGACAGTTCGCTGAATTTCCTGTACCCGCTGGTCATCGTGGTCGCCTGCATGCTTCTGCCGCGGGCCTGGGGGTATCTGAGCGCGGCCCTGGCGTTCATCCTGTTCGGAACCATCCTCGAACTCGATTACTACCTGGTCATTCCCTCGTATTCGACCTCGCATCCCAAGCTCAAGGCCTTGCAGGTCGTGATCTTCGTCAACCTGTTCTGCTACTTCGCCATCGCCTACCTGGCCGGCCTGCTGATGAGCAAACTCCGCCAGGTCGATGTGCAACTGAAGGACACCAGCGGCGCGCTCGAAAATCTGCAAGCGCTGCACGAGAATATTGTGCAATCCATGAGCGGCGGCGTGATTACCACCGGGCTCGATGGACACATTACGCTGGTCAATCGAGCCGCCCAGCAACTGCTCGAGATCTCCGAAGCCGAACTGCGGGGACGCTCCGTGGCCGGCCTTTTTCAGGATCCATTGCCCCATTTCGGCGGAGACCGCGGTGATGCCGAAGTCCGCTACAACACCGGCAACGGGTTCCACAAGACTTTTCGCGTGCGCGTGTCGGCGCTCAATGTGAGCGCCCGCGGCGACCTGGGCTTTGTCTACTCCTTTGACGATCTCACCGAAGTCCGCCGCCTGGAACGCGAGGTGCGCATGCAGGACCGCTTGGCTGCCGTCGGCCGCCTCGCCGCAGCCATCGCTCACGAGATCCGTAATCCCCTGACTTCCATCGCCGGTTCGGTCGGCATGTTGTCGGATGCGCCTTCCTTGAACCCCGAAGAGCGTCACCTGCTGCAGATCGTAATCCGCGAGTCCGAACGCCTCAACAACATCATCACCGATTTTCTGGCCTATTCCCGCGGCAAGCAATATCGCTTCGAGCGCGTCAATCTGATTCCGCTGCTTGAGGATACTCTGACTTTGCTCCAACATCGTCTCACCGCCGAAAACGCGGGCATTACGCTCGAGCGCAACTTCGCAAAGTCCGAGGCCTGGGTTGTGGCCGATGGCGACAAGCTCAAACAGGTGTTCTGGAATTTCTGCGAAAATGCCGTGCGCGCGATGAAAACTACAGGTGGAAGCCTTACCGTGGCCCTGACCGAGCGCGGACCGGAGTGGGAAATGAGCTTCGCCGATACCGGTCCCGGCATCAACTCGCAGCAGACGGAGAAAATCTTCGAGCCGTTCCAGTCGAACTTTGAAGGCGGTACGGGCCTCGGTCTGGCCATTGTCTACCAGATCGTACAGGCGCATGAGGGCAAGGTGTGGGCGCGGTCGCAAATCGGCAAGGGCACCAGCTTCGTCCTGCGGCTGCGGCGGTTGGAGCAGGCCGCCGGCGGGCCTTCCCTGGCCTCACCGTCGGCAAGAACCGCGCTGGCCGCTGCCGGGGGAGGTGCGCGTGGGTAATATTCTCGTCTGCGACGACGAGCGCTCGATCTGCGAACTCCTCGACATTGCCCTGCGCCGCGATGGCCACAAAGTCGAAACCGTCACCGGTGGCGAAGCCGCCAAGCGCAAAATCGACAGTGCCCTGTTCGACGTGATCGTTACCGACATCAAGATGCCGGCCGTCGATGGCGTCGAAGTGCTGCGCCACGCGCACCAGATCTCACCCGATTCGGCGGTCATTCTGATGACGGCGGTCGACGATTACGAGGCCGCCGTGCAAGCGGTCAAGGCCGGAGGCGCGACCGATTACATCCGCAAGAGTCCCGGCCTGGTGGACGACGTCAAACTGGCCATCGCCCGCGCCCTCACCCGGGTTTCGCTCAGCCGCCAGAACTTCGCCCTCCGCCGCGACGCGGCCACGCGCAACTCGCTCGACAACATCGTCGGCGTCAGTCCCGCGATCGAAACACTCAAGCAGACCATCCGCACCGTCGCCACCACCAGCAGCACCATCCTGGTCTATGGCGAGAGCGGAACCGGCAAAGAGCTTGTAGCTCGCGCCGTGCACACGTGCTCGCCCCGTGCCGGAGAAGCCTTCGTCTCGGTCAACTGCGGCGCGTTTCCCGAGACGCTCCTCGAAAGCGAACTCTTCGGTTACGTCAAGGGAGCATTCACCGGCGCGAACCAGAACCGCCGCGGCCTGTTCGAAGTCGCCGACCAAGGCACCATCTTCCTCGACGAAATCGGTGATATGACCATGCCTATGCAGGTCAAACTGCTGCGCGTCTTGCAGGAGCGCACGGTGCGGCCGGTCGGCGGCACCAGCGAAATTCCCGTCGACGTTCGCGTCATCGCCGCCACCAACCGCGATCTCGACCGCCAGGTCACCGAAGGAACGTTTCGCGAGGACCTATACTATCGCCTCAACGTCATCCCGATTCGCGTGCCAGGATTACGCGAGCGCTGCGAGGATGTTCCGTTGCTCGCGAACCACTTCCTGAAAAAATACTCGCCCGGCGCGGGCAAGAGCATTCACGGCGTCGCACCGGCAGCGCTCGAATCTCTCACCGGCTACGACTGGCCGGGCAATGTGCGGCAACTGGAAAACACGATCGAACGGGCGGTGGCCCTCGAGACCACCAGCGAGTTGCACGTGGAGTTGCCGGTGGAGCGTGCGAAAGTTCGCGCTGCGGCCGCCGGAGCCGATGGCGCAACCACTACGGCCATGAGCATCCCCGCTGGCGCGGTTCTGCCCGAGGGCGTGAACATGGAACACTATGTCGCGCAGATCGAGCGTTCCCTGTTGCAATCGGCGCTGGAGCAAACCAACGGCGTGCAGGTCCGGGCCGCCGACGTGCTCGGAGTTTCCTACCGGTCGTTCCGCCACCTGATGAAAAAATACGAGCTGTAGCAGAAGGTCTCAGTCTCAGTAAAACTGCGACGGTCAAAGTCCAGGTTTTCCTGACGCCTGCTAACTGACACCTTATCTCTTCAGCATGTGAATCTCAGTCCCATTCTTATGGTACCGGACTTCATCCATCAGCTGATTGATCAGGTAGATGCCGCGGCCGTGGTTGGAATAGAGGTTCTCCCCGTGGCAGGGGTCGACGACCTTGGCGGGATCGAAACCGGGGCCGGGATCGCGCACGATGATCAGGATGCCATGCTGCGCGTCCCAGGCAACGTCGCACTCGATCGTCTTCGTGGGATCGCCTTTCGCCCCGTGTACGACGGCGTTGGCGAGCGCCTCGGTCAGCGCCAGTTCGATGTCGTCCTCGCGTCCCGGAGCGCACTTCATTTCCCGCACCACATTCATCACGCTGCGCACCACCGGATCGACGGCATTGCTATCGCCGGCCAGGGTGACGCTGAGTTTGAGATCGAGTTTGTCCGGGTCGAGGGCAAACGCTTGCGGCGTCTGCAGGTCTTTCCGCGGTTGCTCTGGGGATGCCGAATCTGCCATAAGCGGACTATGAGCTTGCTTCCAGACTTTCCGCTATGTGAGATGCAGAAAGGCGCTCACAGATTCTAGGGACTCGCGGCTCCAGATGCAACTTTATTTGGAGTGCCTCGGCAAATCACCGTAAACTCCGGCAACAACGGCACTTGCCGCGTCTCCACGAAATGGGCTGCCGGACGCAGCTTCCCTACTCCGGTTCCGGCGGGCCTCCGATTTGCTGCAATTGACGGCGCCAATCCAGTTCTTCGACGAACGTCCGCGAATCGCGCCAACCGGCTTTGATCTTGACGAACAGTTCGAGAAACACCCTGGTCCCAACCATCTTCTCGATGTCGAGCCGGGCGTCGGTGCCAATTTTCTTCAGCATCTGGCCGCCTTTGCCGAGCAGGATCGCCTTTTGCCCGTCGCGCTCGCAAAATATCACAGCTGCAATCCGCGTCATTCTAGGGCTTTCTTCAAACTGTTCGATCAGCACTGAAACCGCGTGCGGCACCTCTTCATGCGTCTGCATCAGAACGTGCTCGCGGATCGTCTCCGCTGCCATGAAGCGCACCGGTTGATCGGTGATCTGATCTTCGGGAAAATAGCGCGGGCCGTTCGGCAGGGCTTTCAGCACGCAGGCCAGCAATTCATCGAGCCCCTTTTTCTTCAGCGCCGAGATGGGGACGATCTCCTTGAAATCGTGCAGCGTCTGAAACTCCGCGATCAGCGGCAGCAGTTTGCTCTTGTCGGCCAGCAAATCGATCTTGTTGAGCAGAAGAAAAACCGGAGTGCCCGCTTTTTTCGCCAGGTCGAGGACGAAGGCGTCTTCGCGGTCCCACTTCTTCTTCGCGTCGACAATCATCAGAATCAGCTCACACCCTTCGAGCGCCTCGCGCACCTCGGACATCATCTTGCGTCCCAGCGACGAGCCCGACTGGTGAACTCCCGGCGTGTCGATCAGCACGATTTGCCCAGCCTCACGTCCTTTCTGCTTGGGGACGTTGATGATGCCCAGAATGCGGTTGCGCGTGGTCTGCGGCTTCGGCGAAATGATGGCCAGCTTCTCGCCCACCAGCGCGTTGAGCAGCGTGCTCTTGCCCGCATTGGGCCGGCCGAGAATGCAAACGAATCCGGAATGGAAGGACATAGGGATAGGTTACAGGTGTCAGGTGGCAGGTGTCAGGTCGGCCTCGGTTCGGGTTATCACAATCAGGTGGGACGCCGATCACAGTCACTCTGAATCGCACGTGGCTATTCTTAAAAGGATGAAACATGAGGATAAGAATCCGACCATCTCCATCCTTCACGAACAGGCGCTCGGAATCATTAATGTCTGTAAGACTCCACATCAGCATTGCGTTGACACTCGAACCATCGCGATCGCGCAGGCGATTGTCGCCGAGGCCCGCACCGCGCTGCCGCACGACAAGGTGCTGGCCGCAGCCGTTTTGGAGGATCCCGTCACCATGTGGAGCTCCGTTCAGTCCGCCATGGAAGTAGTCGCGGGCAGCCTGCTGCCAACATAAGTTGGCCGTCGGACTAAGAAGTCTTCTCCCTGCGGGACGTCAGTGTCTGCGTGTGGAGTTGCAGGTGGCGGCTTGTGCGTATCAGTTGGTTCTTTTACCTCCATCTCCGCTTGATCATCGAATCACATGGATGCGAATGCCGAGCTTCAGGTTCTTCCACGCTCGGTCCGCCGTATACACGGGAGCGCGCAAGACAATCCCGAGTGCGAGGCAAGCCCGGTCTCCGAGCGACAAGCCGAGCGCTCGGGTCTGGATGACGAGGTCTCCGGCGGTCTTGGCCTGCTCAGCGGTAAATGCGACCGCCTCATGGACGGTTCCGTTGGCGGCCGCCCACGCATCGTCGCGGCTAAAACCCCGTAGGACGAGCTTCCCGTGCACTTCGGCCAGGTTGACCGTGCTGGCAGCAGCGGCGCTCATGATCTCAGGCGTCAACATTTCCGCACCAGCCTCGCGATTGATCACAGCCATCAGTGCCGATGCATCCAGCACAACCCTATTCACGTTTGGCGGCCTCGCGCCGTTCGGCAATCAGTTCGTCGACCAGAGAGACACCGGGCTTGACGTATTTCCGGACCAGTCGCTGCGCGCGCTCAATTTTGCGCTGCATCGTCGTGATGCGCAGCTCGTCGTCTTCCATGCGCAAGATCACTTCGTCGCCAGCCTTGATCCCCAGCGCTTTCCGATAGGAAGCGGGAATGACGACGCGACCGTTTTGGTTGACCCGCATGCGAGTTTCAGCGTTCATGTGTCACGCTCCAACGTATATGACATATCTTACAGATATGTCACTTAACGCACAAGATGACACATGGACTTACGCTCCGGCGCTTGACGTTCTACTTGTCAGACGGGACGCGGATGCACCCGGCGGCCTGTGATAATTCGCAGGGCGCTGCATTGCCTGATGCGACCCGCGGATGCGACAAAATGGCCGACAGCCGCGGGCAGAGGACAACTTGTCCCGAAAAGCAGTCGACGAACCCAGGGGAGTTCCATGCAATCTATGACTTAATGGAAGGCCTGATTGGAGCATCCCGTGCAGCTACGGTGGGTGGAAGGGAGACGCGCGTGCAAAGCGAGCCTCCAGAGGACTACTGCGAAAGGTTGTGGAGTATGGAGCGGGAAGCTACTGGAAAACAGGCAAATCGGGGAGAACGGCGCCACACGGCGTGGGGCAGGCGGATCGCGACTCTAGCGCTGATTCTGGTTGCGGAGATGGGGTTTGCTCAGGGATGGGACGCGGCCGAATTGCAACAGCGAACGCAGCTATCGCCTCGGATCGCTTCGGAACTTAACAGGGAGCTTTCGCGGGCGCGGCAGGGCTTGGGCGGGAACCAGAACCTCGAAGTGATCGTGCAATACAAACAGGCGCCGAAGAGTGCGGCCCTGGCGCGTGTGCAGAGCAACGGCGGACGGATGGGGGCGAAACTGGACCTGATCAAGGGGGCGGCCTTCTCAGTCCCAGTCAATGCGTTGGCGGCCCTGGAAAACGATCCGGAGGTGCAGTTCGTGAGCGTGGATCATCCGGTAAAAGGGATGGACGATTACACGAACGACGCGATGAACGTCAGCACTGCCTGGAATGCGGGATACAACGGAACCGGGATTGGCGTGGCCGTCATCGACAGCGGCATCAACCCGAACCACGTTGATTGGTGGAACATGGCCGGCACCTTTAACCGAGTGCTCTATCACCAGGATTTTACGGGAGCGAACGAATACAACCCCTCGGGCTCGCTGGTGTATGACACCTACGGCCACGGCACGCACGTGGCAGGAATCATCGGCGGCACAGGCACCATGTCGGGCGGCCAGTTTGCCGGTGTTGCCCGGGACGCAAACCTGATCGATCTGCGCGCGCTGGATGGCACAGGCTCGGGCAAAGACAGCCAGGTGATCGCTGCCATTCAGCAGGCGATTGCGCTGAAGAAAACCTACAACATCAGGGTGATCAACCTGTCGCTGGGGCGCGGAGTGTTCGTTCCCTATGCCAAGGATCCTCTCTGCCAGGCAGTGGAATCGGCCTGGAAGGCGGGCATCGTGGTGGTCGCGGCTGCGGGCAATTATGGCCGCGTGAGTGTAAACGGCAGCAACGGCTACGGAACCATCTCCGCGCCGGGCAACGATCCGTTGGTGCTAACCGTCGGCGCGATGAAAACCATGAACACCGCTTCGCGCACCGACGACCGGATCGCCAGCTACAGTTCAAAAGGGCCCACCACTTATGACCACGTGGTGAAGCCCGACGTCGTCGCTCCAGGCAATATGGTGCCGTCTTTGGCCGACTTGACCAGCACCCTGGCCACGCAGTACCCGGGCAATATGGTCCCGGGCAATTCGAACGATTATTTCATCCTGAGCGGCACCAGCATGGCGACTCCGGCAGCGGCCGGCGCGGTGGCCCTGTTGCTGCAAGCGAACCCGTCGTTGACTCCGGACCAGGTCAAGGCCCGGCTGATGAAGACCGCATATAAGAGCTTTCCAACTTCCAGCGTGGCCGTCGATCCCACGACTGGACAGAGCTACACGTCCTTCTACGACCTGTTCACGGTCGGAGCCGGATACCTGGACGTTGCGGCCGCATTGGCGAACCACGACGCGGCGCCAGCAACGTTGGGAGCGGCGCTATCTCCGTCCGCCTCTTACAACTCCAAAACCAAGACCGTAACTCTGTCCAACGGTAACTCGCAGGTAGCGGGCAGCTCCGTGGTTTGGGGAACGTCGGTGGTTTGGGGAACGTCGGTGGTTTGGGGCACGAATGTAGCGGGCAGTTCCGTGGTTTGGGGTACGTCGGTAGTCTGGGGCACGAGTTCCAACAGCGGGTTCAGCGTCGTCTGGAGCACCGCCAATAGCGTGGTCTGGAGCACGAATACGACGGACGGTGAATCTCTGTCTTTGTCGCTGGCGGGGGAACGGTAAGTCGGCTGCTTAACGAACGCTAAACAGAGGAACCCACTCATTCGCAAAAAGCGCGAATGCGTGGGGCCCCCCTTCTTCTCAAATCAGCTTCATCTGCTTCGGCTCAGCCGTCGTAATCCGCACGCGCTCGACCCGGCGATCGGTCGACTCCAAGACTTCAAACTTCAGCCCTTCGTCTTCGATGACTTCGCCCTTCTTGGGAATGCGTCCCGCGAGTTCGCTCACCAGGCCGGCAATGGTAGACGACTCATGGCCTTCGGGCTTCATGCCGAAGAGTTCATCGAGACGGTCCACGTCCATGTTGCCGGGGACTATATAGGAGTGGTCGCTTTCCTGCACTACCTGCGCTTTTTCGTGCTCATCGCCGATTTCGCCGACGATTTCTTCCACCAGGTCTTCGATCGTTACCAGCCCGGCTACGCCTCCGTATTCGTCGACCACAATCGCCATTCGGACATTACTGCGCTGCATCTCGCGCAGCAGGTCGCTTACTAACTTGCTTTCCGGGACAAAGTAAACATCGGTCCGCATCAAGGTCGCGACCGTCCGCGTGTGCGCCTCGGAGTCGGGTACCTGCAGCACATCCTGCGTGTGAAGAATGCCCTTGATGTGGTGAATCGATCCTTCGTAGACGGGAATGCGCGAGAACGGCTTGCCCTTGAGCAGTTCGACAATCTTCTCGACCGTGCAATCGGAGGGAACCGCGACCATCTCCGGCCGGGGCTTCATCGCCTCGCGCACGGTTTTGCCGCTGAACTCGACCACCGACTGGATCAGCTCGCGGTCGCCTTCCTGAATGATTCCCTCTTCCTGTCCCGCTTCAATCAGCGCGTCGACGGCTTCGGAGGAAGTCTCGGGCAGCGCGTCGGCGTGCTCGCGGGTCAGCGCGGCCACGGACTGGCAGAAACCCAGCACCAGCGTGACCGGCAGAACTGCATAAATCAGAATGCGCAGGAGCAGAACCCAGTCGCCCAGCCAGCGTCCCTTGGATCGCGAGAAAAATACGAAAGGCAGCAGCCGGTTGAAAACGATGATGATCAGGATGAGGCTGAGCGTGGCTTCGAGGACTTCGTAGATACTCCAGGCGCGGTCGCGAAACACGGTGAAGCCGACAATCATGGCGATGGCCGCGGTGACCAGTTGCGTGAGGATCGCCATGGAAAGCGAGGCCCGCTGGCGCGTCACCTTCAGGCGCGGCTCGACAATCTGCTCGAAGGCGTCGATGTTGTCCTGAAATTCGCGGGAAAGAAATTTTCCGATCTCCTGGTAAAGACGGTCGACGTAGGAGACGAGCGTCAGCAGGGCAAACAAGAGCGCGAGAGCGATGCTGGCGCCGATCATCTCCTAGTGCTTCCTCCGCGCCGGGGAAACCGTTACTCTCTCGCCCATCGCCCTTTCGATCAGTCCCAGCGGCAGGTGGAATTGCGCGCGCAACTGTTTTTCGCGGCGAGCCATCTGTCCATTGTCGCACTCGTGATCGTAGCCGCGCAGGTGCAGGAGGCCGTGCAATACCAAAATCTTCACTTCCTCGGCCGGCGAATGGCCGAGCGTGCGGGCGTTCTTGGATGCGATTTCGGCGGAGACGGCGATTTCTCCGGCCAGGCTTTTCGCCGCGGCAGTTTCGACGGGAAACGAGAGCACGTCAGTGGGCTTGTTTTTAGCGCGGAAACGGCGGTTCAGAGATTGCATCTCAGCGCTTGACGTCAGCAACACGTCGACTCTGCCCTTCAGTCCGGCGGCACGCCGGGCGCGCGCCATGAAGCGCCCGAGCGCTAATTCGGTAAGATCGGCGACGCGCTTTTGAAAGATGACCAACGTCCCACCATCGTATCGCTCAATTTCGCAAGCGCGGCTCATCTGGCGACGGCGGCGCGACGGGCTTCGGCTCCAGCAATGACAGCTGCTGCTCCGCCTGCCTGGTCTTGTGCTCGTCGTAGGCGCGGATGATTCTCTGCACCAGGTGATGGCGCACCACGTCGCTTTCGTCGAAGTGTACGAAGGCAATTCCGTTCACGCCCTGAAGAATGTCGCCGGCCTCGATCAGACCGCTGCGCCGCGCCGTCGGCAAGTCGATCTGCGTGACGTCGCCGGTGATCACCGCCTTGGAGCCAAATCCCAGCCGAGTGACAAACATCTTCATCTGCTCTGAGGTCGTGTTCTGCGCCTCATCGAGAATGACGAACGAGTCGTTGAGCGTGCGTCCGCGCATAAAGGCGATAGGCGCGATCTCGATAATATTTTTTTCGAGATAGCGCTCGACGCGCTCGGGGTCGAGCATGTCGAAGAGCGCGTCATACAAAGGTCGCAGATAAGGATCGATCTTCTCCTGCAAAGTACCGGGCAAAAAGCCGAGACGCTCTCCCGCCTCGACTGCGGGGCGCGCCAGAATGATGCGGTTGACTTGCTTATTGAGCAGCGCCGAGATCGCCATGGCCACGGCAAGATAAGTCTTGCCGGTCCCGGCCGGCCCGACGCCAAACACCATGTCGTGCTTTTCGATGGCTTCGAGGTAGCGGCGCTGGTTGGGGCTCTTGGGCTGGACGGTGCGGCGCCCAAACGACCGCTGGCGACCGGCTTCGGCGAGTCCGCGCAGAGTAGCGTTCGGATCGCCAACCACGACGCGCAACATGCTGCTCAGGTCGCCGTTGACGAACTGGTGGCCGGACTTGCGCAAGTACTCGTAGTCCGCAAACAGCTGTTCGGCGCGGGCCACATCGCGCGGCGCGCCTTCCAGTTCGATGCGGTCGGAGCGCAGATCGATATTGATGTTCAGGCCGTCTTCCAGCACGTGGAGATTCTCGTCGCGCGTGCCAAACAGGGTCGAGATATCAGGAGTAAGTGCAATATTTTTTTTCATTCAGGATGAGTCGCCGCCTCCAGCAGCCGGACTGGGCTCACTGTCTGATGTGGATCACCGGTACGTGGCTTGCCGCCGGATTCGGGCGAACCCGTTCCAGCGCTTTTTGAACGCAAATCGCTAAGGAAAGAAGTGGAGCCAACCGGATTGCGCACCCCGTCCACGGGGCCGTTCCCAACCATTTGAGATCAGCGTATCGCGGGCGGGCGGGGGAGTCAATGGGGAGGGGGACAATCCGCGGCAACCATCGCCCGTAGAAGAGTCCGGCCCGGAGAGGCCTTGCGGAGCACAGCTCAAGTGACTACAATGTAATTACCGAGGTATTCCCGGCATGAAGACGGAACTGGTTCGCATCGGCAACTCTCGTGGCGTCCGCATTCCCAAGCCCTTCATCGAGCAATGCGGATTGGGCGAAACCGTCGACTTGAGAGTCGCCGACGATTGCCTGATCATCTCTCCCGAACGCAAGCCGCGCCACGGCTGGGATGGTGCGTTCCAAGCCTCGAACCACTCCGCGCAAGACGAACTCCTGCTGGAAGCCGCCGAACCCAACGAGTTCGATCATAAGGAATGGCGGTGGTAGGCGGGCCACAGCGAGACGGACCGCAGCGGGAAGAGGTTTGGCTCGTAGCCCTCGATCCCACCGAGGGGGCTGAGATTCAGAAGACCCGTCCTTGCCTGGTCATCTCTCCCGATGAAATGAATCGGCATCTGCGGACCGTCGTCGTTGCTCCCATGACTACCGTAACGCGCCCCTTTCCCACACGGGTCGCCGTGCGATTTCAGGGGAAACGAGGGCAGGTGGCACTGGATCAACTGCGGGCCGTGGACCGGCTGCGATTAGTGAAGATGCTCGGAACCGTGTCAGCTAAAACTGCGCAGGAGGTTTCGGCTACCCTGCTGGAGATGTTCGCGCGGGTGTGAGGTCAACCAAATTGCAACGCGCAGTAGCGTGGTAACATCTGCCCGTGGCGATTGGCGACACAAGTCCGGCGGCGCAAGCTCTCCAGCTTAAGATTCAGAGCGCCATGTCGGGAGAACAACGCATGCTGCTAGCGCTCGAGATGAGCGAGTTCGCCCGCGAATTAGCCCGCGCGGGAATCCGGCGAGACCATCCGCAATGGACGGAAGCACAGGTCGCGCGCGAACTGTTGAGGCTGGCGTTTCTCCCGGCGCCATTGCCAGCCTGGCTGCCATGAGTATTGCCGAAGTATTCCGAAGAATCACGACAGCGTTTGAGCAGGCAGGCATCCGCTACATGCTCACCGGATCGTTCGCGGGCGCTCATTACGGCGTTCCGCGGTCTACACAAGACATCGATTTTGTCGTCGAGGCAACACCCGCGCAGTTGCAAGCGTTCATCGAGTCGTTACCCGCCACAGAGTATTATTCCGACCTCGACACTGCTTTGAATGCCCTCAAGCGGCAATCGATGTTCAACGTCATTGACCACGCAACCGGCTGGAAAGTCGATCTGATCATTCGAAAATCGCGACCCTTCAGTATCGAGGAGTTCGGACGGCGCCAAAGCGTCAACCTGCACGGCGTCGCTCTCTTTATCGCAAGTGCCGAGGATGTAGTCATCTCCAAGCTCGAATGGGCGAAGCTGGCGCAGTCCCGGCGGCAGGTTGAGGACGCAGCGGCAATCTTGAGAGTGCGATGGGACGCGCTGGATCACGGCTATTTGGAGAAGTGGATCGGCGATTTGGGACTGGAGAGGGACTGGAGAGACGCAAAGAGTGCGGCCAAAATGTCGGACTGATATAGAGCGTTACCGGCCGATGGTGCGCGCTTAAGATGGAACGGGGCTCAGTTGCGACGTGAGAGCCAGCGGACAAACCAGTAGAAAACCCTGATGATTCCGGTCAACGTATAAAAGGCGACAGCGAAAAACGGAACCGTGGAACAGCCGTATTCCGACCAGCAGAAGACAGTGGCGACAGCAGTACATCCAAAGATCCACGCGCCTTCGCGCAGGGCCTTCTTTGCGAACTTGGTGCTTGACGTCCATGACATAGCGGCTCTTTATCCTCAGGCTAGCTTATTCGTCATGATCGCTCGCTCTTGCCTCGTGCGCGCTAGCCCACACCGCCCGATCCTTAGCCCACCCCCGCAACTCCGCGATCTCTTCAGCCCGCGTAACCGACAGCGGCACGGTAGACGACAACGCGGTGAGCAGGTCTTCGTTGCTCAGTTCCTGCTTCCGCGCAAACGCGGCGTAGAGCGCCGTCTGCACAGCAGATTCAATCTCCGCCCCAGAAAAGCCCTTGGCCGCCTCCGTTACCCGATCCAGATCGTAGTCGCCGGGACTGCGTTTGCGCTTCGCCAACTGAATCGCGAATACCTGCCTGCGCTCGGCTGCACTTGGCAAATCCACGAAGAAAAGTTCATCGAAGCGCCCTTTGCGGATCAACTCCGGCGGCAGCACGGTCACGTTATTGCACGTCGCTGCCACAAACACCGCGGGCTTGCGATCCTGCATCCACGAGAGAAACGACGCCAGCAGACGCGACGAAACGCCTGCGTCGGCGGAGGCGGAATCGGGGCCGCTTCCGGCGAAGACTTTTTCCAGTTCGTCGATCCACAACACGCACGGAGCCAGCCCCTCGGATACGCGAAACACTTTCTGAATTCTCTTTTCCGTTTCGCCGATGAATTTGTCGTAAACGGCGGCCGTATCGAACTTCACCAGCGGCAGCTTCCATTCTCCGGCAACGGCTCGCGCGCAAAGGCTCTTGCCGCAGCCTTGCACACCCAGAATGATGACGCCCTTCGGCGGATCGAGGCCGAATTCGCGGGCGTGTTCGTCCCATGCGCCTCGGCGCTGCTCCAGCCAGTGCTTCAGGTTATCCAGGCCACCGACGCTCGACATGTTGTCGGTCGAGTCGACGAACTCCAGCATTTCAGAGCGCTTCAGCAGAGCTTTCTTGGCGTCGAGCACGTCGGTGATGCAATCGAGCGAAAGCGCCAGGCGTCCGACCACCGTCTGCGAGATGGCGCGCTCGGCGGCCTCTTCGGTCAGGCCGCGGAGATTGTCGGCCATCGCGTCCACCCCATTGGCGTCGAGCTGCAGCTTCAGCGCGTGCGTCCCGGCCATGCGCGTATAGGTTTCGCGGATGATTTCGCGCAGCCGGTCGTGGTCGGGCAGCGGCAGATCGAGAAACTCGACTAGACCGGCCACTTCGGGCGGCATTTCGATCGCGGGCGCGGTCAGGACGAGCGTGCGGCGATTAGCGGAAAATTTCTGACCCACGTCCCGCAGGCGTCGCACCACGACCGGGTTGTCCATGTGACGGTGAAAATCCTTCAGCACAAAGACAGCCTCGATGGTCATGGTCTCCAGGTTCGCCAGCGCCTGCACCGGGTCGGCCGTGTTGTACATGGCTTGTTTCGGACCGGCGCCAGCATCGGACCCGCCCGACGACAGCACGGCTCGCGCCAACCGATCGGCTTCGCTGTTGCCTTGCGGGATTGGCATTCGGAACTCCGACCGCGCCGCCGCAGGCTGCGCAACGGGGACGCCGCTGCCGGACCGCACCAGCCCGTCCGCGATGGTCCATTCGAAAACCGCCATGCTCAAATCCGAGCACGCGGCGCGCACCAGCATCAGCGCGCGGACTTCCTCCACCGTCTCCATGACGACAATGGGCGTCGAAGAATTGATGAGAACCTTCAGCCGGTCGAGCGGGCTGGGGGATGGGCTTGGGGGCGAATTCATAGGTATTTGACCCAATGCGACTTGCTCCCGTAGAATAAACCTTCGGTTCCAACCGGAATATCCTCCTGGCGCAATCTAGGACAACAAAGGTAACCAGCAACATGGCAAATCATTTTTCGGCGCTCAAGCGCGCCCGTCAGACCACGAAGCGAACCGCCCGCAACCGGGCCAACTCCTCGCAACTGCGCACCTCTTTGCGGGATATGCGCGAGAGCCTCGAAAAAGGCGACAAGGCCGCCGCCAGCCAGACCTACCGCGAAACGGTGTCGGCGCTCGACAAGGCAATCCAGAAGGGCGTTTTGCACGAGAATACAGCCTCGCGCTATAAGTCGCGCCTGTCGAAGCGCCTGACCGCTATTAAGTAGCTTCGGATCAATGCTTTACAGCGGGTGCTGGGAGGGTAACCCCGCCCGCAGATTCTTCTTGACCTTCCCCAGAGCCTTGTTATACTTAGGCGTTCTCAGGACATAAGAGCAGGTTCTGCCCGTCCCGACGAACCTCCGCCCGGCGTTGTGGAACTCCTTAAGAATTGAGCAACTTTCGGGATAGGCGGGGCATCTACTTGAGTAATTCTGGCAAGTCTCTTTAAACCTAGCCCGAAATGCGCGGCTGGGCTGACCGAAATCGACGATCAATCTCTGGCCAGAGGACGGGACTAAAGCGTAAGTTATTATTTTTTAAGGAGATACACCGACCATGCGTTCCGATCGAGTTTTTGACGCGCTCCACACTTTGCGAAACCGGTACATGCTGTGCCAGCTTGCTTCGAAGGCAACTCGCAAGTTTCACCGGCCGAACACCCGCATCCAGGAAACCATGAACGATGTTTTTGACAAAATCGCCGATGCGGAACGTCATGACATTTTGAGCGAACCCGAGAACTTTGCCGAAGCACAACGGCGAGCTGCTTAGCAGCTCCGCCGTGTGCCCGCACGGCGGCAAAGCAAACCCACCCCCCAGCCGGGGAACGAGAATCCTTTCCGAAGAAAACAATCCACGTAGGTACCTATGACCATCGCAGAACTGAAAGAAAAAAACATTACCGAGCTGACCAAGATCGCCCGATCATTGGAGCTGCCCGGCGCCAGCGGCCTCCGCAAACAGGACCTCATCTTCAAGATCCTGCAGGCGCAAAGTGAAAAAGAAGGACACATCTTCGCTGAAGGTGTTTTGGAGATCCTCCCTGACGGCTACGGCTTCCTCCGCTCGCCCGACTACAACTACCTGCCCGGCCCCGACGACATTTACGTGTCGCCTTCGCAGATCCGCAAGTTCGACTTGAAAACCGGCGACACCATCAGCGGACAGGTGCGCCCGCCCCATGAGGGCGAGAAATACTTCGCGCTGGTCAAGATCGAGGCGGTCAACTTCGAGTCGCCCGACGAGGCCCGCAACAAGATCCTGTTCGACAACCTGACGCCCTTGTATCCGCAGGAACGGTTGAAGCTTGAAACCGTCCGCGAGAACATCAGCGCCCGCGTCATGGATCTGCTAACGCCTCTAGGCAAAGGCCAGCGCGGCCTGATCGTCTCTCCGCCGCGCGCCGGCAAAACCATGCTGCTGCAGAACGTGGCGAATTCGATTACCACCAATCATCCTGAAGTCGTGCTGATGGTGCTGCTGATCGATGAGCGCCCGGAAGAAGTCACCGACATGCAGCGCTCAGTCAAGGGCGAAGTCATTTCTTCTACCTTCGACGAGCCCGCCGCCCGCCACGTGCAAGTCGCGGAAATGGTGATCGAAAAAGCAAAGAGATTGGTCGAGCACAAGCGCGACGTGGTCATCCTGCTCGATTCGATTACCCGCCTTGCCCGCGCCTACAACACAATCGTTCCGCCAAGCGGCAAAGTCCTCTCCGGCGGCGTCGATTCCAACGCATTGCAGCGCCCCAAGCGTTTCTTCGGATCGGCCCGCAACATCGAAGAAGGCGGCTCGCTCACCATCATCGCCACCGCTCTCATTGACACCGGCTCGCGCATGGACGACGTGATCTTCGAAGAATTCAAAGGCACCGGTAACTCCGAAATCATCCTCGACCGCAAGCTCGTCGACAAGCGCACCTTCCCGGCCATCGACATCCAGCGCTCCGGCACACGTAAAGAAGAGCTGCTGATTCCAAAAGAAGACTTGCAGCGCATCTGGGTCCTGCGCAAAGTGCTAAACCCGTTGTCCCCGGTAGAAGCCATGGAGCTGCTGATCGAGCGCCTAGCCAAAGCGGGAAGTAACAGCGAGTTCTTAGCTAAGATGAGTCAGCTGTAAGTTGTGCACGTGTAGGGCGGGCGCCCTCGCCCGCCCTAGCTATGCGTGGTCGTTGACAGTTGGTACCACAACTGTTACCATTATAGTTGCGTCACACTCCTCCCCTAGGCGCCCTTGCCTGTCGCCAAACAATACGAAGATGAGCAGGGAAGATGTCCCTATGCGCAATGGTTTGACGATCTCCACGCTCCGGCAGCAGCGAAGGTCACGACCGCAGTCGTCCGCATGGAACAGGGTAACCTTTCCAACGTGAAAGCTGTTGGTTCCGGAGTAGCGGAGTGCAGAGTCGACTTCGGCGCCGGTTATCGGGTCTATTTTGGCAGGGACGGGGACCAGATCATCATCCTTCTGGGAGGCGGAACGAAGAGGCGGCAGCAAAGGGACATCAACCTCGCAATCGAAAGATGGCTGGATTACAAACGACGGAAGAAACTAGGAGAAAAGTGATGGCTTTGACCAGAGATTTCAAAGAAACGGTCCGCGCCAGAGCGCAACGCGATCCCGCTTTCCGCAGAGAACTTCTTCGTGAAGGGGTGGAGAGTTTTCTCGCAGGCGACGTCGACACCGGAAAGACAATCCTGCGCGACTACATCAACGCTACGATCGGCTTTCACGAACTGGCGGCGATCACAAATCACTCGCCCAAGAGCCTGATGCGGATGCTCGGCCCTTCCGGAAATCCTTACGCCCGACACCTGTTCGAGATTGTTTCCTGTCTTCAGAAGAAGACGGGGGTTCACTTCCAACTCAAAGCACTGGCGGCCACGGTGGGGCGCTAGGATGTTCCGGCCCGAACGAAGGCTGGCTACATTGCGCTGGTTGCGGCTGCCTGGAACGCTGGCTGGGGCAGCCCTCATCAACCGATCTCCACTTCCACCCCAGCCCAATCCGTGATTTAATCACCCTTTCGCTATTCAAGGAGTCGGGATGCAATTGCGCCTGGAAAGCCGCCCCGTCGGCGATGTGCTGGTCATGCAATGCCACGGACGGATCGTGGCTGGGAACGAAGTCTATACGTTGCACGCTCAAGTCGGCGATTCCGTCGTCAAGTACGGCGACGTCGTGCTGCAACTCGATCAAGTCGAGTTCGTCGACAGCAGCGGACTCGGCGCCCTGGTGCGGCTGGTGCAAGCCGCGCGCGCCAAGGGCGGAGACCTGAAACTCAGCGGCGTCCCTCCCAAAATCCTCAAGACGCTGGCCATGACCAACCTGCTCTCGCAATTTGAAACCTACGATTCGGTCGAAGAAGCGATCACCGCCGCCTATCTAGGCTCGCGCTATTCGCGCGGAAAAGGCGACGCGCGCCCGCGCATGCTTTGCGTTTGCGAGTCGACCGATGTGGGCACGTTCCTGCGCGAAGTCCTGTGCAGCGCCGGATACAACGCCCTGACCGCCGCGACCGTCGACGACGCCCGCATCCTGCTCAAGGCAACCAAGGCAAAGCTGGTGGTCGTTTCCGCACGCATGCAATCCGTGCATGGCAAGCCGACCCGCAAGGCGTTGGAGGAAATCGATCCCGCCGTCTCCCTGCTCGTTTTGGACGAAAACTTCGCCAGCCAGGACCCCGGAGAAGCGGCGGAAAAACTGCTGAGTTCCGTCGGCAGCCAGTTGGCACCGGGAGCAATTTAACGACTTCGAATTAGCAGCGGGAATCTGACAGGGACAATAAAAACGCCATCCACGGTGCTGGATGGCGTTTCTTCTTTTGGCCCTTTGTTCGAACCTCACTCCGAACTGATCCGCATCCCGTAGAACGACCGGTACACGAAGAACACCGACACCGCGAAGAAGGCAACCGCCAGGCCGTGCGTCAGCCCAGTGCCCTGGTCGCGGGTCAGCGAGACGGCCAACTCCACCGCCAGCAATCCGAACAGAGTCGTGAACTTGATGACCGGATTCAGAGAAACCGAAGAGGTATCTTTGAAGGGGTCGCCGACGGTGTCGCCGACAACGCTTGCTTCATGCAGCGGAGTGTTTTTCATCTTGAGA
>Ga0187863_10001276_pt1 | contig 20422 bp, 16 predicted proteins | sample June2016WEW_11_1_FD_132975 | JGI IMG/M metagenome (GOLD analysis project Ga0187863, IMG submission 132975) | Peatland microbial communities from SPRUCE experiment site at the Marcell Experimental Forest, Minnesota, USA - June2016WEW_11_10 | ecosystem: Environmental > Terrestrial > Soil >... | reverse complement strand
GCGCGTCGAGTACCGTAACCTCATGGCCGCGGGCTAAGAGCGAATCGACGAGATGGGAGCCGATGAACCCGGCTCCGCCGGTGACGAGGACTCGTTTAATCAAGGTCCGACTTCTCGCTTTCTTTGAATTTCTTGCGGATGAGCAGTTTGTTGGCGTCGATCTTCTCGGTCCGCTGCCATGCCAATCCCTCGTCCAGGAGATACATGCGAAAGCCGATCACGAGCGGAACGATCCAGAGAAACCACCAGATCATTGCGGAGAGCGGGTTTAGGCGCAGCATATACCACGCACGGTCGCGCCACCGCGTGCACACTAGTTTGGTTCGCTGCCACGTATTGGCATAGAGCAGCGACAACGACCATACAAACAGCGTGAGGTTCAGCACCGCGAGCCAGAGCGTCCAGAGCGGAACGACGTGAGTTTGGGCGAGGTACATCCAAAACGCCCAGATTCCGAGCGGCACGCCGATGGTATTGATCCAGAGCGATAAGCACGGGAAGAAAATCAGCCAGCACTTGAAGCGCTGCCACGGGGATAGGCCGAGATGGCCAAGAGGCCGCCCAAGCGACTGAAAGAAGCCGCATATCCATCGCTTTCGCTGGGTTATGCCTTGCCGCCACGTTTTGGGCACCTCCTCGATCAGCGAACTCGCAAGGATCCCGAGGCGCAGCCCATTTGCCCAATACCGCAATCCGATTTCCGGGTCTTCGATCGTAATCCAAGGATGAAAGCCGCCCAATGCGATGAGGTCCGAAACCCTATAAAAGAGGCCTTTGCCCAGGACCCAGTATGGCTGACGCCCGTGCGCCGAGAGATGTGGATACTTATAGCCGTCCCAGGCCATGTGGTCGAAGGCGTGCCACGAAGCCGGGAGCGTAGCGTTGAGATTTCCGGCTACATTGAGGGCCTGCACGACGTCGTAATGTTTGAGGCCGATAACGGCACCTTTGAAATGATCGACGGGCGGGCAGCTGTCGGCGTCGATATAGTTGATGACGAGGTCTCGCTCGTGCTTGAGCGTCCTTGCGGCATGGTACAACCCGTAGATCAACTGGCGCGTTTTCTTTGGCGGCAGGTCCTTTTCGCCCGCACGTTTGCCATGGTGCCACCAATACGCTTTTGAATTGGCGTCCCAGGAATCCCAGACGACCTGCCAGCTCGAGTCGCTGGTTGGCGGGACCTCTAAGATTTCCAAGAACGCGAACTCCGAAGCCAGGCGTTCGAGGCTTGCGACCGTCTCCGCGTCGTCACTGTTTGGTATTGCCACGACTCGATAACGTGTCGGGGGATAGTCCAACTTCGACAGCGACACGAACGTCGTCCGCATCGTTGCTTCCAGTTCTCGCAGAACCGGGTAAAAGAGTACGATGTACGGCCATTGGGCTTCGGGTTCCGCGATGGGTTCGTTCATGTCGACCCAGTCTACGGGAAGGCTCAAGAAGTACACGTCCACCAAAAACGTGAGCGTATACAACACTTGTGAAACCACGAACAATCCTACTAAAACTAGTAAAAAGGAATGTTCGACGGGGTGAACCATCGCTCTGCTGTTGCCAGGGATAGCATGTTAATTCCTTGAGGCTATAGCCTCGCTCATACCGGCCGCCGATCGAAAGTATTCTAACGTGAGCGCCAGCCCGTCGCGAAGCGCGACCTTGGGTTCCCAGCCCAAAAGCGAACGCGCAAACTCGATGACCGGCCTACGACGCGCCGGATCGTCAGACGGCAAGTCCGCATTGACCACCTTGAGAGGGACACCCGCGATCTGCGAGATTATCCGCGCCAGGTCTATGATGGTGAATTCGTCAGGATTGCCGATGTTGACGGCTTTGCCGGTTGCCGCTTCCCCTTTTGCGAGCCGGACCACTCCCTCGATAAGGTCCGTTATATAGCAGAAGCTCCGGGTCTGCAATCCGTTACCGTACACGGTTAGCGGCTCGCCCCGCAGGGCCGCCATGCAGAAGTTCGGGATCACGCGACCGTCCCCGGGCTGCATGCGCGGGCCGTAGGTGTTAAAGATTCGTACGATTCGGGCGTCGACGCCAAGCTTGCGAAAGGCCGACGTCACGTACGCTTCGGCGTAACGTTTCGATTCGTCGTAACAGGCCCGCTCGCCGATGGGATTGACGTTGCCCCAATACGTCTCGGGCTGAGGATGCTCCAGCGGGTCGCCGTACACTTCGGAGGTCGAAGCGAAGAGTAACCTTGCCCCGGCGGCTCGCGCCAACTCGATTCCATGCATGGCGCCCAGCGCATTGGCGGCCATCGTCGCGAGGGGCTCCCGGCCGTAGTCGACTGGGCTCGCAGGCGAAGCAAAGTGCGCTATGAGATCGGGCTTATCGAGGTCGCGCGCCCACGTCCACGGTAAGGAAATGTCGGCCTCGATGAAGCTAAAGTGCGGATTCTTATTGGCTATCGCGAGATTCGCGCACGATCCCGTCGTTAAATTGTCGATGCCGGTGACGAGGTCGCCGTCGGCCAGCAGCCGGTCCGCGAGATGGGAGCCGAGAAAGCCCGCGGCTCCGCAAAGAAAGACCCTCAAAAGCTACTAAAGCTCGCCGACCGCTTCTTGGTAAGCGAACTCCAGCGCGGGCTCTTTTGCGCGGCCGACTCCAACGTATCTCAGTCCTTCCATCACAACTTCGTCGGCGTCGAAGATATTGCGTCCGTCGAACACGATGTTCCCACGCATCAGCTTGCGCACCATTCTGAAGTTGAGGCTCTTGTAGTCATCCCATTCGGTCGCCAGCAGAAGAATGTCGCACCCGTTTATCGCTTCGTACATTTGCGCGCAATACCGAACGTCGTCGCCGGTCTTGGCTCGAGCGCCCTCGATCGTGATCGGAATCGGATCGTGCGCGGTGACCGTCGCGCCGAAACGAAGGAACATGTCGATCAGATGGAGTCCGGGCGCCTCGCGGACGTCGGACGTATTCGGCTTAAACGCGAGCCCAAGAACGCAGACGGTCTTGCCTTCGATCGAACCGCCGAGCGCTTTTTCGATCTTCGCGAGGATTCGCGCGACCTGTGCGCGGTTGACGGTTTCGACCGAGCGCAAAAGCGCCGCGTCGTAACCGCGTCCGTGCGCCATTCTCTCCAGCGCCAGCACGTCTTTGGGGAAACACGAGCCGCCGTACCCGATTCCCGGGCTCATGAAGTGGCCGCCTATGCGGTGATCGTAACCGATGCCGCTGCCGACCGCCTTAACGTCGACGTCGACGAGCTCGCAGATATTTGCAATCTCGTTCATGAACGAAACCTTGGTCGCTAAGAACGCGTTGGCGGCGTACTTGATCATCTCGCTGGTTCGGCCGTCGGTAACGACGAACGGCGCGTCGAGGGGCGCGTATAGGTCGCGCATGACGGCCTCGGCTTGCGGGCTGCTGGTCCCGATGACGATGCGGCTGGGATGCATGAAGTCCGCTACCGCCGAGCCTTCTCGCAGAAACTCCGGATTGCTTACGACGTCGACGCGATGCCGCCGCACGGCGTTCTCCGCAATCATGGCCGATACCATCTCGCTGGTCTCGACCGGCACCGTCGATTTCACGACGACGATCTTCGGACCGTTCAGCTCGCGGCCGATGGTCGCGGCAACTTCCCAGATGGCCGATAGATCGACGCCGTCGTCGTGACGCAGCGGCGTGCCGACCGCGATGAAGACGATCGTCGCGTCGCGCACTCCTCCTTCGACATCTTCGGAGAAGGAGAGCCGGCCGGCGTGATGATTGCCGACCATCATCTCGAGCAGCTGCGGCTCAAAGAAGGGGAGCTCGCCGCGCCGAAGCGTCGCGATCTTTGCCGGGTCGTTATCCAGGCACACCACCGAGTTTCCGAACTCGGCCAAGCACGTCCCGGTGACCAGCCCCACGTAACCGGTCCCGACGATCGCGATTCGCCGCTGACCGTTGGAGTGATGTTGGGGCACGGAACCTACGATGCTTAGCCGGTGCGGCGCCCCGTTCGTCGCGCCGTTATGCGAGCCGTTGTGGGCGCCATTCGATGCGCCGTTGGATGCACCGTTCGCCGAGCCGTTGGATGCGCCGTCCGTCATACGGGTGCGGCCGAGTCGGACCATCCGAGAAAAAAAGCGCGTTTTGTGACGCGATGCAGGGTGTTAAACAAGACGGTACTCCCGATAGCAACGAACGAGGCGGAACTGCGCCGGCTTCATCCAAGTCGATGGTAGGGGATGGTAAATCGAGCGTGCATCCTGGAAATGGGAGAAATAGTTAAGGCAAGTTGAGCAAACGTTAATGTTCGCAGGCGCCGGAGCTTTGGCTTTGCGCATTTCGCCCCTAGAAAACCTCAAGCTCTTAGTCCGTATCCGGCGGCCGGAGGTCGGGCGGCTGATGAAGGAAGTAGCTTTTGTCGTAGGGAGCTTGAATCGGCACGAACTTGCGCGGCGACTGCGCGAAGTCGAAGGCATCGTCCGGCGAATTGGCGCGGTGGTCGCTGGGGGCCAGCCAATGCAGGCCGAACTTTTCCTCGACGAACTTCAGGATGCTGCCGTGCTCGTAGTGCGTGTGCGAAACAACTCCCTTTCTTGCGTATGGCGAGACGATCAGCAACGGGACGCGAAAGCCTAAACCGTCATAGTCGACGTATGCGGGAGGCTCCGGGTCGTACCAGAGACCTGGGTCGTCCCAGAAGACGAAGATCGCGCTGGTGGACCAAAACTTCGATTCGCCGACCGCGTTGACGAGCGATGCTACCCACGAGGGTCCGGTATTCCCGTTACACGTCGCGTGGTCCGAGTTTCTGCAGGTCGGCGTGATCCACGTCAGCGTCGCGAGTTTGCCGCTGGGCACGTCGGTCAGGAACTGCGTCGCATTCGTGATCACGTCTTTCTTCCAGTCCGGTCCGTAGCAAATATGGCGAATCGCCTGGTAGGCGCTCCAAATACCATTGCTCTCCGAGTACGAGGCGTCGCCTCTTAGGCTGCCATCGCAGGGGTCCGGCGCGCCGCTTCCGACAGGATAGGTGTAGAACGCCCAAGACAACTTCGCATCGTCGAGCTCGTCGCCCAGCGTTTTATTATCGAAGCAGGCTTGGATCTGCTTTCCGTATGAGCGATCTTGGTTGAGTGTGTAGATCTGGTCAGTTTTACCGCCCGGACAACCCCAGTAGGTACCGGGATAGTTAACCGTATGGCTGGCCTGACCAGCGATGATGTACTGGTGCGAGACGAAGCTGCTGATGTCGAAGTTCGACGCGTACATCTGATCGGCCAACACGTATTGCTTTGCCATCGAAAAATACGGCGCCGTCTCTTTGTGTGGGACGTACGAGTATGTAGGATATTCGATCGGGCAACGCGGGAACCCGGGCTTGCCACAGTTCCACAACGTCTTACTATCGAAGCCGTTCATTCGGCAGTTGGTCCCCGGCATGGTTCCAGTACCGTTGCACGCCGTCATGAACGCTGCGTAGTTATGCGAGACGTCCCACGTCGTCGCCAGGGGGATCGGCTTGAGCGTGATCTTTTCGCCCTTGGAGCCGTAACCGTAGGTCACGGTCTTCGCTCCGGGGTAGCCATAAAAAAGGTTGTTGAAGCTACGATTCTCTTGAACGATGATGATCACGTGCTGAATTTTTTTCGGGCCCGTGAGTGGCCGGATCGCCATCACGCTCGGCTGTAGATCGACGGCCGGTACCCCGGGCGTTGAAACTGCACCCTTGCACGCGCAAAGGAGTAATGTCATCGCCGCGATCGCGAGAGTAAGCTTTTTCACGATCCTGTTAATCGCTATCCGGCGGGCGCGTATCGAGCGGCTGATTCATAAAATACTCCGCACCGTATTTCGACTTGATCGGAACGAACTTCCGCGGCGACTGGTTGAAATCGAAGGCATCGGCCGGCGACTTGGCACGCGCGTCGCTGGCCGAGAGTCGCGCCAGGCCGAACTGGTCTTCGACGAACCTCAGGATGCTGCCGTGCTCGTAGTGGGTGTGCGAAACCAATCCTTGCTTTGCGTAGGGCGAAATGATCAGCAGCGGTAAGCGATATCCGAGGCCGTCGTTATCGACGTACGCCGGCGGTTCCGGATCGTACCAACCGCCGGGGTCGTCCCAAAAGATGAAGATCGCCGTGGAGTTCCAAAACTGCGACTCGCCGACAGCGTTGACGAGCGACGACACCCAGGACGGCCCCGTAGGCGAGCCGTTGCCACCGTGGTCGGAGTTTTGGTAGGTCGGCGTAACCCACGTCACCGCTGCAAGATTGCCGCCTTTCACATCACTAAGGAACCGCTGCGGCGGCGACTTGACGTCGTTATCCCAGTCTTTACCGTAGCAGATGTGCTCGATGGCCTGGTACGCGCTCCAAATCGCGCTTCGGTAGCCGTTGCCGTCAGACTCGGTGCCGCTGCCGCAGAGCTTCCCGCTGCCGCTGCCCTTGGCTTTGAGCGGGACTGCGTAGAACGCCCACGAGAGACCCTTGTTGTCGAGCTCGTCGCCCAGTGTTCCCCCCGGAGGATTCCAGCACGGGAAGACCCCCTTGGAGCCACCGATATTACGGTCCGGGCCAAGCACCGGGACCTGGACACCGGGCGCGGCGGGACAGCCCCATTGCCCCTGGTTGTCCGGATAGTCGAACGTTTTGTCGGGGTTGACGCCGGCAATGATGTACTGGTGAGAGATAAAGCTACTGATATCAAAATCGGAAGCGTACATCTCATCGGCTAAGACGTACTGCTGCGCCATGGAGAAATATGGCGCCGTCTGGTCATGCGGCACGTACGCGTACGGCGGATACTTAACTCCTTTCGGGCACTTCGGCTCAGACCCACCGTGACCGCAGTACCACTTCTCCTTATCGAAGCCGTTCATCCGGCAGTCCGTGCCCGCGATCTTCTTTCCCGTGCCGTTGCAAGACAACATGTAACCTCGAGCATTATGCTGGAGATCCCACGTCGTTGCGATCGTGACCGGCTGCAGCTCAATCTTCTGGCCGCTTGAGTCGTAGCCGTAGGTTGCCGTCTTGGCCCCGGGATAGCCGTAAAAAAGATTGTTGAACGTGCGATTTTCTTGAACGATGATGACGATATGTTGGATCTTGCCCTGCGACGAAAGCATAGTCGGGAGTCCCGGCGACGAGGCGAGCCGGCCGTTGCCCCCGCACGCGCACAGAATAGCCGCTACCGCTATCGCCAGAGTAAGGTTCGGCAATGAAATGGAGCGCACGAATAATGTCCTTACGGAAGCAGGTAAACGGAAGCGAAGTTTTCCTTCGCTATTCTCCGGCCTCCTGTATCGGCGCGCTTGCGCTGCTTGAAAAAAATGCGTTATCTTGCGGCATCTTAGGAACAAGTTAAGAGCCTTAAGAGCGCAGGAGCGCTATCGGACGGTTAGCGGTATCGTGCGTTCGACCGTATCGCCGCGGGTGTTTGATGCAATGACGCGCATGCTAAACGTGCCGCGAATGAACCACGGCAGCGGCGCGACGGTGTAGGTTAGCGCGAAACGACCTACGCCGGTTTTTTCAAGGTTCATCGCGTAGCCCCCGATACGCGCCTGCACGCTGGCGACGTTGGAGCTGGTGACCACGCTACCCGAGACCGTGTCCCCCGGATGCACGGTCGTCTCGCTTACCGCGACGGCAAGGATTTGCGGCGCCGCGTTGGGCGCCAGGCGGCGTACCTTGGCCGTGAGTTTGGGCGGCGTAACGGCCGGCGATGGGAGTGCCGTCGAGGCCGGCGAGGAGGCCGAGGCTGACGGGGCGGGGGCAGGTGAAGCGGCGCCCGGTCCGGCTGTTGCAGCGGCGCGCTGCGAGGCGGCCGGCTGCGGACGGGTCCTCGGCGTGGACGAGGGCCCCGTTCCGCCGGAATGAGCCGTATGGCTGCAGCCCGCAAACCAGAGCAAAGCCGCGCCGACTCCTAGGGCCGAACGGACGTTAGGCATGCACGCTAGTTCTTGGACCCTTTGCGCTTTCCGCTCAGGGTGACAACGGCGGCGACGCGTTGAAAATGGCACCGGCATGGCCGATTCTACGCGCCCCACCTTCAGCGTCGTGGTCCCCCTCTACAACGAAGCCGGAAACGTCGCACCGCTCTTGGCGCGAGTCTCGGCGGCGATCGACCCCTTGAGGGGCCAGTTCGGCCACGAGATCGTGCTCGTCAACGACGGCAGTACCGACGGTACGCTCGCTGCAATCCGCGCGGAGATGCAGCGGCGAACCGGGACGGTGCTGGTCAATCTGTCGCGCAACTTCGGCCATCAGCTCGCTGCGACAGCCGGAATAGAAATCGCGACCGGGGATGCGGTTATCCTCATGGACGGCGATCTGCAAGATCCGCCGGAGTTGATCGAGGATTTCTTGCGAAAGTGGCGTGAGGGCTACGACGTAGTATACGCGGTTCGTCGCACCCGCAAAGGCGAGAGCCGTTTCAAGCTCTGGACCGCGCGCGCGTTTTACCGGATCATCAAACGCCTAACCAAGATCGCGATCCCGCTGGATGCCGGGGACTTTCGTTTGATGAGCCGGCGGGCCGTCGAAGCCGTGCGGCGGCTGCCCGAACGCCATCGCTTCCTGCGCGGCATGGTGAGCTGGGTCGGTTTCAACCAAGTAGCGCTCGAGTACGATCGCGACGTGCGCCATACCGGCCAGACGAAGTATCCGCTTTCTAAGATGGTTCGCTTTGCGATGGACGGCATCACCTCGTTCTCCGACGTTCCGTTGCGCTTTGCATCCTATTTCGGCTTCGCGGTCAGCGTCATCGCCTTCATCTACGCCGTGATCGTCATCGTCATGAAAACGTTTAGCTTGAAGCCGGCCTTTTACACGCCCGGCTGGGCCTCGACGATCGTCGCCGTTCTCTTTCTGGGCGGCGTGCAGCTGATGAGTCTCGGGATTCTCGGCGAGTATCTCGGGCGCGTCTACGACGAAGTCAAAGGGCGGCCGCTTTACATCATCAGCGACATCGAACGATCTTGACGTATCGTCCGGTCGTCGACTACGTCGCCGTTCCGACCCCGCTCGATCCGTTCTCCGCCGTCTTCTTCGTCGCCGCATTCTTTGCAGCCGCGATGCTCACGGTGCGGCGCCCGGCGTACGGACTCTGCGCGCTGCTCCTCGCGACGCCGATTGCCTTCGCGCACGATCTTGCGGCAACGACGATCACGCTGCCGAAATGCGTCCTGCTCGGCGTGCTGCTGGGGCTGACAACCTATACCGGCGTTGCTCGCGCGTTGCGCCGCCGGCCGGCGCCTCTGCTCGCGACAGCGTTGGCCTGCTATATCGTCGCGACCGCACTGTCGCTGCTCGACGCAACGCATCCGGTCGCGGTCATTCGCGAAACCCTCAAATGGGTCGAGTACGCCGGGTTCTTTGTCGCGGCGTTTGCCTGCTACGCGCTCGACGCGGACGATGCCGTGCTCGCCGCCGCCGCAGCCATCGCGGGCATCGCGGTCGCGCTCTCGGCCCTGGTTCAAGAGGTCGCCGGCGCGCCCTCGGGACTTTATATCGGTGCCGCGATCGTTCCGCGCATCGCCGGCCTGCTCGAAGGTCCCAATCAGCTTTCGGCCTATTGCACGATCGCCGTCGCGACGCTCGGCGCGTGGGCGCTCGTTCGGCGAACCCGATTGCTCGACGTCGCGGTCGCGCTTGTGGTTTTTGCCGACGTTTTGACGTTCTCGCGCGCGGGCATCGTCTCGCTCCCGATCGTTGTTGCAATCCTCGTGCTCTGGGCGGGGCGCCGAGCGTGGCCGGCGCTTGCGCCGGCGGCGTTGGGCGCGATCGCCGGAGTTAGCGGCGCGGTTTGGTGGGCGATCTACGCACATACGCCGGGCATATTGCGCGTTTCGCTCGCGTCCAGCGCGTACGCGGGCGGCGTCGGCAATCGCGGCGAGCTCTGGGGTGCGGCCCTGCGAATGTGGCGCGATCACCCGCTTCTCGGCGTCGGCGCCGGCAACTTCGAGCTCGATTTGCCCGAATACGGCGTGTACGGCGTGCGCACGCACGCGAACAGTTGGTATCTGCAGTCGCTAGCGGAGGGCGGGATCGTACTTTTCTTGGCGACGCTTGCCATGGTGAGCGCGTCGATCGGCGCGTTCCTCGAAAAGCCGCTCGTTTCGCGCTTGCGCGCGCAACCACCGTGGGTGATCGCCGCGCTGGCGGCCAGTGTAGCGCTGGCGCTGCACCAGACCGTCGATGACTTCGTCTTCTATCCGAAGGTCGCCGGCGCGTGGTTTCTGCTGCTCGGAATCGCCGCCGCTGCCTTCCGCGCGTGACCGCTCCGGCACCGCAACCCTTAGCCGTCGTTACCAACTGGGGCGCCGCGGGCGTTCCGCTACTCGGGGGAACCGTGTTGGCGATTTTCGCCGCAGGGTTGATTTACTGGTGGGTCGTGCAGCATTCGAAGCCGGTTTCGTTGCGACTCGTCTGCGTTGCGGCCGCAGCGGCGCTGGCGGCCGCGTGGTTCGCGCCGGTGCTTTTCTCGAGCGATGTCTATGCGTACGCGGCCTATGGAGAGATGGCGCGAATCGGCCTCAATCCGTACGCGCTTGCGCCGCTGGACAGCTCCGACGCGCTGGTGCGCGCCGCACAGCTGCAGTGGGTAACGGCCTTTCCAATTTGCTTGTACGGCCCGGCCTTTGTCGCGCTTGCTCGATTCTTGGTAACGACGCTTGCGCCGTTGGGCCCGCTTGCGCAGCTGGACGCGTTCCGCGTCACGTCATGCGCGGCGTTTCTGTTCTGCGTACCGCTGGCTTACGGGGCCTTTTCGGGCGACCGCGCAACGCGAGCGCGCGCGGCGGCGACGATCGGACTGAACCCCGCGGCGATTTGGTGCGCGGCGGAAGGGCATAACGATGCGATCGCGCTTGCCGCGGTACTCGCAGGATTCGTTCTCGTCCAGCGGCGATTCGTCAATGCCGGCGGCGCAGCCGTCGCGCTTTCTTCGCTGATTAAGCCACCCGGAATCGCGGCAGCCATCGTCCTGGCGATCCTCGATCGCCGCGCGCGTTTTGGTGCGGTTGCCGGAATCGTCGTTGCACTGGTAGTGTCGTGGCCGCTGATCCGCGCGGTTACGACGCAACTGGCCCCGCACGGCAGCTACGCGCCACAGGCATCGCTGCAGGCCGTCTTCGCGCCATTGGGCCCATCGGTCGCCATCGGCGTCGCCGGCGTCGTCGCGTTAGTCTTCGCTCGGCGCGGAATCTTGCAGTTGGTCCGGCGGCTCGATGAAGGCTGGATTTGGCTGGGAATCGCCCTGTGGGTGCTCGTTCCCAACCCGTACCCGTGGTACGGCCTATGGCTGATCGCGCTCGCCGCCCTCGCACCGCGCACGGCCGTTGGCCGGGCAGCGATCTTGCTTTCCCTGACGTCGGTGCTGCGCTACGTCCCCGACGCGATCGGCACGCCGCATCCCCCGCTCTCCGTGGGGCTCGGCCTCGCCGCCGTCCTTCCGTTGGCCGTATGGCTACGCTATAATGAGCGGCCCGCATGACCGCGCCCGTAATCGTCCGTGACAAAACAGATCTTCTTGCCGAGCTGACGGAGTCGAGCCGCGCCTTTGCGAGCACGATCGAACGGCTGCGGTCGCTGCGCCGCATCGCTGGAAAGAAGCCGGGCGGATACGCGCTGCACGAAACGATCGCCGCGGCACGCCCCGTGCTGTTGGCTGCGCTTCACAGGGAGTTGGGCGGCTGCCTGCTGGTCGTGCTTCCGACTCCGGATGCAGCAGAGCGGACCTTTGCCGATCTCCTTTACTATCTCGAGGACCGCAGCGAACGAGTCGCTCTGGTTCGGTCGCGCGACGAAGCACTTGGCGCAATCGAGAGCCCGTCCGAACGCAGCGCGCGAATGACCTTGCTCGCCGACCTCGTCGACGGCGCCCCCCGGATCGTGTTGGCGCCGATCGCGGCGGTTCGTCAGCATTTGATGGCGCGCACACGCTTCGACGAGCTCCGCTTTGCGCTGCGTCCCGGCGACGAGCCCGGTTGGGAGCAGGTGCAGCAGCGGCTCTTCGATCTTGGCTACGCGCGCTGCGACGTGGTCAGCGCGGTCGGCGAGTACGCGGTGCGGGGCGGCATCATCGACCTTTTTGCGGCAACCGCCGACGCGCCCGTGCGAATCGAGTTTTTCGGCGATGCGATCGAATCGCTGCGCGGCTTTTCGATCGAATCGCAACGCAGCAACGCGGCGGTCGACGTGCTCCTCATAACGCCCTGGGAAGATCCGCTCGCGGGAAACGCGACCATTTTCGACTATCTGCCGGCCGACGCCACAGTCGTGCTGGAAGAACCATCCACGATCGCGGCGGTCGCCAACGCGCTCGACGAAGAACGAAATCGCGAGCGTCACACGCTCCTTGCCGACGATGATGCCGGCGAAGCGCTGCGTGCGGAGCTGGCCGCCACTCCCATTTCGCTGAGCGACGTGGGCGAGCTCGTCGCCGCGCATGCCACGCTCGTCTTCCCCGGCACGATCGAGATGGGAGAGCACGGGACAGATTGGGCCCCGCGGGCGATCGAGTCGTTTGTTTTCGAGTGCCGGCCGGTCGAACATTTCAATCGCCAGATCGGGCTTTTCACCGAAGCGCTGCGCGAATGGATTTCAAACGGCGAGAACGTCTTCATCGTGAGCGCCGCGGTCTCACGAACGATCGACCTCTTGCAGGTCGCCGGAATCGACATCGGACGGCGGGCGCGTGGAAGCGTTCTGGTCGATCATGGGTCGATCGAATCCGGCTATTGGATGCCGGGCCTGCGGCTGCGCGTGCTGGGCGATCGAGAGATCTTCGGCGCGCCGCCCAAGCGCGTTAAGATGCGTGCCGTCAAGGAAGGCGTGCCCGTCACGCTGGCGGACCTGCGCGTCGGCGATTATGTCGTGCATGCGGTGCACGGCATCGGCCAATATCTCGGCCTGCGCGCCGAGACGATTCTGGGCGCGACGCAAGATTATCTGGATCTGCGATATGCCGGAAGCGATCGCATGCTGGTGCCCGTCACGCAAATGCACCAGATCGCGAAGTACTCGGCCGCCGAAGGGCAGAGCGCTCGGCTTTCCAAGATGGGCGGCGCCGACTGGGCGCGCACGAAGACGCGCGTCAGCGAGTCGCTGGCAAAGGTCGCAGACGAACTCGTCAAGCTCTACGCCGAACGCGAGATGTCGCGAGGTTTTGCGTTCGGTCCCGACACCACGTGGCAGGCTGAGATGGAGGAGGCTTTTCCGTACGAACCGACGCCCGACCAGCAGAAAGCTTTCGACGCCACCAAGTCCGACATGGAGGCGGCCAGGCCGATGGACCGCCTCATTTGCGGCGACGTCGGCTACGGAAAGACCGAGGTCGCGATGCGCGCGGCCTTCAAAGCGATTGCGGACAAGAAGCAAGTTGCGGTACTCGTGCCGACGACGTTGCTGGCGGATCAGCACTACCGCACCTTCAGCGCCCGCTTCGGCGCTTTTCCCGTGCGCGTCGAAGAGCTTTCGCGTTTCACTTCCAAGCCCGATCAGAAGCGCATTCTCCAAGACCTCGCGCAGGGGAAGGTCGACGTCGTCATCGGGACGCACCGGTTGTTGCAGAAAGATGTTGCATTTGCCGATCTCGGCTTGATCGTGATCGACGAAGAGCAGCGTTTCGGGGTCATGCACAAGGAGCGGCTCAAAGGGTACCGCGCGAGCGTGGACGTCTTGACGCTTTCCGCCACGCCGATTCCGCGCACTCTGCACATGTCGCTGCTGGGCGTCCGCGATCTCTCGCTCATTCAGACGGCACCGAAGAACCGGATGTCGATCAAGACGCTCGTCGTTCCCGCCAACGACGCCGTGGTGCAGCGCGCGATCGCCGCCGAACTCGACCGCGGCGGCCAAGTCTACTACCTGCACAACCGAGTGGAATCCATTTACGCGGTGCGCAACGCGTTGGAGCAGCTCTCGCCCCGCGCACGCATCGGCGTCGGCCACGGCCAAATGCGCGAATTGGAGCTCGAGCCCGTGATGCAAAGATTCATCGACGGCGAGCTCGACGTGCTCGTCGCGACGACGATCATTGAGAACGGAATCGACATTCCCAACGTCAACACCATGATCGTCAGCGACGCCGATCGTTTCGGGCTGGCGCAGCTCTACCAGCTTCGCGGCCGGGTCGGTCGCTCGAACCATCAGGCGTATTGTTACCTCCTCTACCAGGGGCACAAAGCGCTGACCGAAGAGGCCAAGGCGCGGCTCGAGGCGATCCGGGAGTTCGCGCACCTAGGATCGGGGTTGCAGATCGCGATGCGCGATCTCGAAATTCGCGGCGCCGGGAATCTGCTGGGATCGGCGCAGTCCGGCTTCATTGCGTCGGTCGGTTTCGACACCTACTGCGAGCTTTTAGCCCAGGCGATCGCGCGGCGACGTGGGGAACCGGCAGCGCTCGAGGAGCGCCAGGAAGCGGTAATCGACGTGAAGATCGACGCGTTCATTCCGAACGACTACGTCGGCCAAGTCTCGCAAAAGATCGCCATCTACCAACAGCTGGCGAAGGCTCGCACGCAAGCGGAGGTCGAGGAGGTCGCCGCCGGCGTGCGCGACCGCTTCGGCGCCTTCCCGCCGCCCCTAGCCAACCTCGTCGAGCTGACCCGGCTGCGCGCGATTGCATTGCGCAAGCGGGTCACCCGGGTCGTGGTCGACGAGCGCCGCCTCACCCTCGGCGTCGGGTCGGGTTTCGAGCTGGATCCAGCCGCCGTGCCGAAGCTCCAGTCCCTCACGAAGAACCGCTTTCGCTTCAGCGACGGGCGCATTCTCGTCGACCTGCCGGGCAGCCAGAACTGGATGCCGCTGCTGCGAAAGCTGCTCGAAGCGCTCTAGAAGGCTGCCTTTAAGGCTCCCTCGACCGAAGGAACGGGAGCACGACACGCGAACCAGCCCGCCGTGATGCGGGGCTCTGGGCCCCGCTTCCTACGCACTTTTATCCAACGGAGCAACAATGTCGAAAGTCCAACGCCTCACCGTAGGCCTGGCCGCCCTTCTCTTCGGCGCGTCGCTAGCAGCGTGCGCATCGGGCGGTACCATCGCGACGGTAAATGGCCAGCCGATCAGCCAAGCCGCATTTGACACAAAGCTGGAAGGAACGCCACTGGCGCGCACCGTCTTGCAGCAAATGGTGCAAGACGCATTGATCGACCAATACGCCAAGAATAACAACATCACGGTAAGCGATGCCGATATCAACGCGCGCGAAGACCAGATCAAACAAAACTTCCCGGCCGGCTCGTGGGACGAGATGCTAAAGTCGCGTGGTCTGAGCGAAGAAGACGTTCACTCCGCGCTTCGCGAGCAGCTCATTCTCGACAAGGCGCTGGGTTCACAGGTGAAGGTCACGCCGGCCCAGATCACGGACTACTTCGACAAGAATCGCGCCACGTTCGATAAGCCCGAACAGGTGACCGCGCGTCACATATTGGTGCCGAACTTGGCCGAAGCGCAAAAGGTCGAACAGCTTCTCAAGTCCGGACAGAACTTCGCCGACGTCGCCAAGCAATACTCGACCGACCCCGGCAGTAAGGACAAAGGCGGCGACCTGGGCACGTTCAAACGCGGGCAGATGGTGCCGGCATTCGATAAGGTCGCGTTCTCCGAGCCGGTCAATGCGATCAGCGCGCCGGTAAAATCGCCCTTCGGCTATCACATCATTCAAGTCGAAGCGCGTATCCCCGGAACGAAGGCAACGCTGGCCAGCGCGACGCCGCAGATCACCGATACGCTACGTCAGCAGCAAGAAGCGCCGCTGATTCAGCCGTTCCTCCAAGGTCTGCAGCAAAAAGCCGACATCAAAATCAACAATCCGAACTTCGCCGGCCTCTTCCCGTCGCCACCGCCGGGATCGGCAATGGGCGCTCCTCCGGCTCCGGCTGGGGCCGGCGCAGCAGCGTCACCGGCAGGTAGTGCGCCGGCGGCAAGCCCCGCGGCGGCTTCGCCCGCGCCCTCCTCGACGTAAATCTCGGTACGCGGCGGTGTCCTCACCGGGACACCGCCGCGTGGTTGCGAAGGACGCGGCGTGCTGGTTCGCATCGCGGGTCTGGGTCCGGGTGATCCCGGGCTACTGACCATCGGCAGCCTCGACGCGCTGCGTGCGATCGGTAAGGCCGTCGCCTTGCTCGCGCCGCCGGATTTGACGGCGTATCTTCAACGCAATGGCGTCGCGATCGTTCGCGACGTGGTGGAGGATCCCGCGCTCTTCGTGCGCGGAAGCTCCGACGAGATCGAACGCTTCGCGCAACGAGTTTGCGGTGGTGCGCAGGGCGACTCGCTAGGTCTGGGCGTGCTCGGAAACCCGCTCTCCGATTTTCCCGGCCTCCCTTCGCTGCTGCGGCTACTGGAATCGCGCGGCGTCGCCACGGAGATCGTCCCCGGCATGCCTCGGGCGACGCTCTCCGCCTCAATCACGATGCCGCTGGTCCCGCTGCCGCCGCAGTCGGCGCATTACTCGTGGGACGACTTGGTCGAGATCATGGCCCGCCTACGCTTGGGCTGCCCGTGGGACCGGGAGCAGACGCACCGGACGCTCGTTCCGTACCTGATCGAAGAGACGTACGAAGTGGTCGAGGCGATCGAAGGGCCGCACCTCGACGCGCTCTGCGAGGAGCTGGGAGACCTGCTGCTGCAGGTGCTCTTCCACGCGCAGCTTGCCATGGAAGTTGGAAAGTTCAGCATCGCCGACGTCGTAGACGCGCTCTCCAATAAGATGGTGCGCCGCCATCCGCACGTCTTCGGCGACGCGGTCATCGAAGACGTGGACGCGCAATGGCGCAATTGGGAGAAGCTCAAAGCGCTGGAAAAAACCGGGCGTCTGCGAAAGAGCCGGCTCGACGGAATTCCCGCGCAGCTCGGTGCGTTGCAGCGCGGTCAACGCATGCAGGAAAAGGCCGCACGCGTCGGATTTGACTGGCCCAACGTCAACGGAGTCTTGGAGAAGTTGTCAGAGGAGCTGGGCGAGCTCGCCGAGGCGCGTCGCCTGGCCCAAGACGATCCGAGGGTGCGCGAAGAGCTCGGCGACGTCTTCTTCTCGCTGGTCAATCTGTCTCGCGCGCTCGGCATCGACGCCGAGACGGCGATGCGCGAAGCCAACGAAAAGTTCTACAAGCGTTTTTCGTTCATGGAAGAGCGCGCGAGCAAAGGCGGAAAGAGCATCTCGGATCTCTCGCTCGACGAACTCGAGGAACTGTGGCAACTGGCGAAGGCCTAGACGAGAAGCTCCCGGCATCCGCGTTGCGCGTGCGCATGAGTGCGCTCGACGCGCACTATGGCGGAAATCTCGTCGACGGTGCGCGCATGCTCGCGCTCTTCGGCGACGTTGCAACGGAGCTGTTGATTCGATTGGACGGCGACGAGGGGCTCTTCGCTTCGTACGACAGCGTCGAATTCTTGGCTCCCGTCTTCGCGGGCGATTACATCGAAGCGACGGGTAGAGTCGTGAAGATCGGCCGCACGTCGCGCCGCATCGAGTTCGAGGCGCGCAAGGTGATCGCCGCGCGCCCGGAAATCGGCGAAAGCGCTGCGGACGTGCTCGATCCGCCGGTGATCGTCTGCCGCGCAAGCGGAACCTGCGTTACGCCCCGAGCGAAGAAAAGAAGATAAGTCTCAGCGCCAGGAGATCACGACCTGGCCGTTACCCGCCTCTGCCGCACCTTGGTGATCCGAGACTTGTTTAGCGCTCTTTTCGGCGTACGAGGATCCGCCGCCACCACCGGCGCCGGAACCGCCGTAGGAGCCGCTGCCGTAATAGCCGCCAGCTCCACCGCCGTAATAGCCGCCACCGCCGCCGCCGCCGGACATGCCGCAGTGATCGCCGCCGCCGGCGCCGCCGTCACCCAGCGCCCCGTCGGCGCCACCGTCGTAGCAGCTGCCGTAGCTGGCGCCACTGCCGCCGGCGCCTCCCGAACTTTGGGTGCCGCCCGAACCGCCGGAGCCACCGTAGCCGCTGCCGCTGCCACTCCCGCTCCCGCTGCCGCCGCTTCCGCCGACCTTTCCGCCGCCGGAGCCGCCGTTGCCGAGGCTGCCGCTCCCGCTACCGCCCCCACTGCCGCTGCCAGCCAAGGAGCCGGCGCCACCGCCGCCGGCGGCAACGACCACGCGGTTCGTTAGGCTCGTGCCGCCCTGACGAACGTCGGTAGCCGCCCGCCTCCGGCGCCGTCGCACGAGCTGTAGCTACAGCCGCCCCCGCCGCCGCCGTTAAAACCACCGGCGCCCGGGGCGCCACCGGAACCCGGACCACCCCCCTGGCCGCCAACAAAGATCGCCAGCGTCTGCCCGGGCGTGACCGGAATAGTCGCTTTCAAGACGCCTCCGACGCCGCCGGCAAATCCACCGGAGCCTGAGCCCGTGACGCTAATGCTCTTCACGCCGGCGGGAACGGTAAAGTTCTGTCCCCCGCCGGTAAATTTGAATGTCTGCGTCCCCGGCTTATGAGCCGGCGCGGCCGGGTCGCCCGGCGCGAATGTGGAACCGTTGGAACCGTTCGCACATGCCGAAAGAGCCGCCGTGCAAAGCACCGCGGCAAGCGTGATGTGTCCGAGCGCCCGCCTCATTAGAGCCTCCTTTTTTGGTGAGCGGACCGTATAATGCGCTTTCGCCCGTGTTCAAAAGCGCCTAATCATATAGTCGGCTGCTTGCCACCCCCAAATCAAGCGCTAGGACAGGCTCCTAGTAGCCTAGGCGAGCCGTTCGTGCGTCTTGCGCTTCCAGACGAGCTCGTAGTAGGTGAACTGCAGCGCCAGCACGACGCAGAAGGCTGCCGGATACCCGATCCAGACGCCGATGAGACCGAAGCGGTGCATCAGAAACCAGGCGACCGGCACTTCCACGCCCCAGATGGCGAAGATGCCGTTGATCGTCGGCCAGAGCACGGAGCCGCTCCCACGCATGAGGCCGCTGAGTACGGCGGAGTTTCCGAAAAAGAGATAGCTCCAGAGCGTGATCATCAGGAGTTGGTGCGCGATCATCAGCGTGTTGTGGTCGGTAATGAACCAACCCAGAATGAACCAGGCGCATAAGTAGCAGACAGCGATGATGATACCGCCGACGACGTAGTTCAAGCCGACCGCCGAGCGAATAACGCTTCCGAGCTTATCTTCGCGACGCGCGCCGATGCATTGCGCGCCGAAAATCGAAGCCGCGATGCCGATCGAGATCGCTGGGAACTGGACGTAGCCGACAACCTGATTGACCGCTCCGTAGGCTGCCGTCGCGCTCGATCCAAAACGATTGACGAACGAGATGACCGCAATCTCGGCAAGCGAGACCATCATTACTTGCAGCGCGGTCGGCAGTCCGATGCGCAGCACCCCTCCAAGAATCTGCCAATCGATTCCCATGTCCACCAGCGTCTCGCGGTCAAACTGTAGCGGGTGGTTCTTGCGGCGGAGATAGATGAGGAGCCACGCGAAGGCCGCCGTGTTGGCGATCAGTCCGGAAACGGCGGCGCTAACGACGCCGAGCTTCGGCAATCCAAAGACTCCGACGATAAAGAGGGGCGTGATGGCGATGGCCAGCACGCTCGAAACGATAAGGGCGTAGAACGGCGTGGTTGAATCGCCGGTGCCGCGCAAGATCGTCGCATAGACGAAGTAGACGAAAAAGACCGGCATCGTCAGGAAAACCACGCGGGCATAAGCGTCGGACTGCGCGAGGATGTCGGGCGGCGTTGCCAGCCATTTGAGAATCGTCGGCGAGCCGAAATATCCCAGCACCGCGACGATGATGCCCAGATAGAGGGCCGCGCCCGTGACGGTCCCGGCGATCTTCTTGACCTTGTGGAAGTCCTTAGCGCCAAAGGCCTGTCCGATAAGGACGCTGCTTCCGCTCGAGACGCCGAAGACGAACGAGAAGAGCAAGAAGATGATGGGAAAGACCGCCGAGATCGCGCCGAGCGCTTGAGTCGAGATCAATCGCCCGATCCAGATGCTGGCCATCGTTTGCGATGCCGATTGCAAGACGTTGCTGAGCATCAAAGGCACGAGAAAAACGAGGAGGATCTGCCACATCGGCTTGCCCTCCTCGAAAATGTTGACTCCGCGGTGCGCCGCTCGCGCTTGCGCCAATCTGCGAACTCCTTACTCTGTTGCTAACACTTCGTAAATCTCTTTGCGCGTTTTGTCCAGAACTTCGCGCACGCGTTCGATCGTTTCGGGTTTGGAAGAATAGCCGAGCTGCGAAACCGCTTGCATCAATCGAGCCGCCGAATCGCGCATTTGCGCCCGCCGGTCCCGTGTGCCCTCTTCCTCGTCGTCATCTTCGAAAAAGCGCCCGATGTCGGCCCAGCGCTCTTCCATTATTTTTCTTCCTTTCTCGGTGAGTTCGTAGATGCGACGCCCGTCCTCGTCCCGGCCGGCGATGAAGCCGGCGGCCTCGAGCCCCGCAAGCAGCGGGTAGACGGAGCCCGCACCCCCCGCCCAGCCGTTCTCCCGGATCTCGCGAATCAGGTCGTAACCGTGCCGCGG
>Ga0187863_10001273_pt1 | contig 20455 bp, 13 predicted proteins | sample June2016WEW_11_1_FD_132975 | JGI IMG/M metagenome (GOLD analysis project Ga0187863, IMG submission 132975) | Peatland microbial communities from SPRUCE experiment site at the Marcell Experimental Forest, Minnesota, USA - June2016WEW_11_10 | ecosystem: Environmental > Terrestrial > Soil >... | reverse complement strand
CTTCTTGGGACTGGTTGCCTTATCGGTCCTAATGGCTTCTGCACCCGTATACGTCTACTCTCAAGGAACAGAGAAGGATAAAGCAAACATTCTTCTGGTCACGGATGCGACGCCCATTCACCTTGTGCTGATGGACGATCTGCAAGGAAGGAAACTACAGGCCAACCAGGCGGTTCATTTCAAGGTGCGTCAAGACCTCGTTGTTGATTCGAAGATCATATTGAGAACAGGGACCGAGGCAATCGGACACATCGAATCAATATCCAAGAGCGGTCTCCTTGGAAAGTCGGGAAGGCTCGTCCTGCTATTCGACTATGTGGAGTCTGTGCAAGGCACGAGGATTCCATTGCGAGGCGGAGCAGGCGTGAGTGGAGGAAAGGGCGGAGCGCTCACCTTGGAATCAGCCCTTTGGTATGGTCCTGACGCCAATCTACCTGTGGGAACGATAATCAATGCCTATGTAAACAAAGACCAACGGGTATCCGTCCCTTAGTCCCTGAGAATGAACGATCCGTCCTCCGGCGGAAATTATCAGCGAATGATCGGGTGTGCAATCGCTCGAACTGCGTATTTCTGGGTCATCGGCCATTTGCGCTCTTCCTTGGCCATTAGCGTACAACTCTGTCGAGGATCATTTGTGCCAGCGCAACACTGTCGGCAATCATTGACGCCAGCCTAGGCGACTATCGGGAAATGCCATTGTGGGTAAGTGGATGATGGCACATGTCTTCCCGCCAGTTTCAGAGTTGAACTGTCTGAAGAATTGCTCGACAAAAGCGATTTATCTCAGCATCGACTAGAATTAGAGGTATGTTTGCTGAAACGACTGCTGTCCTCATCGATGATCTGCGATTCGCGCTTGATGTGATGGAAGACCATTCACATCTGGGTCTGAATGCCGAACGAGTTGCCCAACTCCGGACCATGATGCAGCGTAGAATTTCTGCGGCAGAGGTATCCCTCCCGAAGAATCCGATAGGAATCACTCCCATTGAAACAAACTGCGATATGACTGTCCTTGCTTAGTAGCATGTGCGAAGCAGATTCAATGCTTCGTCAAGTGTTCGAGCACCTTCCTGAACACAAGGTTGAAAACCTCATGCGCCAAGTCCACGGATTCCTCTATTGCTTGACGTGTGGGAATCACTCTTGCGTTCACCTGTCGTTCTCTCGCGAGTCTGAGTCCGATAGAAATTAAGCCAGCGGGTCTTCGCTGAAGGAGGAGCAGCGGGTATAACTCTCCACGACCTCGCGCGATTCGAGACGCGGGCGGTCGGCAAAAACGCACTTACCTAACGCCATACATCATGAGGATCAACTCGACGCCAGTTTGAAGCTCCACGTTGCGATCTGGGCTACTGATTCTGGAACTGCAACCAGGGCCTCCTTCAGGCTCGAGTTTGAGGTTAGGCATGCCGACCACCAAGCCAGGATGTACGATGGCCGGCAGAGACCCGTGACCAAGCTTCGGATCGTACCCGTCGGTCGCCGCCGCTGTGTCAGAAATCTGCCTTGCCCCTCCAGCGACTTCGGTAGGCATGACCTGATGCAAGTATTCTGATTCGCTCGGAGGCGCCAGGAGGCCGATGAGTCGCAGTGATAATTCCTTCTTGCCCTGTCCCTGGCAGTCGCCGTGATCGAATGCGATCGATAGCTCCGGCGGGGCGGAGTTCTTCTTCCCAGAGGCGGCGATGACGCGCCCGTAGACGATCGAATCTCGATTCAATGTGCATCCCGGGAAGGTATATCCGCTGACGGTTTTGACCCAGATTTCTTTCCCCGGTTTCAAGTGTGCGGAATCAAGCGTGCCTTGCACTGTTGCCTCGATGGTCGTGTTGAGCGGATGATCTGAGTCGTCCTGCGCACAGTTGCTGTCGCTCGGCTGATTTTCTGGCGTAGGCGAGGTCGACGCCGTTGCTACCGCCGGCCCTTTCGCATTGGCCGGCGCGGCTTCGGCATTCGTCGACTCGAATTGAACGAGTCCATCGCGGTAGTCGAGTTGCAGAGTCAGCTGATGCAGCATGTCGAAACCGAGCAGCCCGTCGACTTCAAAGCCGGCGTTGCGATCGATCGCGGTGGGGTCAAACTCAACGATCTGACTTTGATGAGGCAACACAAGATTCGCAAACTGGAAATCGAATTTGTCGCGATACACATGTGCCGGAGGACCTGAAGCAGTCTGTAAAGTATTGGTGAAATTTACCTTGATGTTAGAAAGGGTATGTGCCGTTTCCGGAGTCATGGTGCTCAAACGCATTCCCGTGTCGAGGACGAACAGTTTTTGCGTTTTGTTGTTGAGCATGACGGGCACCAGCAGGTATTGGCGCCGGTGATACACGGGAGTGAATCTTGCCAGCTCGGGCAGTGCGGGGCGATCGCCAGGCAGGATACCGGTCACAGCGGGCAATGGGCCGAGCGTGAGCTTTTCCGCGCGAGGATCGATCTTGATCAGGTAGGACGCGAACACATCGGTACCGATGGAGCCATCGGTATTGCCGGCAAAAGGCGCGTCGGTTACGCCCACCATGCAGTCGCGAAATTCAAGCGGACCGATCTGCACGCTCTCGAGATGGACGGTTCCCGGTGGGTCGTTCGCGCCTTGCTGCAGTCCATTCTGTGTTGCAAGTGCTCGAGTAATGAACAGGCCCGAAGCCGCGGTATCGACTTGCAATCGAGCGGCACTCTTCGGCAGGTGTACTTCGATTCGGAAGCCGTCAATGTTCTTGCCATCTTGTTTTGAAGGCAGCAGAGGCAATGTGGCAGTGGAGGCGGAAGGGAGAACCTTGCAGGTCTGCGAGTATTCGCTCAGCAGTGGCATCATCGACTGGACCGTAGCTTCGGCCTTCTGACGGGTATCGGCATCGATATCTTTCATCGTGTCGAGCGATTGCCTGGTTCCCGCAATCTCATTTGCCGGCGAAACCACATTGCTCCAGGCGTTCAGGATGTCGGGATCCGTTGCATCGATTTCGTAGGCCTTCTGGAGCTCGGCGCGTTCGGAGGCGTACATCGAATCGATGCGCAACACGCGGCTGCGAATCAAGTGGATGCGCGCGTAACAGCGATCGGTAGCTTCGGCTGCGTCCAGCGATTGCATCGCCTGCCAAGGCTGTCCCTGGCGCAGTTGGACTTCGGCCTCAGCGGTGAGGACTGCGGTGGCGTGCGGATCGGCGGCCAGCATGGTTTGCACGCGCTCAGCGGCTTCTGCGACCTTTCCTTCGTGCAGCAATGTATGCACCAGGGCAGCTCCGAGTACGCTGTTGCTCGGCTGTTGTGCCAGGGCCTGTGCATAGAGTTGCTCCGCCTCTGCGTAGTTGCTGTCGGCGTAGGCTGCATCTGCCGGTGTTGCGGCACGCGATTGAACCGTTGGGCAAGCCGCGGTCTGGCCGAAAGCGGAGGCCGTCGTCAGCAGCACAGCCAAAGCGGATCCAAGGATAGAAGAGGACATGCACTTGCACATGAGATCGAAGAGAAGATTGGTCGTTGACATGGGAGCCCGCAAACAGCGAGATTGAAAAAACAACCGGAGTATACGACAAAAAGCGACCGCACGTTCGAACTACACTTCGTTGTTGGCGCGATGCCGGCCGGTCCTGGCGGCTGCGTCGAAACCGATAGACTCAATCGGGGAGGGCCCGCATTGCCGTCGAACTGCCGTCGTTTGACCAGAACGATCGTCTATCTGCTCAGCACGATCGCACCCGGCATGTCTCTCGTGGCGCAAGATGCAGCTCAGCAACTGCCCCTTGGAAACGGTGATGCGCAGGGCAGAACAAATGCGGCGAGCGGCGTTCGAAAACAGCCGGCTACAGCGAGCGGCTTTGTCGACTCGGGCATTATCATCTTCGAAGACGTGACCAAGGCAGCCGGCCTTTCGGGCTGGACGCACAAGATGGGGTCGCCGGACAAGGGGCTCATTATCGACACCAACGGGTCGGGTGTTGGTCTGATCGATTACGACAACGACGGCTGGCTTGACATTTACATGGTCAACGGCTCGACATTCAACGCCTTGGACGGCAAAGAGACTCCCCCGCACGCAGCGCTTTTCCATAACAACCACGACGGCACATTCACCGATGTGGCAGCCAAAGCCGGCGTTACCAACGATCGTTGGGGATTCGGCGTATCCATCGCCGATTACGACAACGATGGCTGGCCCGACATTTTCGTGTCCAACTGGGGCGAGAACCGCCTCTACCACAACAATCGCGATGGTACGTTTACTGACGTGGCCAAACAAGCTGGCGTGACTCTCGGCAATTGGTCGGCTGGAGCCACCTGGGGCGACTACGACGGCGATGGACAGCTAGATCTTTTTGTTTCGGGCTATGTTCATTTCGACCGCAATCATTTGCCTTATCCGAAAACTGAAGCGGCAAGCCTTAACACATGCGAATTTAAGGGAGTGGTGGTGATGTGCGGTCCTCGCGGCCTGGAGGGCGAGCCCGATCACCTGTTTCACAACAATGGCGATGGAACATTCGCCGATGTGAGCACGAAGGCCGGCGTTTCGGACCGATCGAACCGATACTACGGAATAACGCCATTATTCGTGGATGTGAACAACGACGGAAAACTCGATCTGCTGGTAGCAAACGACTCAACCCTGAGTTACCTCTATCTCAATCGCGGCGATGGGACATTCGACGACGTGAGCCTTACGTCCGGCTTCGGGCTGAATCAAGATGGACGTGAGGTGGCCGCAATGGGTGTTGCCGCAGGTGACTATCTAAACAACGGCCGCATGGACTTTGGAGTCACCGACTTCTCCGACGAGACCAAACTTCTGTTTCACAACGACGGCGAAGGGAGCTTTACGGAAGTGGGAATGCGAGCGGGAATTGGAAAGGTGTCGATTCCCTTCCTCGGATGGGGGACAGGCTTCCTCGACTACGACAATGACGGTTGGCTTGATTTGATGATGGTCAACGGCCACATTTACCCCATCACAGACCACGAAGAATGGGGAACCTCCTATGCGCAGCGGCCGCTGCTATTCCACAACCTCGGCGACGGCAAGTTCAACGAGGTCCCCCCGGTGGAGGGCTCGGGTGAAGCCGAAGTGATCGCGGGACGCGGTGCGGCGTTCGGCGATCTGTTCAATAACGGAAAAATCGATGTAATTATCAACCGCCTCGATGGGCCTCCATTGGTCTTGAAGAATGTGAATCCCGACCATCATCACTGGGTTGAGCTGAAACTCATCGGCGGACCCAAGAGCCCCCGTGATGCCATCGGTGCGACTGTTTACCTCACGGCCAACGGCATGCGCCAGCGCCAGGATGTTTTGAGCGGCGGGAGTTACGTTTCGACGAACGATCCACGGCCGCATTTCGGTCTCGGCGACGCCACCGATCCTGGGACCGCGGAGATTCACTGGCCCTCCGGAACGACGGAGACGTACAAGCTGCCAGCCGTGGATCGCATCTTTACGATTGTCGAGGGTAAAGGCATTACAGCGGCTTTGTGCGGAACCCAACCTTGCCCCGCGGGAGATCGACCGGCAACCGCGCACAAAGGTACGCGGGATAAGCCATGAGGCCGGCACGCACCTGCTTTTTCGCCATGGTGTTGATGGCTTTGTGCCCGGGCTTATGCGGAATCGCGGCTGCCCAGTCTTCCGTGAACAAATCCCAGCCATCCAACCAATCTTCCCTGGCGGCGGAGGTTCCCGGCCGGTTTATCGATGTCACGGAAAAAGTGGGCGTTCACTTTCTTCACCAGGCCCCCCACACCTCACGCAAGTACCTGATTGAAACCATGGGTTCCGGTGTCGCACTTTTCGATTGCGATAACGACGGGCGCCTCGATCTTTACCTGGTAAACGGCGCTCCGTACTCCGATCCGACATCCAAGGGATTCATCCCGCAGAAAACCGGTCCCGAATACTGGAATCGCATGTATCACCAGAAGGCTGATGGCACATTTGAGGACATTACCGAGAAGTCGGGGCTGAAGGGGGTCGGTTACGGGATGGGCGTAGCGGTCGCCGACTACGACAACGATGGATACGAGGACATCTTCGTCACGGCCTACGGAGGCAACCGCCTGTATCACAACAACGGCGACTGCACCTTCAGTGACGTCACTGACAAGGCTGGCGTGGCTGGCAGCGGCTGGTCAACCTCCGCTACCTGGGTTGATCTCGATAATGACGGCCTGCTCGACCTGGTGGTCGCCCGTTACGTCACCTGGGACTGGGAGGACGTGTATTGCGGCGAACATCGGGAGGGTTTCCGCGGCTACTGCCACCCCGACGTCTTTCCACCCATTCCATTGCTCGTGTATCACAACGACGGAAACGGTCATTTTACCGAGGTTTCGCATAAGCTCGGACTCGACAAGCCGGCCAAAGCTCTCGGCGTCGGAATTGCCGATTACGATCGCGACGGACGAATCGACCTCTACATTGCCAACGATTCGATGCAGGAGTTTCTCTTCCACCAAAAGCCTGATGGAACCTTCGAGGAGGTCGGCCTTGAGGCGGGCGTTGCGGTGAACTCCGAGGGGCAGACCTATGCAGGGATGGGCATCGACTTCGCCGACTATGACAACGATGGCTGGCCGGACCTGATGGTAACGGACCTGGCCAACCAACGATACGCGCTCTACAGAAACAACCGCGATGGCACTTTCGATTACGTATCCCAGTCGAGCGGAATCGGCGAGATCTCAAGGCTGCATTCGGGATGGAGTTTGCGCTTTCTTGATTACGACAACGACGGGTGGAAGGATCTACTGATTGCTCAAGGGCATGACCTCGATACCATCGAAAAGAGCTTCCCCCAACTTCACTACCGCGAGCCCATGCTGCTACTGCGAAACACTGGCAAAAGGTTCGTCGATGTCTCGCCGATATCAGGCGATATCTTCCATGAAGCGTGGGTGGGCCGCGGCATGGCCATAGGCGACCTTGACAACGACGGCCGTATCGATGCGGTCGTCACCACCAACGGTGGCCCCGCACACGTACTGCTGAACAAGACGGTCACGGCAAACCACTGGATCACGCTGCACTTGATCGGACACAAGAGCAATCGTGACGGAATTGGCGCAGTCGTGAAGCTGACCACAAACCAGGGATCGCAGTGGACAACAGTTACCACGTCCAGCGGATATCTCTCGGCAAGCGATCCTCGTGTGCATTTTGGGATGGGCAGTTGTGCGCGAGCCGTGAGCATCGAGATTCGCTGGCCCAGTGGCCTAGTACAAACCCTAGGCGACGTGAAAGGAGACCAGCAGATCGAGGTCAACGAACCCTCTGCATCAGTCTCTCAAGGCCGCCCGAGGGGAACAAACTAAGGTGCACTAAATCGTTTTTATCATTCAGAGGCGTCACGGCTTTTAAGCAGGACAAACATTTCCAGCTGAAGTTTTTGCTTGACACTGGAATCTTTTCGGAATTATATTCACGCGAAATTGGAATCGTTACCATTTTGGGTGGTACCGATTCCAACTTCCCTAAGAGAGCCGGGCAATTCGGGATCCGGCGAACAGGCCAGAGGTCACGGTTTCATAGAGAACCGACCAATTTTTAAGGAGACACAGTGCACCCCACGCGCGCCCCCCAGGACAGCTGTCCTCTGCGCAGTGCAATCAGATTTTCATGGATTGCATCCGCGCTCGCATTCACCATTGCATGCTTCGTGCTATCGGTTCCCCAGGATGCTCCCGCCCAGGCGAGCGCCGGAATTACCGGAACCATTACGGATTCAAGCGGAGCTGTCGTCGTCGATGCGAAGGTGACCATTACCAATGAGGGAACTGGCATATCTGCACGCACGACCACAAGCAGTGCAGGCACCTATTCCTTCAAGGGCCTCACGCCCGGAAAATATACGGTGGCCGTTGATGCGCATGGGTTCAAGAAGGCAGTTCAGGCAAGCATCAACGTCGAGGTCAGCACGACGTCGACGATCGACTTTGCGCTTACGGCAGGCGCGGCAAATGAGACCGTGCAGGTGACCGCCGATCAAGTCGCGCTGAACACAACTCAGCCGGAACTGGGCAGCACGATTGAGCCGATTGTCGTCGAATCGCTTCCGGCGGAAGTATCGGGGCGCGGCCGACAGATCGACCAATTGCAATTCCTCGCGCCGGGAACCACGGGAAGCACATTTTCGCACCGTATCAGCGGCGGCGTCGACTTCGAGCAGGAGATCGTCTATAACGGCATACCGGCCCCCCAGCCCGAAACCGAAGGTTACACGACGAACTTCAATCCGCCTTACGATCTGGTGGAAGAATCGAAGGTCGAGCGGTCGACGTTTTCCGCGCAATTCGGCCTGGGGCAGGGCGCGCTGACCTACCAGATGAAGTCGGGAACCAACAAGTACCACGGCGAATTGTTCGAAATTAATCGCAACAGTTTCTTCGACTCGGTCGGTTTCTTCAATGGTCCCGCGTGGGGGGGCTCAAGCACTCCGCCCACCGACCACGAGAACAACTACGGCTTCGATATAGGCGGTCCGATCCGTATTCCGCACGTTTACGACGGGCGCAACCGGACCTTCGGCCACTACAGCCAGGAGTGGTACAAGCAGAACAACGAGAATACAAACCCCTCGACGGTTCCAACAGTCGCCGAGAAATCTGGGGACTTCAGCGGCTGGGCTGCTGCCACCGGGAACAACATCTATGACCCGACGACCGGTCAGATTTTCCAATACAACGGGCAGCTCAACGTGATTCCGCCGGGCCGGATCAGCGCGGCCTCCGCGGCGCTGCTGCAATTCGTTCCGAATCCGGACCGTCCAGGAACCGGCGCAGGCGGATTGATCGACAACAAGACCTATGCTCCCTTCGTCAATCCCAACATCCAGCATGTCTGGGGGTTCGTAGTCGATCAGACTTTGACGCCAACGCAAAGCCTTCACTACTCTCAGTGGAGGAACAGCTATACCACCCACAGCTTCGACTACAATCCGTTGGTGATCGCGCCCAACCCGCTCAACAGCCAGAAGTATGAGCCGGCACTGGGAAGCATCTTCCTGTTGAACTACACCAACACGATCACGCCGCACCTGGTCATGACCGCCGGCGTGGGCTGGATCGGCGAAATCAACAACCAGTACAACATCACCAAGGGCTACACCACCTCGACGGTTACCAACGAGAACATTCCGCCGAATATCACCTTTGGAACCAACAGCGACCAGAACGATGATGCCCGCTTTTACACCGACTGGGGCACCAGCGGCTCCTGGTACCAATCGATCAACCGCAAGCTGGGCATTGCCATCGTGAATAACTGGCTGTGGGTTAAGGGCCGCAACACGTTCAACATTGGCGGCGAGTTCCGGCGCGCCTATCAGGACGACAACGAAGAGCAGACCGAAGGCGGTCACTTCAACTTTAGCCCCGCGCAGACATCGACCGTCCCCACCGCTGCGAACTTCTCTCAGGAAGGAAACGCCTTTGCCAGCTTCCTGCTCGGGCTGCCAGATTCGTCCAACCGCTCCAACTCGCAGGAACTGGAGCTGCGCAACCTGGATCTTTCGCCCTATATCCAGGACGACATCAAAATCACTCCCAAGCTCACGTTGAATCTCGGCGTCCGCTGGGACATCCAGGTACCGTTTACAGAGAACCACGACCTGATCGTCTTCTTCGATCCGGATCACCCGGGCACAGATCCGGCGGCAAGCGGAATTCCTGGATCGGCAACTAAGCTTGGCAACTGCACCGGATGCGTTGGATACGATCACGTGGCAACGCATTTCGGACACATTGGCCCGCGCTTTGGGTTCGCCTACGAGCTCAATTCCAAGACCGTCATTCAAGGCGGCATTGACGTTGCCTTCCTCGATGGCGGCGCGTATGAATACGGCACCAACAAGGTGGCCGTCAATTATGGCAACCTGTTGACCGGTTCATTTTCCCGCCCATCGACCGGTAGCAACACATCGTCCAACGGTGTCTGGGATACGAACCCGATCCCCGCAGTCAACGCCACACCCTTTAGTCCGGGGCTCGGCGGCGGTCAACAGATCAATGCCCTGAGCAACGAGGACGGCTACGCTCCCTACAGCCAGCAGTGGAACCTCAACGTGCAGCGCGAACTGCCGTACAACATGCGCATCCAGGCGGCGTGGGTGGGCAATCGCGTCATCCATCTGCCCAGCCAGAACAACCGCATCGATCAGTTGAATCCCTCCTACCTCTCATTGGCGTCGGAGCTGAACGATACGTTTACCAGCACCGCTCCCGTCGACGGTGTCAACTCTCCCTATGCCAACTTCGTGAATGACTTTGGCGGATCGGCTACTGTCGCTCAGGCACTGGAGCCCTACCCGCAGTATTCCTACATCTTCAACAACTTTGAAGGGTACGGCACAACCTACTATCAGAGCGCGCAGATCGAAGCTGAAAAGCGCTTCACCAACGGGCTGAACTTCCTGATCGGTTACACGCTCTCGCATCTGATGGACAACACCAGCAGCGGTTTCTCCAGCTTTACCTCTGGCGGCATCAACAAGTACAACCAGAGGCCGGAATGGGCTGTCTCCAATTCCGACGAGCCGCAGACATTAAAGGCCAGCGGCACGTATGAGCTGCCGATCGGCCCTGGCAAGAAGTATGTGAACAACCACACACTTGGCAACGTGGTCGGCGGATGGCAGGTCGGCTGGATCCTGGATTATGAGAGCGGCCAAGTGCTCTCGATAGGCGAAAACGGCACTCCATTCCCCAACGGATTTGATCGTCCCGACCGCAATTCGTCCGTCGGCCTGAGCACGGCGCACTACACGAAGGCGCGCGATTATTTCGTTGGCAAGATCGGCGTCGCTCAGATGTGGAACCCGGCCACATTCACGGTCACTCCTTCGCAATACGTCCTCGGCACCGCCCTGCGCAATTACGCCGGCATGAGAGGCGCCCCATGGGCCGATGAAAACCTGAACGTCCGCAAGCACTTCTACATGGGCGAGCGATTCCAGGGCGTCCTGCAGGTCGATTACTTCAATGCATTCAACCGAACGCAGTTCAATAATCCTGACACCAACGCGAGCGACACCACATTCGGTCAAATCGTGTCACAGGGAACTCCGGGCAACTATCCCGCAAATCGACAAGGTCAGGTTAGTTTCCATTTGACGTTCTAGCTCGGGTTCTATCGGAATTTCCTCTTGCGTCGCATGCTGTCTTCCTAATGCCGGGCTGCTCCATTGCAGTCCGGCATTTCTTTCCCCGATCGCTTACTTCCCGCATTCGGAATAAGAATTCACCGCCCGCGGTCTGCCTCAGCAACCCGAATCGTCAATGCTGACCCGGCTATAATGGCGTTCCATGAAGAGGTACTTTTCAATCGCGGAGTTCGGCCGGGTGCCGCTGGTGCTGGCGGCGGCGATTATTTTTTTCTGTAGTCCGCGAACGATTGCGGCTCAAGCCGACAATGAAGTTACGCCCGAAGTGCAGCAGCTGTATGCCCAGGCCAAATCGGCTGAAAAGCAAAATGACATCCCAACTGCAATTGCGAAGTACAGGGAAATGATCCGGCTCGCGCCGCATCTTGCTGCGGCTTACAACAACCTGGGCATGCTTTATTTCAACGAGCACGATTACGCAGGTACAGCGGAGGTGCTCCGGCGCGGACTGGAACTTAATCCGGATATGCCTTCGGCTTCCGCGATGCTCGGCATGAGTTACTTCCAACTCGGCGAAAACGAGAAGGCCGAGCTTTCGTTGCGTGCGGCATTGCGAGCCAATCCAAACGACGATCAGGTGGAGATGACATTGTCCCGCGTTCTGATCAATGCAAGGAAACTCGAAGAGGCGACGACTTACCTCAATCGCTTTCTGGAAAGAAATCCAAAAAATCAAGAAGCATGGTATATGCTCGGCAAGACTTATCTTCAACTTTCTGAAGACTCGCTGAAGAAGATCAATGAAATTGATCCTGATTCAGTCGTCGCGCACGAAATCGCAGGTGAAGTAGACGCGAGCATGCACAATTATGATCTTGCATTGGTCGAGTACAAGAAAGCCATCGACAAGGCGCCACATCTGCCTGGAACGCACATGCATATGGGAGACGCGTATTGGAATATCGGTAAGTGGGAATCGGCAGAAACCGAATTCAAAGCCGAACTGGAGAATGACCCAAACAACTGTATCGCTCGCTGGAAGCTGGCGAATTCGATGCTCGAGGCCAACGATTCTGTCGAGGACGCGCTTTCGCAGCTGAACCAATCCATTGAGCGGTGCCCGACACTCATGCAGGCCCGAGCGGATCGGGGGCGCGCGTTGATTCGACTTGACAAGCAGAGCGAAGCATTGCCCGATCTGCTCATGGCCGAGAAGGACAGCCCGACAGAGCCGACCATTCATTTTCTTTTAGCCTCTGTATACAGGGCGCAAGGCAAGAGCGCTGAGGCGCAACAAGAAATGCAGACCTATAGCCGTTTGCAGAAGGAGGCGAGTGAAGCAGTGGCCAAACAGGCAAGCGATGCTACGACCATCAAGAACACCGCACAGTAGAATATCTGCTTGCGAATTGCCTTTGATGTTGCTTTTCGGCGTCTGTTTCACCGCCGTCGCGGGTATACCCCAGGCAACGCCGGTCTCCGAAGCAGATGCTCCGTGCAGTCGGTGTCATACGAAGATTGTTCGTGAGTATCTTTCGACTCCCATGGCTAACGCGAGCGGGCCAGCGATAGAGAACCTGAAAACCGTTACCTACTTTCATCGGCCTTCTGGAGTGACGTACATCATCTCCAGCAGCAATGGCCGGGCGACGCTCACCTCCCGCGACATGCATTCACCGATCGGATCTGTTCATTTGCCATTGACCTACTTCCTCGGTTCGGGGCATCTGGGAGTGACCTATCTCTACTTTATTAACGACTATCTGTTCGAATCTCCTGTGGCCTGGTATGCAGCTTCAGGTAGTTACGATATGAAGCCCGGGCTCTCGGATGTGCGAGAAATGCCTCCCGCGATTCCTATGCAAAGTGCCTGTTTGCGCTGTCACATGAGCGCGGTTCAGGCCAGCCTCCCCGGCACCCTCAACCGATACCAAGGGCTTCCGTTTCTCCACACTGGGATCACGTGCGAATCCTGCCATGGCGACTCAGGCGATCATTTGCGCTCCGGAGGCAAGTCACCAATCATGAACCCGGCACGCCTCGATGCGGACCGACGGGATTCCGTGTGCATCAGCTGTCATCTGGAAGGCGATGTGTCGGTGGAGCGTGCGGGGAAATCGCCATTGAACCATCGCCCGGGCGAATCGATATCGACTTATCTGGCTTATTACATTCGCAGTTCACAAAACCTGAGGACGCGCGGCGTGAGCGAGGTGGAGCAGCTTAGCCAAAGTACCTGCAAACGCATCAGCGGCGACAAAATGTCATGCATGAGTTGTCACGATCCGCATTTCACACCGGGACCAGGACAACGTGTTGCGTTTTACCGCGGCAAGTGCCTGGCTTGCCATGCCAAGCCCGGATTCGATGCTTCCCATCACCCTGAGAACCAGGATTGTACAAGCTGCCACATGCGCCGCACCGGGGCTGAAAACATTCCGCATGTCGCCTGGACGGACCATCGAATCCTTCGCGTTGCCGAGAGTACAAGTCCACTACGGGACAATGCGAAAGGAGGTGAACTTGTCCCGATCTTCTCGCCGAATTCAACCAAGCGAGACCTTGCCATGGCGGATTACAAGCTCTTGCTTGAGGGCGACCTATCTTTGGAGGGAACAGCCTGGGAACAGCTAACAAAACTGGGAGAATCGATTGAAAATGATAAAGACGCGCTCGATGCAATCGGCAATATGAGCGCTGAGCGTGGAGATCTGCGTGGAGCTGAAGAGGCGTTTCGGCGCGTGCTGGCATTGGACCCTGTCGACTTGACGGCTTTGTCCAATCTCGGAATTCTTCTTGCCAAGCAGGGCAAACTCACCGACGCGATGCAGGTCTTGAACAGTGCTTTCGACAACAACAACGATATTCCCGGTTTGGCTATCAACCTGGCGCACGTTGAATGCGCGGCAGGCGCCGGTGCGGCAGCTCGCGCCACGCTTCAGACCGCACTTGTGTACAGCCCCAGTCTTGAGGACGTCCGCCAGTTGCAAGAGCATATGAAAGACCACGCGTCCGATTGCGCCATTCCCGGGAAGAAGCAAGAATGACGGCCGCAAACACATGAAATTTGGCAACAAACTCGCGATCGCCGGCGTAATTTTCTGTTGCACGGCGGCACTCTGCCAACATGCCCCAGATCCGCTCGCCGACGCGCGCTCGCTCGTGGAAACGGGCGCATTCGCGAATTCAGAGCAAATCCTTCGGCACTATCTCGACGCCAATCCAAATTCGGCAGACGCGCACTTTCTGCTCGGATATGTGCTTTTCCGCAAACAACAGCCGAAAGAGTCACTGGCAGAGTTCACTCAGGGAGCGAAATACAGGCTTCCAAAGGCCGATGAGTTGATGATCGTTGGGTCAGATTACGTCATGTTGGGCGACTATGTCGACGCGGACAAGTGGTTTTCCGCGGTCACGCAGGAAAGACCAAATGACGCGGAGGCGTGGTATCTGCTCGGGCGGACCAAGTACAGCGAGAGCGATTTCCGTCAGGCCATATTGTGCTTCGAACGCGCGTTGGCGCTGCGCCCCCGGTATGTCGAAGCAGAAAATAATCTGGGATTGTCATGGCGAGATCTCAACGAGATCGAAAAGGCTAAGGCGGCGTTTCAAACTGCAATTGAATGGCAGGGCGACCATCCCGCCGATCCGCAACCATTTCTGAATCTCGGCGCGCTTCTGGCAAATGCAAGTGATTTCAAGGAGGCGCTCCCTTATCTGACAAGGGCGCTCGAATTGTCGCCGGGAAACCCGAAGATCCATGAAGAACTCGCCCACGTCTACGAGGCCACGGACGATCTGAAGCGAGCGCAAGGCGAGCTCGAACAAGCTGTGGAGTTGTCGCCTAAGGCCTCAGGACTTCATTTCAAGCTGGGACGCGTCTACCGGCGCGAAGGCCTGCAAGACCAAGCGAAGCGCGAATTTGAGCTGTGCGAGAAACTGAACGGGACCCAATCCTCGGTCGAAACCCCTAACCCTCCGAGTCGAGCTGTCCCTCGCTAGAACTACTCTCCGTGGGGGAGTTTGTTCGGGTCCTCGAAGTCTCAAAATAATCATGGAGCTGGGGCATGCGAAATCTCAGGAGATCGGCGACGCGCAGCCGCAGGAACTGCGCCGAATGAGGCGAGTCTGCAACTTAATCTGCAATGGGTGCTTTGAAGATCCGGTCAATCCGCTTTTCCGGTCATCGAGCAAATGGTTGAACAGGATCTCTGCCGCCCGCCGTCCAATCTCTTCGACCGGCTGCTGGATCACGCTAATCGATGGGCGAACGGTTGATGCAAGTTCAAAGTCATCGAAGCCCAGGAGAGCGACGGATTGTGGCACTGGAACATTCAGCGCCTGGAGTACTTCAAAAGCAAAGATTGTAGTGCTGTTTTTGGTCGCAAAGATGGCGTCTGGAGGGTTCGGGCTGTCGAGGAGACTCTTGATCGCGTATTCGGCGGATTTGTAATCCTTCACGGTAGTGTCGAATATGCAGGGAAGACGCGCGGCTTCCACCGCTTTGCGATAACCCCGCATCCGCTCGCGAATGGTGTACAACGTGCTTTCTCCTGTAAGGCAAACAACCCGTTTGTATCCATGATCGATAAGATGTTGTGTTCCGGCGATCGCGCCCTTGAAGTTATCGCATACTACGCATGCGATCGAAGAATTGGAAACCGGGCGGTCAATGGCCACCACGGGCACGGCGACCCGATCGAGCAGATTGCGTAACATATTGCTTTGGGAGTTGGCGGGAACAATCAGCAGTCCGTCAGTCCTATGGCGAATCAGAACGTCCAGGTTTTCAATTTCCGTGCGCGGATCGTTGGATGTTGTCACCACGATCATCAGAGAGTCATTGGCTCGAGCCACTGCCTGCGCTGCTTCGGCGCAATTTGAAAAGAAGGGATCTGCAATGCTCGGAATGACCAGACCGATTGTTTTCGTCCGATGGCCCTTTAAAGTGCGCGCCGCCTGATTCGGCGTGTAACCAAGCATTTCAATCACGCGCCGCACATGTTCCAAAGTATCTGGGCTGACACGATAGCCGCCATTAATGACCCGGGAAACAGTGGTCGTGCCGACGCCAGCTTTCCGAGCAACTTGGCTTAGGGTTGGGTGAGAACTTTTCTTCATCCGATTCCGGGAACTGGGCGAGTATTGTGCAGCACACCAAGTCTATGCCCTCCAGATCGCTTAAGAAATAGTCTATTTTCAGCCTTCGCATCGCACTCTACGCGATCGGCGGAGTCAGGAACGGAGTTCACGGATAGCGCGAAAAACGACAGAGACGAGACAAGGGCTCGAGAGAGGCATTGGGGCGGAGCCACGCGCCAGTTGGCCGTCGAATTTTATTTGAACCAATTCACTTATTGGCCCGTATCCACTATAGTGGTACCGATCCCACACGATGGCTTTCCCGCGACTGTTTTGCGAACATTGAAAGCGACTCATTCAAGCCTCCCGGAAAAGTTTCGTAAGCAAAGAAACGGTATGCAGTACCGCCGCAGGATGGGGGATTCGCAGCGATCTGAGGTGACCTTGGCAAAAGCGCAATCCATGACTATTGGTGTCGATCTTGGCGGAACGAGCCTCCGGGTCGGTGCCTACACGCCCGACGACGGCTTAATGGACTCAATTGCGCTGCCTACGCGTCTCGAAGCTGGACCTCACGCGGTAGTGGACGATATGTGCGCCGCGATAGGCGATCTGATTGATCGCTGCTCACACGGTCGAGAGATCGCAGGGGTGGGGGTCGGATCGCCAGGGCCGCTGGAACTGCCCGCCGGGCGTCTCCATCACCCACCGAATCTTCCCGGTTGGGATGGCTTTCCTCTGCTTGCTGAAATCCAAAATCGCCTTCGTATGCCGATCGCGATTGAAAGCGATGCCAATGCAGCGGCACTTGCGGAATACGTTCTCGGTTTGGGAAAGCTCCTCGGCGTCAGCTCGCTGTGCATGCTGACACTGGGAACCGGGGTAGGAAACGGAATCATCCTGGAAGGAAAGATCTGGCACGGAGCCGCGGGCATGGGTGGTGAAGCCGGGCACATGACGATCCATCCTGACGGCTCTCTTTGCGGATGCGGCAACACGGGCTGCCTTGAAGCATGCGCCTCCGCGACCGCACTCATGAATGCTGCAGAGCGACGCATCGCTGCAGGCAACGCGCCAGCGCTTGCGTCGTTGCGAGGCGATCAGACAAGTCTCACCGCTTTGGAGCTGGCAGAGGCAGCGCGCCGCGGAGACCCAGATGCGCAGGCTATCTTTGCAGAAACCGGACGGTCACTCGGAATCGGTCTAGCGGGCCTGATTAACATACTCAATTTGCCCCTCTATGTGGTCGGTGGCGGAGTGGCCGATTCTTGGGATCTTCTCTCTCCCTCAATGTTCGAAGAATTGGAGCGACGCAGTTATGTTTATGCGTTGACTGCACCGGGGAGGTCAGCCTCCAGCGGCATGCCGTGCGGCGGCACACAGGTGCGTCCCGCCAAGCTTGGACCTGATGCAGGCTTGTTGGGCGCGTGCATTCTTCCCTTGTACCTGTCTAATTCCATACCGGTACCGGCTTGACCGACCGGAACCGAACGCAAGGTCGACCCTTTGCTGCGACAGATGACAGTAGGGGGGAACCGCGATCCATGGTGCAGGAGCAGGTCGCGGCGATCACCTTTCTGCGTTTTCGCACACCCTCGGCGCAGTGTTGCTCGATGAGGGCCTGAATGGGAAATCCGAAGGCGCGTCTTCTTGCTTCTCGCGCCGATGCATGAGCGGTTGCCTAAGCGAGGGCTCGCGTCAGACCGCAAGAGATAGAAGCAGAGTGAAGAGGAGGGCCGAGACTGAAATGATGGTTTCGCACACTGACCATGTCTTGAGGGTTTGCGTCACGCTCATATTGAAGTACTCTTTCACGAGCCAGAATCCACCATCGTTCACGTGCGAAAAGATCAGAGACCCGGCGCCGGTAGCGATCGCAAGGAGCTCGGGATGCACGCCGGCGCTATGGGCTACGATGGGAGCGACGATTCCGGCGGCGGTGCTCATGGCCACGGTTGCCGAGCCCGTAGCGAGCCGAATCAACGCCGCCAGCAGCCATGCCAGCAGCAAAAAGGAAACGTGGCTCATCAAGGCAAGAGAAACAATTGCCTGGGAAACACCGCTATCCTGAAGCACTCTGCCAAAACCTCCGCCTGCCCCCACGAGAAGAGTGATCGTGGCTGTTGGCGCGAGGCACTCGTTGCAAAAGCGTTGAATGGTCTGCCGATCAAATCCTCGCAGTTTTCCAAGTGTGACAAAGCTGAAGAGCACGCCGATCAGTAATGCCATATCGTCGTTGCCCACAAGACGCAATGCCTGATTCAGCATGGAGGTCTGCGCAGGCCGCGCGTTGGCCCAGCTACCGATCAGCATGAGGCCGACCGGAAGCAGAATTGTCGCCAGCGTGAGTCCGAATCCGGGCAGGCTGCGTTCCGCGCCGTGTTCCACAAACTCGGCTCCGATGGCATTTTCCGGTGCGAGCCGGACATGTTTTGCGATCAGCTTTGCGTAGAGCGGGCCCGCAATGACCGCGGTAGGGATGCCAACCAGCAAGGCATAAAAGATGGTGCGCCCGACGTCGGCCTTGTAGATTGACACCGCGAGCAACGCGGCGGGATGGGGCGGCACCAAACCGTGCACCACCGACAGGCCCGCAGCCATCGGAAGGCCAACCAGGACCAGGGATGTTCCGGTGCGTCGCGCCACGGTGAAAGCAATCGGCACGAGCAACACAAACCCGACTTCAAAAAATGCCGGCAGGCCCACGATCAGTCCAATGACCATCATTGCCCAGTGCACGCGCTTTTCGCCAAAGAGGCCGACGAGTGTGTGGGCAATCTGATCCGCGCCCCCTGACTCGGCCATCATTTTGCCAAGCATCGTGCCCAGCGCAACAATGATCGCAATGTGGCCAAGCGTTCCCCCCATGCCGGTCTCGAACGAGTGGATCACCTGGGAAACCGGCATGCCTGCAGAGACAGCCAGTGCAAGGGAGACCAGAAACAGAGCCAGGAAGGGATTCAGCCGGACGACGGCAATGAGCAGGATCAGACCAACGACCGCCACGAGGGCCGCAACGAGCAGAAAAATGCTGTGAGGATCGATCATAGCCTCGCGGATGTTGTCAGAATTCCGGTTTCAAGATTCTATGTGAAAGAGTGCCGCCGCTGGATTCAAGTGTTCGGCCTCTTGTAAGCCACGCAGTCAATCTCGACCTTGCAGTCCACAACCATGCTGGATGTGACACACGACCGAGCGGGAGGATGCTCTCCGAAAAACTCCTTGAACACCTTATTGAAGGAACCGAAATCGCGGGAATCGTCAAGCCAGACGCCACAACGCACTACGTGCTCCGGCCCATATCCCGCCTCGTCGAGAACCGACAGAAGATTGCGGATTGCCTGTCGAGCTTGCACAGCAATGTTTCCCGCCACGAGTTCGCCGTCGGCCATCGGAACCTGACCCGACACGTAAAGCCACCCATCCGCTTCAACTGCGCGCGCAAACGGAAGGTGCTGTCCGCCTGTTCCCGTGCCACCTTCCACCCCGTATCGTTTGATCTTCATCGAGTGTCCTCCACCTGTCACTGTATCCATGTCGTTCTTGCTCGCCTGAGGAACTGCCCCGCGCGTCCTCCCGTGAGTCCTTCGGGATTGTAGGTGAGAACTCCATTCACCCACACGCGCTCAATTCCAACGGCCTTCTGCGCTGGATCGGAGAAGGTTGCGGTGTCGATGATGGTCTTCGGATCAAAGAGAACCAGGTCGGCACAACAGCCTTCGCGTATCAACCCGCGGTCTGCGAGCCCGAATCTTTGGGCCGGCATTCCAGTCATCTTGCGAATCGCATCCGGTAACGAGAACAGCATCTCATCGCGGCAAAAGTGGCCAAGCACACGCGGAAAGGTTCCCCAGAGGCGCGGGTGCGGCCGCGGATCACACGGAAGCCCGTCCGACCCGATCATGGTTGAGGGGTGCGCAAGAATGCGCCGCAGGTCCTCCTCGGAGATGCTGTGATAAATCGCCCCTGCCGGTTGCAGCCGGCGTGCAGCTTCCAGCTGTGTCAGGTTCCACGCTTCGGCAATTGCGCCGAGCGACTTCCCCCCCATCTCAGGATGCGGCGTGCTCCAGGTGATGGTAATTTCGACGCGAGGATCCACCTGGCGTAAATCGAGTGTGCTCGATCCGGCAGCGTAGGGATAGCAATCGCAGGCTGCTGGCTGAGTTTGCCGTGCTTCATTCAATGCGTCGAGAACCTCATTGCTACGGCCCCAATTGGCGATTCCAGCACACTTCAGATGCGAAATCACCACCGGCACGTTCCGTGCGCGTCCGACGCCGAAT